>Ga0182027_10000179_pt1 | contig 104586 bp, 81 predicted proteins | sample 712E1DmetaG_FD_121300 | JGI IMG/M metagenome (GOLD analysis project Ga0182027, IMG submission 121300) | Permafrost microbial communities from Stordalen Mire, Sweden - 712E1D metaG (Illumina Assembly) | ecosystem: Environmental > Terrestrial > Soil > Wetlands > Permafrost | place: Sweden...
CCCGTGGCGCGCAATCAATTCGTCAATCAACTCATCCTGTCTCTTCTCAGCATCCCTGTTTTCTTTGGTCATAACTTCTTCTCTCAAGTTTATGACCCGCACACAATCTTTCGGACAGGCTCCAGTCATTACTTCCGGAGAGACAGTTGTGATCAACCATGAGACGCCTCTCACAAATCTGAACGCACCGCGCCAGAGCAACCACAGGCAGGGACGCCTGTGCCACCGGGAAAATCTATGTCAGAAACCCACCGGAATTGGCTTAAAGGCTACCGGATATTCCGTTCAGCTCAAGGCTCTCGGGGCTGGACAGGCGGGACGCACTGTCCCACGGTAGGCAAACAGGGAGGATGCCTGTTCAACTCGACAAGCTTTGCGTCTTGGCGGCTCGGCCAAACCCCCGCGGCGCGATACTCCGACAGGAGTCGCGAGTCCTTCTCGGACCTACACAACAGGCAATCGCGCCCCACAATCCGGATGATTGAGGAGCCTGTCCTGAGTCCGTCGAAGGATTCTCGGTTGACGAAAGGACGGGAACGCGGCAAACTATCCTCATGACGGCAAAGGCTGAACGACTCAAATCGGAACTGGCAGAGTTGACGCCTGAAGATCGCGCGGAATTGGCGCGGTTTCTTGTTCAATCCCTGGACGAGGAGGAGGAGCAGGGCATCGAGGCGGCCTGGGATGAGGAGTTGAAGCGGCGGGCAGAAGAGATTGAGAGCGGTCGCGTCGCCGGCGAGCCGGCCGAGAGTGTGCTGCGGGAATTGCGCGCGAAGTACTCGTGAAGCCGGTCATAGTCCACTCTCAGGCGAAGACCGAGTTGGACCACGCCATTTCGTACTACGAATCCAGGATGACTGGTTTGGGCCTGGAGTTCCACGCCAAAGTCGAGCAGGCATTTCAGAAGATTCAACTGAATCCACAAACGTGGCCCCGGCACAGCGATCCGCGATTCCGAAAGTACGTGCTTGAGCGCTTCCCTTATCTGATCTTCTACATGGAACAACCCGCTGCCATCTGGATCGTGGCCGTTGCGCATGCGAAGAGACACCCGCAATATTGGAGAGCGCGAAGACCACCGAATTGATCCAAGTCCGCGCTTTTGCGTGAAGCACCCGCAGTTCAACGGTCAGAGTTCAGAGGGTCTCATGGATGGACAGGCGGGACGCACTGTCCTACTGAACGACAAAGAGGCAGGATGCCTGTTCAACGCTGAGGACTGAAAAACTGCCGCTTCACGGCGTGATGATCACCCGATAATACCGCGATGGGCCGTTGGTGGCGGCCCCAACATCCGACCAACTGTCGGTGATGACGCCGGCAGGCTCAAAGAAATCCGGGCTGCGTGTGAGGAAGTTGTTCGTGTAACCACCCTGCGCGTCGCCGTGGGTGAACTGCACCGCGTCGGTGTGCGGAAGCGTCGCCGTCACGGTCCACGTAATGCGCACGTCGTTCGTGTTGACGATCGAGATGTCTGTAATCCTGGCATCCGTGACGTCGTTGGACTCCGCTGGGAATGGGTACGTGTAGATAATGCCGGCGTTGGTCGTCCCCCCATTGATAGTCATACCGTACAATCCGGAGGGAGTGACCATCGGTCCGTAGAACGGGCCAATTCCGTCAATCCCATTATCGACGAAGTCGTGGATATTGGTGTACTCCGAGCCGTCCAGGTTCATTCGAAAGACGACGCCGACATCGTCGGTGCCGCCAAACAAGGTGGCCCCGTAGAGAAAGGAATGGTTCACGACCACCAGCGAACCATACTGGGGGAAAGCGCCGTCGTTCGTCCCGCCGGCAAACTGATGTATCAGCGTGTACCCTGAGCCGTCAGTATTGACGCTGAAAATCGCGCCCATGTCGCTTGCCCCGCCGTACGCGCTGACACCGAATAGAGTGGATCCGTCGAGCGCCAGCGCGCCGACGGGATTCACGGCATCGTTCGTGTCCTGGCCAAAGCCGTGCAGGATGGTGAAGCCACTGCCATCCGTATTGATAGAGAACGCGGTCCCCATGTCGTTCGTCCCGCCATAGAAGGTCGTGCCGTAAAGGATGAAACTGGAATCGATGACAAGCCCTTCGTTGGGGAAATCGCCGTCATTGGGCGCGCCGGAAAAGGAATGAACCACCTGGAAGCCCGAGCCGGTAATATCCACCGTGAACACCACGCCGAGGCCGTTGGTTCCGCCTGCTCCGGTCATGCCGTAGATGTTGAAACCGCTGACGAGCGGAGTTCCATTGGGGAATCGCCCATCATCGGGACCGCCTGCAAAATCATGCAATACCTGATAGGTGCTCCCATCCTCCGCCAACTGGAAAATCACTCCGCCGCCATTGGTGCCCCCGAAGAATGTCATTCCATAGAAGGAAGAATCAGAGGAGCTAAACACCAATGATCCGCAAGGATTGGCGCCGTTCGTGCCGCCCTGTTCAAAGGAGTAGAGGAGATGGAATCCGCTTCCGTTGGTGCTGACCTGGAATATGGCGCCGTTGTCGAACCCGCCACCCAGCATCGTCATTCCGTAGATCGAAGGGCCTATCACCTCTGGCTGGCCCGAAGGCTCGGAACCTTCGGCGGTCGGGTCGAGAAACGAGTGCACGATCATGTAATTGGTTTGCGCTTGCGCGCTGATGGCGCTGATTGCCAGCGCCAATGTCAGCACCGCCCAAGAGAGCCATCCCTGCCGCTTCCGCATAACGAATCCTTCCTTCCCAATCGTGGGGACCGTAACCTCTGTGCTCCGACACCGTTCATCGGAGGGTCGCGCCGCGTGTAACGTGGTAAACTTTCCGCGCGACCGCCGCCGGGGATGTCATCCCGATGGCCACGCGGAAGCGTGGCCCTCCGAAGGCGCATCCACCAAACAAAGCTCGTCGTAGCACCCGCTCGCCAACAAACTTGATGCATGTTGTGTAACAGGATGGAGAAGGAAAATCAAGGGGAATGGGGGACGGGGCCGGGGCGATGTTCGGCAGTACAACGCCCTCTCCCCGGCTGTGTCACGCCAAGTCGCCAAGGACGATTCACACCAGTGTGCTGCTGCGAAAGGACATGCGAAAGGAGTAGTGCCTTAATTTGAGATTCCGGCCCGAAAACCCGATTTTTCCTGATTGGATGTGCTATGCACCTCCGTAGGTAGTGTCCTAATTTGAAATCATAAAAATCGCTTGGAAAGGTCAGAAAATCGGTGGTGCCCTAAGTTGCCGTAAATAGACGGAAACCGGGGTAGGAATGCGTTACGACCTGCCGATGGCAAACAGGCTTCAGATCAGATTAGGCTATCCAAACGTTGGAGAGGTTTTTGGTTAGCAGGTTCTCACGTGAGAACCGGACTTTCAGATCGCCGGGGTAGTAGTCACTACTGCACCGAATGAAACGCTACCAGACTGGGAAAGCAATAGGTGAAATGGCTTCAAATCAAAATACATCAATCGCGTATCCTGTTTCTCATCAGATTCCGTCAAGAAATCGAACTCATTGCGAGTGTAAAATCTGATCGCCCTTGGATTATTGTAGCCATCAACGGTGATAAACCTACAGCCCGTCTTATTGTTAGTGACAAACCACATCTTTAATAAATCAAGGATGTCAGTGCCTAGCCCAGCGCTTTGACATTTCGAGGAAACCCCCAAGCGGCCCAGTTTCACGGCTGGATAGCTTTTGCGTCGCTTCTTATACGCGAATCTCTTCTTAAAACGATCCCAAAACGATCTGGTGCCCAGATCGGGGTCGCATACCAGTGTGTCATTGGACAGACTGAAGAATGCCACAACTTCAGAGCCTTCAACCACTAGGTATGTTACGGTAAGAAGCTCAGATTGATAGGCGCACGAATCCTTGAGAAGGAACTCGTTTAGATCATCATCACCACAATCGAACCGCTGGACTGATTGCGCGGGGTCTAGCCGAACGATTTTATCTAGGCTTAGTTTGGATGATATTGACGGAGAAGATGCGCCCGTTATCGCTGTGGGCTAAGAAACGATCAAACACAGCTTTAGCGCGATCAAACGACGCCGAATGATCCTGGCGCTCGTTCTCGACAATCTGAGCCAGAAACCGCTCAGCATCATTACCGCGTAATGTGGGTGTTTCTTTAATGGGCTTGGCCATAATCACTGGTCTCCGTAACGCCGTTAAGCTAGTTGAGTTGTTTATTTTCTTCAATGTAAATCGCGCCGCTCTTGAAAGCATACCATGCGCCTAAATCATTGGCGCAAAGCTGGGCGTTGTCCTAATTTGAAATTTTCTTGTAAAACTCGTCCAAAGCCATCTGCCAGCACGCGCTTTCGGCGTCAACATGTTCATACCAGTTGCTAGGCTTGGTCTCTCCATCAGGGGTGTTCCGCATACAGGAAACGCCCTTGAACACCCACTTGTTGTCTTGATATCCATGTCTCACCTCTCCTGCCAAGACCGTATAGCTTTCTGCAATTCCTTCTGTTCGGCTAAGCGATTATCATTGGAAGGATCAGATTCGGAAAGCTGGCGGTGGGGCACAGGTGGCTTACCGGCTCTTGTTCCTGAAAAAGGAACCGCGATGGGTTTGCTCATCGGAATAAACGCTCCTCGGGTTGGTGTTCTGTGGAGCGGGAATGGCTGATTGAACCAGCTATCCCGCCAGCTTGCCGGAATTTCAAATTAAGGCACTACCGCGAAAGGAGTACGCTTGCCAGTTTGCGCCGTGGCTGGTAAGAAATCGTTGGTATGAGCACCGTTGAAGAGATCGAAGTAGCGATTGCGCGACTTGACGTGAAGGAGCAGGTGCGGTTGCTGCAGCAGTTGCCGGCCCACCTCAAGATCAACGTCGAGGATCTCGCGGCGCTGAAGTTGGCGGAAACAGCTTTTGCGTTCTGGGACAATCCCGACGATGCCGCTTACGACGCCCTATAGACGCGGCGATGTCGTCCTGCTGCCTTTCCCATTCACCGACTTGACCGGCACCAAACAGCGCCCCGCATTGGTGGTGTCGTCCGACGCCCGCAATGCCGCCGCCAACATTGCGACTGGTGCTGGACGCTCTGCGCCAGCAATTTGAGCCTTGAATCCGTGCGACTTTGCGCCCCTTGCGCCTTGTTGCGGCCAATCCGGATCCTGCATCTCTTCAACAGTAAACCAACGGATATTCTTCCAGTTTCGTCAGCGACTCCAATTCGAGATCCACGTCCAATTTCGGCCAGAACAGATGGCAACCGTGCAGCAGCTTGACGTAGAGAACGTCGCTGACTTTGGCATCTTCAAACCACGGGAAGTCTTCATGGGGCAGGAAATACTCCCGCTCCCGCACCCAGAGCCAGATCCCGTGGGTGGAGATGTTGGTGACCTCAACTACGGAAGTGCGTTCGCCAAGCTTGGATGATTTCATCGCGGTGTTCCTCGATTATCCTACTGAACGACGAACAGGCAAGATGCCTGTTCAACCCTTTGCGGCTCTTGCGCCTTTTTGCGGCCAACACAACGGTCACACCGATAACCAAACGGGCAGGATGCCCGTTCTACTCAACAGGCAGGATGCCGCCGGGGGACGGCGGCCTCTACACGCAAATGCCACTTCGCCTGCCTCATTGAGCCAACAGGCAGGATGCCGCCGGGACGGCGGCCTCTATACCGGCTGATAGCTGGTGGCTCGTTGCCCGGTCCAGTGTTCAGTCGTTCCCAATCCCGGACCCCTCTGTCCATTCACAGTTCGTCCATAATGCGGCAGTATTCCTCCACGGAAATCCGCAATTGCCGAAGGATATTCCTGATAATATGCACCGGGACGGCTTTGTAAACAGGAACGATCACCGGGCGAATCTGGTCGTCTCTCCAGTAAACCTTGTGGCTGGATGTTTGACGCTCAAACCGGCAGCCGACAAACTCAACAAACTTCTCCAACTCACGGTGATGAATTGGCGCGAGCTTGGCCATCAGGCAAATTCAGGCACGTTCACCGAAATCTGACCCTGACCAATGTATACCGGAGGAGAGATTCTCCGCCGGTGGTTGGAGGAATCAACCGTCCATCCACATGCCGTAAGCGCTTGTTCCAACGTGCCGCGCTTGATGCACTCCAAGAAAAACACCTCGACGGCATCCTCGAAATTGCGCCTGGCCTCCTCAAAACTCGCGCCGCACGCCGACAAATCCAGAATGGGAGAATGCGCTATAAACGTGTCTCCTTCGCGGAAGAATGTGACGGGAATCGACTCGACGTCCAACTCCGTCTTTGAAACTCTTGCTTTGGCCTTCGGCATCAGCTCCTCAATTGCCACAGCATACCCGTTTCCATCAGCTTGGCAAGCTCGGGGTGGAAGGCAGGTCAGGGGTCAGGTTGGGCGCATCTGGACACTATCACCGTGATTGAGGAGTCGTTGGTAGGGACGGACCGCCGGGCCGTCCGAACTGCTCGAAGAACGCGGCGCGCCCGGCGTGCCTGCCCCGATTCCGTATCGGGGTCGCGCCCTACCGCTCGGCGCGGTCTGGAGACCGTCGCCGAACGGCACCTGTTGAATGTTCAGTCGTTCCCAAGCCCCGGACCCCAACCCCTTCCTGAATTCTTTTCTGGACTTTTTATTCGCCTCGCGGCTTAATCGCCGGAGGTGAGGATGCGGAGAAGTGGGAGCGATCGGCTACCAACTTTTGGCGGGCATCAGGGGAAAAACCAGCGGCCGGTTTTCAGCGAGCCGCCACGCGCATCCTGCGTTCAGTCGCCAGCCATCAGTTCTCAGCTATCAGCCAGCCTCATCCTGCATCCAGGATCGAGTATCCAGAATCTCCCTCTGCCCGGCCTTCACCTTGATCGAACTGCTGACCGTCATCGCGATCATCGCGGTTCTGGCGGGCCTGCTGTTGCCCTCCCTGGGCCAGGCCCGGGCCAGCGCCCGCCGCGTCAATTGCCTCTCGAACATGCGCCAATTGGGGTTCGCGATTCATCTGTACGCGGGGGATTTTCACGGCACTCTGCCGTGCCCATCTGAGGCCTTTGGAGATATGGCCTGTTGGTTTTATGCGGTAGATCCGTTTCTGAGCGGCCAGCATACTTCCGGAACCCCGGTGCCGGCGCAAAAACTGGCGTTGATCAAACAGGACCCGATCTGGTCCCGGTTCGGCGCGACGACGAAGGCAAAATGGCGCACGATCAAGATGAACCGCAAGCTGGTGGGGAACTCTTCCACGGGACACCCCGACTACAGCGTGGCCAACCCGCTCGTCCAGCCGAAATGGCGGAAAATCTCCCAGGTCCGCAAACCGGACACCACGCCCCTCCTGGTTGACGGCACGGTAGAAACAACCGGAAGCGACGTCATCAAATGCCAGTATGAGGCCTGGGAAGTGCACGCCGAGCTCCGGCACAATCGCGCCGCCAACATCCTGTTCGTCGATGGCCACATCCAGGTCTGGCAGCAGGGAAAACAACAATCCAACGGCGTCGGCTGGGAATCGGGCTCCACCACGCTGGATTGGTGGGTGGAGTGAGTTTCGGTCGGATTCACTTGTAGGGCGCGAATGTTTACCACGTTTCACGTGGCCCGCAGCCCCGAATGTTTTCGGGGTGAACATTTCGCGCGGTGTCGTTCTCCCGCCCCCCGTCGGCGCGATACCTGCACGACAAGCCATCGCGCCCTGCTGCAATTATTCGGGAATCGCCACCCAGGCGTCGGACGCAACTTGCCAATTCGATGGGATTCGGGTAATCAACCAAGCATGATTTTGCACACTTTCGGCAAGACGGGTTGGCGCGTGAGCGCGGTCGGCGTCGGTTGCTGGCAGTTCGGCGGCGCGATCACACTCGACGGCAAGCCGGACGGATGGTCGGGCGTGAACGACGAGGAGTCTGTCGCCACCATCCAGCGCGCGCTCGAACTCGGGGTAAACTTTTTCGACACCGCCGATATGTACGGCTGGGGACACAGCGAGGAAATCGTCGGCCAGGCGCTCAAGCCGCATCGCGACAGCGTGTTCATCGCCTCCAAAGCCGGTTACTGGCACGACGACCAGGGACGGCGTACGTTGAACGAGTCCAGGGATTACATCCTCCGTGCCTGCGAGGCCAGTCTGCGTCGGCTGCAAACGGATCGGATCGATCTCTACCAATGTCATCTGGGCGGCACGAAGCGGTGGGCCGAATTCCTCGACGCCTTCGAGGTTCTCCAACAGCAGGGCAAGATCCGTTATTTCGGTGTATCGACGCTCGATTTCTCGGTGGTGCAGGGGTTCAACGAACGGAACAGTCTCTGGTCGGTTCAGATGAATTACAATTTGTTGGACCGCAAGCCCGAACAGGAGACTCTGCCCTATTGCCAGAAGCACGGCATTGCGTTCATCGCCCGCGGACCGCTGGCCTCGGGAAAATTGTCCGGCAAGTATACCAAGGACACCGCGTTCGATTCGCAGGACATCCGCAGCAAATGGCTGGAGGAGGCGAACCGGGAGTCTTTCGAATGCGACATGGAGAAGGTCGAACGGCTGAAGTCCATCGCAACCCAACTCGGCGTCACCCTGCCGCAACTGGCCATTCGGTTCGTGCTCAGTCATCCCGCAGTGTCCATCGGCATCCCCGGGGCGAAGAACCGACGACAACTGGAGGGCAATGTGGCTGCCGGTGCGGCCGGCCCGTTGACGAAGGAGCAGATGGCTGAAGTTGAGAAAGCTATGACACAGCCCAAGCCGGTGTAGCGGCGCTTCTGCGAAGCGCCGTTTTCCGTAGCCGCACCCTTTAGGGGTACGCCTTTCCAACGCAGGCTAAAGCCTGCGGCTACAGGTTTGTTAGGCGCTTCCAACGAATTCAATCGGCGCTTCACAGAAGCGCCGCTACAGCCTATTCTCCTGTTCATGCTGCAAATGGGAAACATCTTCGTCGGATTCGCTTTCTGGAACGTGGTGCTGTTTGCGGTCACGATCTGGCTCGGGCTGACCCATCAGTCGTTGCACTGGCAACACCAATTCACGGGCGCGCTGACGGGCATTTACACCTGTCTGACGCATTGCATCGTGATGATGCATTTCATGGGCTCGGGCAAAGGCGTCAAGGAAGCGGTAGCGGAGTATTCCCTGCCCAACGATCCCCAGACCGGGTTCACCCGCCGCAGCCGCAAACTCCACGCCCGCGCCTCGGCCATGGCGACGATGTGTTGCCTGCTCGCCATTACCGTGGTCTGTCTCGGCGGCTGGACCGACACGCACAAGGCCAACGTCGCCGCTCATCGGTGGCATCAGTGGTTTGCCTGGTTCACGGTGGCCTTCAATCTGTACGGGTTTCGCGTGGAATACAGCGTCATCCGCGCCCACACGGCCATCATCCGCGAGATCAACGCACTGGTTCAGGCAAAAACGTAGGGGCGGGTCGTAAAACCCGCCCCTGGAATCATTGTCTCAACAAACGACACATTTGTTGTATTGTAGGGCGCGATGCCGGTCGTTTCGGTATCGCGCCGCTGTGCTGGAATTACTAACCGGACGGCGCGATACCCCAAAACGACGGGGCATCGCGCCCTACAATCTTCGGTTGTGGCTTGCCTCCCTACGCCTTCGCCTGTTCGAATTCCTTTTCCATCGCCTTCATCTCGGGCGAGTCCGTCTTGGACTTATTGACCGCCCAGACGATCGCTGCGAGCGCCAATACAGCGACCACGACAGCGATGGCAAAAGGAGATTTGCCGCTGCCTGCCAAACCTGTGACCGGATGGAACTTCAACACAAGCGGCAGCAACAACAAGCTCACCATGTTCATGACTTTGATGAGCGGGTTGATGGCCGGGCCTGCGGTGTCCTTCAGCGGATCGCCCACGGTGTCACCCGTGACCGCCGCCTTGTGTCTTTCCGAACCCTTGCCGGTGTTCTTCTCAATATTACGCGGTTCGTCTTCGATCAGCTTCTTCGCGTTGTCCCACGCGCCGCCCGCGTTGGACATGAACACCGCCAGCAATTGACCGACGAGGATCATACCGGCCAGGAAGCCCGCCAGCGCCAATGGCCCGAGCAGGAATCCGACAGCCAGTGGCGCCAGAATCGCCAGCAGACCGGGGCCGATGAGTTCCTTCTGCGCCGTCGCCGTGCAGATGCCAACCACCCGTCCGTAATCCGGGGTCTTGGTGCCCGCCCAGATTTCCTTGTCGCGGAACTGCTTGCGGCATTCGTGCACAATCAGGAACGCCGCGCGGCCAACCGCGCGAATGGTCATCGAACTGAACAGGAACGGCACCGCGCCGCCCAGCAACAAACCGATGAACAGCGTCGGGTTGGCAACGGTCAACATGCCGGCCACGTTGTTGTACTGGTCGGTGGTCATCTCGCTGATTTTCTCTTCGCTGCCCATGGTCATGACGGCGATGAAACTGGCGAACAACGACACCGCGGCAATGACGGCCGAGCCGATGGCAATGCCTTTTGTCTCCGCCTTCGTCGTGTTACCCACAGCGTCGAGGTCGGCCAGAATCTGGCGGGCCTTGTTGTATTTCTCCTCGCCCATCTGATTCTTGTCGTAACCCATCTCTCCGATGCCGTTGGCGTTGTCCGCCACGGGACCGAACACGTCCATCGAGATCGTGTTGCCGGTCAGCGTCAGCATGCCGATGCCGCACATGGCCACGCCGTAGGCCACAAAGATCGGCGAGGTGCCGCTGTAGATGGCCACCGACGCCCCGATTGCCGCCGCGATGATCAGGGTCGCCCACACCGCGGATTCATAACCGACGGCGAACCCTTGGATGATGTTCGTCGCGTGACCGGTCTGACAGGCCTTGGCCATCGACTTCACAGGGTCGTGGCTCGTGTGTGTCCAGTAGCTGGTGCACTTGTTCAATGCCACCGCAAGGACCACGCCGATCAGACACGTCCATGCGGGGCGCAAATCCAAACCGGCGATGCCAAAGTTGTCCCATACTGGAAGGGCATTCACGCCGCCCGGATATCCTGCCGCTGATTGCGGATACTGCAACAGATAGGCCGCGTTGAACTTGAGGTAGAACAGCCCGATCAGGAAGAAGCCGATCACGCTGATGACCGATCCAATCAGGAAACCGCGATGCACTGAAGCCAGTGCCGCGTCCCCCGAATCGCCTTCCTTGGAGCGAACGCTGTACGTGCTGATGATCGAGCCAATGACGCCGACCGCGCGCACCAACAACGGGAAAATGACGCCCTTGTGGCCGAACGACGCGTAACCGAGAATCATCGCGGCCACGATGGTGACTTCGTACGACTCGAAAATGTCCGCCGCCATACCGGCGCAATCGCCGACGTTGTCGCCCACGTTGTCCGCGATGGTGGCCGCATTGCGCGGGTCGTCTTCGGGAATGCCGGCCTCGATCTTGCCGACGAGGTCCGCCCCGACGTCCGCCGCCTTCGTGAAGATGCCGCCGCCGACACGCATGAACAACGCGATCAGGGTGCCGCCGAACCCGAAGCCGAGCAACACTTCATAGGCCTTCTCGCCGTACATCATGAAGATCACCGTGCCGCCGAGCAGTCCGAGGCCGTCCGTCAACATTCCCGTGATCGTGCCCGTGCGGTACCCTACCTGCAGCGCGCCTCCGAACGACGTCCGCGCCGCCGCCGCCACGCGCAGGTTGCCGAGCGTCGCGAACATCATGCCGACGTACCCGACGCAGAAGCTGAACAACGAGCCCGCCAGAAACGCGCCCGCCCGGCCGTACGCCACCGGATACATATCCGGCGACTTCTCACCAGCGAGCCGCGTCAGGAACAGCAACACCGTCAACACGCCGATCAGAATGATGATCTTGCTGAACTGCTGGCGTAGATACGCCTTGGCGCCGGTGCGCACCGCGTCGGCCACCTTCTGCATTTTCTCGGTGCCTGTGTCGGCTTTTTTGACCTGGCCGACGAGCAGGTAGGCATAACCCAACCCCGCGAATGCCACACCCAACACAACCCATAGGGCAAGTTTCTCACCCTGCGAATAATCCGAACTCCGCATGAAGGCGAAGAATTCAAATGCTTTCGGGGCGTGTCCTGCCACTACGGCGGCAGCCTGACTCACGGCCTCCTGTCCGCGCGCCCATTGTGCAGCCAGCAGCGCCGCGCCGCACGCCACCGTGGCAACGATCCACTGCCGGCGCGGGTCGCCTTTCGTGATTCGCTGCATTATTCGACTGAATGATCTTGTCATAGTTCGTATTCCTTTCAGGACTCCTTGACTGCAAACGGGGAAGCGTTTAAGGCTGGGAGATTACACAAGCCAACCCCGCATGAAAACTAAAAAATGCACTAAAAACGGCCCCTCTTGCGGCGCGACACGGGGATGAAAACCCGGATTCCTCTAGACAGCACAAGCGAATTCATTCTATAAATCGGGTCACGGATGGCACCCGTGGCGAGCACAACAAGAAGGAGAACAGGTATGAGAAAACTGATTCTATCTGTGGCAATGGCGTGCGTTGGGATCGTATTGATGTCGGGATGTGCCATGGTAACACCGGTCATGGGCGGCGCAGGTGCTGCCGTCTATACTCAGACACAAGGTCCCGTGGCAGTCGGAAATGCGAGTGGATGCGAGAAGGTGGGGACTGCTACGTCAACTGCAGTTATTTGCGTCGCAATGGGCGATGCCAGTATTCAGGCAGCTATGCAAAATGGCGGAATCACGAAGATCCACCACGTGGATTACAAGGTCACGAGTGTGCTGGGCGTATACGCCACGTACACGACGGTCGTTTACGGCGAGTAAGAAAAAAGTTTTGCCACGGGTGCCCAGTCCGCCTTCTAACGCCGGAAACGTCAGGCCAACTCCTATCCATGCGATTTCTGCAACGGGGCGCGAAAGAAATCCTTCCATTCGCGCCTGATCAGGACAGCCTTGGACATGATGGGATCCAGCCCGCCGACCTTCACGGTGGCGGTCAACCCCCGCCCAATCGGAGCAGACCCCAGAGAAAGAGCAGGATCAGGCCCACGATGATCCAGCATCCGCCGAACCCTTTGACGTCCTGCTGTGTCCATTTACTGAACTCCCAATTGGAGTTGGGCAAAAGCTTCAAGTGATCGAATCGGTTCGGCTGGGTGTAACTGAGTTGCACCTGCTCCTGATCCTCTTCCGGCGTGGGAGCAATCGCTGTTTTCATCTTGGCATAGAAACCCGGGGCGCGGTTGGGGTCGGCCTTTGTCACGAGACTGAACGCGATCAACATGAGGAACGGGAACACCCCATCAAATCCCCAGCGCACCGCGACCAGACCGGACGAGGAAAATCTCTGGATGGGGACACCCACCAGATACAGCAGGTAACTCTCCACGTTGAAACGACCGATCCCTTCGTAGAGCGAGTTGGGATCATTCGGATTGATGCGGGCGACCTTCTCGAAAAAGCAGGCGGCGGGAAGAATCGTATGCGGCATGGTAACGGGTTGCCCCTCCCGTTGCGCCTTGCCTGCCGCAACGTCGGCAGCGGTGGCGCCCACGGTCACCTCGACATGCCGTTCCGGAGTTTGGAGCAACAGGGCGGGTTGGCTGCGAAACGCGGGCACATGGGGAAGCCCCCACGGGACAAAGCCAAGCAAAACGACCCAGACGACCAACCCGGTCATGATGGCCGGTGCGGTGAGCCGTCGCCAGAAGAAGATGAGGAACACCACGGCGCCAAAATAGGTATTGAACGTGATCACCACGGCGAGCATCTGGATCACCCCTGTAAACAGCAGGGCGAACGCAATGGCGAGGATCAGAATGCCCGCGATGGCCATCTGGCCGAAAAACATGTAGTGCTCCGGCGAGCGGCCTTTGACGAGCGGCTGGTACAGGTTGCGCGTGGCCAGGGCAGAAACAGCGACGGCGGCCATGCCGACGGCGGGCATATGTCCCAGCATCATACCCGAAAGCATCAATCCCATGAGCCCGGGCATCAGGAGACGGATGGAAAGCTGTCCCCAGGCATTATCGGGGTCGGCCAATCCCTCCTTGGCAAACACCGCGATCGCCAGCAGCCCGCATAAACCCCAGGCGATCAGAACGAGGCGCTTGGTAAAGCCCCCGGAGATCATGCCAAACCGGGCCGTGTTTTCATTCGTGGCCGAACCTCCCGCGGCCATGTTGTGCATCAGCCCCAGGATCTGGACGAGGCTGGCGAAAGTAATCGCGGCAATGGAGTACCACGTGTACTCGCTCGTCGCGATCGTCCCGAACAGGCGAAACTTGAATGCGGGCACGATATTGTGCAGGCCCGCAAAACCGCCTACGGCATTCAGCCCCAGCGGGATCAACAGAACGGACATGACGATAATGAGAAGCCCCTGAACGGCGTTGACAATCGCGGCCGCCTTCAGGCCGCCGAGGATGATGTAGATGCCGACAATGACAGAATAGGCAATATAGAACGGCACCGGCGTGATGTAGGAAATAAAAGAGCGAAGCTCACCCCGCTTGCTCATATTGTCGAGCGTGGCGAACCGCTCGGCCTCGTCGGACGGGAGTTTGTTGGCATCCTTGAGCGCCTTGAGATCCCGGTACTCCCGGTAGTTGTTGACCTGCACACGCTCCTGGGCCGTGTAAGCTGACTCCGGCTTCACCATCATGGCGGCTGTGACCTTGTACGTGGTCAGGTTGCCCATGCCCAGAGTCAGAAGAGCAATGATGATGTTGAAGGCGGCATAGGCGGAGGCCAGCGACCTGCTGCCAAAACGGTCCACAAACAAGTCAGCCATGGTGATCACGCGCGCCCGACGGAACCAGACCTGGGTAAACCAGAAGAACGGCGTGATGAACAGCGTCTGGAAACTGATCCACATCCCGCCGATGCCCTGGCGAAACACCTCGGTGGAAATCTGAACCGCACCGGTGGAATCGGTGGCATTGCCGAAGTTCAGAAAGAATTGCAGTACGCGGCCCAGTTTCCGTCCGCCCAGATAAAAATCCGACTCCTTCTTGACGCCCCGGGAAACACGGACACCCACGATGATCACGGCGAGCAGGAACGCCAGGATAATTCCCAGATCAACAATGTGTAGTCCCCAGATTAGCATTGACCGCCCCTAAGTTAGAGATTGGCAGTTCCAGTTCCTGCGGGAAAAACGAAGCCCCTAGCCAGTCTGACTGTCTTCAGAAACCGATCCGGCATCCGATCCCCGCGCGCTGAGATTCGAGCGCAGATAATGAGCGGGCCTCGCACACCTGTCAAGCAACCTCGGGCGGATTGAAAATTCGGACGTCAGCGTCTTGACGTAGGTGCAAACCGAGGGACATGCCAACAGCCTTGGAGGCCGGCCCACCGCACTGTGTTGCTTTCATCGAGGTCGACAACAACCTGGATTGAATCCGCATATGACCAACCCAGCCGGTAGGTAAACTCGCGCGACATTATTCGCCCCCCAACCCAATTTGGTGCTGCGTGTACATTAAGGGTTTTGCTGAAGCCATAGCCTCCCGTCAACGATTCCAAGGATTCTCTAACTTTGAATTCGGGGGTGCCAACAGGTAAAGCAGTCTTGAGCGCATCCTGCACCCTATGATAAGTAATTGTTCCGGTGGACAACCCAAAGACGCGCCGCACCTTCTGTTCCGCAATTCGATCTTCCAGCCAAGTGGTCACGAAGAACACAGCGAAGAAGAGAACAAGCAAACCAAGTCGGGTTCGAATCTTGGCGCTCTGCTCCCAGAAACTCACGCGCAACTCGCTCCACCGACTTGTCCGGCTGGCCATGATAAACGTAGTGCCTCCGGCCACGACTGCGACACTCAAAAGCAGGACATTACTGGTGAGTTCTCCATAAACCAACCACAGCACGCTGAAACCAAATGCCGCCCCCAAGAACGGTGCTACCACCGGCCTCAAGAGAATAAAAGAAGGAACCGAAAGCATGTAAAAGGGCAGGAAAAGAAGCAACCAGACGAGCAAGCATTTAAGCACCATCCAAGGAGACACAAACAAACTGCCGTCGCATCCTGTATTCAGGCCAATGAAAACAAAAAACGCCGCTGCCGCAAGCCAACCTGTCGCAGTAGATAGTAAGCCCTGCCACAAGCGGTCAGCAAAACGTTTCATAGAAGCCAACGTGTCAGTGCCCCCCCAATGAGAAAGTCCGCTGCCATCGAGTACGGTTTACTACTAGCACGGAACTTCGACTGTTACTGTTGCAGCACTTTTTCCTTGAAGCCCAGATGATCACAGCTCGGCGTGTGAGAACGAGATTAGTCACGTTTGCGACAGCGCCTCCTTTACATTCCAGTGGTGGCGGATCAATTGCCGCCGCGCTTCCTCTTCGCTGCACCCGCGGAGGGTGGCGACAATACGGCAGGCACGGGCGCGAAGTTTCTCGTTGGTCGGTTTGACATCGACCATCAGATTCCCCACAACCTTGCCGAGCCGAATCATGGAAATCGTGGTCAGCATGTTCAGCACGAGTTTGGTGGCCGTGCCGGCTTTCAAACGGGTCGACCCGGTAATGACTTCGGGGCCGGTGTCGAAAAACAGAGCGGAGTGATGGAATGATGGAGTGTTGGGGCGCGAGAAGCAGAGAAGAAACGTTTTTGCGCCGCGGCGTTTGGCTTCGTCGAGCGCGCCCAGCACAAAAGGGGTCGAGCCGCTGGCGGCGATCCCGACAACGATGTCCTTTCTCCCGACGCGGCGATTGCCAATGGCCGTCGCGCCTGCCTGCGGATCGTCCTCCGCGCCTTCCACAGCCGAGTGCAACGCCGGTGCTCCCCCGGCAATGATGCCCTGCACCCTCTCAGGATCGGTGGAAAATGTGGGCGGACATTCACTGGCGTCGAGCACGCCGAGGCGTCCGCTGGTTCCCGCGCCAACGTAGAAGAGTCGTCCCCCTCGATTCAGCGCGGAGACGACCGCGTTGATCGCCCTGGCAATCGCGCGTTTGTTGGCGCGCAGCGCGGGGATCACACGGGATTCCTCATCCAGCATGGTGTCGATCAGTTTGGAAACGCTCCGTTTGTGCAGATCAAGCGTGCGCGGATTGCGCTGTTCGGTCGAGGCGAAGGATGAGGGATGAGGGAGGAAGGATGAAGAAGACGCTGAACGGCCTTTCGGACCAAAGTCGGAACCCTCAGGAGCCCCGACACCCGCGAGCAGGAGCGCGCCATGGGCCGATTGGAGTTTGGGTTGGAAAATCCGGGAATCGGGGAAGATCTTCCGGATCCGGCCTGCAACGGTTCTGTAAAAGGCCTGGTGATGCGCGAACAAGCCGCCTGCCAGGGCAATGGACGGAGACGGCAGCGCGAGTTCTTTCGCCACAGCGGCGCAATCGAGTGCAAGAAACGAGGCGGCTTGAAGCATCAAGCCACGATTGCCCTTCAGGATCTCGGGCGCCAGGGCGGCGACATCGGCCTTGCTTGCGCTGACAACCCAATCCGTCAGCTCGTCCGGTCCGTTCAAGGCGAGTTTTCGCAACACCTTGTGCAGGGGTTCGCCGATCTTTCTCCGACGGTCGTACTCGCGCAAGGCGGCGCGCAATCCCGTCATCGCGATCCAGTAGGCGCTGCCGTGGTCGCCCAGCAGATGTCCCCAACCCCCGGCTCTGGCTGTTTGGTCGCGGGGATTGCGTCCAAAAACGCAGGAGCCGGTGCCGCTGAGGACCAAAATACCCGATCCCTTCGTCCCGAACGCGGCGGCAAAGCCCGAATCCAAATCGCTTCCGACAAAGCACGCCCTGCCGGGGAAAACCCGGGCTGCAAGATTGCGGAGACGTTTCTTGTCCGAGGGTGCGCGACAGCCCGCCAGGCAGATGCAGACCGTCAAGCGTGGAGCGCGGAGCGCAGGGCTCGAGGGGATGAGGGAATGGCGGATGTGGCGGAGCGTTCTTACGACTTGTGTATCGGTGGAGAGTTTGAGGTTCAGCGGCCCGAGTTCGAGACGCTGAAGCACTTTGCCCCGGGCATCCGCAAGAAGCGCGGTGGTTCTTGTACCGCCGCCTTCAACACCAAGGCAGACAAGTCTTTCAGCTTGAAGAAGGCCCACACCCATCGGTGGGAAGGATACCAGACTCAGCCATCGTGCGGCAAGTAAACGGTGAACGTGGCGCCTTTGCCTTGAATACTGTGCACGTCAATGCCGCCGGCGTACTTGCCCACCAATTCGCGGATGATGGCCAGCCCGAGTCCGGTCCCTTGTGACTTCGTGGTGAAGTACGGCGTAAACAACTTTTTCAGGTCCTCGGGCGCAATGCCGCAACCGCTGTCGGTGACGGAGATACTCAGATGCGGTCTGTGGGCATCAAACGACGGCGACGAAAACGTGAGGGAGCCCGGAGCCGATGAGACGCGCTCCGCGAAGAACGAGAGCGTCCCCTGGCCGTTCATGGCCTGGAGAGCGTTCACTCCGAGATTGATGAAGATCTGCATCACTTCGGTAGGGTGCACGTTGATCCGCAGCGCTGGATCGCTGATTTTGGACGAGATTTCGGCACACCGATTGGCCGGGTGGGCTTTCACCAGCAAGACCGTGTCATCCAACAACCGGGTCACCTCGACGGCTTCATTGTTCTGGTGTGTTACACGGGAGAAACTGAGGAAGCGGGTGGCAATGTCCTTGCATCGTTCGATTTCGCGCTGGATGGTCGCCAACCGCTGCTGAATATTCTGGGCGGCTCCCTGATCCACCTCACTGAGCTTGGCCAGGTCGCGGCCGAGCAATTGGGCGTAGCCGGCCACGATGGCGAGCGGATTGTTCATCTCGTGGATCACGCCGGCCGAGAGAATATTGGCCGTAACGGCGCGATTGCTGTCGGCCAGCCCGCGAGACAGTTCCTCATTCATTTTCTGGAGTGTTCGCAGGCTGTCTTCCATGGCGATCTTGCGCTGGCGTCTGGCCATGCACTTTTCCAACAACTCGCGGACAAAAAACACGTCGAATGGTTTGTTGAGGTAATCGGCTGCTCCGTAGCGCACGGCCGATCGGGCTGTCTCCACGGTCTCGTAGCCGGTCAGCATGATGCACTCGATGTTGGGATCAATCTCCTTGAGCTCCCGCAACACTTCCACGCCGGAAATATCGGGCATCTTGATATCGAGGATGGCCGCATCCACGTGGTTCTTGCGGGCATAGTCGATTCCATCGCGCCCGCAGGTGGCGATCACGCAGCGATAGCGGTCCTTGAAGACGATCCGCAGGGATTCGCGTGGCCCCGCTTCATCGTCCACGACCAGCAAAATTGGTTTTTCATTCTTCATCGGCTCGATGTCTGGAATTGTCAACGTATCGTGGTTCACCATTGAATGTGATCTCCTTGCCTCAGAATTTCAGCGTGCTTGTCACCATCACCGCATGACCGTCGCTCTTCCAGGTGCCGTCCACCGCCGGACTATTCAGGCTTCCGTTGACGGTGCGGTCTTCCGAAAGGCTGTATTGGTAAACGATGTCCATGTTCAGGTGCGGCGGCCGGACGTAGCCAAGGCCGATGCTGAACACGTGTCGGTTGGAATCAGGCAACGTCGGCGAGAAACTGCTGTTGGGCACCGTGTTCTCGGAGAAGATGTAGCCTCCCCGCACGACCCAATGATCGCTCAGTTCGTACTGGGCTCCAAATTCATAATAAAAGCTGTCCATCCAGTTGAACCGTATGGTGCTTTGCGATGGATTCGAGCCGGCATTGAAGAGCGGGTTCGAAGACCGCAGGTACACATTGTCCAGCGTAGCCCAGTCGGTCCAGTCCACGTCCACTTCCAGCTTCAGCTTCGGCAGGGGCCGGTAGGCATAACCGGCAGCAACCGACTGTGGAAACTGAATCGAGGCGCCCGCCCTGCTGTTGGCGTCGGCTCCGGACATCGCATTCCCTTGGAGGGTAGCCCATCCGTTAAAGGTGATTTCGAACGGGCTGCGGTAGACCAGCCCGATCGAATGCTGTGAATTGATCTTCCAGAGCACGCCCGCGGTCGCGCCAAACGCGTCGCCATTGCCGTGAAACCGGAAATGCCCGCCGCCCAAAGCCACCGGCAGGTTCCGCTCCACCGAGGTATTGGCCTGGTAGATGTTCAACCCCGCGCCCAGAGAAAGATGTTCGTTGAACTGGTAGGCGACGGTTGGTTCGATATTATACACTGCCAACTGACTGCTAGTTGTCAGGTATTGCAGCGGGCCGGACTTCCCCCAGTCGATACTGTTGCCGAACGGGACGTTGAGGCCCAGGCCGAAGCGCCACCGCTCCAGCCCAAAGTCGCTGGCGGCATAAAAGTGGGGCAGAAGGACCACCTTGTCTTCCGGGTGAAAATCGCCGCCGCCTGTCGGATAGAAATGGATATTGGGAAAATCGAGGTAGGAGCCGGACGTGACCTGCGTGCCTCTCACCTGGGTCAGTCCAGCGGGGTTGTAGTAGATCGCCGAAGCGTCGTCCGCCTGGGCCACAAACGCCTCCCCCTGGCCGGTGGCCCGTGCATCCTGATCGGGATTCCTGAACCCCAAGGCCCACGCAGGCGTGCCGGCCATCAGGGTGACCGCCACGACCGCCGTGGCTGTCGCCACAAAGTAGACTGTATTCTTCACATTGTGTTCCTCCAGGATTCCACCGACGCCGCATCTGATCTGAGGCTTGTTGAGGTATTTAGCAATGCTCATGCCACAGGGACAACAGCAAACCGGAGCGAATGGTTTTCGCGGTGGGCGCGTTCCTGCCCACCCCTATCCGGACGATCCCTGCCTTTGTTCGGGCCAAAAATGAACGAGGAACGGAGATTTTTGAACATCACAGCGAGAGGGAGTCTTCCGCCTCGTCGCTTGCAGAATCAGTCGACACAATGCTGAATTTGTCCATCTTGTAACGCAGCATGCGTCGCGTGATGTTCAATGTCCTGGCAGCCTCGGTAATGACCCCACTGGTCCGCCGTAACGCCTCCTCGATCGCCTTGCGCTCGATCGATTCGGTCAGTTTCGGCAGGTCGATCCCGCCGTCCACAAACTCCAACTTTTCTCCCAGTCTTTCGTGTGAGGTCGTCCCTGCCAGTTGCGAGGCGGCAGCGGCCGTCGCGGCGTCCGCTTGCGAGATGACAAAAGGCAAATCTTCCACTCCGATCTTGTTTGAATCGCTCGTCACCATCAATCGTTCGATCGCGTGCTCCAACTCGCGCACGTTGCCCGGCCACGGATAGTTCACCAGCAGATCGATTGCCTGCGGCGTGAACTGCGGAACTCCGCGGTTCATCTCCTTGGCGAACCGTTGGGCGAAGTGCATAACCAGTTGCGGAATATCCTCCCTGCGCTCCCGCATGGAAGGCAAAACGATGGGAACCACGTTGATGCGGTAGAATAAATCCTTCCGGAACGAACCCTTTTTCACTTCCTGTTCCAGATTGCGATTCGTGGCGCAGAGGAGACGGACGTTGATGCTGATCGTCTCCTGGCTGCCCACGCGGCGAATCTCCCGTTCCTGGATCGAACGAAGCAGTTTGCTTTGCGTGCCGAGCGGCATTTCCCCGATCTCGTCCAAAAACAGGGTTCCGCCGGTGGCCGCCTCGAACATGCCGATCCGCCGCTGCAGCGCGCCGGTGAACGAGCCCTTCTCATGGCCGAACAATTCGCTTTCGAGCAACTCGCTGGGAATCGCGGCGCAGTGAACCGGAATGAACGGCCCCTCTTTGCGGATGCTGCTGTAATGAAGCGCGCGCGCCACCAGTTCTTTGCCCGTACCCGTGTCGCCCATGATCAGGACGGTCGTGTCAGTGTTCATCAACCGCTGGATCAGGTTGTACACCTTCTGCATGGCGGGACCGGAGCCGATGATATTCTCGAACTTGTAGGAGGTCTGCAATTCGCTGCGCAGACGGCCCACCTCCTGTTCGAGCGTTTTCTCCCGCAACACGCGTGCGACGACGAGACGGATCTCGTCAACATCGAAGGGCTTGTTCAGGTAATCGGCAGCCCCCATTTTCATGGCCTGGACGGCCGGCTTGGCGTCCGTAATGGCGGTAATCATCACCACGGGCAGGGACGGAGTCATCTGCAGAAGTTTCGACAACACCTCCAGGCCGCTCATGTCCGGCATTTTCATGTCCAACAGCACGACATCGAATGGCCCTTCCCCACGAGCCGCTTCCAACCCGCTCTTGCCATCCGCCTTCGACACGACTTCGTAGCGGTCTTTCAGAATGAAACGCAAGGATTCCCGCGGGCTCTCCTCGTCGTCAATACACAATATCCGCGCTTTCGCCATCTCTCCTCCATGTCTCCTGAATTAACCGACAACGCCCTTGAGCCGTGTTTTACGAATTCGTCCCCCTGCCCTGCGGAAACACCTGCGGCAACCGATTGCCCGTTTCCGGACTCCCGGCACCCTGCCTCGAGGCTGTCTCTTCCCCACCCATCTGCTTGAGCAACGCATCATCAGAATGCGGTTGCGCTTTTAGCGGCAGAATCATTACCAGGGTCGTCCCCCGTCCCAACATGCTGTCGATCTCCAGCCGTCCGCCGTGCCGCTCGATGATTTTCTTCACAATGGTCAAGCCGAGGCCCACACCCACGTTGCGCGTGGTAACGAACGGCTCGACAATATGCGGCAGGTTTTCCAGGGCGATCCCCTCGCCCGTGTCGTGCCATTCAATTCGCACCGCGCCGCCCGTCGGCGATTCACCACCGGGAAAATCCGAGGCCTGCGCATCGGCAGTGCTGACCGAGAATCGCCCGCCGGTCGGCATGGACTGCAGCGCATTGCGAATCACGTGCTCGAAAGTCTGGACCAGACGAATCCGGTCGCCTTCCATGCGGGCGAGCTTGTGGCCAAACGTTTTCTTCACAATGACCGTGGGAATCACGGGGGACGTCTCCGCCGCCTTTTCACCCACCGCGATGACCTGCAGCAACTTCTTGCGCCCAAACTCCTGCCCCACATTGTTCAGGCAATTCTCAATCACCTCGCTCAATACCACCTCTTCGTAAACCAGGTCCAGCGGATGGGAAAAGAAAGTCAGATTGTTGACCAGGACGTCTACGCGGTTGACCTCGTTCACCACGATGCCGCTGAACTGCTCGCGGAACTCCTCTTCGTTGTATCGCTCGGGCAACAGTTGCGCGAAAATCTTGATCGACACCAGGGAGTTCTTCAGTTCATGCGAGAGTCTCGCGGCAAGACGCGTAAAGAATTCCTTGTCCGCCAGTTCTCGCTCACGCGCCTGCTGCAATTTGGTCTGCGTCAGGTCCTCGATCAAAGCGACGGCCACAAGGTCCCCGTCCGCTCCCGTCACGCCCGCCAGGCTGGCCGCAAACCTCACGGCGCTGACGCTCAGCGAACGATTGGTGCGCGGCAGAACCACTTCGCGATTCCGAATTTCCTTGCCCGCCTGTAACGTCTCAAAAAGAAGATCGCCCACGCGGGCGGGGAGCCGCCTCACGTCCTGCCCAACCACCACGTCCTCCCCCAGGCCGAGCAAAGCACTCGCTTGACGGTTCATGGTCAGGATGCGGCTGTCCTGCCCGACGGCAACCACGCCGCTCTGGACGTGCGCCAAGATCTCGCCCAGAAAACGTTGCTGGCCTGCGATTCGGTCGCGCAAGTGAAAATTCCGAATCGCTTGAGCCAACTGCGCCATCAGGTGATGAATCAATTCCAATTCTTCACTGGTCAACGGCTCGCCGGTAATCCTCCCGCTAAAAGTCAGCACGCCCAGCAACTGGTCGTCGTCAAACATCGGCACCGCCACCTCGGTCCCCAGCAACTCGAATTCACGCGCGATCTCCGGGTCGTAATCCAGCGCGAGCGAGTCGAGCACCTGGCTGCGCCGCAGGATTCTCGCCTCTCGGGCGAGATAGCCGCCGATACCCGAGTCGACGTTCAGGCGCAGATGCTCCACCACATGCGGCGGGATGCCCGCGCTGCGGGCCACCGTGAGGTAGGCGCCCGACGCGATCGTTTGATTGGAAAACAGCTCGCTTTGCAGTCGCCGTGCGAAGATGGCGGCCTTCCCGACGCCGAGCAACCCGCGAGCCAGCCGCAAAAACTCGGATAACAATCCGGTCTCGTCCAGAGGCTGGCTCAGGATTTGGGAAAGATCCTTCAGGGCATCCCGATACCGGTAGGCATCGGAGAAGGGAGCGACCGTTGACGGATAGGCCGGCGCGGGCGATGACGACCGAGGTGGCAGCCCGGCTGCCGCCGCTGGAGCCGGTTGACGTTGTCGGGCGATCACGGCATCGGCACGCTTCAATTTTGCCTGAGCATCGCGCAATTCAAAAAACGTGCAAAGAGATTGTTTCAGATGCTCGAACGAATCGGTGTCCGAGACAACGAGCCATGCCTCGGGCATGGAATAAAGCGTCCGCTGGGACTGCGTGACGCGCACCACCACCGCCTGATGCTCCTGCAATCGGGTCTCCTGAAGAGATTCGAGAGCCCAACGCGTGCTCTGATCAATCGAGGCCGCGTCGAGAATCACGGCGTCCACCAAACGCAGCCAGGTTCTGAACAAGGCGTCAAATTCCTCGCGGGACGGCCTGGCAGGAGCCGGCAGCAGGACAAGATTGGTCTTCTCGCCGAGAATGTCGGCAAGCAACCGTTGCGTCTCCGCGGAATTACTCAACAACAGCGCCGTTTTCATGCGTGCGAGGGCCCTCTGCTGGTGGAATCCGTCTGAGGTGTTTTTCCGTTGCAATACCGACCAAGCACCACCGCCGTGTTGCGTCCGCCAAAGCTGAAGGAGTTGCTGGCGGCAATATTCACAGGCCTGCGGCGCGCCTGATTGGGCACATAATCGAGATCGCATTCGGGGTCGGGATACTCATAATTGATCGTTGGCGGCAAGATATTGTCGCGGATGGCGAGGCAACAAGCCGCTATTTCACTGGAACCACAAGCGCCCTGCATGTGGCCGAGGGAAGACTTGATGGAGCTGATGGGCAAATTATAGGCGTAGTCTCCAAAAACCTTCTTGACCACCAAGGTCTCAGCTTTGTCGCCGAGCGGGGTGGAGGTGCCGTGTGCATTGAGGTAATCAACCTGCGAGGGACGAACCCCTGCTCTCGCTAATGCCATGTCCATCGCCCGCGCGCCTTGTTCGCCCGTCGGATCTGGATGACACATGTGGTGGGCGTCGCACGTGGCCCCCCAACCCAGCAGTTCCGCGTAGATTCTTGCCCCACGACGCCGCGCGTGCTCCAGTTCTTCCACAACCATCACGCACCCGCCTTCGCCGATCACGAAGCCGTCGCGCTTGCGATCGAACGGACGCGAGGCGCGACATGGTTCGTCGTTTCGCGACGACAGCGCATAAACAATACCGAAGGAAACAGCAATGATCGGGTGAATCGGCGCGTCAGACCCGCCTGTAATCATCACCTCCGCTTCGCCGTTCGTAATCAGGTCGGCGGCGTACGCGATGGCGGCAGTGGAGCAATCGCAACCTGTCGAGATGGTTAGACAGGGCGCTTTGAGTCCGAAATGCATGGCCATGAGACCGCCCGTGGCTCCTGTGAACACCGCAATGCCAAGGAACGGACTCACCGCATCGACCCCCTTCTGCTTGAAAACATCATATTCCTTGGCGCCAAAAAGCATACCCGCTTGCGCCGTGCCCATCGAGACACCCATCCGTTCGTGGTTCTCCTTGCCCAAATCCAGCATTGCGTCCTGAATGGCCAGATGGGTGGACACCAAACCGAATTGCGCCAACCGGTCCATGCGCCTGGCTTCCTTGCGTCCGAGCCATTCTTCGGGGTGGAAATCCTTGACCTCAGCCGCGATCTTCCAAGGGCAATCCGACTCGGCAAGTACCGGCGAATGATCCACTCCAGAAACGCCTGCCACGACGTTTTTCCAGAATGGTTCAATCCCAGTACCTACCGGGCTCACGATACCAATCCCAGTTATGACCACGCGTCTTTTCTCTACAGACTGCATGTATTCCCTTTTGCGCACGCGAACAAAAACGTACGCCAGCGAGCAGCAATCGATGCTACTCGCCTCCAAACAAGGTCCCCCACTACCGCGGATAATACAAAAACCAAGAGTTTAGTAAAGAACTCTTTTCTAGCGGCGTACAATTTTGTGCATCCGACTAATCGAGAACAACTTATTAGCCCAATGGCAGATTGACCTGGAAGGCTGCACCCTTGCCCTCGATGCTGGAGACGGTGATGAGACCGCCGTGATCTCGGACAATCTTCTGCGAGATGGACAAACCGAGGCCCGTGCCTTCCTTCTTGGTCGTGAAGAACGGATCAAAGAGCCGATTGCGAACAGCGACAGGAATCCCCGGCCCGTTGTCGGCCACCTCGATAACCGCCATGCGCCGGGTGCCGTTGCCACTTTCGTCCTCAATGGCAGCAATGCCCGTGGCGATGCGGATCTTGCCCTGCTCGGGCAACGCGTCGGTCGCGTTGTTGAGCAGGTTCACCAGCACCTGCAAAATCTGCTGTTTGTCCACGCGCACCACGGGACGTTCATGAAATTGTTTGGTAAGTTCAATCCGCTTGCTCTTCAAACGCGACTGCAACAGCAGCACGGCTTCCTCCACCAGCTCATTGACCAAGTGCTCGGCAATCATGGTCTGGGTAGGACGCGCAAACGCCAGCATGCTTTCCACCACCTTCGTAATTCGATCCACGTCCTTGATCACGAGCTTGCTGAACTCGTTCTTGAACTCGGGATCGTCCATCTTGGACGGCATCAGTTGGGCGAACGTGCGGATCGACGCCAGCGGATTGCGAATTTCGTGGGCCACCCCGGCGGCAATCGTACCCAGTTCGATCAGCTTGTTCTTGCGAAGAATCTGATCTTCCATGCGCCGGTACTTCACGGCCAGGGCGACTTCAGTCGCCAGCGTTTCCAGCACCCGCAGATCGCTGATGAAGAACATGTCCCTATTCGCCTTCTCTCCCAAGGCGAGCAACCCAACCAGATGCCCGTCCAAAGTCATCGGGACGCACACGACGACGCTAAGCCGATTCAAATCAGTGGCCAGTTCCGCCAGTGTGTGCGCAGGCATCTGCCGCTCGAGTTCATCTCGGACCAGCTCGTCGTTATTCTCGCGCAACCAGCGAATCACGGGGGAATCTTCCGCCAGATCCAGTCCTTCAGCCTCCTGAACGTTGAGTCCGCACTGGGCCTGCAACCGGTATTGCCCCGACAATGGGTCCTGCATCAGAATCAACACACGCGAAAGCTGCATTTGTGAATGGATGGTGGTGGCGACCTTGTCGAGGACTTCGTCAATGCTTGCCAGCAAACTCAGTTCCTTCACCAATCCTGCCAGTGTGTCCTGATACCCGTGGCGTTTCCCAAACATCCGCTCCTGCATCATGCGCTCCGCGCGCGGCAGAAATCGTGGCAGCGTTGTCGTCAAGCCCAGCCCGATGACCATGATCAGTACGAGGGCGAACAAGATCTGCTGCGGATTCATGAACCCCGGCGCCACAACGACCATTCCCGCTATTGCCGCAAAACTGACCAGAGCGATCAAAAACAAAGTCACCGTGTACAGCAGCACCCGGGCGATCACCACATTGAAATCTGCAAAGCGAGCCTGGCTGACGGCATAGGCAAAGGATCCCATGTTCAGCGGCAAAATGAAGAAGGCGAACGGTGGGATGCTCAAATTGTACTCGATCGGTATGATGATTGCGTTGGCCGTCAAGAACCAGACAAACCATGCAACAATGAAATAGATCAACTGCGTCCTCTTGTAACCGATGGCGTGTCTCGCACTGGAAATCAAGACACCCAACCCGAACCATTGCCAGCCGGTAATTTGCAGAACAACCAGGGGATACCAGAATCGGTCGTACTTGATGTAATGGTGCATGTACGGCACCGTCTTGAGGCCGTCGATCACGTGTCCCAACCAAAGCACCACGACAAACGCCACCCCAACAACGTAGGAAAGAGCGATCCACCATCGAAGGCGGCGTGCTTTGCCCACCAACTCACAGACGCTGTGAAAATACAGCGCCGGGCTCAAGATCCCACTGGACAAGGTTACCCCGGCCCAGAACAAGGCTTGGGACGGCCTCATCGGACGGAAGTACTGCGCAAAACTCGCCAGCCATATGCTGGTCAGGAGCATGGCCAAGCCAAACAACGGCCCAACAGCCTGATGGCGATTCTTCAAGAACGCCACGACCGCCAGCGCGAGGCAAACGATGGCGTCTAACAAGATGACATAGTAATAAAGCTGCGTCATGAACGGCTCTAAGAATCGGTCGATTGATTGCGAGTCAACGGCCATTTCGGCAGCAGCACACCCACCTCCGCCTGGTATCGGCGATAATCGCCGCCGAATTTTTCCACGAGCGCCCGTTCCTCCACCCTCAATCGGAGCATCAAGAGCGGCACATAACTGACTGCCGCAAACAAGGTCGTCCACCACGCGTTGACCGTCAGCGGAATCGACAATACTTCCAGCATAATCGCGAGATAGGCCGGATGCCGCACCCAATTGTAGATACCCGTCCGCACCAATTGGTGTTGGTCGCGGATTTCAACGTGGAGGCTCCAATATCTGCCCAGCGTCCGAATGGCCACATTGCGCACAACCACCGACACCAGATACAACCCAACGCCTGTTGCCGCCCACGCCACGATCAGTGTCTTTCTCCAGAGTAGAAACTCCGTCAGCGCCGCCAGCATGATCAGCGTGTGCAGGATGAAGAAGGCACGGAAGGACCACTGCATTCGTTGCTCTCCCGGCAGCGTTCCCCGCTTCTGGAAGGTCTCCCGCACGCGCTGAAGGTTCACGGCTGCCAGAAACAACAAGACAAACCACGTGGAAGAATTCACGCTATCGGCACCCCACTGTCCTCCTGTTTTGTGCGAATGGTATCATGAGTTTGCCCTTGCATCAAAGCCCAAAATGCGCGTTCATCAGATCGCATCGATTATGGCCCGCGAAACCTTTCATGATCAGGTCGCGCTCGTCACCGGCGCCTCCAGTGGCATCGGACGCGCCCTCGCAAGAGCGTTCGCCCAGCAGGGCGCACACGTAGCGCTCGTCGCGCGAAACGAGGACAGGCTGCGCGCTGTCGAGCAGGCACTCTCCCCACTACCGGGACGGAGACTGGTCGTGCCCACCGATGTGAGGAAGCCTGACGAGGTGGAACGCGCCGTAGGCGCCACTCTATCGCAGTTCGGCCGCATCGATATCCTCGTCAATAATGCCGGCAAGGGGTACTGCGCCACGGTTGTGGAATCAAATCTCGATGACTTCCGCGACGTCTTCGAAACGAATTTTTTCGGCGCGTTCAGCTTCCTGCGCGCCGTCGCTCCTCACATGGTTGCGCGCCGGCAGGGGTTGATCATCCAGATTTCATCGGTCAACGGTTTTTGCGCCGTGCCCCTGGGCAGCGCGTACTGCGCCAGCAAGTTTGCGCTCGAAGGATTGTCGCAAAGTGCCCGGCTGGAATTGCACAAACAGGGCGTCCGCCTGCTCATCGTTCGACCCGGGGTCACGGATACCGACTTTTTCGACCACGCCAAGCATTTCCGCCAAAACAATCCGTTTCCCATGCGCCACCCCATGCCCGCGGAGGCGGCCGCCACCCGGATTCTGCGCGCCGCCGTGCGCGGAAAACGAGAACTGGTCCTCACCGCCGAGGGAAAGGCATTGTGGTGGCTGAAGAAATTCTCCCCCCGGCTGGTTGACCGCATTCTTCTGCACTACGTCAAGACGCGCCCGCAGCCGCAGGGAGTCAAGGCGTGAACCAGTGGCGGGACCGGATGCAACCATTCCTCAGCCGACCCCGGCTCGCTCTTTTCCCGGGCCGGGGATTAGCCCCTGACTGCCCGCGCTACGCATGGCAGGCCAGCAAGACACTTCATGCTCGCGGAAAACCTCTGGGGCAACCAGTGCGGCCGCAGGATGACGACCAGAGCGCGGCAATTGGGACGCAAAACCCAACGGGAGTCCGGTTATTCGGCAAAACCGCTACGAGGACAATTTGGCCCGTAACCCGCAACGCCGCCCTGTTGATCGGTGCTGGCAGGCAAACGACAGGCGCCCCTTCATCGCTTGCCTCGCGGGTCAATCGGTTCTAGTATGGCGGAGAAGCAAGGGTTTTCAGTCCATGCAAAGCAAACCGATGACCACCAGGAAATTGGATGACCGTACAGCGTCCGGCAAGAAGGTCGGCGACCCCACTCCTCCCGCCAGGCCCGACCAGGGGCTTGGGACCAGCGTGGAGAACCAGCAGCTTCCGGCCGAGGCCACCGGCCTCCCGGAACCGGTCACTCTCTCCAGGGCGCTTGCGCCGGAGCGGATCGACATGGAGCTGAAGGCGACGACCAAGGACGGGGTCTTGCGGCAATTGGTGGCGCTGATCATCGATCCCAAGGAGGCACGGTTATCGGAAGCGCTGTTCGAGGCTTTAAAAGCCCGCGAAGACCTCTGTTCAACCTGCGTGAACGAGGGCGTGGCGATTCCGCACTCGCGCAATGCCATCGTGGGTTTGGTGGAGCAACCCCTGCTCGCCTATGGCCGACATGTTGCCGGTGTCGATTTCGGGGCGCTGGATGGCAAACCCATTCGCCACTTTTTTCTGCTCTGCGCGCCCAACGTCCGCGAACACCTGCAGTTGCTCACTCGTCTGGCACGATTGCTCAACAACCCTGAGTTTCGCGCCAGACTGGCCGCGGTGGAGCAGTCCGACGACCTCATCACCCTGATTCGCCACGGCGAACAATCCATCGGTCAGCACAAATGAGATTCCCCATCTATCGGCCCCGTCGTCTGCGCCAGAACGCCCCCTTGCGGGCGTTGGTTCGTGAGACCGAGATGTCAATCGAACACGTGGTAATGCCCTTGTTCGTCCGCGAAGGGACCCACGTGCGCAAACCCATCAGTTCGATGCCGGGTCAGTTCCAGTTCTCTGTCGATCAAGCCGTCAGGGAAGCCGGCCAGGCATTCAAACTGGGCGTGCCCGCGGTGATCCTGTTCGGGATCCCCGACCAAAAGGACGAGAAGGCGTCCGGCGCTTACGCGGCGAACGGCATCATCCCGAAAGCCGTCCGCGCGCTGAAAAAAGAATTGCCCGAGTTGATCGTCGTCACCGACGTTTGCCTCTGCGAGTACATGAGCCACGGCCATTGCGGCGTCGTACGCAAGGTCACACAGGCACGGAGGCCTGTGCCACCGCAGAAGGGCATTGGCGGCGCAAGTGGCCCTGCTTGCGAGTATGTGATCGACAACGATGCATCGATCGAACTGCTGGCGAAGGCTGCGGTGGCCCACGCCGAAGCCGGCGCCGACCTCGTGGCGCCAAGCGACATGATGGATGGACGGGTCGCCGCGATTCGCGCCGCTCTGGACGAGCGGGGACATACCGACATGCCCATCATGAGTTATGCCGCAAAGTTCGCGTCGTCCTTTTATGGCCCGTTCCGGGAGGCGGCGGAATCGCCTCCGCAGTTTGGCGACCGGAAAACCTACCAGATGGATGGCGCCAACGCGGAGGAAGCCCTGCGCGAGGTGGCGATGGACATCGAAGAAGGGGCCGACATCGTGATGGTCAAGCCGGCGCTTGCGTACCTGGATCTGGTCCGGCGCGTGAAGGAAAACTTCGGTTATCCCGTGGCGGTGTATAACGTCAGCGGCGAATACGCCATGGTGAAGGCGGCGGCGCAGAACGGCTGGCTGGATGAGAAACAGGCGGTGCTGGAGATCATGACCGCGTTTCGTCGAGCGGGCGCCGACATCATCCTCACCTATTGGGCGCAGGATCTGGCGCGCTGGTTGAAGAGGTAGCGACAGGTTTGCGAGCGTTGGCGTTCGGCAAGAGGCCGCTACTTGACGCTGATAAACCGTATCAGGAAAACCGCCAACGCGAGCACCGCGAGAACTCCCAATCCAAGGATCATCCACACCCAGATATTGGTGGTGCTCTTCTTCTTGCGGCCAAAGGGCGAGCTGGCTGAAAAAGTCGGCGGCGGCATGTTGCCCTGACCAACCTCGCTCAGATCTATGCCTGTCCGCATCGGCGGCAGTGGCTGGCTGGCCGCCTTTTCGTCGGACTCGAACCGCATTTCGACCGACCCCAGGCGGACCGCGTCGCCGTCGTGAAGTTTGGATTCCACGATACGCATCCCGTTGACCCGGGTCCCGTTGGTGGAATTGAGGTCGCGCAGTTTATATTCCGGACCTTCGACAAGGACAATCGCATGATGATGAGAAACGGTCCCGTCTTCCAGCCGGACCGTGTTGTCTACGGCGCGACCCATCGTGATTCGTTCCTCGATCAGGTCGATGACCTTGCCTTCCAAAACACCCGATAAAATCTTTAGCTTTGGCATGGATTATTTGTCAGGGTGCTGCCTCCAAAAACGAAAGCATGATGCTCAGGGATTGGAACCAAGTCAATGGGAATTTCATAAACGTGCGGGAGCCAAAGGGAAAAACTTGCCGCAGCGTCCCAGCAGGCTTCCCACCTGTTGTCTGCGCATCCATCTTCACTTTCCGCCATCGGGCTCGGTCGCGCTGTAATGGAAAACATCGACAAGGGCGCTTTCATAATAGCTGCCGCCCGATCCGCCGCTGCTGCGGTGTTTGAGGATGTAAGCAATGATCCGCTGTTGAACCTCGGCTGCTTCGGGGAACTCCCGATCGGTCCAGAATCGTTCCGACTTGTCGAAGAACCCTATCCGACCCAGAAACGAGGCGGCATAATACTCGCCCTCTTCCAGCGAACCATCGGCGACGTGCGGCTTGAACAAACCGTCCGCTTGCAGCGACTCGGTGAGACACCAATGAAGCATTTTCTCGATCTCAACCGCCATGGCTTTCTTCTGTGCCGCACTCGCGCGGGGCCAACCCGCCTTGAAGAGTGCCACCACATCCATGTTGTTGTGGTTCCAGTATTGCCCCTTCCAGAGCCAGCCTGCGGGATAATCCAAATCCTTCACCGCCAGCGTGGTGTCCACCACCCGCGAAAGGTCGGAGACATCGCCGTGCAGATACGTGACGATATGAAACGTCATGCTCAGATCGTCCACGAATACCACCTGGCCATCTCGGACATAGCGCTCTCCCCACCAGCCTGTCGCCGGATTGCGAAAACGATTCATCAGCAGGTCCATGATCGTCAATTTCAGTTTCGGATCCCACGAGTACCCCTGTGGACGATCTCTCAAGATCAGGCGCATCAGATTCGAAAGCGACAGGTTGAACTCCAGCAAATGATCGATACCCGTACGGGGGATATCCGACACTGACACCGATGTCAGATAGGCGGTGAGCTTTTCGGGCGAGTTCACGCGATCAAGAAAGCGCGGTGGATATTTCAGGACGTGCTTCTTGTTGGCTGCCTTTCCCAGCTCATCGCAAGAGGCATCGAGTTTGCCCCACCACGCCGTATAACATCTTCCCCAACTCCCATCTTCCGGACTTTGCTCATCAGCTTCGGCCTCCCGTTCCGGGTGCGCGAGGCTCGATTCCAAATCGACCAGCCGCTGATCGATCAGCTTGAAATCTGCCGTCTGGGTGAGCAGCGCTTTGAGTTCCCAGAGAATCTGCTTGGAACAGGACGTGTTCTGGCCCGCCGCTTCACGTTCCCGGACTCTTCCGTAGAAGGCACGTGCCCGGGCGATTCGCTGGGCCTTTGCTTCCTTGTACCCGGAATCGAAAGCGACGAATTCCTGCTCCTTGCGGGTATTATGTTCCCGGTCAGCTTGCGGGGCCTGCGTAACCGGAGGCAGGCGAGTGGCACAAGAGGTGGCAAGAAGAGCCAACGCGCCGAGGAGCAATCCCGTTCCCCGTTTGATGATTGGAGGACCTGTGGCGATCGTCATATCTCACCTCGTTCGTGTTCGGTCGGAGAATGGCAAGAAGTCCTGCCAAGTCAATCCTGATTCCTGACCGGCGTCAGGCAGCCGAATCGTTACGATCATGCTCATTGCGACCACCCTCGGGTGAGATTTTGTAGGGCAAGCGCATCGCTTGCCGTTGTTGTTAGACGGGCAACCGGAGCGGTCGCCATCTACAATTTATCGCAAAAACTCAGTTCGGCCATCCAACGACGATTTCTTCCTTGCTTGGCAGCGGAATGAAACCTTGATACTTTGGAGTCGTTGTCACAGTTCTCGTAGGAGCGATTTGTAATCGCGACATTCTTGAATGCACTTCGCTCCTGCAGACAGCCACGCGAATGAAACACGGATCGGTCAGGAAGTTCTTCCTCCGACTGGCTCTCCTCATCGGCGCGCTGGTGGCTGCGCTTGCCGTCTTCATCCTCGAAGAAAACATTCGTGGCCGTATTCTCCTGTCTCGCTACAAAACCGAACTCCGCGCCAAAGGGGAGAAACTGACGCTGGCCGAACTCGATCTGGCGCCGCTGCACGCCGAGAGCAATGATGTGGCGATTCTGGTTGCGACGGGAGTTGACCTGCTCCCATTTGGCAACCCTCGCCCGGACAATGCGATTCTGCCGGCCTCGATCACACCCATTCTCGCGCGGGTGGAACCCCTAACCCATTCGGACAAACCGTTACTGGCTGTTGACTATGAATCCTACCCACGCGTCCGCAACTTCGAGGAAGTGAAGGCATTGTTCGGAGTGGCGGGGTGGCTTTCGGTTGCGGCGCTGGACGCGGCCCGTCGCGGCGACCGCATTGGCGCAGTCGAGCGGGTTTCGGAGATTATCTCGTTTGGCAAACGGCTCAGGCACGAGAGAGTTCAGACGTCTCAGCACGATAGAGTGAACCTGTTGATAAGGGCGCTGGATGTTTCATGGCGTCTACTGCAGACAAACGGGTGGATCGACGATGAACTCGCGAGGTTTCAGCAGGTTTGGAGTGAGCCATTTCCACTCGACGACGTGCTTGACATCGACGAGGTCGAACGCGCGATGCAACTGCGGGTAGTCGACCGGCGACAGGCTTCGATAAGCGAATGGTGGAAATACGTGCGCGCAAACATGTCAGACAGAGAAGACGACGATGACAGGTATCCGTTCTCCCTGTTGGCTGACGTTGCTGCAGTCGCGGATGGCATCTGGTACCTCACGCAGATAAACTCCGAGGAACGACGTTTGTTGGAACGTTGGCAGATCAGAATGGAGGCCGGTCGACGCGTCGTGCGAGCCGGCGCCGTTTGTGAAGTTTTCCGCCATTTCGGGCAGTCTCCCGAAGCCGGCGGCAGGCCCGACTCTGCACAAATCCATGAATGGCAAAGCGCGAGTCCGGGAAACGCTCTCCTGATCGTCGCCATGCAAATCGATACGCGCCGTGAGATGACGGTCGCGGCGACAGCGTTGAAGCGGTATCAGCTCCGTCACGGAAGTTTGCCTGCGACACTCGCGGCTCTCGTGCCGGAGTTTCTGACGACCGCGCCGCGCGACTGGATGGACGGGCAACCGTTGCGCTACCGGCTGATCAATGATGCCCAGGTTCTGTTGTACTCCGTAGGAAGAGACTGCAAGGACGATGGAGGCGACTCCAGCACAGTTCAGGAGCATCGGCCCGAAGATATACTCTTTATTCGGAGCCCGTGGACTGCCATGTGGCGGGGTCGAGACGCGGTTTGGCCTCAGCCGGCGACGCCGGCTGACCTTGCTCACTAAGCGCGCAGCCGCTCCCTCAGCCTGCTGAACCTTGCTGCGGTCTTGTTGTTCCGCACCGCGATGGCCAGCGCCCTTTTCGAGCCGATCAGGATGACCAGTTTCTTGCCGCGGGTGATGGCCGTGTATAATAAATTCCGCTGGAGCAGGACATAGTGCTGGGTCAGCAGCGGCACGATCACGCACGGATACTCGTTGCCCTGGGATTTATGGACGCTGATGGCGTAGGCCTGCACCAATTCGTCCATGTCCGTGAATTCATACAACACTTCGCGTCCGTCCATCTCCACCACAACCTGCTGCTCGATCAAATCGATCCGTTTGACGCGTCCCAGGTCGCCATTGAACACGTCCTTGTCGTAGTTGTTGCGGATCTGCATCACCCGGTCCCCTACCCGGTAGGTCCGTCCAAACCGCTGGATGACCGGGCCGCTCGGATTGAGAGCCGTTTGCAGTTCGCGATTCAGATTCTCCGAACCGCACAATCCCTTGTGCATCGGCGTCAGCACCTGCACGTCCCGCATCGGATCGAATCCGAACTTCTTCGGAACACGCTCGGCACAGAGCGTCTTGATCGTGGCGAGGACCTTCTCGGGGTCCTCCTCGTGGATGAAGAAGAAATCCGGTGTAGCGGCCGCCGCCTGTCCAGCAACTGCGGTGGTCCCCGGCGGCTGGCCCTCGTTGCCGCTGGGGACAGCGGCCTCTACAACAAACGGAAGTTCTCCCTCATTGACCCGGTGCGCGTTGGTGATGATGTAACTATTCTTCGCCTGGCGGAAAATCTCGGTAAGCCGCACCACCGGCACGGTCTCGGAATCGATCAGGTCCCGCAGAAAATTTCCGGGCCCGACCGAAGGCAGTTGGTCCACGTCGCCGACGAACACCACGGACGCGGTCTGCGGAATCGCTTTCAACAGGTGATAAGCCAGCACGATGTCGAGCATCGACGTCTCGTCGATGATGATCATGTCCCCCTTGAGCGGGCGGCGTTCGTGATGCGTGAACCCGCCCTCGCGCGGGTCGTACTTCAGCAGCCGGTGAATCGTCTGCGCCGGTGCGCCGGTCGTCTCGCTCATCCGCTTGGCGGCGCGACCGGTCGGCGCCGCCAGCAACACGGTGCAGTTCTTGGCCTGGAGAATTTTGACGATGCTGTTGACGATGGTGGTCTTGCCGACGCCGGGTCCGCCCGTGATGACCGTCAGCTTGGACGTCAGCGCCTTCTTGATGGCCTGCTGCTGCGCTTCGGCCAGATCGACGCCGGTTTTCTGCTGGACCCATCCGATCGCCTTGTCGAGATCGATGGTTGGCAGACTCAGTTTCGCTGAATTCAGATCCGAAATATAAGTCGCCGCGCCGCGCTCGGCCCGGCAAAGCCCCGCCAGATAGACAAACTCCTCCTCCATCACGACGTCGCCACCCAGCGAAAGCAGATTGACGGCGTTCTCGATGGGTGCGATCTCGGCTTCGAGAAGTTCGCGCGCGGATTCGACCAGCAGTTCGTGTGGCAGACAGGTGTGACCTTCATCCGTCGCCCTCTCCAGGGCATGCACGACGCCCGCTTTCAGCCGGTGAATGGAATCCCGGGCGATCCCGAGCTTGGCGGCGATGCCGTCAGCGGTCCTGAACCCGATACCGGTAATATCTTTGGCGAGCCGATACGGATTCTCGCGGACCACGTCGATGGCATTTTCGCCGTATTGCTTGAAAATCTTGGCGGCATGCGAACTGCCGATGCCGTGGCCCTGGAGAAAGATCATGATGTCGCGCACGCTCTTCTGTTGCGTCCACGCTTCCTTGATCCTCCTGGCGCGCTCGGGGCCGATCCCGTCCACCTCGCGCAATCGTCCCGAGAAATGATCGATGATCTCCAGCGTCTGCTCGCCGAATTTCTCCACAATCCGGTCGGCAAACGTCTGGCCCACCCCCTTGACGAGTCCGCTACTGAGATACTTCTTGATCCCCACGACCGTGCGCGGCAGCACGGACTCGAATTTCTCCACGGCGAATTGCCGGCCAAATTGTTTGTGGTTGATCCAATGACCAAGCGCCTTGACCGTCTCTCCTTCGTTGAGCGCGGCGAGATTTCCCGTGATGGTGATCGGCTCGGCCCGCTGCCGGCCTTCCGGCGCGAGTTGCGCCACGGTGTAGTGGTTTTCTTCGTTCGAGTAGATGATGCGCTCGACGATGCCTTCCACGGTCTCGACTGCCTGTCGCGCTGGATCGGTCATGCTCCCGGTTGCCATCGTACCAGATTCTGTCGAGATTTCCCCAGCAAAACCTCTCCCCAATCCCCTTCCCTTCTGGTGTTGCTCTGAGGCGGACATCTCGGGTAACTTTCAGAGAACCATGAACGAACCACCAATGCAGCCGTCATGGACGATGCGTCTCAACCGAGACTGAACTACCATGGAAAACATCAAACAATTCTTCACACGCGATCGTTACGCGAAACATTCCGGGATCGAACTGGTGTCGGTCTCGCCCGGCCACGCCGTCGCGCAGATGCCGATTCAGGCCCTTCACCTCAACGCGCTGGGCACGGTACAAGGGGGAGCCATTTTCACGCTGGCCGACTTCACGTTCGCGGCGGCTTCCAACGCGCACGGCAAGGTGGCCGTGGCCATCAACGTCAGCATCACCTACATGAAAGCGGTCAGTTCGGGCACGTTGCGGGCCGAGGCGCGCGAGGTGTCGGTGAATCCCAAGCTCGGCAGTTACACCGTCAATGTCACCGACGAAAAGGAAAACCTGATCGCGGTGTTCCAAGGCCTGGTCTACCGCAAGGAGCAGACCCTCGAGGCGGCGGCAAACGGATGACGGGGTGGGATGCGCGGCCGAGAGATCCGCGGAAATGGGAATATTCGGTGGCACAGGCGTCCCTGCCTGTGGGGGAGAACTTGGACAGGCACAGAGGCCTGTCCCACCATTCATAGAGTGAACCGCGGCTACAATCCTACCCCCGGCTAAACAACTCGACGGTGCCGACCGGGTTGACGCCAACAGCCTGAAGCGCCTTCAGGGCGGCATCGGGATTCGTGAACCGGAACACCAACAGCGCGCGGTCGTTGCGTTTCTCGGCAAAAGCGTACATGTACTCGATGTTCACGCCCGCGCCGTCCACGATTTCGAGTATCCGCGACAGGCCGCCGGGTTGATCGGCCACCTCGATGGCGAGCACCTCGGTGGTCTTCACGACGCAGCCCGCTTTCTCGAGCACGGTCTTCGCCTTCTGCCAGTCCTGGACAATGAGGCGCAGGATGCCGAACTGTGCCGTATCCGCCAGCGACAGGGTGACCATGTTGATCCCCGCCCTGGCCAATGCCGCACAGGCGGCACGCAACTGGCCCGGTTTGTTTTCCAGAAACACGGATAGCTGATGGATTTTCATGACAGGGCTCCTGGTCACATTTTGCGTTTGTCGAGGACGCGTTTGGCTTTGCCTTCGCTGCGCTGGATGGTATGCGGCGCGACCAGCCGCAGGGCGGCGCGGATGCCGGTGACGGTCTCGATGGAATGAACGAGCTTTTTCTGCAGTTCCTCCAGGCCGCGCACCTCGTCGCTGAACACTTCCGCCGTCACCTCCACCTGCACTTCCATCTGGTCGAGGTCGGCCTCGCGCGTCAGCACGATCTGGTAATGCGGCAGCGTCCCTTCGACCCGCAACAACGCCGACTCAATCTGCGACGGGAAGACGTTCACGCCGCGGATGATGAACATGTCGTCGCTGCGGCGGCCGATCCGGCGCATCCGGCGGATGGTGCGGCCACAAGAACACGGCTCGGTAATGAAGGCCGTCATGTCCCGGGTGCGATAGCGGATCATCGGCATTGCCTCCTTGCTCAGCGTCGTCAACACCAGTTCGCCCTCCGCGCCGTCCGGCAACGGTTGGAGCGTCTGGGGGTCGATGATCTCCGCCAGAAAATGATCTTCGAAAATGTGCAAGCCGGCCTGCTGCGCGCACTCGACGCCCACGCCGGGGCCGATGATCTCCGACAAACCGTAAATGTCATACGCCTTGATGCTGCTCTCGGCTTCGATCCGTTGCCGCATGGCTTCCGTCCACGGTTCCGCGCCGAACACGCCGACCCGCAACGGCAGCTTCTTGATCTCGATCCCCATCTCTTGGGATTGATCGATCAGGTGCAAAAAATAACTCGGCGTGCAACAGATCGCCGTCACGCCGAAATCCTTCATCACCATCAACTGCCGCTCGGTGTTGCCGCCCGAAATCGGGATCACCGTGGCGCCAAGCGCCTCCGCGCCGTAATGCGCGCCCAGCCCGCCCGTGAACAGGCCGTAGCCGTAAGCGTTTTGAATAATGTCGCCGGCGTGCAACCCGCACGAGGCGAAACTGCGCATCATGGTCTCCGTCCATACCCGAATGTCATCCTGCGTATAGGCGACGACGATCGGTTTGCCCGTGGTGCCGCTCGAAGCGTGCAACCGCACGATGTCTTTCATCGGGCTGGCAAACAATCCGTATGGATACGTGTCGCGCAGATCGGTCTTGACTGTGAACGGCAGCCTGCAGAGCACGTCCAGTGATTGCAGGTCGGCCGGTTTCAAGCCGCGCTCGTCCATGCGTTGGTGGAATAGCGGCACGTGGTCGTAGGCCAGTCCGACCATGTGCTGCAGTCTGGACAATTGCGTGGCTCGCAACTCCCTGACCGGCATGAAATCGGGCGCGCTGACCGGATGACGTTTGGTTTGATTCATGAATCACACTCCTTTTCGCCCGAGAGCGAACGCCTGAAGGTTGGCGGCATGCAGCTTTTCGGGGAACGCCGCGCGGATGGCGTCCAACCATGCCTCTTCCGCGATGCCGAGATGACGGCTCAACACGCCCAGCAACGCGACATTGAAACTCTTCTTGTTGGCCAGCTTCGCAGGATCCACCGCATCGGGCGCGATCAGCACGCCGCCGGAACGCAGTTGGGAACGATTGACCTCGATCTGGTCGGGCGCGGCCACCACGAGGTAATCGGCCTCGCCCGCCGGCACCATCGGGCTGAACACTTCGCGGCCGAACCGTATGTCGCTGCTGACCGATCCGCCGCGCTGGCTCATGCCGTGCAACTCGCTCTGTTTCACGTCGAACCCCGCGCGGAAGGCCGCGTCGGAAACGATCCCCGCAGCCTTGAGCACGCCCTGACCGCCGAGGCCGGCGATGACGAGGTTGGTAACGCGGTCGTTCATGATTCCTCCGAGAGCGCTTCGGCGCACGGGACCGACGCCGCTCGATCGTACTCCTTGATCTTGCCGGCAATGAGCAGGCAGGGACGGCGCGCGATGATGACGTTGAGTTGGCCGTTGGCGAGACATTCCTGCACCAGTCGCGTCAAGACGGCCGGATTGGCGGTCGGATCGGCGACGTGGACGTTCTGGATGCCGAGCGACCGCGCCAGATCTTCAAACGATACTTTGCCGGTTGGTTCGTGCTCCAGGGTTCGGCCGGTGCCGGGATGTTCCTGGTGCCCGGTCATGGCCGTGGTGCTGTTGTCGAGGATGAGGACGAGGTGCCCCGTGGGCGGCGGGTTGTAGACCATCTCCACCAGGCCGGTGATGCCGCTGTGGACGAACGTGCTGTCGCCGATCACGCTCACGACGCGGCGGGCTTGTTCGGGCGGCAGCACGTGGCGCAGTCCCAATCCCACCCCGATGCTCGCCCCCATGCAGACGCAGGTATCCATGGCCTCGAAGGGGGGCAACACGCCCAGCGTGTAACAGCCGATATCTCCCGCAACAATGGAATCGAGTTTGTGGAGGGCTTCAAACACGTACCGGTGCGAGCAGCCCGGACAAAGCTGCGGCGGCTTGCCGGGAACAGGAGCCGGTTCCGGCGAAGTGTCCCCGGACAAAATGCGCCGCAAACGGGCCACGTTCAATTCGCCGAACCTGTACATTTCCGGTTGGCTTTCGACTTTCACACCGGCGGCGCGGATCGCATCGGTCAGAACCGGGTCCCCTTCCTCGATCACGAGGCAGCGATTCACCCCCGCGGCAAAGGCGCGTATTTTCTCCAAAGGCAACGGATGGGTCAATCCCAGCTTGAGCACGCTGGCTCGGGGCGCGGCCTCGCGAACGTGCATGTAGGAAATGCCCGAAGTAATGATGCCGAGCGACCTGTCTCCCTCGACCACCCGGTTGAGAGGACAGGTCTCGTTCCAGGCCTGGATCTCCGACAGCTTCTGCCGCAGACGGCGATAGGCCGGTCGCGCGTAAGCCGGAATCATCACCCGTCCACGGACGTCACGCTCGAAATGGGGGCTCCGGGGCGGAACGTGCGCCGCGCGCGGGCGGACGATTGTCCTGCTGTGGCAGACCCTTGTCGTCATGCGCAGCAGGACGGGAATCTTCCAGCGTTCAGAAATCTCCACCGCCTGGAACGTGAAGTCGTATGCCTCCTGCGAATCCGCCGGCTCCAACATCGGCAGGCCGGCTGCCGCGGCGTAATGCCGGTTGTCCTGCTCGTTCTGGCTGGAAGCCATGCCGGGATCGTCGGCGGACACCACGATCAGCGCACCGGTCACGCCCGTGTAGGCCGCGGTAAACAACGGGTCGGCGGCCACGTTCAGGCCGACGTGTTTCATGGTGGCGATGGCCCGGGCGCCCGCGAACGCCGCCCCCAGCGCGACTTCGAGCGCGACCTTTTCGTTGGGAGCCCACTGGGCGTGCCCGCCGAGCGCCGAGAAATTTTCGAGGATTTCCGTGGACGGCGTGCCGGGATAACCCGTGCCCAAAGCTACGCCTGCGTGCCAGGCTGCCAAAGACACCGCCTCATCGCCGCTTAATAGACTGCGAACCGAATTTTTCGTACTCATTAGTGTAACCGGCAAGGGCTGACGTTTGTTTGTAGCCGCACCGTTGCCGCATACGACTGCGGCGTCTCGTCCGACTCGGCTTATGGGTGCGCCTTCCCAACGCAGCTCCGATTTGGACTCGCGACTCTTGTCGGAGCTAAAGCCTGCGGCTACAGATCCTGGTATTCAGTATCAGCCCAACTACAGCTTCAGTATTTCCTCCTGGCTCAGCAATCGCAGGTGTTGTTTGGCCAGAATCTGACGTGCCCCGGCGACATCCTGGATCTCGACGAGCAACACCGCGCGGTTGTTGGAGACGAAGCCTGAAGAGTTCTCGACGTTGATTTTGTTGCGGGCAAGACAGTCGGCCACGGCGTGCAATCCGCCCGGCTTGTCTTCCACTTCGATGGCGAGCACTTCCACGAGCGATACCGTCCATCCCTTCTGCTGGAGGCTCTGATAGGCAAGGTCGCACTTGTCCACCAGGAACTTGATGACTCCCAGCGTCTCGTTCGTGGCGATGGTCACCCAACGGATGTTGACACCCGTGTCTGCCAACACCCGGGTAATCCGCGCCATCTGTCCCAGTTGGTTTTCGGCGAACACGGCAATCAAATTGACGGCGCTCATGAATTCGCTTCCTTCCTTGTCATAGCGACCGGTTGTCGATCACACGTTTGGCTTTGCCCTCGCTGACCGGCAACGTGCCGGGCGGCGCGAGATGCACCCTGGGTTTCGTCAGAATCTCGGCCCGCAACCGGTCGGCAATCTCCGACTGCAGCCGGGTCAGGTGTTCGACGTGGCCATCGAAACCGGCTTCGGCCAGCTCGACGTTGATCGTCATTTCGTCCAGACCTTCCAGCACGATCTGATAATTCCGTCCCACAGCCGGCAGGCTCATCAGCACGCGTTCGATCTGTTGCGGGTAGATATTCACGCCGCGCACGATGAGCATGTCGTCGGTCCTGCCGGTAATGCGGTGGAGACGCCGGTGCGTGCGGCCACAGGGACACGGGTCCGTCATGACCGAAGTGATGTCCCGGGTCCGGTAACGCAACAGGGGCATTGCTTCCCGGCACAAGGTGGTCAGAACCAATTCCCCTGTTTGTCCGTCGGGCAACGGTTCACCGGTTTTCGGGTCCACGATCTCCAGCAGGTAATTGTCCTCCCACAAGTGCATGCCGCGTTTGTGTTCGCATTCGAAGGCGACGCCCGGGCCGCTCATTTCCGATAGGCCGTAGGAATTGTACACGTCGATCCCGAGCGCTTGTTCGATCTTGCGTCGCGTTTCCTCCGTGTACGGTTCCGCGCCCACGAACGCCTTGCGCAACGCCAGGTCCCGGCGCGGATCGACGCCTTTCTTTTCCAGGAAATCGGCGAAATACAACGCGTAGCTTGGTGTAACATGGATGACCGTGGTCCGGAAATCCTGCATCAACAGCAGTTGCTTCTCGGAATTGCCCGGCCCGGCCGGGATCACCAGGCAACCAACCTTTTCCGCGCCGTAATGCATCATCAGCGCGCCGGTAAATAGGCCGTAGGTCATCATGTTCTGGAGAACATCCCGACGGGTCACGCCGGTCATGACCAGGCAGCGCGCCATCAATTCGGCCGCGTTGGCCACGTCGGCTGCGGAAAAGAACAGCGCTTTCGGTTTGCCGGTGGTGCCGCTCGATGTGTGCAGCCGCAGCACCTCGTCGGGCGCAACGGCCAACAGGCCGGCCGGATACGCTTCGCGCAGGTCGGCGTTGGTCGTGAACGGCAACCGGCATGCGTCGGCCAGCGAGCGGAGGTGAGCCGGCTTGAACCCGCACCCAGCAAGTTTCCGCTGGTACAAGGGCACCTTGCGCGCGACGCGGCGCACGGTCGCCTGGAGACGTTTCAGTTGCAGCGTCTCCAGGGCGACGCGTGAGATGGTTTCGGTTTTCCGGTCCCAGAACATGATGATGTCGCAAGGCCTCTAGAAGCTGACCATCACTTCTCCGCGAAGAAACATCAGCGCACCTTCATGGTCATAATAATCGCCCTGCCACACAAACTCGCTCCACAGGTGGGCACTGAGGTACTTGTTGAACTGATGTTTCAGAACCGCCTGGAGATAGTGGCCGCGGAAGTTGCCCGTTTTAGTGAACACAGGAGCCACGGCACGGGATGGAGTCTCCTCGGGCGCAAACAACGCATTGTACATGAGGCTCAAGCTGGTGTCCTTGATCGGGGTGCAGGTCCAACTGGGGCCCACCCTGCCCAGATTGTTCATCTGGGCAATCCGACCGCCTGTTTCATAGATATAGGAGTAGATATAGAGCTCACTCCAACGGGGCCAGCGTCCCCACAAGACGTCGAACATCTCGTCCTTGCCAGTGGTGTTTGGATTGTCGCCCGAGAGGAATTCACCGACCAGACTGACCTGGTTGTTCATTGGATCCTTGAACAGATACGTGAGCTTGGCTTTGGCGCCGTAGGCGTCGATGTCCCGCTGCGCGAAGACTCCCTCAATCGTGTCCTGCTTCGTGCCAAACTGGTAGGCGCCCTCGACGGAGTACTGCAAGTGTTCTTCGGGCGTGCCGGTGATCTTCCCGCCGATCGTGTAGATGTTGGCGTTGTCGCCGGGAGTCTTTTGGACGCCGTTGATCGTGAAGGTCACCCGATCATCGCGCTTGTAGATGAAGTAACCATCGAGTTGGACGTTCTCCAGCGATTTGTTGGACGCGTACAGAACCACCCCCTGTTCGTTCTGATCGGTTACCGGATAATTGGTCGATCGGCCGATGGTGGGCAGCCATTCGCCCGGCATGGCGCTCTGGGAAATGTAGATCAGGTCGAACTTGGTCTTGATGTCCTTGGCCTCCGCGGTCAGCCGGATACTGTCGAGATAGAACGTCCACGATCCGTCGCCCGGCGTGCCGTCGGAGACCAGCCACCAGTCATAATAGTCCCCCAACATGATGTCCTGGCGCCCGGCCGTGACGGAGATCGGCTGGTCGAACAGGTTGTTCCATTTCACGTTCAAGTTGTCCGCCATGCCGTAGCGCCATTCCATGCTCGATTGCCCTTTGTAGGCCGAGACAAACGAGGGCTCGATCCACAGCCGCGGTTCCGCCGAAAGCCGCGCGTTGAAACTGAGGTCGGTCAGCGGGGTCACGAAGGCCCAGATCCGCTCGCGATAACGGACCACATCCTGGTGGTTCAGCGGGGCGGCACCGTTCAGCGTGACAATGTTGTTGTAATACTCGTTGCGCACCCGGATGTCGCCCCCCCAACTGAACCAGTCGACGGGCTTCTTGATGTCTTTGATGAAATCATCAAACGTGGCGGGCTTCGATGCCGTCTGCCCCGCGCTGGAAGTGTCGGGCGCGTTCGCTGTGGCCGTGGTTTGGGCCCGGGCGGCGGTGGTGACAAACGCGAACGCCAGCAAAGCCGCCGCTAACGGGAGTGTTCTGGTTTTCATGACAGCTTCTCCTTTTGTTGGATTGGAACTTAGGTTCACGGTTTCGGGTTGGTTGGATGGTTTCCCTTTGCCGCGGGGAAACATTTCGCGAGATGGGCCTCGTCCGGCGGCCGCGTCACCAGACTCACGACAATGGCCATCAACAACGACGAGGGAAGCGCCACGAACAGCGGATCAACGACCGGCCAGTTCGGTTTGGCGGCGAGGAGGCTCTGTTTGACGAGACCGAACGCGCCGATCTCCGACGCCTTCACAAACAACAGCCAGAACGCGGTGACCGAAAACCCCACCAGCATGGAAGCGATGGCGCCGGCCCGGGTCATGCGTTTCCAGAACAGGCCGCCGACAAACGCCGGCAGGAATGTGGACGCACAGAGGCCGAAGAAGATCGCCGTGGATCGGGCGATGATCGCTTCGCTGCGGGCGTAATGGCTGATGCTCACCCCGACGATCAATCCGACAAGAATGGCTACGCGAACAATCAGGACGGTCCGGGTGGAATCGGGACGGCTGCCGCCCACCAGGTTTTCATACACATCGCGGCCCGCCGCGGTGCCGAGCGTGTGGTACTGGCTGGAGAGCGTGCTCATCGCCGCCGCCAGCAGCGTCAGCAGGAAGACCAGCCCAAACCATTTCGGCATTGCCGATGTGATGTAGGTGGGAATGATCTGGGCATCATTGCCCTTGGCAACCACGATCGAGATGGTCCGTCCCTTGACGATTTCCGGTCCCTTGTCGGTCGCGGGCATGCCGGGCTGGGTCTTATCCAACACGGCGGGGATGACCTTTCCCTCGACAATCTGGCCGTCCTTGTCGGTCGTCCTGGCCACGGGCAGCCATCTCCCGGAAGGGTCCTGCGCCGGTGCCTGCAGGAAACTGCTGAGCACCGTTTTCCCATCCCTGGCTTTCACGTCCACCAGGTCCGCCCATTGGCCCTTTTCGTCGGGCTTCATCAACTGCAGAATCACATGCCCCTTTTCCGCGTTGACCACCTTGATGGCTCTTCCCTGATACAACGGTCCATGCAGGGTGAAGTAGGCGTTGGAGAGCGCGCCCGTCACGAAGGCAACCCCGGTCATCGCCAGGATGAACACGCCGCCCATGCCGACCGCGCGGTTGAGGTCGCGTTTGCTCTTCACGGTCATGAACCGCACCACCAACTGCGGCTGGGCCAGCACGCCGATGCCCACGCCCATGACGATCGTCGAGACCACGGTCCACCAGAGGTTGTATTTCACATCGCCGAACCCGAACTTGGGCATCGAGGTCCAACCCTGGTGGCCAATCGCCTGCAGATTGGCCGGCGCCAGGTCGGCCAGATCCGTCAGCACCCGGTGGCCGGCCACGAAACCGCCGACTTTGGTGTAGGTGTAAAAAAGCAGAACCGACATACCGACAAACATGATCGTCCCCTGCAGCGCGTCGGTGTACATCACCGCCTTCAGTCCGCCGACCAGGACGTACGCCGCCACGATCACCGCGAAGAGGAACAGCGCCACATCGAAAGGCAATCCGAAGGCGGTCGCGATGAACTCCGTTCCGCCGATCAACACCGCCGCGCCATACAAAGGCATGAAGCACACGATCACCAGCCCGGCGAACGCCTGGATGAACTTGCTCTGGAACCGGCGCCCGAGCAGTTCGGGGAAGGTGTGGGCATCCAGATGGTGGCCAATTCGCCGGGTCGGTCCGCCCAGGAAAACGAAGGCGATGAAGATGCCGATGAAAATGTTGCAGAACGTCAGCCACAGCAGGCTCATCCCGAACAGCCCGGCCACACCGCCGAAGCCCACGATCGCGCTGGTCGAAATGAAGGTGGCCCCGTAACTCAACGCCATGATGAACGGGTGCGCTTTCCGCCCGGCCAACAGGTAGTCGGTGGTCGTCTTGGTGCCGCGATACCCCAGCCAGCCGAGGTAAGCGGTGAGAAACAGGTAAATCAGCACGATGCTGATATCCAACGAGCTGACCTGTGACGGTGTCATGGCGGTTCTCCTTTCGGGGGAATGCCCGACCTCAGAGTTTCTTCTCCGCCTTGTCTTCTTCCCTGGCCCACTTCACGTCGTCGGGCTCGACTTTCTCATCGCCCCGGTTCCAGTTGAGCCACGCGTAAACGACGCACAACAGCGTGCTGGCGATGCACAGGACGTAGGCCAGCGCCACGATGGGATCTTGAATGCCTAACATGGGACACCTCTCTTCTGGTTGGCCGCTCGTTGGGCGGATCCGTTCTTGTTGGTTGCGGGAAAACACATCTGCAGATGCGCCTCGTCCGGCGGCGCGGTCACCAGGCTCACCGCAATCGCCACCAAGATGGAAACCGGCAGCGCCACGCACACCGTGTCCACCACCGGCCAGTTGGGCGCATCCGCCAGCAGGCTCTTCTTCACCAGGCCGATGACCTGGCACTCCGGCACCTTGACGAAGGACAGCCAGAAGGCGCTGGCGGCAAATCCGCTGAGCATGGACGCAATCGCGCCCGCCCGGGTCATCCGCTTCCAGAACAGGCCGCCGACAAAGGCCGGCAGGAACGTGCTGGCGCACAATCCGAAGAAGATCGCCGTGGCGCGGGCAATGATGCTGACCACCACCTGTTCTTTCTTGGCGTAGTAGCCCACCACCACCGCCACCGCCAGCCCCAACAGGATGGCAAACCGAACCACGTAAATGGTCCGGTTCCCGCCCGATTTCGACGATGGACCTTTCAGCCGCTCGAACACGTCCCGGCCCACCGCCGTGCCGACGGTGTGGAACTGGCTCGACAGGGTGCTCATGGCGGCGGACAAAAGCGTCAGCAGAAACACCAGGCCGAACCATTTCGGCATCGCGGTGGTGATGAACACGGGAATGATCTGGTCGGTCACGCCTTTGGCGTAAACGATCGAGATGCTGCGTCCCTGGGCGATCTGATTGGAGCCGACTTTTTCAGCGAGATACGGGTGCTCGCTGTCGAGCACTGCCGGAATCACCACGCCTTCCTTCACGGCTCCTGCACTGGTGGCTTCCTTCGCGACCGGCAGCCAGTTGCCGGCGGCATCGACGCGAGCGGTTTGGAGGTAGTTCGTAACCGACTTGCCGTCCTTGCTGGTTTCCTTGATCGCATCCAGCCAGGACCCGTCGGCACCCTGCTTCATGACCTGGAGCATGGCGTGGTTCTTTTCGGCATTCACGACCTTGAGGACGCGTCCCTGGAAAAGCGGGCCGTGGTGGGCGAAGTAGGCGTTGGAGAGCGAGCCGGTCAGGTAAGCGACGCCGACCATGAAGAGGATGAACACCGCGCCCATGCCGACGGCCCGATTCAGCTCGCGCTTGCTGCGGACGGTCATGAATCGCACCACCAGTTGCGGCTGGGCCAGCACGCCGATGCCCACGCCCATCACAATGGTGGAGACGATGGTCCACCACAGGTTGTACTTCACATCGCCGAACCCGAACCGGGGCATCGAGGTCCAACCCTGGTGGCCGATGGCCTGGAGATTCGCCGGCGCCAGGTCGGCCAGGTCGGTCAGCGCCTGGTGGCCGGGAACGATTCCCCCAACCTTGACGTACGTGTAGATCATCAGCGTGGCCATGCCGACGAACATGATGACCCCCTGGAACGCGTCGGTGTACATCACGCCCTTGAGTCCGCCGAAGAAGACGTACGCCGCCACGATCACCGCGAAGAGCAACAGCGCCGGCGTGTAATCCATGTGCAACGCCGTGCTCAGAAACTCCGTCCCGCCAATCAACACCGCCGCGCCGTACAACGGCATGAACAACGCGATCACCAGTCCGGCAAAAACCTGGATGAACTTGCTCTGGTACCGGCGGCCGAGCAGTTCGGGGAACGTGTGCGCGTCCAGCCGGTGCCCGATCCGCCGGGTCGGTTCGCCGAGGAAAATGAATGCGATGAAGACGCCGATGAAAATGTTGGCAAACGTCAGCCACAACAGGCTCATGCCGAACATCGCCGCCACCCCACCGAAACCCACAATCGCGCTGGTCGAAATGAAGGTCGCCCCGTAACTCAGCGCCATAACGAACGGATGCGCCTTCCGTCCCGCTACAAGATAATCGGTGGTTGTCTTCGTCCCCCGGTACCCCAGCCATCCGAGGTAAGCCGTCAGAAACAGGTAGAGGAGCACGATGCTGACGTCGAAGAAGTTGATTTGGCTCAGATTCATCTGTCCTTCACCTTGGTAGGGGTCGATTGCGTGCCGTCGAATAATGTTGCCAGCCACTCCGGCGGGCGGATGGGTTTGCCACTTGGATTGGTCACGGCGTGAATGGTGTAGCCGCACGCGACGGGAGCGCCGCCTTCGGCGTGGACGATTTCCACATCGACGCGCAATCGCGCCTTGCCGACGAGCGAGCCGCGGCTGGTCATTTTTAGGAGATCATCGTAACGGGCGCGGCCGCGATACTCGACGTGGGCTTCGACCACGGGCAGAAACGCCCCTCGGCGTTCCATCTCGGCGTAGGGCACACCGGTGGCGCGAAGCAATTCGGTGCGGCCGCATTCGAACCATTCCAGGGCGCGCGAATTATAGAACGTGCCCATCTGGTCGGTCTCGCTGTAGCGGACGCGAAACAAAACCGTATTCTCCATCAGAAAGCCTGACCAACAACGTCTCGGGGTGACAACGAATAAACAGCTACCAGAAAATGTTCCGAAAATGCAAGCCTTCTTGGTGAAATGTTTCACCTGATTTCAACGGGGGTTCCTGCGGGCGATCTGTACGCCCGTTGGCCGACCGCATGGGTGGCGATCGGTTCGCATTGGAAATCATCTGTTGAAAATCTCCGGCCCGGTGGCGTATAAGTGCGCAGCACACTGATGAAACCAACTGATCTACGGGGCATCCTTCATTACATCCCCCAATTTCGCGACCGGGTCTTCGTCATCGCCATTGATGGCGCGGTCGTGGCCGACGACAATTTCGGGAATCTGCTCCTCGACATCGCCGTCCTGCGCAGCCTGAACATTTCCATCGTCATCGTTCATGGCGCGGGACGCCAAATCGAGACGTTGTCCCAACAATTGAAAGAGCCCGTCAGCAACTGCGACGGCACCGGCGTCACCGACGCCAACACGCTGCGCATCGCGATCATGGCCGCCAACCAGGTCACGCACGAGATCCTGGAGGGACTCTCCCTCAACAACATCCGCGGCGCGCACACCAATTGCATCGAAGCGGTCCCGGTCGGCATCCTCAAAGGCGTCGACCATCAGGCCACCGGCAAGGTGCATCAGGTCGATGCCGAGATGCTGCGGACGCTGCTCGAAAAAGCGATTGTCCCGGTGATTCCACCGCTCGGGTTTGACGGCAACGGTCACACCTATCGGTTGAATTCCGACGCGGTCGCCGTGGAAGTGGCGCGAGCGCTAAACGCGGTGAAATTGATGCTCATCACCACGCGGAGCGGGCTGGAGATCGACGGCAAACTCGTCTCGCAGATGTCCGTGCAAGAGTTGGACGCTGTTGTGAAGAACCCGACCGACCGGATACCGGCCGAGATGATTTCCAAGGCGCAGCATGCGTTGCGCGCCTGTCAGGACGGCGTGCCCCGCGTGCATATTATCAACGGCGAGGTGGACGAAGGGCTGCTGGCGGAAGTGTTCTCCAACGAAGGCATCGGCACGCTGATCTACGCGAATGAATACCAGGCGGTTCGACCGGCCACGCGCAAAGACATCCGCCATATCATGGCGTTGATCCGTCCGTCGATTCAGGGCGATCAACTCGTGAAACGCACCCGGAGCAGCCTCGATAAACACTTCAGCGAATACTACGTGTTTGAAATCGACAACAACATCGTCGGGGTCGTGGCGGTTCACCCGTATCCTGCGGAGAAGAAGGTGGAACTGGCCTCCTTGCAGGTCAACCCTGCCCACGAGCACCGCGGCATCGGCACCAAACTGGCCCTGCGCGCGGAGTCGCTGGCACGGGACCTCGGCGCGGATACGATTTTCTGTCTTTCGACCCAGGCCTTCACGTTCTTCCAGCACAAACTCGCCTATCGGGAGGGAACACCAGACGATCTTCCACCCACCCGGCGGGAGAAATACGAACAGAGTGGGCGCAATTCGAAGATTCTTCTGAAGAGTCTCGTCCCCTCTTCTTCTCCGTCTCCGACTTTAACGCACGAACCCGCCTTGTCTTCTTCGCCGACGATTTGATGGGTTCCTGGAGGGCGAGGCTCCTGCCGAGCCGCTCTGGAATTCCAACCACGGCTCGCCGGGAGGCTCGCCCTCCAAAGGGACAACGTCGCAGCGGCTAATGCCCGAACTGCACGCGCGAACGGCCGGCTTGGGCGCCGGCGGACGATGCAGCCGGTCGGGCGGATTGGGCGCCGATCTGACTGACGATCTTCTGCCACTCGCTCATCAACAGTTGATGGGAAGTCTCCAGGCGGGCGAACGATATGAGATCGCGGTTGATTTCGTTGACCCGGGTTGCCAGACGCGTGCTGATTTCCGTTCTCTGGGTCTGCAATTCACGGAGTTGGTTGCCCAGGGAAATCAAACGTTCCTGCAAAGCCGCCCACTCCACGCCCGGTTTGGGCTCTGGCGCAACGGGCGCTTTTGCAGTTGGCTCGGGGGCCCGTGGTTGTGGCGGTGGCGGAGTCGGTTGCGGTGGCGGGGTCGCTGTTGCCGGGGTGGACGCTGGTTTCGGCGGCACGATGACGTTGATCCGGCACTGGGGACAATCCACAATCAAGCCCTGGGCCGATTCGTCCACTACCAGATTGTTCCCGCAGGAGGGACATTCAAACACGATGTCGCGCGAATTGACCACAACGGAGTCAAGCCTTTGGGTTTTGTCATCGGGTTTGGCCATTTGCTTCTTCCTCGCAGCACTATATTGCCAAGGTTGAATCGCATTGCAAGTCCGAACCATCCTGCTAGCATTCCGCCGGCTTGCGAGATCAACGTTCCAACATCGTCGTTGGCTGCTGCGGTTTTCCCGTGGCGCAGAAGAGTTATTTCCAGGCGTTCCGATTCGTGGAGATCAATTCCAGTTTCTATCAACTCCCGAAGCTCGATACCGTCGCCCGCTGGCGCGCCGCCGGGACACCTGATTTCCAATTTGCCATGAAAGCCTGGCAGGTGATCACCCATCGCGCCACCAGCCCCACCTACAAGCGCACGCGCATCGACAACCGGGACCGTGAGTACTGTGGCCACTTCGGTTTCAACCCGACGATCCGATGGGCCTGGGACGAGACATTCGCTGTCGCGAAAGCGTTGCGTGTGTTCCTGGTGCTCTTTCAATGCCCTCCCAATTTCCGGCAGAACTCGGAGAACATTGCCCGACTGAAACAGTTCTTCGAGCGGGCCAAGCGGGGACGATTCTTCATGGGCTGGGAACCGCGCGGCGAATGGGACGAAGAAGTGGTCGCCAAATTGTGCCGGGAACTCGACTTGATCCACGTCGTCGATCCGTTTCAGTCTCTGCCCGCCCACAAGGCGAAAGTCCAATACTTCCGCCTGCATGGGATCAGCGGCGCTTCACACCGGTTTACCCACCAGGAACTGGAACGGCTCAAAGGATTCTGCGCCGGGAGAACGCCCACGTACTGCGCGTTCAACCACCGGGCGATGGCAACCGATGCGCAACGGTTCGCCGCAATAGTCGCGCCCCGCTAAGAGCGCCCAAGAAAGCCGACTCCCCTGTAGCCGCACCCTTCACGGGTGCGTCTTTCCCACGCAGTCTGAAGCCTGCGGCTACAGTTTTGCTAGCGGCTCTAAGCCTTCGGTGGGTTCACGCCGCGTGAAACGCGGTAAACTTCCCGCGCGACCATATTTTTCCCAACCGACCAGCCTTTTGGAAGGTGTCGACGAACCGGAGTGGATGGAAACTGGAGCCGGCGATCGGACTTGAACCGATAACCTTCTGATTACAAATCAGATGCTCTGCCAATTGAGCTACGCCGGCCTAGACGACCTTGAAGAGAACGTTTCGAGCGCGCTGAATATGCCATGTGGCACGCGCTTAGTCCAGCCTGAGGAAGGGGTGACCGCAATGCCGTTCGTAGGAGCGATTTGCTTCGCAGGTCTCTTAGACTCGGCTTCCAATCGCGAACGGGGAAGCTCGCGAAAAAAAAACACGCCCGTTACATCAGCCGTATAAGTTCTTGGCAGAGGGTGTCAGACCAAGGCGCCTTCAAGGCGTCGCCAGGCAGGATGCAAATGGACTGAGATCCACCGGCGTCAGACTGTAACCGCCGCCAAGCGCTTCCATCGCCGAGTTGATCTGACTCAAGTATCCGGGGATGAACCAGCCCGACCCACCTCCACCGTACGTGAAAACCGTGACAAGCACCAATTGCCCGTTTAGGATTATAAATACCGGCTGGCCACTGTCTCCGGAAGTCTTGTCCTCGTAAAACCTGCTGCGGGTAGCATCGGCAGGCGCTTTGAACGAAATTCCGGCAGTCACCGTCAAGATGTCTGATTCCAACGCGTCCTCATTCTGGTTGAGACACAGCGCCGGAATGTACTTTGATGAAATGGGATTCAACGAGTTCGGAAAATAGTTCGTGAAACTGGATGGCAGAACCTTGGCAAAAGCGATCAGATTGGTCGGGACATCGGAATCCAGGACCCCGATCCGAAGATCCGTCAAAGCGATTTGCATTGAGTTTGAGAGCACGCGAGTAACCACTGTATTATCATTAGCAACGAACCGCAGTTCTGTGCCGTTGGGAGGGCTGTAGTGGTTGGCAAACACCACGTGACGCGGACTGATCAGCGTGCCCGCCCGCCGCGTGGCCATCTCAAATGAGTTGTAAGCCGCAATGCAGGTGAGGTCGACCCCGTACGCCCAACAGTTCGTATTCCTGACGTAGTTGGTTGTAGCGTGGTCCATACTCGCGTAGATCGCCACATTTCTCGCCCACCAGTTCGAGTTGGTATCGAGTGCGGCTATCGCCAAGTTGGTATCGATCCCAACCATAGCTTCGTAACGGGCTGAACCCGGTTCGAAGAAAAATGGGATCGTTTTATGGATCACCCTTCCCAGCGCGTTGGTGCCAGTGTCAGCATACTGTATGTAGATATCACAGGTGGGTTGGGCGTAGTTCTCCGATAAGGTGTAGGTGATCAGCCCGCCGGTCGTATCAAAGACGGTTGCCGGCGACATGGTAGGATTCAGGCTCACTCGTAGAAATGGACACAGCGATGGACCGCGACCCATGTTAAGCATGCCGATGGTAACTGTACCGACTCTTGAGAATGGATAACAGACCGTGCCGTTGACCACCACAAGATCAGGATCTGGGCCGGGCACCAACCCGCTTCCCGGCGGAGCGAGTGGCCCGTCGGAAATGCCATCCCCATCGGAATCGGGATTCTGAGGGTCCGTACCAAGGCGATACTCCTCCAGGTTGGTCAATCCATCTCCATCGGGATCGTCCGCAGCGCGAGAGTAGTCCAACGCCAACCCCGTGGGATGCCCGAAGTAGAGTTGGGTCCACCAGTCGGGGATGCCGTCGCCATCGCTGTCCTCTGGCGGCGGACTGCTTAATTGGCTGATGTGCAGCCGATAGGACGGGGTCGGCTCGCTGGCGAGACCGATGACTTGGGCCGATTGGACTCCGCCGTTGCCGGGGTTGAGAAGCTCAGGGGCGTTGAGCACGCCTATGTCCTTGATCCATTCGACGCCGCCGTTGCCGGGGATGTTGTCCACGATGTCTATCCATACGCCGCTAATGGGGTCAAAACGTTCCAATGAGTAATACTTCTCACTGACAGACGTGAAATACACGTGGATATCCGCGCCTACCGGGACGATGGCCGTGATGCGCAACACGCTGTTGCTATCGGTCGGGTCAAGGCCGGCTTCGTACTTGAACAGATTGTTCTGGCCGGTGCCGTCGGCGTCGGCTCCAGGGGCGGCTTGTGGGCAGCTCACGCAGCCGAAATATTGAATCTGCCAGGCGTCCGGCAACCCGTCGCCATTGGAGTCGAAAGCGCCAGCGGCATAGATCACGCGAATGCTATTCGTGGCAATGTTCGATGGCGCGGCGTTGTCACCTGCGAGCACGGTCAGCGTGTTGGTGCCGGCGGCCAAACCCGTGACCACCGCCACCCAGTTGCTGTAGCCATTGGCGCTCGAGGCCGCAAAGCCCTGAACTTCGACCCCAGAAACACCGGAGGCGTGGGCACACGTACCCGCAACAGCAAAGGTCGAATTGGTGATGTAAGAATCGTTCACGGGTGATGTGATGGCCAACAGGGGTGCCGTGGTGCCTTCAACCGAAGAGTTCCTCGTAGCAATGCGATAGAAGCGGCAGTTCGTGTTTGTGGCCGCACCTTGGTCGAGGTAGTTCGTGACAACATCCCCCACGTCGGGGATCACGATGTTCGGACTGATGTTAAAATAGACGCCCAAAAGGCTGCTCGCTGCCTGAAGCACATTCGTTCGATCTCCACCGGCCTGCCAAGTGATCAGGACATCGCCTCCCTGTGTCCCTATACCAAGGATCCGCAATGCCGAAAGCCCGTTGGTCGGATCGGTGCCGGCCTGATACTCCTGCAGGTTGGTGAACCCGTCACCGTCGGGGTCGGCGTTTGCGACGGCGGGGTCGAATGGGTCGAGGCCGTACTGCTGTTTCCACCCGTTCGGGATGCCGTCACCGACCACGCTCTGGTTCGGGTCCGTCCACTGGGCGTTGACCAAAGTGCAGAGGTGAAGGGATAGGATAAGTCCAACCAGCGTGCAACAGAGGAGATGAGCCCGACTGGTGGCTGAAGGCAGGCGGCGAGCCAGCCAAGAACGTGCGATGATCAAGCGCTCGTCCGAGACGGGCAATTGTAAAAATACGTGCACGTAATCTACATCCCCCCTTCATCCGTAGACCGCTCGCCACCCGGGTGGTGAACCATCAAGTATTACTCCCGTCCCTGCGCTGAAGGCAAGCAAAATCGCCGCCGGGCAGGGTTTTCTACGGGTTTTCAGCGTAGCGTATCTCGGCCTCCTCGACCTTGTCCTTGCGGACGATCTGGTGCCGTCGCGTCAGACAGAGACACTCCAACTGACTGGCGAGCGACTCGCGGAGGGAGACCAAACTTGATTACTTCTTGCGTCGCCTCAACGTCAACAAGCCTGCCAGGCTCATACCGACCAGCGTAAGGGTACCGGGTTCGGGAATTAGGGCGAGTGCTACGACCAGTCCATCCGTCCCGGTCTGTGTCATGCCGATCTCCGTCACGTTTCCGTTAACAAGGTCAACCGTGGCCAGATAGTTTGTCGTGCCTCCGTCCTTCACCGACGCCCAGAGAACGCCCGTCGAGTTATCGAATTTCATTGCGTTAACGCGGTCGCCGAAGGTCGGATAATTCAAGGGTTCAACCACGGTTGCGGCCCCGGTCGACTGGTCGATAGTCGACAAATTATTATTATCCGCTTTGTACAGGGTATCGAACGGAGAAAAGGCCAATCCGTTGCCACTGGGAAAACCATCGCCAGCATTACCCAAAAGAGTCGCTGCGCCGGTGGTTATGTTGAAGGTGTAGATGTCGCCGCCTGAGTATCCGTACAAAGCGCCATCGCTGTTGCGAAACGCAATGTCCTGAAAGGAAGCGGACTGGGTGGTTGCACCGACCTGGGTTCCTGCGCCCGTCGCTGGATTGATTTTCAGCAGCACCTGTGCGCCGTCAGAAATGCGGTTGCCCACCCCGTAAAGGATTCCGGACGTGTCAAAGCTAATCGCGCCAACTTGGTTGAAACCAATCGCCCCGATCGCCGTGGCCGCGCCCGTGTTCGGATTGACGGAATAAAAAGTGGCAGCGCCACCCGGACCATTGTAGACCGAACTATAGATGACGGGGTCCGCCGCCCGCACCTGGTTGATCAGAGCACCTGCGCAGATCGCCATCAACGCGAACCGCTTTATCCAAGAACTCGTGTTCCGCACCACCCTCACGTTGCTCACACTCGCCCAATTTCTCATAATCTCCCTTTCTCCCTCGCGAATCTGTATGCGTCCCGCGCCCATATCCAGTCCACTAGCACTCGTTCGAATCAAACGCTTTCCACCTCGCCGTGGAAAAATCCGCTGGGGCAATGTTTTACTGCCTCTCCAGAAGAGGCACATTTTCACAAAACTCCCGGCTGAAAGCAATCGAAAAGTGAAACAACATAACGAAAGTTGCGCCAGTGCGTCGAAATACGCTGGAATCACTGCCAATCGCGTGCCAGAGGCAACGCCAACGTTACGCCGGGCACATCAAAGAGCCCCACGCAACAAAGAAAAATGGGCGACAAACGTACTCGTTTGCCGCCCGAAGCAATTTGCGGAACTCTCGGTTCCAGACACTAGCGGCGCGTTCGTCGGCGCGAACAAAGCCCCAAACCGAAGAGGCATGAGATGCCAACGAGAGCAAAGCTGGAAGGCTCCGGAAGCATAAAAACATCCGCGTTTATTGTCGACCCATTGAGTGTCAGGTTGTTTCCGCCTGCGAAAACGGCCCCGTCGAGATTGGCCGAGCCAAGAGACATGCTGGCATATGGTGCGATAAACGTACCGACGAGTGTTACACCATTCGTCACAAACAAGGCGTTGGCAGTGGGAGACGTGCTCAGCAAGTTAAACAGGACGTGGTCCGCTGTCACGCCGCCGCTCAACACGACCGGCGTCCAGGTGGTTTGTAGAAAACTTACGCTGCTTGATATATTCAAGACGAAAACGTCATTCGCCCCGCCTGATAGCGTCAGTTTGTGGCCTCCGGTGCCATTGAGGCTGATCGTCCCCACATTGATGATATTATTGCTGCCGTTGCCTATGATGGTGGTACCACTATTAATCGTTCCGTACGTCGCCGTTGCCGGCAGGCCGGCTGCATACGCGGAAATGTCGCTGATTTTAGTGGATACGTAGCCAAGGCCGTTGTCGAGGTACGTTCCATGGATGGTGGGGGTGGTGACGAAGTTCTGCGTCCCATTCGGGCCCAGCCCAACGTCCCCAGTAATCGTCGTCGCGCCGTTTATCGTTAGAGCACTCGCGGCATAAACCCCAAAATTCTCGACCGTATCCAGACCCAACTGACCTGGATCGACCGCGTAGCTTTTCAATGGCAAGGCGAGCATCGAGATGAATGCACATAGGCCAAGCCAACGTAGGTTCGGCGTGAAATCTACCGCCCTCCAAATCCCCTGATGAGTAGCTCTCGTTCTTCTCGCCATCGTATCCATCCTATCCATGAGCCCCCCAAGGCTCATTTCCCCCATGCCAGTGGACCCTCCACTACTAGATGGACGAAACCTAACAGCGTCCCGTTTCATTGCAAGCTTTTTCGTGTCTGCTGTTTCGTGTCTGCGAAAAGCCCTGATTTGCAGATTGGAAGGCCATCCCGCCAGGGCGCGATGGTGGCCGTCGGCTGGTTACGTCCAATGCAGCGGACGCGACGGAGCGCGTCCCTCCAAGTCAGGACACTACCAAAAGCCTGGCCGCATTGCCGTTCGTACGGGACTCGGGTTTACGAGCTGCACGATGAACATGGCCTCCCGTTCTTGTTCTCCTCGTTCTGCTTCTCAAGCGCCAAGGATCGTTCGGCTTTTCGACCGCAGGCCCACAACAGAATCATGGCGTACATCTTCATCGGAAGAGCCAACAGAAACAGATACGAAAGCACCGCACGGTTCGCCGAAAACGCGATGTGTTTCATGTAGAAACTGAAAGCCGGTTGGAAATAGATCTTCTCGACGTTCAAAGACAAAACCACCCAGGAAATGACGTAGAAGGCGATCCACAGCCTGGTTGGCTTCTTGTGAACAAACTGAAGGCCGATAACGGTCAAAGGAATGCAGAGGCTGACCAGATGATGCTCGAAGGTGATGCTGCTGATCAGGCTGTAGAGGATTACGATATGACTCAGCTGTAACAACGCATAAGGCTTGCTCTCAGCTTTCTGTTCTCGCGTCGACCGTACCAGGGTGTCCCCAAGGAGAATGAACGAAACCGCGTAATAAAGCAGTTTCCCGAGCGCAGGATTGCGCCATGGTATCTGGTTTCCCAACACCGATTCCACGAATAAGGACGAGAAGAAGCTGTTCAATGAGTAATTCCCGTAATACCCCGCGATCATATCGGGTGCTCCATAGACGGCTTTTCCAAACGACAATGTGGGCAAGACCTTTTCGATATAGAACCTCACATGATCGGTCCCCATGATCGCGACCGAGGCGAAACTGAGAACGGTCAGGAAAATGAGAGTAAAAAGCGCCATGCGGTATTTCCGTTTGAACAGCAGATAAAGCCAGAAGAGCACAGGAGCAATTTTGATGAGAATAATCACCGACAGACACAAACCCGCCAGGATGGCCTTGTCGTTCAACAGAAAGTAAAGAAAGAGAATCAGCACCACAAGGATCAACAAGTTAATCTGAGCCCAACGAAAGTTTTCCGAAAACGGATAGAAGAAGATTAGGAACGCGGCAAAACTCAGCAACAAAAAAGCATCGGGTGAGAAAGCCTCCTGGCCCCTGACAGATGACACCTGTTTCACAAGCAGGAAGAGCAGGGCAAACGAACCGTACAGGAATAGGATACTGCACCAGAACCACAGGTTAAGAGCGGTCGGGTATTGGAGCAGAGTGAACGGGAAGAATAAAATCGTGCTGACAAAGGGCGGATATACGTGTGGAAACGCTGTCCCTTTGTAGTGGTAGATCTCTGCCAATCTTGCCAGTTGCTCCGGTTCATAGGGATTGATGTGGCGTCTGACAGCCTGGGCGCTCAAATAGGAATGCGCAAAATCATTCGATATCTGTCGCCCGCTCTGGGTGCAAAACGTGAAGAACGAATAGCCAATCGCAGTCACTAGAATGGAGAAAACCAGGATAGGACGCTTAGTTCTTGTGCCGGGATCGGTCATAAGTCTGGGGCTACACGCAATGCCGTTAAGGTTTCCTAGTCAGGAACGTTCGTAAGTTCCTAATTATAAGGGTGTTGTTTTGCTTCCGGTTTGCGCTGTTTTCTGGTTTATGCTGTTCATGCAAAAAAAACGCTCTTGGCGAACTCTCCGTCACTGCTCGGACTTTTGTTCATCTGTTTGCGCCGCGTCTTCCGACCGCCAACTGAACTACCAGCAAATAATAGCGGAAGGTTCTCATTATTTGGAGGATTATCCGCGCAAACATCACTAAATCCTCTTACCAATCCATGATAGACTGGCGTCATGATCTCCCATGCAACTTATGTTTCCGCACGCCAAGCCTGGCCGTCATGGCTGCTCGGAATCGTGGTGGGCGGACTCGGCATGCAGTTGATCCTCGAGGATGTCTCCCAGGACTCGTCCGTGCGCCAACTCGCCGCAACGACATTGGCCGGGCGGCCGTCGTCAATGTCGGCTTCATGGGGCCCGATCGATGCAGCGCTGGCGAGCCTCCCGTCCGGCGGCAACCTGCTCGTGCAATTCACCGGCTTTCCTGCGAAGGATCCGGGCTGGCAATTCTACGTCAGCTTCATCTACTACCGGTCCGTCTACCTGCTTCATCCCCGGCGGGTGTACCTCGGCCCAACGGATCGGGTCGTAAACAACGGAGAGCATATCCTGGCCGTTCGCTTCGAGCCGGATGACGTCTGGCTTCGGGGTCACGATGTGCGCTGGGTGCTTCGGTTCCGCCAGGTACAGGGCCAGGTGATGGTCGATGTGCTTCCCGCGCAATCCGCCGCTGGTCAGGACAGGAGCCCGTGATGCTGGGCGCGGGGATCTACCTCATCGTGCTTCTGCTGATGGGATATTCGACGTTGTCGGCCATCGCCGGCCGCCAGCGCCGCAACCTGTGGCGCACGGCCGGCACATGTGCGGCCTTGGGGGCCGGCCAGATGGGGTTCCTGCTTCTAGGCTGGTCGCTGCTCGGGGGCACGCCCACGCGCGGAGCTGTTTGCGTGCTTGAGGTGATGGCGCTGGCCGCGACGTTGTGGCTGTGGCGGAGAGGCCGGCTCTTCCTGCCGGAATCAAGAGCCGATGGCCTGGCGGCAGCCGATCGTTGGGTGATCGCTCCCACGGTGGCCATTTCGGGAGTGGTGGCGTTGGTGGCCCTGGTTGCCATCCGCAATCCGGTGATAGACTGGGACGCCTTCGCGATCTGGGGGACCAAGGCTCGATGGCTGCTGGGGCAACCGCTGACACCCCGCCCCGCGCTCTTCTCCGATTTGTCTCTCAGCTATAGTCACCTGGACTATCCGCTGCTGTTTCCCTTTCTCACCGCGGGCGCCTATGCCATGGCCGGCGGTCCCATCGAGCAGGCCGGCCAGTTCTTGTGTCCCTTCCTCCTAGCCGCCCTGGCGTCGATTCTCTACGACGGGATCCGGGACTATCTGCCGCGATTGCCGGCCGCGCTCCTGGTTCTGGTCGTCCTGCTCCTGCCGCAGATGTTGTACTTCGCTCCCACGGGCCAGCCCACGCTCCCCCTTTTGGTCTTCTATGCTGCGTCGCTGGTGGCCCTGGCGCGATGGACGAATTCCGGCGGGCGGGAGCATCTGTTCCTGCTCGCGCTTTTCAGCGCATTTCTCGCACTGACCAAGAACGAGGGGATGGCCCTCGCCGCCATCAACGGCGCGGCTGTTCTGGGCGTGTGCCTGTTTCGCCGCACCAGACGCAGCTGGCTCGACTGCGGACTGGGCATGGCGACGTTTGTGGTTTTGCTCCTGCCCTGGACGCTGTGGAACTGGTGCACCCCGCGGACCCACGAGGATTACGGTGGCCGGCTCCGACCGGCAGCGATCCTGGCCCATCATGATCGGCTGCCCACCATCCTCGCGCATTTGCAGGAACGTCTTCTCGACGCACACTCCTTCGGCTGGTTCTGGTTGCTTCTGCCGTTGTTGGCGGTCGCGGGCTATCGCGCATGGCACAGAACCGATGTTCGCGTGCTCTGGTTTGCGTGGCTGGCACACATCAGCCTCTATGTGCTGGTCTTCATGGTGACGCCATGGGATCTGCAGGTACTCCTGAACATGATATCGGCCCGGCTTCTCTTGCACACGGTACCTGCGGCCACGCTCATCGCCGCCTGCCACTGGTCGTCGGTGCGGGGTGCATCCGGCCAACACTGACCGGATAGCCGCAAGCGCCACGCCCTTAGTCCAGCCTGCGGAAGGCGCCGCCGAGATGCGCGATCAAATCTGTTGCCAGCATCGCCCGGTCGCCAACCAGCTCCGCGGCGATGTCGCCGGCCAATCCGTGCAGAAATACTCCCGCGCGCGCCGCGTCCACCGCCGATAATCCCTGCGCCAGAAACGCGCCGATCATCCCCGTCAACGCGTCGCCCATCCCGCCTTTGGCCATGCCGGGGTTGCCCGTGGAATTGATCCAGAGCCTGCCTGATTTGTCGGTGACCACCGTGCCCGCGCCCTTCAGTACCGTCACCACGTCGTGCTCCCGAGCAAAGGTCTTCGCCGTTTCCCAACGGTCTGCCTGAACTTCTTTCGCGGTTTTTCCGATCAACCGTCCCATCTCGCCCGGATGCGGCGTCACCACGATCGGCGATTTCGATTTCTTCAGTACGCCGGTTTCCTGCGCGATGGCATTCAAGGCGTCCGCGTCGATCGCCATCGGCACCGTGATGCTGGCGATCAACTGCCGCACCATTGGCTGCACGTCGGCCTGCTGGCCGAGCCCCGGACCGATCGCAACCGCGTCGAATGCCGACAGAAACGCCGCATCGCATTGTTCGAGTTCGACCGGGCGCGGCATCACTTCGGGGGGACAGTTGGCGGCGACAATGGAATAGATGGCCCTGGGCAGCGCGAGCGTCACCAGTCCCGCTCCCGCCCGCGCGGCGGCGTGAGCGCAAAGGACCGGCGCCCCGGTGTACCCTTCCGAACCGGCAAGTATCAGCAAGTGACCGAAGTCGCCCTTGTTGGCGGTCGATCGTCGTTGCGGGAATAGCGGTTTCACGTCGGCTGCGGTGAGGAATTCAATCTCGGTCGATATCTCCTCGACAAACCGCCGCGGGAAGCCGATATCCACCACTTCGATTCTGCCGACGCACTCCGCCGCTGCTGGCTGCAGCAGGCCGATCTTTGGCAGCCCCATCGTCACCGTTACGTCGGCGCGCACGCACACACCGCGAATGGCTCCCGTGTCGCTGTCGATGCCGGACGGAATATCAATGGCGACGACGGGGAGTTGGAGTTGATTGATGAACCGAATCGCCGACGCATTCGGCTCCCGCACTTCGCCTTTCAGTCCCGTGCCCAGCAAACCGTCCACGACGACCGACGGCTCGGCTTCGGCCGCAATCTCCTGCATCTCCGCGATCCCCGGCAGTTCGACAACGTGAACACCGCCGACCAGTCGCTGGAAATGGAGCAACGGATCGCCCTGCAATTCGTCGCGCCGGCAAAGGAGAATCAGGGTCGGATGACAACCCGCGCCGGCCAGGTGTCGCGCGGCAACGATGGCATCCCCGCCGTTGTTGCCCTTGCCGGCGAACAACAGCGCCGATCGTGCACCGCGCTTCTTCAGGAAATCGACGGCGGCCTTGGCGACGGCGTAGCCGGCGCGTTCCATGAGTTCCTCGCCGGGCGTCCCGGCGGCGATGGTACGCTGGTCAAGCTGACGGATTTGTTCGGTGGTGACCGCCTTCATGGCGACCTATCGTCTCTCGGAGTACCCCTGGTGATAGCCTTCCCAGAAATCACTGTAGTCTGTCGTTCCCTCGGTGTATCCCCCGGCAAGTTTCGCCCGAACAGTAATAACCGGGTCTTTGTACTCATCCCTTCCCAAATTGCGATCCATTTTGCCATTGCTTTGGCCGACTTCGTATCCACTGCTCCAGGCGGCGCTGTGCAGGGGCGCCACCGACTGGGAATCCGACGGCCTGGGTTGGCTTGGCTCTGAAGATTCGAGTCTGGAACCGGTTAGAGACAGCTTCAGAACGTAAAAGAAATTGTGACCGTTCAATGCCTGCAAGGGGACACACATGAGCGCCAAGAGCACCAAATCCACTATTCCGTACCTCAGGAGCATGGTCAGACTTCGCCATTTCGCTGGTCTGGCCTCGCCTGAATCGACATCGGATCCCGAGGGTTGATTGCCCTCTTCCATAGGAGCAACATCGGTACCCAATTTCAAGTGCAGTTTCCGTCGCAGATGAACTTCCGCACCACAGTTCGGGCAATCCACCGACCGATCTGCCTGTTCTTCCATGGCTTCGATTTCGACGCCGCATTTGGGGCAGGCATAATCGACGAGCCGTTCTCGGTCGATGGCCTGGGCTTCGTCGAGGGATGGGCCCGGCAAAAGAACCTCTCCCTTACAGGAAGTACAATCCACCACTTCTCCCTTCAGCTCCGTGGTAAACTTCAGTTTCTGGCTGCAATGAGGACAGGGATGGACAATCCCAATCGTGGGGACGATCACGCCGGTTTTGCAGTCAGGGCAGATGGTTGACAATCCGGTCAGCGCGTCTTCGGCGACGAGACATTTGCCACATGTCTTGCAGGTGAAGTAGATGTCGGGCATAACTTGGCCTCAACTGAAGCGATCATACGAATTCGGCGCAGGATGGCAACCAAAGAATGGCAGACTTGCGCCTTCGGTGCTCGTTGAAGTCCATGATTCGTACCGTCACAATCTGGAGTGCGGCGGCTCGACGCCGCCTTGGGAGCGCGAGGCCCGACTCGCGTGGGACCAGGCCGGGGGCGTCAAGCCGCCTGAAGGCAGGGCTGCGTCGAGCCGCAGCACTCCACACAACGCCCAAAATACGTCCCTCCGCCACGACCATAATTCCGGGCACGTTGACTTTGACGGCAGGGCTCCGTATATTCGCGGGAGAAACAGGGTCGAATTTCTCCCATTTGACATGCAAGTCACTCGAGCAGGCGAATATGCGGTCATCGGACTGTTGTATTTGGCAAAACAGCCCACGGGGCGGACCGTGATGATTGACGAGATCAGCGAGAAAGAACATATCCCGAGAAGCTTTATTGCCAAAATTTTCCAGTCGCTGGCGAAAGGCGGCTTTGTCCTTTCTCACCGGGGCGCAAAAGGTGGGTTCAGTCTGGCCAAACCGGCCCACGAGATCAATCTGCTGCAAATCTTCACCTGCATCGAAAACGCGTTTGCCCTTCAAAAGTGCGTGACCCTCGACCCGGAATGCGTCGTCTCTCATGACCGCCTCCAGTCGTGCGCCCTCTGCGGCGTCTTTGCTGAGGCGCAGGGCCGGGTCAACGAAGTATTCGCCCGGACCACGCTGCAGAGTTTGCTCAACCCGCGCGGCGCGACGATCCAGCCAGTCGCGCCGCTCGCTGTTCTGAATTGAGGCGAGAGCATGTTTGGACGAGTTGACCAGCCTCTGACCGAGGACAAAATCCGCGAAGCGCTCAAGGACGTTAAGTTCCCCGGTTTCAGCCGCGACATCGTCAGCTTCGGCCTGGTCAAGTCGATCACGATCTCCAACAGCAAAGATGTCGACGTGGCGTTGCACGTCATGACGCGGGATCCATCCATTCCGCAGCGCATCGAGCACGACGTGAAGGATCTGCTGTCGCACATGGAAGGCATCGGCCGCGTGACCATTCAGGTCACTGCCCAACAGCCGCCGCAACAGGGCCAGATGCCGATGGCCGGCGCCGGCGCTGCGCCCGGTCATCCGCGAATCCAGGGGGTCAAACATATCATCGCCATCGGCAGCGGCAAAGGCGGCGTCGGCAAATCAACGGTCGCGGTCAACCTCGCTTGCGCGATGGCCCAGATGGACCGAAAGATTGGTCTGATGGATGCCGACATCTACGGACCAAGCGTTCCCAAGATGATGGGCAAGACCGACCGACCGACGATCACCGACGAAAAGCTCGATCCGGTCGAGAATTTCGGTTTGAAGATGATGAGCATGGCGCTGTTGCTCGACTCGAACGCGCCGGTCATCTGGCGCGGCCCGATGATCATGAAAGCGATTCAGCAGTTCACGGGTGCGGTGAACTGGGGCGAGTTGGATGTCCTCGTCGTCGATCTGCCGCCCGGCACGGGCGACGCCCAGCTTTCGCTGGTGCAGACCGTGGCCCTGGACGGCGCCGTGATCGTGACAACGCCGCAGGACGTGGCGTTGGAAGTTGCCCGACGCGGCATCCAGATGTTTGAAAAGGTGAACGTGAAGATCCTCGGGATCGTCGAGAACATGAGTTATTACGTCTGCTCGCATTGCGGCGAACACGACGATATCTTCAGCCACGGCGGCGGCAAACAGGAAGCCGAGCGGTTGGAAGTGCCGTTCCTCGGCGAGATCCCGCTCTTCACCGATATCCGGATTTGCGGCGACAAAGGTCTCCCCATCGTGATCGCCGAATCCGACAGCGCCCCCGCCCAAGCCTTCCGCAAATGTGCCGAAGCGATCCTGAAGCAACTGGAGAAGTAGGGGGGAAGCGCTCGAGTTCTCAGTTATCAGAGACGATCGTGCGGAGACTGATTTCAAGGGCTGTGGAGGGCGAGGCTCCAGCCGAGCCGTGTTTGGAATCCCCGTAGGAGCGATTTGTAATCGCGACAAGAATGTCGCTCCCACGGGTAGTCGCTGCGGGGCGCCTATTTCACGACCATGAGACTGAATGGGATCACATACGCCTGGAGAAAAACCAGGATGCCCATCAGCGCGGCGAGCGCGAGGCTGTGGAAGAACACGTACCGCAAGATCTTTCCTTCGTGTCCGTACCAGTTCGTGGCGGTGCTGGCCACGACGATGCTTTGTGCGTCCACCATCTTGCCCATGACACCGCCGGAACTGTTGGCGGCCGCCATCAGAACCGGGTTCAGCCCGGTCTGTTCCGCCGTGATCTTCTGCAGGCTGCCGAACAACACATTCGACGAAGTGTCCGACCCGGTCAACGCCACGCCCAACCAGCCCAGCATCGTGCCGAAGAACGGATAGAGACGGCCGGTTTTCGCCAGGGCCAGCCCGAGCGTGGCATCCGTGCCGGAATACCGGGTTACGTAACCGAGCGCCAGCATGGCGGCGATGGTGATCAACGAAAACCGGACGCGCACCAGTGTGTGCCCATACGCCTTGAGCAATGCGAGCGGCGTGAAGCCCATCACCAACCCGGCCAGAACAGCCGCGACCAGAATTCCGCTGCCGGTAGCCGACAGCCAATTCAATCTGTAAACCGCTTCTTCCAATTTGGCCGGTTGCCCCGGCGGGGGCTGCGGCACGACCGGTGGCGTGCGTTGTACGAGCTTGTGCAGTCCCGCGACCTCAAACTGTGGCGCGGAAATCTTGTCGAGCGCTGTCCTGACTTTGGGCACGCCCCATACGAACACCAACACACTCAACAATACCCACGGTAGCCACGCTTGGAAAAGCCGGCGACGATCGTGAGTCGCCGTCGTCGGCAAGGGAGAAGAATTTGATTCCCTCCTCCAGTTGTCCTTTGGCTGCCAAAACTTCAGCAGGCAAACGGTGGCGGCCAGGGACGATACCGAAGCCACGATATCCACCAGCCACGGACCGTGAAAGTTCGAGACCAGGAACTGAGGAATGGCGAACGCCAGCCCGGCAGTCAGCGCCGCCGGCCACACGCCGCGCATGCCGCGGAATCCAGCCATGGCCCAAACCACCCAGAACGGAACGATCACCGAGAAGAAAGGCAGTTGCCTTCCAACCATTGCCGAGAGCGCATGTAAGTCCAGCCCGGTCACGCCGCTCAACGCGATGATCGGCGTACCCAGCGCGCCGAAGGCCACGGGCGCGGTATTCGCGATCAACGATAATCCCGAGGCCTGCAACGGGCTAAACCCCAGTCCCATCAGAATGGCCGCCGTCACGGCCACCGGCGTGCCGAATCCCGCCGCTCCTTCAAAGAATGCGCCAAACGAGAACGCAATCAGAATCACCTGCAAACGCGGGTCGGGCGCCAACGAAGCCAGGCTATGACGGAGCACTTCGAACAGGCCGCGTTTAACGGTGAGATCATACAGGAAAATCAGGTTCAGAATGATCCAGCCAATGGGAAACAGTCCGTAGGCGGCTCCGTAAAGTGTCGTTGCCGCTGCGGCTCTGACCGGCATCCCATACACCCAGAGCGCAATCGCCAGCGCGACACCCAGTCCGAGCAGCGCGGACAGATGGATCCGGATTTTCAATAGGGCGATCGATCCCAGCAGCACCACTACCGGTACGGCCGCAATGATTGTCGAAAGAACAACCTGGTTCAGCGGATCGTAGTGTTGTGCCCAGATCATGAAGAATGCAGAGAGAGAACAGGAAAATCTCGAACACGTCCAGCCGGAAAGATCGGAAAATGTCTGAACCGGTATCTTAATCAGGAATTGTAGGGCAACCGCTCCGGTTGCCCGTCTGCCAACGACGGCAAGCGATGCGCTTGCCCTACAAAATTTCACCAGAAGATGATCGTCAGGAGCGGGATCGTAATGTTTCAGGCCTACAAAGTCCCTCCTGTTTTTTTCCGTGCTTCACCTCCAATCCATGCGCTATAAGAAGCGACACAACCCATGGAACAGACCCGCCGGGACTTTTTGAAGAGTTCAGCCGCGCTCGCTCTGGCGGCCGCCTTGCACCCGCTGGGCTCGATGGCGGAACAGGCAGCTCCGCTACGGAGTACGGACGAACCGCCCTGGTATCGCCGGGCCCGGCGCTGGGGACAAACCAACATCACCGAGATCGATCCGACCCGGTACGACATCCCCTGGTGGCGCAATCAATGGAAACGGACCCGGGTCCAGGGTGTCATCATCAACGCCGGTGGCATCGTGGCCTATTATCCCACGCAGGTGCCGATGCATCGTCGGGCGCAGTATCTGGGCGACCGCGACCTGTTCGGCGAACTGTGCCGTGCGGCGCATGAGGACGGTCTCGCCGTTTTTGCCCGCATGGATTCCAGCGGCGCCAGCGAGGAGTTGTATCGCGCGCATCCCGATTGGTTCGCTGTCGATGCCAACGGCCAGCCGTATCGCACGCGCGAGCTTTACACCAGTTGCGTCAACGGACCGTACTATGCCGGGCATATCACCGCGATCATCCGCGAAATCATCGAGCGTTACCACCCCGAAGGATTCACCGACAACAGTTGGAGCGGACTGGGCCGCAACAGCCTGTGTTTCTGCCAGAACTGCCAGCGCAGTTTCCGCGATCAGACGGGCCAGGACCTTCCGCGTCAGAAGAATTGGAACGATCCAGCGTATTGTCAGTGGATCCGCTGGAGTTACGCCTGTCGTCTCCAGGTCTGGGACCGGAACAACCGCACCACGCGTGAAGCGGGCGGTCCGCATTGTCTCTGGGTCGGCATGAACGGCGGCTCCGTCTCCGGCGAGGCGCAGGAGTTCCGCGATCTCAAGGAGATCTGCGCGCGCTCCGAAATCCTCATGCTCGATGACCAACGGCGCGTCAACGAAAGCGGTTTTCAGCGAAATGGCGAGGTCGGCAAACTCGTCCACGGCCTGCTCGGATGGGACAAACTCGCGCCCGAGAGCATGGCGATGTACCAGACCACCAGCCCGACCTTCCGTCTTTCGAGCAAGCCCGAGCCCGAAGTGCGCCTGTGGATGCTGGAAGGATTTGCGGGCGGGATTCAGCCCTGGTGGCACCACGTGGGCGCCTACCAGGAAGACCGCCGCATGTTCCACACGCCCGTGCCGATCTGCCAGTGGCACGCGGCCAATGAAGAATTCCTGTTCAACCGCAAGCCGGTCGCAACCGTGGGTATCGTCTACTCTCAACTGAACAACGATTTCTTCGGACGCGATGCGGCCGAGTTGCAGGTGAATCTTCCGTGGCGTGGCTGGACCAATGCGCTCATTCGCGCCCGGATCCCGTATCTTCTGGTGCATGCCGACCACATCGACAGCGACGCCGGGCAACTTCGAGTGTTGATCCTGCCGAACCTCGGCGCGATGACGGACGAACAGGCGGCGAGCGTGCGGCGATTCGTTGGGCGCGGCGGCGCTCTGATCGCCACCGGACAAACCAGCCTCTGTGATGAATGGGGTGACGTCCGGCCCGATTTCGCGCTGGGCGATTTGTTTGGCGTCCATCTCCCTGACAATCACGGCGTCCGCAGCGAATCGACTCGCCAACGCTGGGCCAGTGAGACCACGCAAAGTTATCTGCGGCTGACGCCGGACTTGCGCTCCGTGGCCGACGGTCCACACGCACCGGATGAACCAATGGGCAAAGGCGTGCGGCATCCGGTACTGGGCGGATTCGAGGAGACCAACATCCTCCCGTTCGGCGGGACGCTGGAACCGCTCCGCCTCGATCCTTCGGCGCACGTGCTGTTGACGTTCATTCCGTCGTTCCCTGCATTTCCGCCCGAGATGTCGTGGATGCGAGAGCCGAGAACCGAGATCCCGGGACTGATTCTGCATGAGCAACCTGGTGCAGGCCGCATCGCGTATCTGCCTGCCGACCTCGACCGCCGGTACGGGCGGGATAACCTTCCCGATCACGGCAATCTGCTGGCGAACCTGGTTCGCTGGGCTGATGGCGGCAATCTGCCGTTACAAGTCGAGGGACCCGGCTTCGTGGACTGCCATCTGTATCGGCAATCGAATCGGCTCATCCTGCATCTGGTGAACCTGACCAATGCCGGCACCTGGCGCGCACCCGTCGACGAATTGATTCCAGTCGGCCCACTCCAGGTGAGCGTTCAACTGCCGCAAGGCGTGACCGGAAGGAGCGTTCGCATGCTGGTCGCCGGCAAGAAATCCGCCGCCTCCGTCCGCAACCATCAGGTCAAATTCACCGTCAACTCCCTGCTCGACCACGAAGTGTTCGTGATCGGGTGACATACGAACCAACGTTCAACTTTCAACTTTCAACGCTCAACTCTCCAGTAAGCCCGCGGTAGTGGTTAATGCGGCGCAACCGCTTGAGGGAGATCCTTCGACAAGCTCAGGATGACAGAGCACGGCGCGGCGTCGGCCCAACAATCAGGTTTCGGTCCCGGCTTCGACATTGAACCCGGTGATGACGCGTTTCGGTCCGCGCTTGGGGCGATAAACCACGTGAGCCACCATCTGGGAGTAATGCGCGACCACGAAAGTCTGATGGCCGTTCTGATCGAACCCGCGGAGAAGCAAGGTGTGCGGCTGGAGAAAGCGGACTTCAACGACGAAAATATCGAACGCATGAATGACGACATCGTGATCTTTCGGCGCGGCGGCAGCCAACTTCTCGACCGCTTCCTTCAGGGCGAGAAAGGTCGCGTCGCCACTCATGAGGTGGCGCATCACGGCAGACTGCCTCTTTCCGGCGACAATGGCCGGGTGCTCCAGGACCGGAGGCAGTTCTCTGCCAATCCTGGCAAGCTGAGTCGGCGTATCCTGGGGTGTATTCTTCATGGTTGCCTGACTGACCCGGGTGAGCGTAGGGATGAGAGAGGAAGGTTGTCAATGCAGAACGTCGAGCGTCAAATTGTTGAAGCTGTCAGACAGTTTGTTTGGCCTTTACGGCGAAGACGAGAGTTCCAGTTCGCGCAGCCTTGGCCCCATGACGGCGCCGATTCGACCGCCGGCTACGAACACGACGATTCCGAAGCCGACGATCGCGAGCAGGAGGACGATGAAGGCCCGGAAGTGGCGCGATTCGAGACGTTCGAGGGATGGCGCATAAGCCACCAGCCCGATCAGGGCCGCCACGACGATGACGGCGTCGACGCTCGTCCGCTGCCAGTAGCTGCCCCCCAGGTGAAGCCACATTCCGAACTCGTCAAACGTAAGTGCCATGGCGAACCCGTAGGCCAGTGCGGCCGCCTCTGCAGCGCGCCCCTCGGGTCGGGCAAACAACAGGTAGCCTCCGACGGCGGCGAGAAGGAAAATGCCGTAGTTCAGGTGATGAACGTGCGTGCCCTGGAGAAAGACGTAGAGGTTGGGCATTTGGTGGGACATGATCAAGAACACGACTGCGCGCGAAACGACGAACGTCAGGACGAAGCTGAAGAGAGCCCGTCGGGCGAGCCGGTCGGATGTCTCTTTGGAGATTGTGGTTCTGGCGGTCACCAGCACCGAACGTAGGATTGTGGGTGGCAGCCTGTCAATTTGATTTCCGGATGGGGCGGAACTCCGAGCCTCCGGGCAAAGACGGACGATTCGGAGGGCCACGCTTCTGCGTGGCCACTCACTTTATCGAAATCGCATGGTCGCGCGGAAGCGCGACCCTCCGAGCAAACCGGGTCAGCATGCGAGAGCGGGTGCTGCCCGGTAAGGCGCCGCTCGGGTGCGCCGCCCGTGCCGCAAAAGCAGGACGCCTCGCTTGCGCGAGGCGTCCTGGAGTGAGATAAAACGGAACTTACAGGCTTTGCTTCAGGCCTTGACCGGCGCTGAACCGCACGGTCTTGGAAGCCTTGATCTGGATTTGCTCGCCCGTCTTGGGATTGCGTCCCATGCGAGCCGCCCGCTTGCTGACTCGAAACGTGCCGAAGCCGACGAGTTGGACCTGCCCGCCACTCTGGACACCCTTCTTGATCGAGTTGAGCACAGCATCCAGCGCTCGCTCGGCCGCTGCCTTGCTGACTTCACGTCCCAATTCCTTCTGAACAACGTTAACTAATTGCGCCTTGTTCACGATTCCTCCTTCTGCAAACTGGTTTCCTTGTTGCCCGCCATTCGATCATCTGTCTTTCAGACCCGTTGCTTGCCTTATGTCACAGACGGCCCTGGCCGTCAATGAAATTCGCGCTTTGCGGCGCGTCTCAATCCCCTACCCCTCTACCGCAATGCCAGTTCCGCCACGGCCTCGCAGTGGGCGGTCTGCGGGAACATGTCGAACGGGACGACGCGCTCCAGTTTGTAGCCGAGTTTCAGCATCTCCTTGATGTCTCTTGCCAGCATGGGGGGCGCGCAGGAGATGTAGATCATCTTCCGCGGCTTTTGTTCGCGCAACGTTTTCAGCACCGCCTTGCCGCAGCCCGAGCGCGGAGGATCGAGAATCAAACAGGTGGCGTCGAGTTGGCATTGGCGCAGGGTGTAAAACAACAGGCGCTCCGTTTTGCCCGCGTAGAAGTCGTAGTTGATCAGCCCCAATCGTTGCGCGTTGGCGTTGGCCGCCGCAATCGCCCGGGCGTCGACTTCGATTCCGTAGCAATGCCGGGCGAGGTCGGCCAGCAGCAGCGCAAACAAGCCAACGCCGCAATAGGCGTCCACCAGCGTCTGGCAGCCGCTGGCGCTGAAGATTCCACGGACATGCTCCAGCGCCAATTCGATCACGCCACGGTTCACCTGGAAAAACGAGCCGGGGGGGACATGGAGCGTCTTGCCAAGGACGGTCTCGGCGATGATCGAGGGGGGCCGCGGTCCGGCGGGAGCTTCGCCCTCCCACAATTCGGTTTCGCCGGCACGCACGTCGGTGAAGGTCCACACCTTCCCTTCTGAATTGCAGCGGATCGCGAGATGCTTTTCGACCGCTGACGGCTGAGAGCTGATCGCTGCTAGCTCCCTGTTAATCTCCTCACGGGCAATGGGGCAGTGGTCAATGGCAATCATCGACCGTCCGCGCATGGTCCAGAACCCGGGTTTACCGGGTCCGTGGACGACGATTTTGTTGCGATACCCGTACGGCTGAGGGGACGCGACGACCGGTTCGATGGGCGGATCGGGGATGCCGCCGATGCGCTGGAAGATGTCGCGGATCTGTTTGTGTTTCAATTCAAGTTGGTGCGTGTACTCGACGTGCTGGTACTGGCAGCCTGCGCAACGCATGTAGTACGAGCACCGCGGCTCGACCCGCAACGGCGACGGCGTGAGGACGCGAACGAGGTCGGCGGTGGCGTAGCGACGTTTCACTTCGACGATTTCGACTTCCACTCGCTCTCCCTCCAACACGAAGGGCACAAAGATCACGAAATTATCGATGCGCCCGATTCCATCGCCGCCGAAAGCGACCGTGGTGATGTCGAGTTCGATCCGCTGCCCGACGTGAAGTTCCTGGCTGAGCATGTCCCTGTTGTAGGCCGACTGGGCAATCGAGCGCAAGGATGGAGACAGGGCACCAGGTCCCCGCCTGCGGGAGCCACGCGGGGACGTTTCGGCACCGGTGCCGGACACAGGTGCTGAACAAACTGGACAAACAAGGAAAAGTATGGTTTGTAGATACCCAAGCAGTACAGGGGGAAATGCGAGACTGATGGCGATCTGGCCAGGAAAATTTGAGCTCAAGTTGGCGAATGCTGCCCAGAATTGCAGCACGAACAGCTGGTGGTTCTTTGACCACAGCGGTCAGCATCTGGGGGGCGTGGAGGTGTCGTTTCCTCATGGCTGATTGTACCAGCATTCCCCTTGCGCTCGTTCTCGCCACTCGACCGCTCTCGGCCGTGAAAGGGTGGGCAAGCACGCTACATTCTTTCTGGTTTCCGGCCCTGCTGGCAGTTTTGCTGGCCGCTTGCGCCGTGTTCCTCTGGCGACGGAGGAGATCACGACGGGCAGACGAAGTTTCTCGATCGACTACCGATGAACGGGAGGTACGGATTGTCTCCTGGTCGAAATCCAGAATTCAATTCCTGCGAGAGGCTTTTGCTCCCGAAACCCACGCCAGCCCGCTCCCGAAGGCGCACGATCGCGGGAAGGGAATCGACCGCAAGCTCAACACCACCGACATCCGGGATATCGCGGCACTTCCCTACCCCGCGGTGGGAAGCGCCGTCACACCCCAAGAAACATCACCGAGGAGTCTGCGTGTTGCGACGGTTTCCACAACGGCTGGCAGGGTCACGATCGCCTATGCGGAAGAAAAGGTGCCGCGGAATTGGCGCGCTGCGATGGCGGCGCTATTGGCCATCCTGGCGGTTTTCCTCTATGCCCTGCACCGTGATCGCGTGCGCAACGACCTCACCTATACCGGCGCGCAATCATCGATGGCGGGGGCGCAACGCGCCGGGATGAATGCGAATCTTTCCATGGTATCGCGAGCCGCGCCGGGCAACGCAACGCTGATGAGAACGCCTGCCGGACGCGGTACAGATCTTTCCGTTGCTCCGAAGACGACGAAGACCGAAGCCCGTTCGACGCGCGTCGCCGCGACCGCGACCAATCGCAACGCAGCCACCCCTCTTGAATCGCGGCTGAAAAGTTCTCGCGCTTACTATGACCAGGCTTGTCTGCAGAACGACAAAGGGGCCTCGGCGGAAGTGATCGACTATTGCACCAGAGCGATTCAGGAAGATCCGTACTATGCCCAGGCGTACTGTTTGCGCGCCATGGCCCGCGTCATGAGCGGCGATTTCAAAGGCACCGTGGCAGATTGCACCAAGGCTATCGAGGTCAACCCGCGCTATATCCAGGCCTATTATTTTCGCGGAGGCGCACTTGACGCCAGCGGGGAAATGCACGCGGCCATTGCGGATTACACCAAGGCAATCGAGTTCTTTCCCAGCTTTGCCGACGCCTACAATGCGCGAGCGTGGTCCCAGTACCGCCTGGGCGATCTTGACCAGGCCCTGCGTGATGTGAATCAGGCCATCCAGATCAACTCCACATCGGCCAACGCGTATGATACGCGCGGATGGACCAAGTTCGCCAAAGGCGACAAGGGGGGAGCCGTGGCAGATTGTTGCCGGGCAGTACTTCTCGATCGCCAGGGAGCCGTCGGATACAATTCAGGCGGCTTGCTGTACTACATCGCTGGTGAATATGGGGACGCCCTGGCCACTTGGACTCAAGCCTGCCAATTGGATCCTTCTGCCCGGGTTTACCTCAAGCCGTGGATGGAAAAGGCCCGCGAACAAATGACGAAGGAGTTACCCCCGGACGGCCATGTCCTGGCAGCCTGGTGAGTGGCGCGTTGTCGGCAAAGCAGTTCAGACGAAGAAGCGTGTCTGGACCTCCCTGTATTCGATTGTGCTTCTCCCGACAAACGATCAAAGAGATGGTGCCGTCGGAGGGAGTCGAACCCACACGCCCTTGCGGGCACTGGATTTTGAGTCCAGCGCGTCTGCCAGTTCCGCCACGACGGCACACGTACTTACAGAAACAGCCTGGCTCACTTGGCAATGATTGGCAGTGTTGGGCATCGAAAGTAACCACCGCCGATTAAAGCCGAAACACCCAAAACCAAGTCGAGCAAGCCATCATGGCTGCCGATTCTACCGCTAAAGTATCGGAGTGGCAAGACCGCGTTTCGACCGCGTTTCAAGGCGCGTCGCGGCACGACGACACAAAGCGAGGACTGTGTGCCCTGAAGTAACGGCTCGTTCGGCTCTCCTCGATGTGAACGGGTCGCGCCAGGAGCCCGGCCAAAAAGAAACTGGCAACCCCCGCCAAAGCGTGGTTTGCCAGTCCCAAAACAAACTGCGGGATATGCGGCCTAGCTCCGCCGCATCCTTCTGCCAGCAACACCGATGGCGGTGATCGCCACGCCCAGAAGAGTCAGAGTAGAGTCTGCTTCCGGCACGGTCGTATTCCCCGGATACAACAGGCCCTGTGACCCGCTAATGTGTCCTTGCCGGTCGACGGGTGCCAGCCAGAGAGTATTCTGATCGGCCGTGAGAATGTCTGCCGATGAAAGCCCCAAGACCGCATTCAAAATCTGCGCTGCATAGGTGGCCACGGTGTCTACGGTGCCTGAATCTGGAGCCAGGATGTGAAAGGTGGGATTCAGTGAACTGAAGAAGTCATTCTTCGTATAAGAACTCTTGGTGGAGTAAAGGGCTTCCCAAATGGCGAGCTGAAGCCCCGCCTTCTGGGAGCCTGCTGTGGCCAAACTGTTATTGTAGTAATAGAGGGCGGCTGCCTTTTCAATCCCTCCGGATACCCACGATGGGCTTACTCCGAGTTGTGAAGGCGGAATGCTGAAGGGGGTGTAGGCGTGAGTAGTCGCGAGAGTAACTCCAACATCTGTGCAATAGGTGTACAAATCAGAATTCCATCCTGCATCAGAAGTCGTCAAGTGGAACTGGCCAAGCGCGACAGTGCCGCTAGAATTGGGCGTCTGGAGCTGAATACTTACTCCGCCCGTCTCGCCTTGAAACGTATATTGAACAGCCGTTGCGATGCTCGTCGTGGCCGCAATAGCTGCCACCATTACGAGCGCCCTCGCCAGCAAAAACAACCTGTATATAGAATTCATTCGCATACCCTTTTTTCCCTTTTACGCGATGCCGATACCTGACCTAGCATCCCTTGTGCCCATCCTATTGCCCACTGATCGAATTGAATCATAAGAAATTTATCCAGAGATACTAACGTAGACACATGCCTTCGTTTAGGCAAACGCTCACACCACGATTCTGTAAAGCATTCCGACGGTACCGAGGGGGTTTTTACAATCCAATGCAGTTGCCTGGTGTTTACAGGATTTCGGCCGAACCGGTGCCGCTATGGCTGGATCGTCACGAATGGCCCGCCCTTCTCTCCAAGGAAGTCTCCAAGCGGGCACTCGATTGCCGATGAAAACTTCTTTGACCAACTGGGTTTAGCCGTTATATAGTGAGCCAGGTTGGCGAGAGGGAAGCGAAATCTCGCAGCCATTTTCGGTCAAACCAATTGAATGACGTCCAAGGGAGGCGCCAGATGACAACAAGCTCAACGACAGGAGTTGGTCAAAAGGAATCGCTGGAATACAAAGGCTCCATTCGTCGACTACCGCTGGCCAGACTCGCAGCCCTGGGGCTTGCCTTGTTGACGGTTGTCGTCGGATGTCAAACGCCTCCTACAAAAGCGCCTGCCGGCAAAACGTCCGATTCTTCCGAAGCCATCATTTTGCGTGAGGGTGACTCCGTAAAAGTGTCGTTTCCCGGTTCGCCAAATCTCGATACAACCCAACAAATCCGGAGAGATGGCAAGATAGTTTTGTCGTTGGTTGGGGAGGTAACCGCTGCGGGGATGACGCCCGCCGACTTGGAGAAATCGCTGAAATCCCTGTACGCGCCGCAATTGGTCTCGAAGGAAGTCACCGTAACAGTGGTGTCTTCCACCTTTCCGGTCTTTGTGACCGGAGCGGTCGTCCGGCCGGGAAAAGTCATGTCCGACCATCCGATTACGGCCCTGGAAGCGGTCATGGAGTCGGGCGGTTTTGATTATGCGAAAGCCAACCTCAGCGCGGTAACGGTGATTCGGAATGAAGGAGGGCATCTGAAGAATTACACCCTGAACTTGAAACTCGTAATGATGGGAAGACAGAGTACGCCGTTTTACCTGAAACCGGCCGACATCGTCTACGTATCCGAGAAATTCTCCTGGTTCTGAGGGACCCGGAACAGGTTCCAATCTTCAAGTTGACAGGGGGCAGTTTCGGGAGTGGTGAAGAACCACAGCCGGCTGCCACCACCATCAACTACTTGCCTCTGCAATCACACGGCCCAAATAATCCCGGTACTCGCAATTGGGCATCTGTTTTGAGAGCGTTTCCAGTTGTTTCAGCGTGATGAACCCGCGGCGAAAGGCGGCTTCTTCGGGGCAGCCGATTTTGATCCCCTGCCGTTTTTCGATGGTCTGCACGTAAGCAGATGCCTCGTGCAGGCTGCTGCTGGTGCCTGCATCGAGCCAGGCAAAACCGCGGCTCAATTGATGCACGGACAGTTGTCCCCGCTCCAAGTACGCCACGTTGACATCGGTGATTTCCAGTTCGCCACGCGCGGACGGACGCAGGTTCTTGGTGATTTCCAACACGTGATGATCGTAGATGTAGAGTCCCGGCACTGCGTAATTGCTCCTGGGCGCCCGTGGTTTTTCCTGAATGGATATGGCGCGGCCTTGCGCGTCGAATTCCACGACGCCGTACCGCTCGGGGTCCTGCACCCGATATCCAAAAACAGTGGCTCCGCCCCGAAATTCAGAGAAAGCGCGTTTGAAACTGTCGGCGCCATAAAAGATGTTGTCGCCCAGAATGAGCGTGACCGAGTCGTTGCCGAGAAACGATTCAGCGATCAAGAAGGCCTGCGCGATGCCGGCGGGCCGGGGTTGTTCGCGATACTCGATGACCAATCCCCAGGGTTTTCCGTCGCCCAGCAACTGGCGAAAGCGCGGCAAATCCTGCGGCGTGGAAATCAGACACAGTTCGCGGACGCCGTTTTCGATCAGGGTGGTCAACGGATAAAAAACCATCGGCTTGTCGTACACGGGTTGCAGTTGTTTGCTTGCCACCAGCGTCAGTGGAAACAAGCGCGAGCCCGCGCCGCCGGCCAGGATAATCCCTTTCATTCCCATCACCTAAAGGTTGCTGTCACTTTTCTCCGCCTCCAGGAGCGGTCCGTGTTTCGATTCCTTGACGATCCCCAGCTTTTCCATCAGTTCATAGAGCGTGGGTCTGCTGATGCCCAGTTCGACCGCCGCCGGAGCGATCTTTCCGGAATGCTTCCGTAGAGCCTGCTGGACCATCTCCCGCTCCAGGGTTTCCCGCGCTTCCTTGAGAGTGGTGAGATGCAGATCCGCCAGCAGTTGCTCCAATTCAAGATCCTGAACCGTCAAACGTTTTCCCTCGGTCATGATCACTGCGCGTCGCACCCGGTTTTCCAGTTCGCGGACGTTCCCCGGCCACGAGTACCGTTTCATGGCGCGAACCGTTTCGCGATCGAACGCCAGACCGGACTTGCCGACTTCCGCGGCAAATCGCAGGAGGAATGCCTGCGCCAGAAACGGGATATCGTCGGCCCGTTCGCGAAGCGGCGGCAACACAATCTGGACGACCGACAGTCGATAGTACAGATCCTCCCGAAACGTTCCATCCTTCAGGCCTTTCTTGAGGTCGGCATTGGTGGCGGCGATGACGCGGGCATCAATCGGGATTTCCTGTCTCCCGCCCACGCGTTCAATCTTCTGTTCCTGAAGAAAACGGAGAAGTTTGACCTGTAACTGAAGAGGGATCTCACCAATTTCATCCAGAAAGAGCGTTCCGCCGCTGGCGCTTTCGATGCGCCCTTTGCGCTGGGCGTGAGCCCCTGTGAAGGCTCCCTTCTCATGTCCGAACAATTCGCTTTCGAGGAGCGATTCCGGGATCGCGCTGCAGTTGATGGGCACAAACGGGCCGTCTTTCCGGGCGCCTTTCCGATGAATGGCGAGGGCGACCATTTCCTTTCCGGTCCCGCTCTCCCCGAGGATCAGCACAGGGGCATCGGTCGTCGCCACCTTCCGGATCGAGTCAAACACGACCCGCATCGGGGCACTGGTGCCGAGCATGCCTTCGAAGGCATCTCCCTGCATCCGTTGCTGCATATCCCGGTACTCCTTCTCGAGCTGGGAGACATGGAAGCAACGCTTCAGCAAGAGTTTGAGATCTTCCATTTCCGCCGGTTTGCACAAGAAATCGTAAGCGCCGGCGCCAATCGCGCCGAGAGCATTGTCTTTTTCTCCCTGCCCGGTGATGACGACGATCTTCGCCAGCCTGTCCAGAGCGAGCAATTCCGACAAGGCCGCCAGCCCTTCGTCCGGACTGTTCGGATGGGGCGGCAACCCTAAATCCAGCAACACCACAGACGGACGGGCAGTGCGAAACGTCTCCACCGCACTGGCGCGATCGTTTGCCAGCAGGATCTCGTACTCTTTGCCCAGAGCCCATTTCATCTGCGTACGGATTTCTTCGTCGTCGTCAACGATCAGCAATTTGGGATTCATCTGATTTGCCTCTCGACAGGCAAGAATACACGAAACGTCGTGCCCTTGCCCAGTTCGCTTTCAACCTCGATCCTGCCTCCATGCGCCTCCACGATCATCTTGCTCTGAAACATCCCGATCCCCAGCCCGCTCTTTTTGGTGGTCTGAAAGGCGCGAAACAGGGAGCGATTCAGAAAGTCCGGGCTCATCCCGCAGCCGTTGTCCGTGACGGCGAGAATCGTCCAGCCGTTCCGTCGGCTCGTCTCAATCCGCACCTGCCCTGCTCCGGACATGGATTCGGTCGCATTGAGCACCAGATTGGTCACCACTTTGAGGATCTGCTCCTGATCGAGGAACACTTTCGGCAACGGCTGCAGATCCTTGACCAGGTCAATCTCGGGGGCCTTTTCCCAACCCGCGAGGGCTCGGGTCACCACTTCATTGAGATCAGATTCGGCGGGCTGGATCTTCAATTCGTGACGCAAAAGACTCAGCCGCCCGATTAGATGATTGATATGGGTCACCGTCTTTGAAATCCCCCGCAACGTGTCTTCCCTGAACGCGGGATCATCAAAATGGACCGGCAGATTTCGCAGCATCAGATTGAGGGTTGAGGCGGTGTTCTTCAGGTCGTGGATGAAAAACGCCGACATGGTCTGGAACGCTTCCAGTTCCTTGGCCTGCAGAAGTTTCTGGGAAAGTTGAACATTGAGCAGACTGGCCGCCACCTGGCTTCCCACACATTTGAGCAGGTCGAAATCCTGCAAGGAGAAAGCGACCCCGCTCACCCGGTCGCCCAAGCTGATCAGGCCGAGAACTTCGCCCCCGCCGATCATCGGCACGCAAACGCGGCTGCCGCCCTTGCGAAACTCACCCGGATGGCAGCGCCTCAGAGGGGCAGCCCAATCCTCTTTGGAGGAGTCAATGTCGACCGGGTCGGGATGGTTTCGCAACGCCTGGATGACCTCAATTGCCTCGGCGCTCTTCGGGCTGAGATCGGTTCCCTCGGCCTCAGACAGCGACGTCGAAGCGCCAAAGGTCAACTTCTCCTTCCTTTCGTCCACCAACCAGACGGTGACCGACAGAACCTGAAACATGTCCGCGACCAATCGGACGACCGCCCGGCTCAATTCCGTTTGTTCCACGCGAGAGGCTGTGGCTTCGGTAAAACTTCTCCATGCCGTGCGATAATCGTAGAGCGGCCTTTGAAAATGCCGGCTGACAAAGCGTCTCGTGTTCAGGCGGACCCGCTCCGAGAGCAACAGGATGGTGAGGACGACCAGCGACACCAATACGAGGAACGCCTTGAGGGTAAAGGCAGCGTCGCCGCCGAGAAATGTCACCACCTTGGCCAGCACCCCCACAATCAGCAGGTAAATCCCTGCCAGCAGGACGGTGAGCGAGTTGTGGAGAACAGACTGGGATGGATAAACGCTCACGTCGAAATGACCCGCCCGAAAAAGCGAGCGAACGATCAGCAGGCAGGCCACGAGGAGCGCCGCCGAGTTGACCCCCACCAAAGCCAGGTCAACTCCGCGAAACAGAAGCGCCTGACTGGCCGTGTATATCCTGACGGCGAACAAGACGCCGAGACCCAGGATCATGAACTTGATTCGCCAACGCATGGTCCCCACGGACGCCCGAAACGTGCGTTCCAGGTTCATCAGGACGGCCACGGAGGCAACCAGGAGCAACAGGTACAGCAGGATTCCCGACGGACCCAATCGAAGCAGATCTTCGATGGAACTGCGGTCATTCGACGTAATCAGGTTTCCACGGAACAAGACGGCAATGCCCACCGGCAGAAAGAACGCAGCCGCCACCAACAACCACCACTTGGCCAGATACTCCGCGGCATTCCCCCGGGAGTAACTCAGGCTGAAAACGAGCCAGACGCCCGGAAGGAAGGAGAGCACGATCAATCGCAGCAGTTCCCAGCGCAGGACCTCACTCGGAAGCACCGCATCCACGCTCTTCGCCGAGAAGAAACCCTCCGTCGCCAGCGCGAGCATACCGACCACAAACGTCCAGCGGACGAAAGAGCGTTCCGAGCGAATGGCGACGCCCAAGGCCAGGGTGCCGCCCAAGAGGGTCCCACTCCATGCCAGTGCAGAGGTAACGTTCATGATCTTAGGTTCAGGAGATACAGTCCACGTTCAGTCCCAGCGAGTACATCCATTGTAGCCAGAAACCGAATGGGATTACAGGAGAACCTCGAAAAGCGGAGAATTTCAATTGAATTGATCGGACGGGGGGATGTGAACTCCAACTGCCAAGATGGAAAGGGCAGGGATTTGAATCCCTGCCCTTCTTACAACTATGAAGAAACAAACTTGGTTGAATCAGGCCAAACGACGCTTGATCAAGCCGAGCGTGGAGAGCGCTGCGCCGAGCAGAAGCACCGTTGTCCCGCCATCAGGAACAGAAGATTGCGTTGCTGCCGCAGTAGACGCAAACGATAGAGAATCTCCTGACTGTGTGATGCTAAGAGTCCATGTTCCCGGAGTCTGATCGAACCCGGTGATATCGGCCAAGCCACCTCCACTGATACTCCACGCGTGATTAATAGGGTCCCAGCCCGGGACGTTTTCAGTAGTTGCCTGAAACTTATAAACAACGGGGCCGGCCAAAGTGAATGTCCACAATGAACCAGCCGGAAGAACCGGTGTAACAAAATTAAACGTCGCAAAGGTAGTTGGGGTACCAGTTGGGACGCCGGCATAACTCCCAGAGTGGAGCCCGCTGACTGTCTCGCCACTATATCCCGTGATCGCCGTGGCACTACCCAAAGTGACATTGTTAACAGATACGCCTCCAGAGAAAGCGATGGATCCTGTGATTGGAACCGCCTGTACCGCGACGCTCGACCCCACAATGGACCCTACAACCAAAAGTTTGATCAGTTTGTTCTTCATATTCTTTTCTCTCCTGTGTTGTCCTATTTCCAAGTTTCAGGTCACACTTTAGCAGACGATGTGCCAGACAATTCAAAGTCCTGTCATCAACATCATAAGTACATGTCATCACAGCACTTGTAAAGTACATAATTTAACCAACGGCGATCGGACACCTCGGAGAAACGTTGCAAACCGTAAGGGAATCCGACTCCATTTCGGGATAGTTTACACCTCGCAAAACCCATCAGGGTCCCTACAAAACAGGTCATTTCCGCCTCAATTTCCGATTCCATGCTTGTCTGGTTTGAAGGACGGCAGTGCCAGCATCGAGTTGGCTCATTTCAGTTCTGCCAGCGTCCGCCGGGCCTCGCTGGCCATCTCGGCGGGCAGATTCAAATCCAGAGCCCGCTGCAATGACTGTTTGCTTTCGGCTGGTTGTTTGAGTCGGTACTGGGACATGCCCAGGTAATAGAACACTGGGGCATTGTCATTCAATTTGCTGGCGCTTTCTTTCAACAGGCTTGCCGATCGGGCATAATCCCCTTGCCGAAAGGCAACAATCCCCAAGACCTTTGCCAGGTCGGGATCGCCTGGGAACACCTGACGGGCTTTCATCGCCAGCGCATAAGTTTTCTGATCGTCCTCCTTATTTCCTGCCAACAGGATTGCCAGGCGTTTCTGCGCAGGGGAAAAATCCGCATATCGGCTCAACACCTTTTCATAAATCTGTTTCGCCGCACTGACATCGGATTTCTGCTCGCTGATGGCCGCCATGACCATGAGGGCTGGTACATACTCAGGCTCTGAGTTCAAGATTTGCCCGACTTGAGCGTTTGCCGCCAATGCCTGTGAGGGATTCTCGGAAAGCGCCAGCATATCCAGAAATCGTTTGGCATTGTTCGTACGTGAGAAAGGGCTAGCGGCCTGCAAAGCGTTTTGCATCGCAGCCTGTGCGTCCGCGACCTGGCCCAGGCTGTAGGCGGCTTCGGCAAAATCAAACAGCACTTCGGGGTTGGTCGGCTGCTTATTGACGGCGGTCTGGAGCAAGCTGAACGCCCATTTATAGTCCCCCGTTTGATAGGCCAGACGGCCGAGCGTGTGGGTGACCTCGGGATCATCGGCTGCCAACTTGTACACGGTCTTGGCGAGTTCGATGGCTTTTTGCGTGTCCTGCAGCCGCACAGCGTAGAGTTTGGCCAGGTTGACCAACACCCGCACGTTCTTCGGGTTCACCTTCAAGACCGCCTGGTAGGCACCGGCCGCTTTGTCGGCGTTCCCATCACGATCGTAGAGGACGGCCAAACGGGCGAGGGCGACGGGGTCATCCGGTTGTTCGGCCACTCTCTTTTCCAAGGCGGCCCGTCCCTCCGTTCCGGTCGCCTGCTCATCGATCGACAACACCGCCAGGCGGCGGCGAGCGTCCTCGTTGCCAGGAAAGTCCTTGCTCAGTTGCAGGGCGCGCTGAAACGCGGCGCGAGCCGGTTGTTCCTCCCCCGTCATGTAACGCACCATGCCCAGATGATACTGGATTTCCGGCTGGTCTGGCATCTTGTCAGCGCTTTCCTGGAGGAGGCTTGACGCCCTTGGGTACTGGCCCATTTTACAGAGGATCCATCCCAGTGTGTCCGCAGTAGATGGATCGTAGGGAAGCAATTCTCTGGCTCGGCTGGCCATCGCGTAGGCTTTCTCGAGCTGCCCCAGGTTCTCCGAATACAACCAGGCGAGGTTGTTCAGTGCCGGACTGAATTGCGGATTGACTGCCAGCAACTGTACGTAGGTCTTGCCGGCGTTCTCATAGTCCTTGTCTTCGCTCTGCATCACCGCGATCATCATCAAGGCCGAAATATCCTTCGGATTCTTGGCGAGGATGGTGCGGAGATTCTCGGTGGCCTTCTGCTTCTGGTTGGACTCGATATACAGGCGGGCCAGGAGCATGTAGGCCGTGTCGAAATCTGGTTTCAGTTCAATCGCCTTCCGCAACGCAGCCTCAGTCTGTTGGGTATCCTGTTGTTCCATATGAATCTTGGCCAGAAGAACCAGGGGCTCCGGCTGTTGGGGGTTCTTATCAATCTGGGCCTGGATACGGTGGAGGGCGTTGGTGAATTGTTTCTCAGCCAGATCCAGGCCGACCAGTTGTTCCAACGAAGGCAAATAACCGGGAGCCAGTTCCAACGCTTTGTCGAAAAACTGCCGGGCCTGCTCTCGCTTGTTCTGGCCGAGGAGAACCGTGCCCATGAGAAAAGGGATCTGGGGATTCTGCGGGAATATTTCCCCCAACTGACGGTACACAGCGAGGGCATCCTCCAGATTGCCCTGGGCGCGGTAGGCATCGGCCAGCATGAACTGCGCTTGCATCACTTGGGGATGCTGTTGAACCAATTTCTTCAGGGAAATAATGGCCGTGCCGGGGTCGCCTTTCTTGAATTGAACTCCCGCCAACAGCAGAATGGCCTCCGGAAAATCTGGATTCAGGGCCAGGGTCTGATTGAGAGTTTCAACCGCTTTCCCTTCCTCCTGATTGGCCAGATAGGCAAGGGCGAGTTGGTAACGAGCGGCGGGAGACTTGGGATACGCGGTGGTGACTTTTTCGAATTCCGCAACGGCCTTATCGAACTCACCTGTCGCCAGCCTCAGCCGCGCGCGCTGTAATTGAGCATCATAATTCACCGGGTCCCGTGCCAGGATCTTGTCAATCAACGCAGCGGATTCGTCATACTTCTTCTCCCCCATGGCAATCTCGGCCAGCCCCGACCAGGCCGGTAGATAATCCGGAGCCTTCTGGACGACCGCCTGCAAGATATTCTTGCCTGACGCCAGATCGCCGGTTTGCGTCTTGAACTGGGCATATTGCAGCCGATACGGCGACCGTGAAGGGGCGAGTTCCGCCGCGGTTCGAAAGGCTTCCTCAGCCAGTTTCAAATCGTTTTGCGCCGCGTACAATCCTCCCAGAGCCGAATACGCGGCGCTGGATTTTGGATCGAGGGTTTGGGCTCGTTTGTAGGCGGTTTCCGCGGCTTTGAAGTTTCCCTGTCGCAAATCAAGCAAGCCCAGGGCCACCTGGAGGCCGGCACGTTCTCCCGTTTGCTGTAGTAGAGCCTGGAGCCGCTGACGAATCGTTTCGATTTCCTTTGCCGTGGTGGCGGTTCCGACCAACAGAAGCGGAGCCTCATCGTCCTGCGGTTTCTTGTCCAGAATGAAATTGGCTTCTTCCTGTGCCTCTTTCCACTTCCCCGCGGAAAGATAGACTTGTCCCAATTTCAGCCGCAGACCGGGGTTTTCCGGATCAAGTTCGTGGGCCTTGAGCAGGAACGGCACCGCACGGCTCAGGCGCCCCTGATCCGAATAGATCAGCGCAAGGCGGCTGATGGCGTGTGAGTTCTCGTGATTGGCCTGGAGAACATTCAGGTACTCGATTTCCGCCTTGTCATATTGGCCCGAGGCGAGGTAGCCGTCGCCCCGGCTCAAATGGCGGGACTCTTGGGCTTTGGGCGAACAACCGACGCCCATCGCCAGCAGGATTCCCGTGAGTGTGAATATCCTATGAGTGAACTTTCGCATTTTATGCTCCGGTAGGTTTTGGGTGGATCGTTCTCGCAGCCCGATCGGATTTGTAGAGGACAACCAACACCAGGAAAAACGGCACCAAGGACAACGCAAAGAACACCGGGCCGCCCCGAACGTGAATGGCAGAATGAATCATCTGGGGGCCAATGTGAACACAAAGCTGGCCGATGGTAAAGATCCGGAAGGCATTTCTAAGGATCCCCAGTGGAATCACCGCAATGGCCAACACCGCGCGTTTCCAGGGGGTGCGCAGGAAGAGATGACCGGCCAGCAGACTGGTGAGGAACAACACCAGGCTGGATTGGATTCCGCTGCATTCCGGGGCGACTTCCATGCTGAAGCCGGGCAACTCAAGTCCCATGTCGTGACGGAAAACCGGCATCCCCGACAACTGAAACAGCCAATAGGCCATTGCCGCAGAACCATGTTGTAGAAAAGTCATGACCCCATCCCTCAAGAAGGTGGGGAACGGCACCATAAAAAAGAGGAACCCGATTGGGAAAACGATGGCGCGCAGTGTCTCTTTTCCCAGGAAGAGACAGCAGACACCGGTAAAAAACAAAACAAAGGATAAGGTGATCAAAGCCAAAACATCGTCCTCGGTCAGCTTCCCGGCAGAATGGACAGAGAACCACCAGCCCACCAACGCCGTTGTGCCAGCGACCAAAGGAACCACAGCCCGCTGGGGCACCGGCTCGGAAGGATCTGAAAAGCTCTGCCGCCTCAACCAAACCAGATAGAAGCTCACGAAAGGCACCAGAAGGATATAGGAATGGAACTCTGCGGTAACGGCGAACTGCACCAGATGGACCAATGGCATGCTGAAACAGATGACAAGAACAACAGCCGACAACAACAAGCGCCCGAGCCGACCGGAATGCTTGTCCGATGTCCAACTCTGCGTCGAGGACGATTGATTCCCCGTAGTTCCGTGTTCTTCCTTCATCGAATGGGTGAATTCCTTGGGCGGCATATCTCGATTCCCAGATCCGGGTACGATGGCTTGGATCGGACGGATCAGATCAGGCTAATATCGGTATCCGATTTCGATTCCGACCTGGCTGCTCGAGTAAGTGAATAAGGAATTGTTGGAGGCATTGCGGCTGAACTGGTAGAAGGTGGCGATCGTTCCGCGTTTCAGGAAGCCAGTGCCGAGCCGGGCATTGAACGAATAGTAATCGTCCTGGCGGCCGGCCGGAACGGTGGCCGCTGAGGCCACATACCGCGCGATGTGATACCCGCCACTCAGGGTCAGATCCAATCTCTTAAAAAGGCGCTGGTTCACGCTGCCGGTGAAGTCGGTGCTTTCCACCAGATTTGTAAAAAGGGACGTGGAGACCGCGCGACCGGCGCTCAAGGAAAGTGTCGTTGTCTCCACCGGTTGGTACTGGATCGAACCACCAAATATGGGATTGATCAGATTGCCTGCACCAGAGCCTTGGAACTGCCGATCCTCCACGCCGCCATGAATCTGGAAGCTGACCTTATCGGTGGCCCGCCAATCGATCCGTCCCTGATATTGCTCGAAAATGGAATTATTCCCCACGCTGACGTCGTCATAGCCGGCACCGACGCCGAGGCCGACATCAAATCGCGGCCAAAACTGATAAGTCAGCCAGTCCATGGTGGACCAGTCGCGCGTATTCGTAAACCTGTCGGCAAACGTGAAATTCTGGCTGGCGCCCAATTCCAGCAACATGGCCCGGCTGAATCGGTAGGAAGCGTTCAGGCCGGTCGAATAGGTTTCCAGACTGGTTTGTCGGCCGGTCTCGATGAGCGGCTGATCGGTATGAGCGTAAGTTTGCGAAAGCCCAAAAAGCCAGTCTTCATACGCAGCCGCACCGGCCAAGCTGACAGCCTGGTCGAAGGTGTCGTGGAACAGGTGATTGGAATAGAACGTCCACTTGGGCATGTAATTCAGGGTCCAATGGCTGCCCAGAGCCAAGGCAAGTCCCGGAGCGACTTCATGGATGGCGGTGTTCTGCGACTGGCCAGGGCTTGACTGGATTCCGGTTCCGTAGAGAAACCGGTAGGTCAGCGAAGGTTCCAGGTTCAGCGCTCCCCATTGCAGCCCATGCGGTCCCTGCGGAACGCCAGACGCCCCCCCCAGAGGTTGGATCACCCCCACCGGCTCAGCCTGGATTTGCTGTGTGGTGGCTGGAATGGCCGGGGTGCTTGGGGACGAGGTAATCACTTCTTGCGCCTCTGCGGCGACGATGAGTATGAGAAGACAAATCAGCATTGTTTTCATAGAGTCTCCGGTAATCCTTCTTCTAAAGGCCAAGACAGACGGCCTTGCGGCGTCACAAGTTGTTTCAGATGGCAGCCCTTCCTTCAAGCGATTATTCACTATGCACCGACTGGAAGACGGGAACTGCCGTGCGCCATCTCTGCAAGGCGTCACGAAGCGCTTCTTGCACCGGCCGCATCTTCACCCCGGTCGCCAGCAACTTTGACACGTCCAGAATGCAGTTCGAACGCGGTGCTGTGGCCCCGAGACGGTAAAACTCTTCGTCGTTCTTCCAGAAATCGAAGTGACGATCCGGTTCGAGAATGCGTTGGATCATGGCCGCCACTTCTCGCGTCGTCACGGCGCCGGGGTTCGTGACGTTGTAGATACCGAACGGCGCGTGGCGTTCCCACAGATCCAGGCAGGCCCGAACGAAATCATCCAGATGCGAGATCGAGTTCACATTGTCGTACACTTTGGGGTAACGCAGGATTTTGGAAAGAAAATTCTCCGGTTGGTCCTCTTCATGAAAGGGTACCCGCGGCCGCCAGAGATAACTCTGTCCGACCTGTCGGATCGCCTCCTCTGCCAATGCCTTGGTCCCACTATGAAAACTGCAGGGCGGAGAGGTGAACGAGAAGTTCGGCTCATCCAGTTCGGTGAACCCCAGAAAACTTTCCGGATGTTCAGCAAAGAGTCGGAGCAGCGCTGGCCGACCGAGGTCCCTCTCGATGCGTGTCTCCCCGTTTTCGACCACCTTGGCGCCGTTGTAAATGCAGCCGGAAGACACATGTCCCCACGGCGTATTGGTCACGAGACAAACGCGCGAGATCGTTTGCGGAAGCAGCGTGTTGCCGTACAGGGTTTCCGCCCGGGCAAATTCGCAGGCGTCCACGTTTGGTTTGCCAGTATAACCGGCCGCGTTGATGAGGAAGACCGGCTTCATCTTCCGGACATAGTCAAACAGAAGATCGAACTGGGTGTAATCGATGGCATGACGCGTGAGCGGAACAAAGGCGCATCGGCGCCTCCGCAACTCGCGGGCGAATGCCTGGCCTATGTACCCGCTGGCCCCCAGCAGCAGGATCATGCCGCGAATACCGCGCGTTTCCAATCTCAGCATCGGTGCCTTGCCGCAGTCATTGACATGACGGATCCGCGCCCGATCGATTTCGGGCACTGGTTGAAGTGTTGAAGATCCACAACGAGAAAAGGATTTACCCCGTTCCTCTGGCGTTTTTGCCTAACCCCAGTGGCGATAACAGAATTCGCCCAGAGTCCGGTAGCCGGGTTCCGGGCAGTGACGAACGACGGCCTGGGCGAGTCGGTACAGAAGGAACTTCTCCTGAGCCCGGGAACGGTGGCTCCCGTCTATTGCAAGAGTCAGGATGGGGAGTTCTTCCTCCATGGTTCCCCATCGCCGTTTGTACTGGGCAAGGCCGGTGTTGAACACCGAGGTTCTTCCAAGGCTGAATCGCCTGAAATGTTCCGAGTGCGCAAGTTGGATGGCCTCCCAATACAGGAGCTGCGAAGCGCCCGTGTTCCGGGCCGCTTCCGCTTCCCCGGCATACTCGAGTGTGAAGGTGTCGCGATATTTCAGCGCCAGAGCCCCGGCGATTGGTTCTCCCTCAAGCCAGGCGGTCAGAATCTCCAGATGATCCGGCTGTAGTACGCGCTGAAGAGATTCGAAAAAACGAAAGGGAATCGGAGGTAGAAAATGTCTTCGCCGTGTCTCCGTCACGATTGCATAGACTCGCTGCAGATCACGGTATGTGTGCCCCCGTTCGATTGTCACCCGGCTCCTTTCAGCCCTGGAGAGCCATTGTCGGACACAAGTTCTGGAGAACCGCTTCTTCAATGCTTCCAGTTCCCCATCCAGCGCGATGAAATGGTGAAAATACAAAGTCGACCGTTCCAGATCGGGCAACGGGCTCACCTTGGCGGATCCGGAAGGGCGCAGCTGGAGCCGGTTGGCTCCGGATTGCCTCAGCAGTTCGGAGACTTTTGGCAGAAAATCGTTCAACCCGTGCCCGGCCGTGAGCAGCGGATCGCAATAGGACGCGAAGGGAACGCTCACGAGTCGATTGCCCAACAACCAACTGCGAACGGTGTAGACCGGCAAACCGGCCACGATTTCGCCGGACCGGCCCTTCTTGATGGCCAGAAACTGCCCTCGAATATGCGGGAAAGTCTCTTCCAAGATTCTCTTCCACTTTGAGAGATGATAGAGGCATCCGTCGGGATGCGCCGCCACGAAGGCATCCCAGAGCGGCAGGTCCTCCGTCGCCAGCGCTTCGACTTGAACTTCGGGCGACCGATGGGTGCCGATGGAAAAAGGCCAGACGGATTCGCTGGTAGCCGGCTCCGTCGGGACGGGTCTGAGCCAGGCCAGCGCCCGCTCCGAACGTGAAAGCGCCACCGTGGCGCGAACCAATTCCGTTCTTTGGCAGGCGTAATCCACAATGTCCCCTCCTGTTCGCAGAGGCACCGGATTCGACTCTCGGGGCGGGGCGGTGGACGGTTGTGATGAATCGCCATCCACCCGTTTCAGCCAGGCTTCCTTCCAGAACAGAAGGCAGCGTCTCTGACATCCCCCATGCGCCGCACCATAGCAGCGCACCTCGCGAAGAAAGACCACATCATGATTCTGGAATTTTCGCATCCGGTTACCCGCCACACAGGTGTTCTCGATCCTGTGCAAAACCGGGAAGCGTTCACCGCAGCACGCGAGCATTTCCGGCATGAAAGGCAGCCCATCGAGCCTGCCTTCCTCGTCAAGGCCGGCGCCGATCTCGGCGAAACTGCGCACCTCTACCCAGTCCCCGGAAAGGAGATGCGTCTGGCTCGAAGGCGACTTTCTGATGTCAGGGGAGTCCATGTAGCTAGCTTGCGAGAGAGCGAATGCGCGCGGAGATTGCCGCTCGACTGGTGACTTACGCTTTCCAGACCTGGTTTGCGCGGGTTTTGCATCCGGCCATGGCATTGCGGGTATCGACGATGCACGGGACCCATTCGGCCAGTTCCTGGTAATTCACACAGGCATGGTTCGTAGCAAGGATGACGGCATCGAAGCCCTGTAGCGTATTGCGATCCCAGGCCACGGACCGGGTGCCTTCCCAATGGGGATGCTCTCGAGTCGGGCGAATGACCGGCACGTAGGGATCATAATAAGCCACCTCCGCACCGCGTTCTCGGAGCAAATCCATCAGGACATAACTCGGTGATTCGCGGTCATCATCTACGTTGGGTTTATAGGCCAGACCGAGCACCAGGACACGACTGCCGTTCACCGGTTTGCGTCGCGCGTTCAGGGCTTCCGCGGTGCGGTTCACGACGTAAGCCGGCATGGCCGTATTGATCTCGCCTGCGAGCTCAATGAAGCGCGTGTTTTGCGCATACTCACGGGCTTTCCAGGTCAGATAAAACGGATCGATTGGGATGCAATGCCCTCCCAATCCCGGTCCCGGATGAAACGCCATAAAGCCAAAGGGCTTGGTTTTCGCAGCCTGGATCACCTCCCAGATGTCGATTCCCATCGCTCCGTACACGAGCTTCAATTCATTGACCAACGCGATGTTCACACTTCGGAAAATATTCTCCAGAAGTTTGGTGGCTTCCGCCGCGCGACAGGAGGAAACCGGGACGAGAGTCCGGATGGCCCGGCCATAAACCGCCTTCGCCCGTTCCAGGCAGGCCGGTGTATAACCGCCGATCACTTTCGGAATGATAGCCACCTTGCTGTTCGCATTTCCCGGGTCCTCCCGTTCCGGCGAAAAGGCCAGATGGAAATCGACTCCCGCCTTCATACCAGAACCGGCTTCCAAGACCTGCCGCAGGTCCTCGTCGGTGGTGCCAGGGTACGTCGTCGATTCCAGGACAACCAGGGCTCCCTTCGCCAAATGCGGCGCGATCGCTTTGCCGGTCTGAAGGATGAACGAGATATCCGGCTCGCGGTTCTTGTTCAGGGGTGTCGGCACGCAGATGATCACCGCTCCAACTTCGCGGACGCGGCTGAAATCAGCGCACGCCGAGAATGTGCCTGCATTGGCGGCCTCCAGAATTTCCTCGGATGAAATGTGTTTGATGTAACTGTGCCCGCGATTCAGCGATTCCACCTTGTCGGGATCGATATCGAATCCCAGGACCCCCACCCCCGATCGCGCGAACTGCAGCGACAACGGAAGCCCGACATACCCCAAGCCCACGATTCCAATTTCGGGTTTCAGCAAATCCATTTTCTCCACTCCCGATCTGATGATTTCATGTTTCGAGACAGTTCTGATCATTCTCCGCTACACATTTTAACGTTGCCAACAGGGGCGAAAAACAAAATCCTGAGGCGTGCACCTGTTCGCATTTGTATTTGCCCAACATTCGAGCACCGGCGATCTTACGTTTCTGGGATGGACCACTGCCCTGGCGTATGGGGCCGGCAGTTTTTTTTGCGTGCGGGCCGCTATCGTCTCCCAACAAGCGGGAGGCCGCTGCCCAGGCAAAGAACCTCCCTGGTGGATCCTTGCCTGCATCCTGTTATCCCTCGGCCTCAACAAGCTGCTCAACCTGCAGACGGTGTTGATCAATCTGGGGCGTACGATCTCTCGGACGCAGGGCTGGGACGCACACCAGCGCGCGGTGCAGGCCGTTTTCGTTGCGGTGTTCACGCTGGTTCTCCTCATCACCGTGGCCGCCTCTTACAGGAAATGGAGATGGTTCGCCCGCGAGCAACCGTGGGCGCGAGCGGGAGTCCTGCTGCTGCTGCTGTTTGTGGTCGTTCGTGTTGCAACGCTCAATCATGTCGATTCGCTGCTGCACCTGAATCTCTATGACGACTACTGGGCTTGGAGCCTCGAATTGCTTGCCAGCGCATGCCTGGCCTGGTCCGCCGCAAAGGTCGAGACTCGCTGACTGCCGTGACTCCTAGGGTGCCACCCCTTCCGTAAGGAGCGTTCGCAGGCAAGCCGCGGCGGTACGCATCCGAAGCCGGCTGTCGGATTCTGGCAATCGCCTCGTCAGACCGGAGGTGACGGCGGCGCAGTAGCGCAGGAGTTGTCCGCCCAACAGAATGGCCAGGATACCGAGGCGTCCGCAGAGGCCGTGATGCTTTTGCCAGTAATGCAACAAGGCGCGATGCTGTTCCACCGCAAACCGAACCGGGTCATTTGCCGAACTACCCCCGCGATGGTGAATCGCCTGCGCTTCTGGAAAGAAAACGACCTGCCATCCAGCGTCCCAACAGCGCTTGCACCAGTCCAGATCCTCGGCGTAAATAAAGAACTCTTCGTCCAGCGAGCCCACGGCCTCCCATGCTTCGCGGCGAAACATCCAAAAACAGCCCGCCAGAACGTCAACGGAACGAACCTGATCGTGGCGGAAATCGAACATTTGTTCCCCGCTGAAGAACCGGTGCCGGCCCAGGGACCGTGCCAGACCAGACGCCGAACAAAAATTGTTCCACAAGCTGGGAAATCGCCGGCAACTGGTTTGCACCGTCAGGTCGGTGTTGAGGATTTTCGGGCCCACAAGCCCCGCCTCGGGATGCCGCTCCAGAAACTCCACGAGTCCATCCAAACATCCGTCGAAGAGCCTCACATCCGAGTTGACCAGGGCGATATAGGGCGCCTGGCTGAGTCGGATTCCGATGTTGTTGGCCTTGGCGAATCCAAGGTTCTCTCGACATCTGACCAGTTTGACATCCTGGAAGAGGCTCTCCACCATTTCCGGTGATCCATCCGTGGACGCGTTGTCCACCACAATCACTTCCGGAGAGTTCGGAGCCGTGGTTTCGCGCAGGCTCACCAGGCATTCCTTCAAATACCGCCCGGCATTCCAACTCACAATCACAACCGATACATTCATCATGGGGAGAACGAAGCCTGGGCTGAAATGTGGGCCTGTGTTGAGACCTCATCCATCGATTCTATATTTCCTCCCAAACCGGCTGCGAAACAGGCTCGGACATACGGACAAACCCAGGCAGCGAACAAAGGTTCCCAGATCCGCCGCAAAGAGAAGGCCATCCTTGGCCATCAGGCGAGCCAGGGGAAGCTGGTTCATCGCACACGCCAGTTCCGCCCGGCGCGAGATGAAGTAGCTCAGACGCTTGCGCAGGATGAGGGCCTTCTCGGGACGCACTTCCAGCAGGCGCCAGTAGGCCTCCGCCTGGACCCGGACCCGAGCGTTATAGCGCTTTTGGGCCGGCCCTGACTTCATCTCGTTCAACAGACTATTGGAGGTTCCTCGATGAATCACAACCAGGGGCGAATCGATGTAGGTGAAGCCGGAAAGGAACGACAAATTATAGACCAGCCGCGTATCCTCGGCTCCGTACAGGGATTCATCAAACAAACCCGCTGCCTCCAACAATGGTTTCTCAACCACCAAAGACTGCACGTGGGGATGACATCGCACCTGGCAGATCATGTCGACCGCATCCGAGACGCGGTACGTCTGGGAACCGATCGGCTGTGACAAAAGCTCGTCGACGTCGCGGATGACCTCGCCCTGATCCGTCACACACCGGGTAAAACACATTCTGGCCCGGTGTTTTTCCAGGCAATCCATTTGACGTTCGAGTTTCGTGGGATGCCATTCGTCATCGGAGTCCAGGAACGCCACCCAGTTACCACGAGCGGCACGGATCCCCGCATTGCGTGCTGCGCTCACTCCACGGTTCTCCTGACGGATTAGACGTATGCGGTCGCCGAACTTGGCTAACACTTCGGCAGTATCGTCCACCGAGCCGTCATCCACCACGATCAACTCGAAATCCCGGAATGTTTGGGCCAGAATGCTTTCTACGGTGCGGGCAATGCAGTCCGCCCGATTGAATGACGGAACGACAACGGACACGGATGGCGTATACATAAGGACTGTTTTCTATTGGATCGCTGGTGCTTCGCTACGAGCCTTGATCTTTGATCTTTCCAGCACGGCCCCCACCACTGTTTCAACACGGTTTGCCAGCGCGTCCCACGTCCACTGGCTCAAGAATTTCTGCCACCCGCTCTCGGCCAACCTTTCGCCTTCCGCGGCATCTTGGAGAATGCGGAGACAACTCGACGCAAAATCCTCGACAGAATCTGCAATTAAAAGATCGCGTCCGGCCACTACTTCGTAACCGTAGGCGCCCAATGCCGTCGAAACCATAGGACACTTCCGACTGAAAGCGGCGGGAATCTTGACGCGAGTCCCCCCCCCGACGAACACAGGTACAATGGCCAAAGACCAGGTTGCCATTTCGCCTTCCAGATCGGCTATCCACCCCAGACCATCCGCATTCTGGCAGGTTCGCCAGGGCTCATTTTCGCTGCCGTTGCCGACCAGGCGCAATCTCGTTTGCGGCATCACCTTCAGGATCAGGGGCCAGACACGGTTAATGAACCAACCGATCCCTTGTCGATTCGGCTTATACTGAAAATTGCCGACAAACCCGATACGCGGCGGAGTGGCTGGACGCCGGACCGGCGTCTGTTTCGGCAGCGCGAAACCGTTTGGCACGACAAAAACCCGGTCCGTCCCCCCCAATTCCCGTCTGTCTGCTTCGCTGCACACACAGACCGCCTCAAATCGTTCCAACAGGGTCTTCTCCCGCCGCCGCCACTGCAGCACCTGCCGGTAACAGCGTAACTTCTGGATGGCCCCGGCCGCTTCTTCCATCTCCGTACGATGAAACCCGCTGGGGATGTCATCGATATCCAGCACCGAATTCGGCCACCGCCAGAAACCGCACCCGTTGGCGATTCTCAGGCCGTGGATCCACACAAGATCGTGGCAGGCCATCAGCGAGCGAAGCCGCGTCCGGTCACTGGAACAAGCCTGCAACCCATGCGTGTCGAGGAATCGTGGATCGAATTCGTAACGGAAACGGTCGGGAACGAGCCGCAGACGGGTAGGGTGAAATCGCACTACGTCCACCAGTTCAAAGCCCCCCAGCGACTTCGTTGCAGTCTCAATCCCTTCCTCAAATGGGCCGGCCAAAACAACCCGCACCTCCCCGATTCGAGCGAGCAACTGGAAGAGGTTCCTTGCTCGAAGAGTCGCTCCATGATCAGGACCATCGAGGTTATGTGAAGTCAGACAAAGAATCCGGGGCCGAATTCTCACCGTTTCGGATGTCAACTTATCGGTCATATGAAACCGCGAAAGAAACAGGTTAAGCGGCTGCCGTGCCTCACACTGTGCAGGCCAAGGAATTCTCGAAGCAGGGTACAGTCCGCATGTCCGGGAAAACGAGAGAAGAAAAACCAAGCTTTCATGGCATCCACCATCTTGGGCTTTCCCCACCAATTCATCGTATCGAGAAGGCGTTGGCTGACTTCACTGCAAATTCTTCGTTGAAAGGGAAGTCGGGAAATTCTTTGCGCAGCCAAAGCACTTCCAGCCGTCTTCCCGACGCAACAGGCCCGATTATACGTGAGAATAACGATGGAAACAGAGGGTGTCGAAATGGTTCACCTCGTTAACTGACGGAGATTTCTTCCCGGATGATTTTGAGGTAATCATGTCCGAACTTCTGATCCGGTTCCAAGTAGTTTCCTTCCGCCCATTCATTCCACGATTTGACAAAGACCAAGCGCTGGTCCATCGGGCGGGAATGCACGAGCTTCAAAGCCGCTCGCAGATGCGGGCGAAACAGCTCCGGCGTGGACTCATGGAGCACGACACCCCGAACATTGGATCTTGCGGTGTTGTCCCAGTTCGGGGTGACACAGGGATAGACCTGCGGGTGTTCGCTGCAGCCGTCGAGCAGGAACGGCAGCACATGCCGGTACAGCCTCACGTTACTGAATTGTCCCAGCATCGATCGGTAGCGTCGCCACAGTCCATGACACAGCGCCCCTGTGAGGAGGTCGCCGTTCGCTCCTGTGCGATAGTGCCTAAGATTCCTTTGGGAGCCATTCGAGCGGATTCCAAGAAGCCATTCGCGAAGCGACAGAGAAAACACCTTAAAAGTACTCACTACGACGCAACTATCAAACCCTTGCGACCGGTAATCCCAAGCTGATTCGTTATGAAACAAATGAGCGACGAAATGCAGCCCGGGCAATCCGCATTGAACAGCCAATTCCTGCCATTCCCGGATGAAGCTGGTCACGTTTGGAAGCTCGGCCGGGCGATAGATCACGAAGATCGGACGCCCATCGACACGCAAATAGCGCTTGTCCAAGAATGCATCGCGCAACGCCAAAAAATGTCTTCGATTGTCTTCCGGGCCAGGATAGGTTTGTTCGATGAGAGTGCGGCCGGGCGCGCCATGCCACACGCCTGTCCAGGTTTGATTGGCCCAGCAAAGGCAGAAGGGGAAATCGGGTTTCCCCGAGGCCACCACTTCCTTGAAAGGCCGTTCGAGCAGACGTTTTCCAGCAAACCAGTAGTGATAGTAGCAAAACCCCTCGAGGCCAGCGTTGCGGGCCAACTCTGCCTGTGCTTCCCGGATCTCTGGCACCCGCAAATCATAAAAACCCAGGTCTGCCGGCAACCGCGGTTGATAGTGTCCCAGAAACAACGGCTTGGCTTTCACGACGTTTGTCCACTCCGTAAAGCCTTTGCCCCACCATTCATCGTTCTCTGGAATCGGATGAAACTGGGGGAGGTAGAAGGCAATCAATCTGGCTGAGCGGATCATTCGTTTCCAACTCCATTGGCTTGGCGCGGTGCCGACCGATTCGGGGCCGGTTTGGCGACCACAGCAAATTGCTGAAATCTCATATCACCGAGTTTCCCAAGAAGAAAAACGTTGGCCAGATGATAGGCAGCCCACAGGCGCCGGCTGGAGTTGGGGATTCCCACATACGCATTGATGCCACAAATGCTCTCCAACATGTATCCTTCGCCCTGGAACAAGTTCACAATGCTCGACTTGGTGAAGAACCGAAGATGCGTCCTATCCAACACCCCACAATCTTCGTATTCCCAGCGGGCATGGAACATGAATTGCCAAAAGGTGGAAAGGTTTCGAATGTTGGGAATGGAAGCCACAATGACGCCTCCATCCGCCAACAACATTTTGGAATACCGCAATGCCTCTTCGGGGGCCAACAGGTGTTCCAGCACATCGTTGAAAATCACGCAATCGAAAGTTCCTGGAGGCAGATTGAGTTGCGGGTCGAACTGACCCGCGATCACGCGGTCGAGTCTGGCCATCGCCTTGGCCGCCGCGGCCTGGACCGGTTCCACTCCCCAGACCTCGATTTGTCGGTTTTTTTTCAGCAGCTCCCCAAATCTTCCCTGTCCGCAACCGACGTCCAGTACCCGGCGACAATGCGCTGGAACAAAAGGCAGCATCTCCGTGCGCACCTGCTCAAAGTAGTCTGTCGGCTTGTTCTCGTAGCCCGGCGGTGTGGCTGGCGTCATCGTGATCTCGAAAAAAGCACTGAGTTGTTTGATCCTTGTCGAGGGAGCGCCTGGATTCACCGGCGTTCACGAACCAGGCTCTGGGAAACCATTCCCACCGCTTCCTGAAAGCAGCGGAAACGGGTGCACAATCCATGCACCAGGGCGACAACCAGGGCTGTGAACAAGCCTCTGGCTGCCAATGTAACTAGTGTGCCTCCCAACTCCTTCGGCAAAAGCGAGGTGACCAGGTAACCCGCAACTGCCGCCGGGATCACCGGCCACAATTGTGCGATGATGTCCGCCAATCCGATGGAGAACTCGCGGCGCAAAAACGGCAGATAGATAAAGGCCTGGCTCAGGTAGGCAATGAGCACGACGACTGCAACCAGCTCGATCCTGCCCGATCGCAACACCGACACAAGCAGCAACAATTCAATTGCGCCGGCCAATGCATTGGAGTGCCACAACGTCTTGGTCTGCCCGCGGGCCAGAAGACAGTTGCCAAGCGGTTCGGTGATCGCCCGCACGATGCCATAAAGGCAGAGAATCTTCAGAGACATCGCCGCCGGGATCCATTTGTCGGTGCCTTTGCCCAAAAAGGTCACCAAGAAGACCTGCGTGTTCGCAAGCAACGTGGTGTTGACTACCACCGCGATGAAAGCGACCAGATCGACCGTCTTGAGATACCAGCGCCGCATCGCGACCGTGTCATCCTGAATCGCGGAAAATGCCGGGAACAGCACATTGTGGACGGTCTCGTAGACAAGTCCGCAAATGAAGCTCCCCCATGTAAACGCCAGAGCATAGTAGCCCAGTTGGGTGCTTCCCATCTTGGACCCAACCAGAAAGTTGTCCATATTCATTATCAGAAAGATCAGGACACCGCTTCCGAGCAAAGGCACGCCGAACCGCAAATACTCCCGCGCATCGGTCCAATCGAATTGAAATCGGATGGGCATTTTTCTTGCGGCTTGGATGGCAAGGCAGCCAGCCAGGTTTGCGCCAACGTCGGCAAAGACAACCGCCCAGTACTTCCACCCGCACAGAATGAGCGTAACCGAGAGGATGCACCGGGTGACGGCGCTCGCAATCCCTGGAATGACCAATGCCCGGTAATTCTGTTCCCTCGTTAAAGTCACCATCGACATGAATCCGATCGTGCTCACCAGAAAGTCCAGGGCCAAAACACGAATCACATTGCCGCTTGCCGGGTGCTCGAAAAAGTGGCGCGCGAACGGGGCGATCAGGAGAGCCGCAACAAACGCGCCTGAACTCAGGATGGTTTTCAGAGTAAAGGCGGTTCGAAGGCTATGTTGATTGAGCGTGGGACGGCGAATAGCGGCGCTGCCCACTCCCAGATCACTGAAGTGAGCCAAAAAACCGATAATGATGCCTGCAAATCCAACAACACCATAATCCGCAGGGGTGAGGTTCCTGGCCACAACCGAGCTTGTCAGGATTTGACAAATCAGCGTCGCCCCCTTGGTCAGGCAATTGTAGATGATATTGCGAAACGTCTTTGCCTTGGAAATACTCATCAATGTCTCGGGAGGAGTCAAATCGCTGGACCTCTCGACGCCGAGGCCAGCATCAAATGCGTTCCCATCGACCGGTGTTCCGGTTGTACTGCTTCACCACGCGTGCGGGCAATCCGACGGCAACCGAGAAGTCTGGTATGTCCGAAATCACCACCGAGTTGGCTCCGATCACGCAGTGTTTCCCGATCTTGCAGGAAAGCACGTTGACGTTCTCCCCGATCCAACTGCCGTCTCCAATCACGACCGGCCCGCGTGAAGTCACCCCTTGGTCGACAATGGGAATGGCAACATCCGAGAAAACGTGTTCATTGTCGGAAATATGAACGCGGTCCGCGATCAGGACCTTCGACCCGATCTCCACCCGGTTGACACAGGTAATATGACTGAAATTCCCGATCTCAGTTCCGTCACCGATGCTCAGCCGTGGCGTTTTCAATCCTTTCTGCGGATACACCCCCAACCAGCAGAAGCTCGAAATCCCCGCATCCTCGCCGATATAAATGTACTCAGGACCGGCCAACTTCAGAGGCCTGGTAATTCTCGAACGAGCCCCCAGTCCACCCAGGAGGTGCCCGTAGATGAATCGCGACTTGGCAAGCCAGTAAGCCGATTGAGCCCGGCTCGAGCACTTCCAAAGCTGTCCAACGATCATCATGATCTTCGATCTGAATACGAGGATTTACGGGCCTGTTGAGCGCGACGGAGGGGATCGATCGTCGAAGGAGAGAACCGCAGCTCTCTCCTTCCTATTTGGCGGTGCCGGTTACGTTCTGCGTCGCCGTATACTGCAGGTTGGTCGTGGCCAGGAAGGCTTCGCTGTCCAGGAGTAAAATGACGGGCAGGTCGTTCACCATGACGCCTGGTTTCGTCGCGTCGAGATTGGCCATGCCATACGTCGCCCAAGGCGCCTGCCACGAGCCGCTTCTCAAGGACGCATTGAAGGTCCACAGGCCGGTCTTCTTGTTGTAGCTCGGCTTGTTGAACGTGCTCGAGCCGTTGTGCCCTCGCCCCAGGTTGTCGAGAGGGAAAGACACCTGGGCGCCACCGATGTTCAGGGTCGCCACCTTGCCGGAAAAACTGTAATTGGAAGGCAAATCAAACTGGCCTTTGACCAGACAACTGTCGGCATAGGACGTGACAAAGTTCAGCTTTGGCTGCAACTTGGTAATGTTGAGTTGACACGCGACCGTTACGGTCAGATTGCCGCTGATCGCCGACCACGCGTTGCTGACGGCCACGCTGGCGGCATAGGACCCGCAATTGGTTGTGTACACATGTTGCGCCGTGCCTGACAGCGACCAATCGTTCGTCACGCCATCGCCAAATGACCACTGGTAATTCAGTGGGTTGCCGCCCGGATCCATGGCCACGACGGTGAATACGTTGGTGTCGCCGGCCACAATCACCAGTTCATTGCCGAACTGCAGCGATGCAGTCGTCACTGTTGGTGCCGCCAGGATCACCGGCGCTTGCGGATTGGACACGGGAATGAAGGCGTCCCGCTTGAGGGTATTGGTGCCCGCAGGTCCGAACACGGTCAGACTTACACTGTAATCCGCAGCCTTGGTGTAAGTGTGCGTCGGTTGGGCTTCGGTGCTGGTGCTGCCGTCCCCAAAGTCCCAAGCGACGCCGGTAATTGTCCCCGTTGATAAATTCGAGAAGGACGCCGCGAACGGTACTTGTCCATTCTTCGGTGCCGCGGAGAAATCCGCTCCGGGCGGAATGGCCTTGGCGGTAAATGTGGTGCTGCAAGTGGCAACATTGCCCGCTGCGTCTCGGACCGTGATCGTCACCGGCGTCGTGCCTACTCCCACCACGGTGCCGGCCGTCGGTGACTGCGTCTTGACCAGGGAACCGGCTGGCGTGACGTTGTCCGTCGCTTGAACAGCGGCGGTAAAATCTGGTACGGACACCTGACCATTAACCTTCACTTCGTTTGCCAGCGGCCCAGCACAAACAATGATCGACAGTGGTGTCGTGTCGTTGACGGTGAAACTGCTATTGCAGCTCACTGCGTTGCCCGCCACGTCCCTGACCGTGATTGTGACGGGCGTCGTACCGGCGCCCACCAGTGTGCCGGCCGGTGGCGACTGCGTCTTAATCAACAAATTGGCTTGTGTGCTGTTGTCGGTCGCCTGAACACCGGCGGTGAAGTCCGGAACCTTCCCCTGGCCGTTGGCATCGGCCGAGTTGGTTATCGCCCATGCACACGCAATGATCGTTGGTGGTGTCAGGTCGGCGGTGGCGACGATTGTGACGGTGAAACTGCTGTTGCAACTTGTCGAGTTGCCCGCGGCATCGCTGACCGTGACGGTGACCGGCGTGGTCCCGGTGCGCACCACGGTGCCAGCGGCAGGCGACTGCGTTTTCACCAGGGAACCGGCTGGCGTGACGTCTTCTGTTGCCTGAACTCCGCCCGTAAAATCCGGTACGGTTGCCTGACCGTTGGCATTGGCTGCACTCGTCGCCGCCAATGCACACACCAGAATCGTCGGCGATGTCGTGTCAACCACGGGGGGCGCGTTGCTGCCCACCGTGTACGCCCCGATGTCCCACGGTCCGGAGGACGGCCGCGGGTTGCCGTCCTTGTCGGCATTCAGGCCGGGCAAACCCAGGCTGCTGAGGTTCACACCTTTGCCGATGAACGGCGAGTTGGCCCGGAGGTGAAGATCCAGCAGATTCCAACCGTTGAAAGTGCCGTTCACGGCCCCATTGGTCTGGCTGATGTTCACAAACAGCGGGTCGGTAAATTGGCCATGGCTCTCCCAACCCCATGCGGATTGGTCTCCACTCAAATCCCAATAACCGTATGGGTCCCATTGAAAAACCAGCTTGTAAGGATTGCGCGTGTAATATCCATTAGAATCAAATACCCACAACGGCATGGGATTATTGGTCGTTCGGA
>Ga0182027_10000180_pt1 | contig 104347 bp, 108 predicted proteins | sample 712E1DmetaG_FD_121300 | JGI IMG/M metagenome (GOLD analysis project Ga0182027, IMG submission 121300) | Permafrost microbial communities from Stordalen Mire, Sweden - 712E1D metaG (Illumina Assembly) | ecosystem: Environmental > Terrestrial > Soil > Wetlands > Permafrost | place: Sweden...
TTAAAAAGGCTGGATTTAAGCAGAATTTAATGGTAAAATTTGAAATACATTCCGCAGTAGCTCAATGGTAGAGCGGTTCCCTGTTAAGGAAAAGGTTCTAGGTTCGAGTCCTAGCTGCGGAGCAAGTTATATTTAGAACATTTCGGATACCCCAAAAGCCTCTTATTATAACCTCTGCTATAATCAAAACATGAAAATGTATTTATCCTCCTATAGATTAGGGGATAGCCCTGAGAAGTTAGTAGCTTTAATAGGGGTAAATAAGAAAATTGCTGTAATTTCTAATGCGTTAGATTTTTCTGATGATGTCAATAGAAGAAATACTGACGTTCAAAGAGAAATTGATGATTTAAGCAACTTAGGCTTACAAGCAGGGGAGGTAGATTTGAGAAAATATTTCAGGAAACCGAATGAGTTAGAACAAATGTTATCCAAGTTCGGAGCGGTATGGGTAAGGGGCGGTAATACTTTTGTGCTTCGTAGAGCATTTAAACAGAGTGGGATGGACGAATGGCTTATTAGACAGAAGGACAATAAAGATTTTGTTTATGCTGGTTATAGTGCTGGAGTTTGTATTTTATCGCCCTCTTTGAAAGGGTTGGAAATAGTTGATGACCCAGTTATTATTGGAGAAGGATACCCAAAAGAGACAATTTGGGAAGGATTGGGGTTAATTGACTTTGCTTTTGCTCCGCATTTTGAATCGCCTGGACACCCAGAAACAGAAGCCGTAAGTAAAGAAATAGAGTACTACAAAAAGACAGGAGAAAAGTATCGAACACTTCATGATGGTGAAGTATTAATTATTGAGTAAAATAATTTCTTATATCACGGACTGCTTGTATTAACTGCCATAAAATTGATTTGTAACTTCTTTATTTCCTCCCACCTTTGCTTTAATTCCCCAATATAACTTAAATTCTGGAAGGATTCTATTACTTTTGCAGTTATAATAATCTCAGGGCTGGGGAGCATTTTACTCTTAATATAACCTCAATTTATTGACTTCTTTGTGAATTATGAGATGATTTATTTATGGAACCTAACATTCAACCAATTCCACCATCCACCCAAACTTCGCAACCCGTTGTTCAATCTACCTCAAAAATTACTTTTGGCAAAACCAAGTATTTCTTACTTGCAGTGGTAATATTGTTAATTTTATTTGCTGTAGGGGGCGCATATTACTTGGGTAAAGTAAATCAAAAATCAAAAATTGATAATGGTCGGGCAGCATCTCCTATTACTTCTTCAACTCCAACGACCGCACCCACTATTAAACAGCCTTTAATGCCCGAAAAGTCTCCATTGTCTCTTGTTAAGGTTGGTGAGTTTCCGATTGGAGAGACTTTTAATACTCTCCCATTAATAGCTTTAGGGAATTACGTTTATATAGCAGATGCAGGAAGCCTAAATATATTTAACATAACAAATCCTACTAAACCAACAAAATTTGGGTCAGTGCAATTAGGTTTTACTTCTTTAGAATCTTCTTTATCAATTTCTGGTAATTATGCATATATCCTTAGCGCTTCTCAATCGAGCAGGTTAACCAATAAAACTAACCTATTAGTGATAAATATTAGTAACCCTAGAATGCCTACTGTTGTTTATAAAAATGAAAGTATGGATGTCTCTTGGGGGGTAACGTCGGGAAATCATTTATATGCTGTTGGAAAGGATTTTGAAATATTTGATGTAAGTAATCCTGCTAATCCAGCAATTGTTGGGTCAAGCAAGGACAATTTGAGAAATCCTACCTCTATCGCAATTTCTGGAAATTATGCTTTTGTAGGAAATACAATTTCATGTGAAAAAGGATGTAGTAGCCTTCAAGTTTTTGACATTCACAATCCTAATCATCCAATAAGTATAGCTTCGCTAGAAGGATTAGGGGTTGCACGCCAAATTTCCATCTCTGGTAACTATGCTTATATTCTTGATGATGATGCTATTGACATAGTAGATATCACAAATCCTTCTAATCCAAAATTAATTTCCTCTATGGGTTCATTTGCAACAGGATTAAATAATCCACAGTCTTTTATAGTTTCAGGGAACTACTTATATGTTCCAAGTTATGCAAACGCAAGCCTGCTTATCTACGATATAAGAGATTCATCTAAACCAATACTTACAAGAACTATAAATGATTTATATGATTATCCTAGCTCAATTGCTATTTCGGATAATTTTGCCTATATAGGTTTTCTATATACACTAAAAGTGGGAATTTATAAAAAATAAAATTCTAATTTCGTATCAACCAAGCCTGAAGTTTTCTAATTTCCTTCCACCTTTGTCTTAATTCCCCAATATAGCTTAGATTTTGGCAGGATTCTATTACTTTTGCAGTTATAATAATCTCAGGGCTGGGGAGCTGCATTTTTTAGCCTCATTTTTTAATGACCCGAGTGGGACATTAGAACCTCTGGTATAATCATTCCATGTTAAATTGGGTATTTACTGAAGATGAAAAACAAATAATTATATCTTTGCTTACTAAAGGGAAAGAAGAACAAAGTAAGAATGATAAGTTTGCAATTATAGATTTTGAAAGTTTTTATAAATTGTTTAATAAAGATGAAATTGAAATTTATAAAAAATATCTAAGCATTAACCCCAAGAACCTAAACTATAAACTTCCTTATCTTGGTTTAGTTGATGTTCCAAACAACATTGTTGCAATTCCGAATCAAGAATATGAGAGAAATGGTAAAAAAGAGATTCTAGATTGCCAATACTTGCCGAAAGAAGTGTTTGAAGTGTATGTAAAATTAAATGAAGCCATACAATCTAAGATAGATAAAAAATTGTTAGTCCTTTATGGATATCGTTCGCCAGCAAGACAAGTATTTATGTTTTTTGACATACTGCAAAGAATTTATGATTTTGATTTTAATAAAACAGTGAAAAGAGTTTGTTTTCCAGCATACAGTGAGCATGTATACTCTAAAAGACAGGCAATGGATTTTGTAACACAAGCAGGAATAAAAGGAGAAGGATTTGAAAAAACCGTAGAATATAAATGGCTTCAAGAAAACGCTGAAAAATTTGGATTTATAGAATCTTATCCTAAGGATAACAATTTAGGTATGATGTGGGAATCTTGGCATTGGTGTTTAGCTAAATAGACATAAAACAGGTTCTAACGTCGTCTATCCCTCGGAGCAAGGCTAATTTTGGTACCCCGAGAGAGTCTCTTATTATAACCTCAGACTTGATTTCTTACTGAATTACGATATGATTTATTTATGGACCCAAATATTCCTTCTCAACCAGTGCAACCAGTAACGCCTGAGATACAAACTCCTCAACCTGTTCAACCTGCCTATCAACAACCTCTTAATCAACCTATGCCACAAGCAAACGTTCAACAAGCTCCAACGGTTTCCCCAATGCCGCCTCAACAAGCATATATTAATCCTCTGCAGACGGGGGGCTCAAGCTCTCAAAGGAATGACTATATGAAAAAAGCTAAGGTTGGACTGATAATTTGGGTTATTGGATTTTTAGCGAGTATCGTTTTAATCTTATTGAAACTTACCACTATATACACAATAATTAACGCTTTGTCTTTCATAGCTTTTATTATTGGTCTTGTTTATCTTGCAAAGGCTAAAGGTTATTCTGGATGGTTAGGCTTAATGGGAATATTTTATTTCGTTGGTTTGATATTCATTGCTTTATTAAAAGATAAAACTAATGAAAATTCTAAAAACAAAAGTAATAAATTAGCTTATGGATTTCTAGTTTTTATCTTATTAATGACAGTTATAGGAGTAATATTAAGTTTATCAATAGCTACTATTAATCCCTTCCAACAACTTTTGAAGGCAGAAACAATTACTTGTACAAACCAATGTGCTAATTCAGCAGACAAAAATATTTGCATAAGCAATTGTCTCAATAAATATAAAACTGGCAATCCTTAATTTAAGAAGTTAGGAATGAAAGCAAAATAAATGATAATAGGTCAGATAATTAACATTATTTATACAATCGCCATATTAATAGCAGTGGTTTGGATTATCGTGGGCATACCTTTGGGCATTATATTTGGAATTTTAGCGATTACCAACAGCGACCAAATCCAGAAGGCAAAGTTTAAAAAAATTGCATTAATTAGTCTTGCGGGATTACCTATACTGATATTGGTATTTTTAGTCTACTTTTTATTAAATTTAGTTTTATCATTGTTGGGAGTTACAATGTCTTCTTATTCAATTCCACTTATAAAATAAGGTTTGTTATTATTAGACCTTAGACTTTTATTTCTTAAGCTGCGACTGCAGGATTTATTTGTAATCTCTTAATTTCTTCCCACCTCTGCCTCAATTCCCCGATATAACTTAGATTCTGGAAGGATTCTATGACTTTTGTAGTTATAATAATCTCAGGGCTGGGGAGCAAGCTTCAAAAGCGTACCCCTAAAAGCCCCTTATTATAATCTCTGGTATAATTGTTTCATGAAATTAGAGAAAGTGAAAATTACCTCTGTAGCTCACGGCGGTAGAATAATTGAAGGAACTTTAATTCTTCCCGAAAATCTAAAACCTAAAAATCCAGCAATCCTTTTTATACACGGTTGGAGAAGTAGTGAGGAAGGTTATATACCAAGAGCAAAAGCAATGGCAGAATTTGGCTTTATTTGCCTTACCTTTAATCTGTCTGGTCATGGAGCAAGCGAAGGAGATATACGTAAACTTACAAGAAAAGATTATTTAAACGATATTCTCACAGCTTACGATTATCTCAAAAACCTAGAAAACGTAGATGAAGATAAAATTGGAGTTGTCGGAGGAAGTTTTGGTGGATACCTTGCTTCTATATTGACAAGAAAATGTTCTATAAAGTGGTTGGTTCTGCGAGCTCCAGCGAATTACATAAATAAGGGTTTTGAAGACCTGCCGCAAGTCCAGTATCCAGAAAAAAGGTTTATAAATGTTTGGAAACAGACAGAACATAATTATCATGAAACAGTATCTTTAGAATCACTTCACGAATACCCACACAAAGTTTTAATAGTAGAATCTGAAAAAGACGAAATGGTTCCGCATCAAACCATAATGAGTTATGTAAATGCAGTAAAAGATAAATCAAAATTAAAACATATAGTTATGGAGGGGGCAGACCATGCTATTCATAGTGAAAAATATCAACAAGAGTTTATTAATATACTTAAAGAATGGTTTGGTAATAAGCTCTAATTAGGCTTTAAGTTGCAACAGCAGGATTAAATTATAGTTATTGAGGATACTCAAATTGGTGTTGAATCAGCAAGGGCAGCGGGTTTGACTTGCGTAGCAATTCCCAATAAATACACCGAGAGCCAAGATTTCTCTAAAGCAGACTAGATTTTAAAATCATTAAAAGAATTGTCTAAGATAATACAAGCTGATAATTAACCAGATAGGTTCTAACATCGTCTATCCCGCGGAGCTGCGTAGTTTCAAAATTGACATGTATATATTTTTAATTTATGCTATTTCTGATGGCAAAGAAAACTAATAAGTTTATAGGTGCTTTAGTTGTTTTACTAATTATTCTGCCAATTCTTACTCCAATTTTAAGTATGATTGGTATTTTGTTAATGTGGTGGAGAACGAAGTGGTCAAGAAAGGTAAAAATCATCTTAACATTTATAGGTATAATTCTCTGTGTTATTTATTTTTCTGCTACCTTTGTTTTCTACTCACAAAATCGTCCTTTTGTAATAAGTGGTAATTCAATGGCGCCAAATTACAAAAGTGGTTCTTATTATCTTAGTAATAATTACTCTCCTTCTATTCAATTAAAACGAGGGGATGTAATAATACTTAAGGGTCTTGGTGGCGTATCAAATCCTCTTGATAAGAGGGTAATAGGATTGCCAGGAGACAAAATAATGCTAAACAATGGAGATGTTTATCTCAATGGCGAAAAATTAACAGAAAATTATGTTACAGGTAAAACTTATCCTGGAAATTTCTTAAAAGATGGACAAGAAATAACAATTCCTAAGAATAATTATTTCGTAATGGGAGATAATAGAATGTATAGTTCGGATTCAAGGGAATGGGGATTTGTTCTACAAGCAAATATTACTAACATTCTTACTACTTGTTATCTTAATTGTAAGTAAAATAGATTCTAACGTCGTCCATCCCTCGGAACTAATTAGCCTCAAAATTGACCTCTTTTGTTTGTGATATGATTTATTTATGGAAGAAAAGATTAAACAAGCAAATCCAACGCTTCATAGATATTTATTTACAGTAACCACTTTCTCAAAACTTCTGACAATGTTTCTTTTTGTTCTTCTTCCTTTCATTGGGTTTTATTTGGGAATGCAATATCAGCAAAGAGTGACCGTAGCTCCAGTTGTTTCGGGAGTTCAAAAGCCTGTAACGCCATCACCAACTCCTTTGATTGATGTCTCAAGTTGGAAAACGTATGAGAATACAAACTATTATTTTTCCTTCTCGTATCCATTGGAAAACAAATATCGCCTAATTGAGGACCACAGTTTAATAAGGGTCTATGAAAATTTTGATTCTTCGCAGACGTTAATTTTTCAAGTTTCTATTTACAATATAAGTAACCCAGACTCATTCGTGGGTCATTTAATTTTCCAAGAAAAATATGATGAATTGCAAAATATTTCAATTGGCAAAGGAACATTTAGCGACCCATATTCCACATATAAAAGAGCTGCAAATATAAATATTAACGGAGTTGAATCGTTTGTTTTTGAAGGATACGCACCCAAAACAGATATATACACTAAGGATGTTGTTTTTAAAAAGGATGGCTTAGTATATGTTCTATCTGGAGTCTACTCAAATACGAATATCCACGCTCCTAAAAACTTATCCCTATATGAAAACATTCTTTCCACTTTCAAATTTAATAAATAAAATAGGTTATAACGTCGTCTGTCCCCGCGGAGCTAGCCTCACCTCGAGTAGGACAACCGAACTTTTGCTATAATCTCAGTATGAAACAAGTTTTGATTATTCTCCGAGGCGCTCCTTGTAGCGGTAAAACAACATTGGGGGAAAAACTTAGAGATTTTGATAAAAAAATAGTTTGGTTTAAAACAGATAATATTAAGCCATTTTTCTCTAACTTTGAAGACAGAACATTAGATGCTGTTATGGGAACATCTCTCGCAACTCTTAATTATCTTTTAGACGAAGGTTATTCTGTTGTTTATGATGGAATTTTAAAAAAACCAGAATACGCCCAGAGAGCAATAGATTTAACAAAAAGTAAAAACATTCCAATAGCTATCTATCAATTAGTTTGTTCGCTAAAAACGCTTCAGGGAAGAGATAAGGATAGAGAAGGTGTAAAAGAAGGCCTAAGAAAACCTTTAGGAGATGGAATAATTGAAAGCTTGTTTAATAAAGTTGAAGATAATCCAATTGAGGGAGCAATAAAATTGAACACAGAAGAAAAATCAATAGAAGAATGTTTAGAGATTATAAGAAAGAACTTTGATTGACAAAATAGGTTCTAACGTCGTTTACTGCTCGGAGCAAATTAGCCTCAAAAATTAATTTTTGGTATAATTAAGTACATGAAAATCAAAAATAAAATTGCAATTGTCACAGGAGCTTCATCTGGAATAGGTCTTTCAACAGCAAAACTTTTAACAGAAAAAGGTGCAAAAGTTGCCCTTGTTGCACGCTCCAAAGAAAAGCTAACTAAATTATCAAAAACACTTAAAAACTCATTGGTTGTTCAAGCTGATATGAGTAATGAAATAGATGTTAAAAAAATGATAAAAAAAGTTTATAAACATTATGGAAGGATTGATATCTTAATAAATAATGCCGGGCAAGGTTATGATGCTTCAATAACCGATATAAATATCAGTACGTTCAGAAAGGTTTTTGACTTAGATTTGGTTGGGCCTATTGTTGCCATGCAACAGGCCATTTTATTAATGAGAAAACAAAAACAAGGAGTAATTGTCAATATTAGCTCAGGAACAGCACTTATGTATTTACCAAATATGGGGGCATATTCTTCCTTAAAGCGAGCTCTTGCTCAGATAAGTTTGACAGCCCGAGAAGAACTTAAAAACAAGAACATTTCAGTAGGCGTTGTTTATCCATATATTACGGATACTGATTTTGAAAAAAATACAATTAAACATCATAAACAGATAGAAGAAGAAAACGATAACATTCCGCATCCGCCTGATTCTGCAGATTATGTCGCCAAAAAAATTCTTCAAGCAATAACAACGGAAAAAGCGGAAATTTTTGCTCATGATTGGATGAAAAACTTGTCCTGAAAATAGGTTCTAGCGTCGTTTGTCCCTCGGAGCAAATTAGCCCCAGAATAATTTTAATTCTTGTCCATTCTTGACTTATTTGCTATAATACTTTCATAAAATCTCCTGCAAGGTCGTAAGGCGTTTGCAGGATTTTTTTATTTCCTCACAAAGTGCTAAAATAAGAAGAAAATGAAAGGTAAACGCTGCATTGTTCTTATTGATGGAAGCAACTTCTTCTATAAATTGAAAGATTTGAATCTACATAATTTGTTGCAATTTGACTTTTCGGGTTTTGCAAAGATGTTAGCTAAAGATCAGAAAATAATAAATGCCAATTACTATGTTGGAGCAGTAAGAACAGATGGGACAAAGAAAACGCAACAGATGCTTGGTAATCAACAAAAATTACTGGCTCACCTTAAGAATAACGGTTTTAACTATGTTCTTGGTTACTTACTTAAATCAGATGGGGATTGGCACGAAAAGGGTGTTGATGTAAATATTGCGGTAGACGTTTTAGTTGCAACCTATGAAAAAATCTGCGACCGTATTATTCTAGTTTCTTCAGATACAGATTTACTGCCTGCAATTAAGAAAGCAATAGAAAAGGGTAAAACTATTGAATATATTGGTTTTTCTCACGCAAGAAGCTACGCAATGCTTAATAACTGTTCTAGCTACCATTTATTAAAAAGGGAAGATTTGGTGCTTTTCTCTAAGCAATTGAAGAAATAAACCAGGTTCTAGCGTCGTCTATCCTCCGGAGCAAATTAGTCTCAGAATTGACAATCTATCTTTCTTCTGAAATGATTAGTTTATGGAAGAACAGATTAAGCAAGCAAATCCAACGCTTCATAAATATTTATTTACAGTAACTACCTTCTCAAAACTTCTTGCAATGTTTCTTTTTATTCTTCTTCCGTTTGTAGGATTATATTTGGGAATAAAATATCAGGAGTTAAAAATTCCAATAATAAGCCCTGTTAAGCAACAAGCAATTCCGCACACAAGACCTGCAAATCCAAGATCAGATTTCAGCATAAAGAGTTTAGGAAATGCTAATATGTATTTCGAGAATAAAGATAATCATTTTTCTTTTGAGTATCCTGAGAGCTTAACAATAAGCAGCGAAGACCCAAATACTATTGTGGAAGGGCTTACGGAGGTAATGGTACTTTCAAAAATATCACCTAACGGTACACAACATTATGCTTTGGTAGACGGACTTGTAATGAATATTGCTACATCTAAAAAAGACTCAAAAACAAATTTTATGGAATACGTAAAGAAAAGAGTATATACTGCTCCAGAAGTAGAATATTTTAAACCCATAGATTATGGAAAGCTAAAAGGATACGAAGGGAAAATAACAAATGTTAACGGAACAATGAGAGAAGTTTTTCTAGCAATTCCTGAATCTTCAGATTATTATTTTTTTGTGCTTGTGCAGGCAGAAGGACCTAATAAAACAAATTATGATAATATGGCAAATAAAATTATTTCCACGCTTAATTACATTAAATAAGCCAGGTTCTAACGTTGTACATCAGGGGAAGCTAGTCTTAACTAGAGTAGGACAATAGAACCTCTGATATAATAAAGCCGTATGAAGCTCTTTCTGACATCTTCTGGAATTACTAATCCAACACTTGCAAAAGGACTTCTTCAATTACTGGGCAAGCCATTTAAGGATTCATATGTAACTTTTATTCCAACAGCAGCAAATGTTGACAAGGGAGATAAATCATGGCTTGTAAATGATATGTTTAATATTAAAAAACTAGGGTTTCCCACATTTGATATTGTTGATATATCCATAGCCCCCAAAGATATTTGGTCCTCAAGTTTTGAGCAAGCTGATTTACTTGTTTTTGGTGGAGGAACTGCGACTCATCTTATGGAATGGATGGAAAAATCAGGAGTTATTTTAGTGTTGCCGGAACTATTAAAGACAAAGGTATATATGGGCATTAGTGCCGGCAGTATGGTAACTGCAAAACAAATGTCGCTTACCAGTCAGAATATTTTGTATTATGAACAGGAAGGAGAATTTAAACCAACAAAAGGATTGGGTTTGGTTGATTTTGAAATTCGCCCCCATCTAAACTCACCATCGTTTCCGAAAGTAAAAATTGATTACTTAGAACAACTTGCTCAAAAAAATCCAACTTCCTTTTTTGCCATTGACGATAACACCGCTGTTCAAGTAGTGGATAGTGCCATAACAGTTGTTACTGAGGGAGAATGGAAGAAATTCAATTGAAATAGGTTCTAATGTTGCCTATCCCTCGGAGCGGAATAAGCCCATAGTTGAAATCTCGATTGCCTCGTGGTAAAATGCTTCACATTATGAGCGCAGAAGATTTACGTGGACGAGGAGATGGAGTATTCTATATTCGTGAGGAAACGGTAACCTCCACATTAGGGGCGTTTCAGACAAATCCGCAAGGATTCATGGAGGAAACGACAGCGCTTGTTGAGCAAACAGACCCTGTTTTAGTAAAAATATTAAAGGCCCGCTCTATACTAACAAGAAAGAGAAATGCAGCAAATGATTTACAACTAGATCGAGTACGAAGAGGTCAGTTTACTGCGGCAGCCCTTCTAACATGGAGGGTGTTTTACAATGAAAACGCTTCACTCCCCCCAATCTCTACAAGTATGTTAACCGCTGGCTATATGATAGCTGAGCAAGATATTAAGCCTACAAGACTTACCAATCCTCATTTCTATGATTTTGTCATAAAAACGGAGTCAGAAGCTCCAATACCTAGAATGTTTAGATTAGGGGCAATGCTTGTATATAGTTTAAAACAAGCGGCTTATGCTGAACCATCGGGCTCAGTAAACTAAAATCGGTTCTAACGTCGTCTATCCCCCGGAGCAAATTAGCCTCAGAATTGACTTCTTTTTGAACTGAGAGGACAATGTATTTGTAAGGAGATATTTTATGGAACTCGTAACCAGACTTATCGTTTTTGTTGCAATTATTATATCCGTTAATAATTTCGTGTTGTTTTATGCTATTCAGAACAAGGGGATATATTCAAGAATACACTCACTTGGTATGCTGGTATTTCTGATTAGTGTTATTGAAATAGTAGCAATTGGAATTTGGGGTTATATTCACTTAAAGTGATTGACTAATTAAGCGTAAGTTGGTTGTAATTGGAGGGTTTCAAAGACAGTTTTTATATTCTGCAAGCTAAACCCAAACCCTATCTCACGGTTACTAAACATATTTACTAGGGACAGCCCTATAATTTACCTAAGCTAATTATCTTCATGAAGAGTATAATATTAAGAATGAAAGGAGGTACAAAAAGAAACTATGAACGGAACAATTAAAACAAAAACTGACAGAGGATTTGGGTTTATTACTCGCGAAGGAGAAGCGAAAGATCTTTTCTTTCACTCTACGGATTTGAGCGGAGTTACTTTTGACGAGCTTAAAGAAGGAGCAGCAGTTACATTTGATATTGAAGAAAGTGAAAAAGGACCGAGAGCAAAAAATGTAAAGCTTGCCTAATAGCGTAAACAAAGATACACAGATTCAAAACTTACATAAAACAAAATAGGTTCTAATGTTGTCCATCCCTCGGAGCTGCATATTTTAGCCTCGGGAAATGATTTCTGATATAATTTCCTAATGGAATATCATCCGCTTGTAAAACAAATTACAAAATTACTTAGTCAAAATAGTTTTTGGTTTGAAACTTTTGAGCATAAACCCGTAAGAACAAGTCAAGATGCTGCAAAGATACGAACAGGATACGCACTTAATCAAGGTGCAAAAGCACTTATCTTAAGGGTGAAAAAAGCAGGCGGAGAAAAAAAATTTGTTATGGCTGTAATCCCAGGCGATAAACGTTTTGATAATGATAAAATAAAAGCAATTCTTGCAGCGAAAGACATTCGTTTTGCAACGGAAGAGGAAGTAGCGGAAATTACAAAAGGCGTGGAGCTGGGAGGAGTACCACCTTTTGGGAATCTTTTTGATTTAGAAGTATTTGCAGACAGAACTTTATTGAATAATGATAAAATTGTTTTTAATGCCGGGGACAGAAGATTTTCTATTGCGATGCTTTCTTATGACTACCAAAAATTAGTTGAACCTCAATTAGCAGACATTATTTAAACGACGTAGCCTTTTTCAATTGTTGGCAACATCGTCCATCAGGAGGAGCGGCTATTTTAGCCTCAGAGTGGGGTAAGTGATATAATCTTTTCGTGAATAAGAAAAATAGATTAGTATATTTTGCCAAAAAACATCTCGGAAAACCTTATAAATTTGGTGCAGGTCCTTCCGAAGCCCCAAAAACTTTTGATTGTTCAAGTTTTGTTCAGTACTTATATAAAAGAATTGGAGTAAGTCTTCCAAGAACTGCTTTAGATCAAGCATCTGTTGGCAAAACAATAGAATCTAAAAAAGAACTGCTGGAAATTGGAGATCTGCTTTTCTTTAAAGGTGGGTGGGGACATTACAATCCTCAGTTTCCAATGGGAATAGGACACGCTGGAATATATGTAGGAAATGGAAAAGTTATTAATGCAAGATCTAAAGAAGTAAACGGAAAAGAAAAAGGTGTTGTAATAGAAGAAGACGTGGAATCATTTTTAAACAGAAAAGATTTTGTGGTTGTAAAACGAATACTTTAGTAAATCAGGTTCTACTGTCGTCTATTAGGGGGGGCTGCATCGCCTCAAAATTGACATTGTGATTATTATCGTTTAAGCGTCTTCTCAGTTTTAATAGTTTAAGCTAAATAAAAGGAGGTGAAAAATCATGATGGATAAGAAATGTAATTGCGGCGGACATGACATGATGCCAGATTGTTGCCAAGAACATAAAATGTCAAAAGAACATCTTAAAATGAAAAAGGAGATGTTGGAAGAAAAGCTCAAGTGGGTAAACGAAAAGTTAGAAGAGAAATAATAGTCTGCAAACGAAACTTTTAAATACATAACTTTGCTTTGGTAGAGTTATGTATTATTAGAAAATGTGAATATAACAGGTTCTAACGTTGTCTATCGGGGGAGCTGTATATTTTATCTTCCAAAATATTGCTACATTGACAAGTACTTCAAGTAGTTGTAGTATATGAAGTATGACAACTGATAAGGTCCAAAGAGTAACCCTCTTTATTAATCCCAACATAGCAAAGCATGCTAAAGCGCAAGCAATAATTGAAGATTTAACGCTTACAAGTCTTGTGGAAAAAGCCTTGATTAATTACCTGCCCAAAGAAACAGTAATTAAGAAGACTTATGTTAGAGTATTTTGATCTATAAACAGTAAAAGATTTTTTTGAAAAGAAGCGTTTTTGAGTCCGCTTTTATAATCCCAGGTTAGCGAATTTAGTAATTGGAAAAATAAGGGGAGGTGAAATAATATGGCAGAATTTACAAAAGAAACAGTAACAACACCAGCGACTAATCCCGTAGTGGTTGCTCCAACTAGAATAGAAGCAACCAGTTATCAGACTTTTGAATATCTAATTTATTTCTTATTTGGAGCATTGGATATATTATTAGCTTTCCGTCTTGTCCTTAAATTGACAGGAGCAGGAGTATCAAGCGCATTCGTAGGATTAATATATGCTTTAACGGGAATTTTTATCTTACCTTTTGAGGGCATTTTCCGAATGTGGTTTGCGCAAGGGACAGGAACAACTTCGGTTTTTGAGCCGGGAACAGTAGTAGCAATTATTGTTTACGCGGTTTTGGCAGTAGGAATTGTTAAGTTGATACGGATACTTTCAGGCAAACAACAAGCGAGTTAACTTGTTGTTTTAAAAAAATCGTAAAGAAAGGAGGAAAAAATATGGGTATTATTTATTGGTTAATTTTCGGATTAATTGTCGGAGTCATTGCAAATTTTATTTCTCCCGGATTTCGGGGTGGAATAATTGGCTCAACAATTTTAGGAGTAATTGGGGCTGTAGTCGGTGGTTATTTGGGTGAAATGTTTCTAAATGTTGGAGTTACCGGATTTAATTTAATTTCTTTTGCTGTTGCAATAGCAGGAGCGTTGATTGTCCTTTTTGTCAGCAGACTAATATAAATTTATCTTTTACAAAAGATATATAAAGGAAGGTATTATTATGGATGATTCACAGCAAAAAGCACAGATCGATGAGGACGCAAGAAAAGCTAAAGAAGAGATTGATAGAAATACTTCTGAAGCAAGACAGCTTCTGGCAGATCAAGAGAGTGAAAAAATAAGAAGCGATGCGGAAGCCGAAATAGCGCAAATTCAAAGTGATGCGCAAAAATAGGTTCCAGCGTCCCTCAGGGGAAGCTGATTAGCCTCAAAATCGACTTATTATTTCCTTAATTTTACTTACGGTTGCCTCAATTGTTAGATTAGAGTTGTCTATAAAATCAACATTTTTTAGTTGTTTTATCTTGTCATTCAAGTCTATTGATTGAGCCAAGCTGACTCTTTCATAATCATCATTTAAGTGCCGCTTCTTTAAGGTTTCTGTACCGGGAACAAGCGCTAACACCCTTATCATTGTTTCTTTCTCATCAAATAAGCTTATTTGATCCTTTAGATCTTCGTTCCTGACGTAAACAAAAGAAATAAATATATTAATAAATCCTTCGTCAATGTAATTATTTACAAGAGATGCAATGTTTTTATATCTTAAATGTCGTTGTTTATTCCTATCGAATGGATTTGTTGTCAACACCGAATCACCGTCTACCCAGGCACTGCTAGCAGTAGTTTCAAATAAAAGTTTGGTAGTTTTAGTTTTTCCCGAACCGGGGGCTCCGGTAACAATAACAATCATCATTCGTATTATACAAAATAGGTTATAACATCGTCTATCAGGCGGAACTAGCCGCAAATTAAGTCCTATAGTTGACATCCGTGCAGGGATTTGTTAAAATTCTTGCATATGTCAAGTGAAATTTCAGTGGGCATTGATTTAAGTGCATTAGTCGCAAAGATTAAAGCTAACGCTACAGTTGTAGATCCAGAACCAACAAGCGGCGACTCTACAGTTGAAGCCATGCCAAGGACACGTGTATTATCCGTGGTCCCATCGGGAACATTTGAAGCCCCGCAATTTATACTGCAAAGAGGTGCCGAGCTTGGTTATCATTGCCACGTTTACAGAACAATTGGAAATAAAGATTTAGGCCTTATGGTAACAATGGTTGGGAACAGAGTTTTTGTAGAAACACACAGAGTCGGAAAAGTTAAAAAGCCTCGCGATATAGGCACTATTGGGGAGAAAGAGAAAGCAGATTTAATACAAGAAGCCAGATATCAATTAGGTTCTATTCCCGAAGCAGCCAGAAGAAGGCCGGGCAAAAAATCTATGCCACTTGAATTACCAGATAGATCTTAAGCTGCTCGAAGAGATAGGTTTTAATCATAAATTAGGTTTACAGACGAAGCATAATTTTCTCATCAATTTACTTTTTATGCTGTTTTAAGTAGAATGAAGTTGCATGGAAATATTACCCGGTAATAAGCTGCTTAACTTATCAGGCAAAACCGCAATTGTAACCGGCGGATCGCTTGGAATAGGTTATGGAATTTCTTTTCGTCTTGCCGAAGCCGGTGCGAATGTTATTATTGCCAGCAGAAATTTAGAAGAAGCAGAAGCGGCAGTAAACGATATAACTAAACAGGGATTTAAAGCAAAAGCGATTCCGACGGATGTTTCCAAAGAAGAAGATGTAAAAGCCCTGGTTGAGAAAGTAATCAAAGAATTTGGCTCAATCGAAATTTTGGTGAATAATGCCGGTATTTATCCCTTCGCCCCATTAGCGGAGTTGACGGCGGAGATATTTGATAAAACGATTGCCGTTAATTTGCGCGGAGTATTTTTGTGTGCAAAATATGTCTCCCAAGAAATGATTAAAAAGGGGAAGGGTGGAAAAATAATTAATATTTCTTCGATTGATTCAATTCATCCGTCAGCGGTTGGTCTTTCGCATTATGACGCTTCAAAACATGGGGTTTGGGGATTTACGAAAAACATTGCGCTTGAGCTTGCAAAATATAATATTCAAGTTAATGCGGTTGCGCCAGGAGCAATAATGACCCCCGGAGCCTCAAAGGCGGAATTTATAGATAATAAGCCAGTTAAATTGGAAAGAAATCCGGAACCGGACAAAATGGATGTACCAATGGGCAGAAGAGGAGTGCCTGACGATATTGGGAAAACAGTTTTATTCTTAGCTTCTGAAATGGCAACTTACCTTACCGGTAGCCAGATAGTGGTTGACGGCGGATACTTATTAAAATAGCCTCATTTACTTCAATATTAAGTCAAAATTGTAAGTAAAGATACATATATTTAGTGTCTTCACTTACTGAAACCACTATTTGTAGAGTAGTATAAATAATATGCTTTGGGAAAAAGGGCGGAAAAGGAGGTTAAAATGAAAAAGACATTATCAGAAATAGCTTTGAGAATACGCTACGCGGTAAAAAAAATTTCCAAGCTTTATTATTATCAACTTATGTTATAAATTCTAATAAGGACGTGTTGCTTTCAGGCGAAAAATGAACGTGAAATTTAAAGACAAAGTCTATGTAATAACCAAAAAAACCCCAAAAGGAAAAGTAGCGGGAAATTCTAAAAGGCAGCACAAACAGTAGGATTTCTTCTGAGGACTAACCCCGATGCCCCTAATACACCAAGGATCAAACGGAAAACTAATCGGATATTCTGCCGGCAATGGCATTGAAACAAAAAAGAACATACTGTTCTGCGAGGAAGTCTTTTTTAAGGGAGATAAAGCAGATTTGGCAAAGTCTCAATGGCTTCAACTTTAGATTTTATAACCCCTGTTTAATGCTTTGGATTAATTCATCCTTTTTTGATTTTTGATTTGAAGCTTGATCAATTGGCGTTGTTGGTGGGGATTCAGAAAGATAAGAATCTTTATTTCTGCTTCTTAGATAAACCACAAAACTAATAATGATACAAATTAGTAAGATGATGCAAATAATAATAAAGATTATGTTTATCAGGTTTAAGTTTTGTCGGTTTGCGGTTTTAGTCGGTTCTGCGGAAGAAAGGTTGGTAATATTTAATTTGGTGTTACCGATCGTGTCTTGAATTCCCCCGGCAGATGCCGTTTGCTGCCGGTTTGTCACTGCCGTGGTGACTTGAGGAATGCCCTCGGTAGCAGCGGGTAATTCATTTGATAAATCCCCCGGTGCGCAGCCGTTAACAGCCTTGATGGCGAAATAATAGGTAGTGCCAGGTTGTAATTTGTTGACGGTATAGTCGGTAGCATCATGTCCGCCAATAGGAATCCCGCCGTATATATAATCACCGGATTCCAAACCGTAGGAAACTAAATATGAAGTGACCGGATCGGAAGCTGGTTGCCAGGTTAATTTAACTTGAGTTTCGCTAACGGTATCAGCAGACACTAAATAAGCAGCATCGCCGGGAGTTAGGGCGTTACATTGACCTGGAGTCGGGGTGGGCGTGGAAGAAGAATCTGATGTATCCCCTGACTCAACCGGATAGAAATACACTTGTCCGAGAGCGTTTAGAGTTGTGTGAGTGGTGGAATCCGTAACGTTTACGTTATAAGTGCCGTCATTTGAAGATTTAACCAAAAAAGAAGTTGTTCCAGTGCTATCAAGGGTTGCCGATGAGGGTGAGATTGAGATACTTGGATTATCCGGCACTGAGATGCTAACATTATCTTTGGTGATAGGATTGCCCGAACTATCTTGTAAGCTTATTGTAACTTGTCCTGTTGTTTGTCCGTCTGCAGGGATGTCATCCAAGTAAATACCTGAAAAATTTTGATCAGGAGGATTACCGGCAAAAGTAGCAGATGAGAAAGAGGTTAAAAATACAAACCCAACTATTAAAAATCCAAAGATTTTTAGAAATTTACTCATCTTCAATAATTATATTAAAAGTACAATTCTATTTCTAATTTAAGAAGTTTAATTATGCTGCGTTCCGTGCCTTAGACCCCTTCGTCTTTTAGCAAGCGGACCTTTGCCTAAAGTTTTTCTTTTCGATTTGGCCATAGTAATGAGTTTAACAATCCTCCTTTATTTTATTTTAACACAAATTCCAGTCGCGCTATCTGTCACTTGCAAAATTTTCAAATTTAATAAAGAATAAGTGTATGTTTACAGAAAAAAATCTTTGGAGAATAACTGTTTTCTTATCAATTATAGGAATTTGTCTGGCCGGATATTTATTTTTTGAGTTTATGACTAAGCCAGCTATGGAACCTTGCTACATAAATAGCAAGATAAATTGCGATGCGGTTACCAAGGGCAGTCTGTCAACGATCTTAGGAATTCCCGTCCCGTTCGTAGGGCTTGTTGGGTATATCGTAATCTTATTATCGGCATTTTTTAAAAAAAGAAGGCTGGTTTTAGGAATGGCAACGTTTGGAATGCTCTTTTGCTTAGTTATTACTTATCAAGAGCTCTTTCTACTAAATGTACTTTGTCCGGTTTGTTTAACTTGCCAATTAGTTATGCTGGTCGTTTTTTTGTTGGGACTTAAGTTAAATCTGATATCCGTAAAGAAATAAAGACTTCCTCTTGTAAAAATAAGAAAAAATATTATACTTAGATGACTTTTATGCTTAAGTTAAAAAATTTATATATTCTTGGCGGATTTATATTAGTGTTACTATTTGCGTTAGTTGAGTTTGGTCCATTCAAGGCGCAGAGGAACTCAGGCAGTATCGCTCCAAATGCGACTACGGCAGCAGCTACCGGAAACTTTTCTAATACGGGTAATATATTTTTTCAACAACCGCAAAGAGGCGAATTAAAAGGTTTGTGGAAGTTTGTTACACAAAATTCAAACTTAGAAGTGAAGTTGATTCTTACGCCGCAAAGTAAATGCTTATTAAACTCGAAACAATTTATTTGTGCCGAGTCAATGCTCTCAAACGGAGAAAAAGCGGTTGTAAAAGGGAATAGGAACGGAAATTCGCTTATTGTAGATAATCTTTCCCGGATAGAATAAAATTTAATGTCTTAGACTTTGACATCCGAAAAATAGATCGATATAATTCTAAAACATGCAAAAGATGATACCAAGTTTAATATTAATAGCGGTAATAACGATAGGAATTTTGGGAGCTTATTTTTTGTTGAGCAAAAGTAATCAAACAATGAATACGATACAGGATCTTAAACCTTCGCCTTCGGTAATATTGCCCCAAGCAGGATCCAATAATTTACAGCCTTCACCGACCGCAGTTCCAAACCAAACCCAACAGCCAGTAATTAATACCCGGAATTTCCCTGACGGGTTGGTAATACAAGATTTTAAGATCGGAACGGGTAGCGCAGTAAAATCCGGAGATACAATCCTTATTAATTATGTAGGCACGTTGGAAAATGGACAAAAATTTGACAGTTCGCTTGATCGCGGACAGGCTTTTCAAACGCAAATTGGCGTCGGTCAAGTAATCAAGGGTTGGGATGAGGGCATAATTGGTATGCAAGTCGGCGGGCAACGAAAATTAATAATACCTGCCAGTTTAGGTTACGGACAAACCGGAGTTTCGGGAGTGATCCCTCCAAATTCAACTCTGATTTTCGAAGTAGAGCTGGAGGCTATTAAATAAGAACTTGTTGAAGGAGTTTAAACAAACGATGCAGATAGAAGATTATTTTTCGAATAAAAAAAGATTTTATCCCGAATTGTCGTTCAAGCATATACAGAACCCCAATCGTGTATTAGCTTTTCCTGTTTTAGGATTTGTTTTTAAGGGAATAATTCTGCTGCCGATTTTTATAGAGCTTCTGGTTTTAATGGTTTTATTCTTTTTAGTCGTGATTTTAATAAATCCTTTTATAATCCTTTTTTCCGGAGAATACTGGCAATTTGCCTATGAGTTGAATGTAGGAGTAATGAAACTAAGTTTGAAAACATACTCTTTTTTTACAGGACTTACCAACCAATATCCTTGGTTTAATCTGGAAATAAACGATGAGTTATTTACTCTGGTTATGGAAAAACCCAAAACCCCGAATAAGGTTTTAAATCTTCCTATCTTGGGAATTTTATTCAAAGTAATTATTCTTCTCCCGTTTTGGTTAGTAAGTAAACTAGTCGGTTCGGCGGCAAGCATTGCCTATTTTTTCTCCTCTCTGCCAATTTTTTTCCAAGGTAGATATCCAAAGAGCGCCTATGAAATAACAGGCGATAATATAAGACTAAACTTAGCAGGGTACGCTTATATTACCGGTCTTTCCGATACTTATCCGAGTATGTATGTTTCTCTAAATCACAAGAAAATCAAAGTATTCCTTCTTATTCTTGGATTTATATTAACATTTCTAAATTTTGGTTCTTCGACGCCGGGAGCAACACGCACTAATTATAGTCAATCTTCTCAAAACATTATTTTTAAATGATTAAAACTCTTCCGGAGTGTCTTTGAAATTTGAAGCTTCTTTTTTCAATTGCTCTTCTGTTAACAATCCTCTTTGTGCCCCAACCTGTTGAACAACGCTGGCAGCATTTAGGTTTCCCCAAGCCATTGCCTGCGTCAAACTTGACCCTTTTAATACCGCTGCCAAGAATCCGGCATTGAAAGAATCGCCGGCGCCGGTCTTTTCAACTACCGGCACATTCATTATTCCCAAATGATGAGTATTATTTTGTTCATCCTGCAAATAGGATCCATTGCCGGAATCGGTAATAATAATATTTCTGGGACCTAAACCCTTAAGCCCGTAGAGCAGCTTTTTTATTGATTTTTCTGAAGTGAATTTAATTTCTTTTCCATACAAGATTTCTTCCGCTTCCTCTTTGTTAACAAAGAGGAAATCGGTTTTTTCCAAAATTGACCAGATAATATTTCCTCTTTCTGCAATTTGTATGCCCCCCGGATTGAAAGCAAGGAGCGCATTTTCCTTTTGGCTAAATTCGAAAGCATCAATATAAGCTTTCTCCCAAATTCTCCCGAGACTGGTTAGATAAACAAGACGAGGTTTAGTTTCCGGAAATTTAAAATTATGCATTCTTTCTACATGTTCAACAAAAAGAGTTCTCTCTCCTTTATAACTGATCCCTACGGAAAATGAAGTTTTTTCGGTAGGTGTTTCGATTATGAAAGAGGAATCAACATTCTCCGATTTTAAATTTTCAATAATTTTTTGTGCAAATTCATCTTTGCCGATTTCGGCGATTAGAGCGGTTTTAATGCCAAGTTTTGCAAGTCCAACAGCAGTGTTATTAGCATTGCCTCCCATTGCAATTTCGTATTTCTCAACGACAATTTTTTCTCCGAAGCCAATAAATAATTTATTGGCTTTTTCGTCGAGTCCGAAATGGGGATTATCTTCGGGAATTCTGAGAAAAATATCGACGATTGCGTCGCCAACGCAAAGGGCAGCCAAATCTTGCATAAATTAATCGTACCTTAAATGGCTGTTCGATTCAAATATTGTTTTGTACCTCATGTTATAATCTACCTATGGAGGATTCAGGTGATATCCCGTGGCCAGAAGAGCCGCCGGGTTTTGAATTGAGAGACTCATTCGGAAGAAGAAAAGGACCAGAAGATCAACAAGAAGCTGGTTTAGTAACTCCAACTATTCGTATTCAACCGGGAACCGCATATTATCATTGGGCTAATCTTTTTTCGGAAGATCCAAGAGAGAGAAAAAATCTTGGTAAATGGGATAGGCTTGAACGTGAAAAAGAAGGGGTAAGACGGGAGGTAGGCCCGTCTTCCTTAGATGAACATAAACAGATAGTTCCGAGAGTGGGAGCTAAAGGGGAATGTATAGCGGTTGTAGTCGGTGAAACAGAAGAAGGCGAAAAGATAGAAGATTGGGTTGCGTATAATAAACCCGGTACGAAAAGACCAAGATTAACTTAGTTTTTTTTAACTTCCAATTCTTCAATTTTTTTTAGTATTTTAAGTATCAAATCCTGCTGGTTTTCTAAATGGTTTAGAATTGTTTCAATTTCCCTTTCCGCTTTCTTATCGGTCTCAAAATCATGTTCCGACCGAAGTTCCGCATGTTTTCCTTGAAGATTCTGTCCGATTAAAAGCAGCGGCATTAAATGGAGTTGAATAAGATTGGAAATAAAAAGCCATAAAACAAAAGCAGGATAGGGATCAAATTTTAGATTTTTGGGTGCCAACACATTCCAACCAAGCCAGATAACCGTCCAGGTAAAAATTATAAAGAAAAAACCCATGGTGCCTATTCTGTTGGTTATAAATAAGGCCAGCTTATCCATTTTGGACAACCTAGACCGATGGATGGTGTTAACGTTTTTAATAGGATAATCTTTATTAATTTTTTCTATAGATGAATTGGCCATAACTTAAGATTAACACATAAATTATTTTTTTCAAATGATTAGCAAGTCTTAAGCAAAACTTAAGTTAAACATGTATAATTATCTTGTGAAAGTTTTAGGCATAGGAGGGACTCTAAGGAAAGGGTCATATAGCAAAGCACTACTCATTGAAGCTCAGAAATTAGCTCCGGAAGATGTTGTAATTGAGCTTACGGAAATTGATAAGTTTCCCTTATATAATCCTGATATTCCTGTTCCTAAAAACGTTCAGGAATTTAAAGATAGAATTAAGGCGGCAGACGCAATTCTATTCTCAACGGCTGAATATAATTATTCGGTTCCGGGGGCTTTAAAAAATGCCATAGATTGGGCATCAAGGCCTTATGGCGATAATTCTTTTGAAGGGAAACCGGCGGCAATAATGAGCGAATCAATCGGAATGAACGCCGGTTCAAAAGCACAATATCATCTAAGACAGATGATGGTTCCTATTAATGTGCATGTTTTGAATCGTCCGGAAATGATGGTGCCTAATGCAAAAGAGAAATTTGATGAAAATGGTAATTTAACAGACGAATATACAAAAGAAAAAATTAAGGAGTTATTGGAGGCTTTAGTGAAATGGACAGAAAAACTAAAATGAATTTTAAAAACATATTTAAACTACTACCCTTAAGGATTGCGTATGCGCATTGCGATATTCCTTGTGGTATCTATGATCCGCATCAGGCTCAACTAGCAGCACACACAATTGTAAGGATGACGCAGCTTTTAGGAGAAATCAAAAAAGAGGATCAGGTTAAAATGCAGCATGATATCTCAAGGATAACTCAGGTTAAAGAAAAACATGCACAGATTGTAGAAGAAGAATTGGAAACTTTACGAAACGACTATTTTAAAGAAGAGCATTTTAAGCAATACTCAAATCTTAATAAACTATTTATTACAACTTTAAGTGCTTTATCGAAAGCAAGACAAACTATCGACATCAACATCGCAAAATCTGTACTTACAGGAACTTTAGAGATTTCGGAAATATTCTTTAAAACAAAAGGGTTTACTCCCAAAAGGCAAACTTCTTATTATCCGGATGGCGGAGAGATTGTTGTCTATACATAATGCTTCTTTTGTCGAGATTTAAAATCAGCGGACATAGCATGGAACCCCGAATCAGACACGGAGAATTCGTTTTAGTAAGCAGTCTTCCTTATTTATTCAAAAATCCCAAAAAAGGCGACATCATTGCATTTAAAAATAAAGCGAAAAGAGTTTTGATTAAAAGAATAAGTGAAATAAAAGGTGAAAATTATTTTGTTTTAGGCGATAATAGACATGACAGTTTAGATAGTAGAAAATTCGGACGGATTTTACACCAAGAAATTATTGGTAAGGTAGTCGCTAAATTATGATATTTAATTTGTTTTTATTATTTGCAATCATTTTTCTTTTACTTATGATATCCATGCTTTGGCCGCCGGATAGTCCTTGGGCGCCATGGTGGAGAACTTCAGATAAAATTGCTCAAAGAGCATGCAAGTTAGCAAAGATTAAGAAGGGAGACCTGATTTTTGAGTTGGGTAGTGGCGATGCGCAAACCTTAATAACCGCTGTTAAGCAATTTCAGGCACAAGGTGTAGGTATAGAGATAGATCCATTCAGGTCGGCAGTTTCAAAATTAAGAATTAAAGCAGGCGGTTTATCAAAAAAAATAAAAATAATTAGAGGGAATTTTTTTGACCAGGATTTATCTAAAGCAGACGTAGTCTTTGTATATCTTGTTCCAAAAACCCTGGATAAGCTTCTGCCAAAATTTAGAAAGGAATTAAAAAAAGGAACGAGAATAGTTAGCTATAAATATGCAATGAATATTCAAAAAAAAGATTCTGATAAAGAAGCAGGACTGTTTTTATACGTTATTTGAGCCTTAAAAAAGCCCAACGGATTTTGTCTAACAGTTTGTAGCTAAGATAGATCTTCTTATTTAAAACCAGATCATAGCTTCCCACAAATTCTACTAATTTTCCTCCATAGCCTTGTTTAAAGCGGTGGAATCCAAACCAAGGATCTTTTGGGTTTGGTGTAGGTCCCAGCGCTCCCCACATGTCAAATTTTTTCAGACCTGATTTTTTACCCCATTTTATAACTTCCCACATCATTAAATTTGATGCCATAACTTCCCGATGACTACTGCTTGAAGCACCATAAGGATAATAAAGGACGTCTTTATAAACGAAAACGATCCAGGCGACTAATATTTCGTGATTATAAACTGCCTTAAAAAGATGCGCGGCCAAAACGTCTTTATCGAAATTCCCTTTTGTTTTTAAAGTTTCCCACATCAACTTGTGGTAGTCTTCCGAATGAGCATAAAAATTTTGCCTGGAGGTTGTCTCCTTTGTTAGTCGCAAATATTCTGCAAATGTCTTATCGGAATTATCCTCTATGATTTCAACTCCCTTTTTTTGGGCAACTTTTATGTTGTAACGCGTTTTGGGATGCATCTGCTTAAGCAGTTCTTCTTCGCTTTTTGTTAGGTCTAAGATAAAGGTATATTTTGTAAGCAGTGGATGAGCAGATGCTTTTAACCCAAGTCTAAGAATGTCATTCCTGTCAATGTTATCTTTTTCGATATCAGGCTCGATTTGAATAAAGACACATCCGTTCTCCTTACCGATTCTTTTCAGATTGTCTATGGTCTTTTTGTTCAGGATTTGGCCCTTTGGATAATAACCGATATTAAATAATGTATGGGGAATCGGATGGACTGTTAATTGTAAATTCTTGTCTTTAATAACTTTAACTCCGGTCTTTTCTCTAAACTCGCCCCATTGATCTGATTGGAGTGGATGGTTGTTATTTAACATATTACAAAAATTCAGGTTCCTCTTCCGCAAAAGTTTTTTGATTCTTCAGTAAAGTTTCCTCCGGCAATTCCATTATAAACCTTGAAACAATATTGCTGGTTCTTTGACCAAAGAACAATCGTTTCCTTGCATAGGTTAAAAATAATTTTTGCTTAGCTCTGGTCATCCCAACATAGCAAAGCCTTCTTTCTTCTTCAAGCGCATTTTTATCCATTAAACTTCGGCTATGCGGGAAAAGTCCTTCTTCCATGCCTATCATAAATACAATCGGAAATTCTAGTCCCTTTGCGGCATGCAACGTCATGAGGTTAACGGTGTTCTTGTTCTTTTTTGTTTCCACGTGATCAGGGAGATATTCCTGTTCTACTAAGGCGACATTTTCTAAGAAGCTTGAGATTTCCGGAAACTCAATCGCCACCGATCTTAATTCTTTGATGTTTTCTAATCTTGATCTATCCTCCTCATCCTTTTCGTCATACATTGAAAGATAATCGGTTGACCGGATAACGTCGTCCATGATATCGATGGTTTTAAGCGTCGATAACTCTTCGCTAATTTCATGTTGAAAATCCAAAAATTTTTTAAGTCTGTTTTTGCCGATTTTTTCGATTCTTTTAAGTGACGTTTTATCTTTCGGATTAGCCAAAACTTTTAGAAGTGCCAAAATATCTTTTATTTCTTTCCTTTCATAAAATCTTGTGCCGCCGATTAAAATATAGGGGATAGAGTTATGAAGAAAAATTTCCTCAATAGACCGTGACTGCGCATTTGTTCTGTAAAGAACTGCAAAATCAGAATATTTTAAATCCGGATTTTGGTATTTAAGGTTTTGAATCTGTAACGTGACGAATTCTCCTTCTTTCTCTTCATTAAGACTTTCGTAAACCGTGAGGTCTTCTCCTACTTGATTTTTGGTCCAAAGTTTTAAAACGGGATGAGTATTATTTTTAGCAATAACCGCGGATGCAGCATCGAGTATTCTTTGTGTTGATCTATAATTCTGAGAAAGCGCAAAGGTCTTTGTGTTTAAAAAATCCTCTTTAAATTTCGAAAGGTTTTGAAAATCTGCGCCACGAAAACTGTAGATACTTTGCGAAAAATCCCCAACGACGCAAATATTTTTCCACCCGGAAGATAAAAGCTTAGTCAGAGAATATTGTGCGTGGTTTGTATCTTGATATTCATCAACCAAGATATACCTAAATTTATTCTGGTATTTTTCTAAGATCTGTGAGTTGAGGTTAAAAATATTTACCGTTTTTAAAATCAGATCATCAAAATCAAAGGCGTTATTCTCCTGTAGCTTTTTCTGATATAAAAAATATACCTTCGCCACGGTTTCTTGGAAATGACCTCTGGCAAGTTGCGGATATTCATTTGCGTCAATTAGTTCATTTTTAGCCTGGGAGATAGTATTCAAGATCGATGATGGTTTGTATTCTTTTGGGGAGAGCCCAAGATCGTTGAGACAAGTTTTAATAGTTTCTTTTTGGTCTTCTTCATCATAGATGGCAAAATTTGATCCAAATCCAACTCTATTTCCTTCAACCCTTAAGATTTTAGCGCAGAGAGAATGAAAGGTTGAAACAGTAGGAAGTTTCTCATTTTTTAATAGTTTTCTAATTCTTTCTTTCATTTCGTTCGCGGCTTTATTGGTAAATGTAACCATTAAGATATTGGAAGCGTCAATACCCTTTTCGTTAATAAGATAAATAACTTTATAAGTTAAAACCCGTGTTTTCCCCGATCCCGCCCCGGCTAAAATTATCATTGGCCCGTCAGTATTCGTAACAGCCTCTTTTTGTTCACGATTTAAGTCCTTGAGAATACCCTCAGTCATACCGTATAATGATACCACATGACAACGCCTGTAATTATTGCTAATTTCAAGTCCCACATGAATTTGCAGGAAGCTAAGGATTGGATTGCAAGGATAAGTAATCCACAAAATAAAACCGTAATTGTACTTCCTCCGTTTACGCTTTTGGATTTTTTTAGAGAGCAGATTGAAGCAACAAAACTGAACGTTTTTCTAGGCGCACAGAATATTTCTCCTTTTGATGAAGGCGCATTTACGGGAGAAGTTAACGGAAAACAGATTAGAGAATTTTGTGACTTTGTATTAATTGGTCATTCCGAAAGGAGAAAGAATTTTACAGAAAGTGATGAAATCTTAACACAAAAAGTCGAACTGGCCTTAAACGATAATCTTAAGCCTATATTTTGTATTCAAGATCAAGAAACTAATATTCCGCAGGGCGTGGAAATAGTTGCTTATGAGCCTATTTTTGCGATTGGAACCGGAACTCCCGATACCCCGCAAAACGCTCAAAAAGTTTCGCAAGCCGTTAAGAAGAATATCCCCGTCTTTCTATACGGAGGAAGCATTAAGGGCCCGAATGTTGCAAGCTTTACCAAAACTGAAGGCATCGATGGTGTTCTAGTAGGAGGAGCAAGTCTTGACCCGCAGGAGTTTAACCAAATTATTCAAAATGCATAAAAAAGCGCTTTTCATAGCTGCCGTAGTGGTTATTTTAGTGGGTTTTTTTGTTCTTAAAACTTCCGGTACCTACCCATTTTTATTCCAACTTTTTTTTAACAAAGGGATTGAGCTTAAACAAGCAGACAACAAAATAAACATACTAATTTTAGGTATCGGCGGAGGAAGTCATGACGGTCCTAATTTAACGGACACGATTATACTTGCTAACCTTGATTCTCAAGCGAACAAAGTGAACTTAATTTCAATTCCCAGAGATCTTTGGCTTCCGGAGTTAAATGGAGACATAAAAAAAATTAATGGCGCCTATGCCGATGGGGAAACAAAGGGTAGCGGCAAAGGCTTAGTAGAGGCAGAAGCAGCGGTTGGGAAAGTCACCGGGCAGCAAATAGATTATGGAGTGAGGATAGACTTTACGGGCTTTGTGAAGGCCGTAGATATAGTTGGGGGGTTAGATGTTAACGTTGATAATACTTTTGATGACTATGCTTACCCGGTAAGCGGCAAAGAGGACGATACGTGCGGATTTAGTCTTGAAGATATTCAACAGTTTAGTGCAACCGATTCGGCAGAGTTAGATATCCAACAGAAATTTTCTTGCCGATATAAACATATCCATTTTGATAAAGGGCTACAACACATGGACGGGGAAACCGCACTTGAATTTGTAAGGTCAAGACACGCGGTTCAGATAGTTGAACAAAGCGATTTTGCCAGAAGCAAAAGACAGGAAAAGGTCATAAAAGCGTTTAAAGATAAAGTTTTGTCGGCGCAAATACTTATCAACCCTATTAAAATTTACAGTCTTTATAATATTTTGAAGGGAAGCATCGATATCGATATTAAACAGAACGAATTTGACGATTTTGTTCGGCTTGCCGAAAAAATGAAAACCGCAAAAATCCAAAGTAGCTCTATAGACGCCGGCGATGAAGAAGCTCAGAGGGGGGGATTATTAGTCAACCCTCCGATAAGTGCCGATTATAATTATGCGTGGGTTTTAATTCCCAGAGTTGGAAACGGCAATTATTCCGAAATACAGAATTTCGTTTCCTGCGAAATTAAAACAGGAAACTGCCCGGTTTCCAAAACGCCTAAGCTCTAATTTTTATTATTAGAGTATCTCCTTTTTGAAAAACCACTTTTCCAAGCCGCTCAAATTTTATTGCATTAAGCGAAGGGTATTTTTGTTTTTCCAAGATTCCAATAAATACATACGAGATATTATATTTTTTAATTAATTTTTTTGTGAGTATTAAGTCATTACTTTCGTAAAGAGTCTTTACATCGGTTATTCTCGGCACGACTACTTCATAGCTTCCTCTCCAAAGCCATTCGTGAACGGTCCAGCCCAAAACTGTTGGCAGGCCGGTATTTACGGAAACTCTGGCAAAATCGGTATAAGAATCACCTTGGGCTTCAAGGATTACCGGCTGTCCCTTGATGTTTGTATTCAGCCATTCGATACCCCCGTAGTCAGCAGGATATTCCTGTTGCAAATAGGAAATTCCGCTTAGCCCGTGATAGACGGTAAGATTATTATAGAAAGAGTTTATTCCGAAGACCGGATATATAAGAACAAGGCAGATTAAAGTTCCGGCAATAAATAAATAAGGCAAAAAAGCGATTTTATATTTACTTCGTCTGATATTAAATAAAATCTTCACTAAAGAGTAAGCCGAAAATATGGAAAGCAAGATAAATGCTTGGTAGACCATTTTAAACATAGTGTTAGCCCTGAAGTAAGTAGTATAAATATCTTTAAGATAAATAAACTCGGGAACTATTATTAAGCAGGTAGAAAATAACATCAGAATAATCATTAAAGGATCCATAGGATTTAACTTTTTCCGCTTAAGTACATAGGTTAAAAAAGAAAAAATCCAAAAAATAAAAAATCCATAGAGAATCAACAGTTGCCAAATGGGGGATCTTTGACAATGGTTTGGCTCAAAAACGAAGGGCCCGATAGCTCCAAGCTTAATCAAAAAATCAGGGGGACAGATAATTCCAATTCCTGAGACGAAGGGTTTAAAGAAAAAATTAAAAGGAAAAGCAAATAAGAATAAAGAAAAAATCAATATAACTATGGAAGAGAAAAAACGCGCCGAATTAAAGGATTTATTTTTTTTGAATAAGTAAAATAAGATTAATATAAATAGCAGTAAATAGATTAACCCGTCCCAAGCATTAGTCATATACATTGCTGCCAGAATAAACCCGCCGAATAGAAGATTTAGTTTTTGTTGCTGATTTTTTCCAAAACCTACAAATAAAGAGATCATAAAAGCTACTCCCAACAGAACAACCGGAGTATCTAGCAAGTGTCCGTGAAGGTCGGATACTAAAAGCGTATAAAACGGGAATTCATGGATGGTGTGATAAATAAATCTGGTAGCGTTTGGATACCAATAAGAGTTAGGAAAAGTAAATAAGGACAAAGAAAGATTCCAAAAGGGAACAGGACTGTCCGGACGGTAACCATTAAAAAATGAATATATCGTCTGAAGATTTCCGGAAAGAGTGATAAAAATAGCGGAAAAAATTCCGCAGATTATTCCTGCAAAATTATACATTTTGTTTTTTTTGTCGGAAGAAAAATGAATAATATTTAGACCGATCGAAAAGCCGGAAGAAAAAATAAGCGCGAAAATTGACGCAAGCATAAGATTAAATGTAATATTTGAAGGTATGCCTGATAATTTCGTTAAGACAGCGGTAATGAAATGCCCAAAATAATAATAGTTAATGGAAAACGGCGTATACCAGATGTCTTTTGGCGGGAAATAATCTGATCTAAGAATAGAATTTATAAAACCATAGTCCATGAACTTTTCTAAACCATGGATATCGGGAGTAAATCCTCTTATATACGACCAAAGCAGTAGCCCAACAAAAAAAATAGCTTCTTCCAACAAAATGATCTTTAAATGCCCCCTAATTACAGATAAGATATTCTGTCTTTTAATAAAGAAGAAGATATAATTTACCAGGAAAAGAATAATAACTCCCGCGCAAACTGAAGCTTGGGAAAATTTAAATAACCTCAAAATTCCCATTATGAATATAAGATATGAAAGAGAAATAATTCCGATGGTTTTTGAAAAAATATAACCTTTATCTTTAAAATTTCCCAAAAAATAAGACGTGAGAGGAAGAAAAATAATTCCTATTAAGAAAAAGTCCAACCACCACTTAAAAATATAAAGAAAATCTGTTATTTGCATATCATATTTTTATCCATGTCATCCAATTCTGATAAATGAGAAAATCAATATAGGAGATTATAACAGAGAAGATAATTAAAGCAGGACCGGTAAATTTTATATTCCTAAATTTGTAATAGATTGAATTTAATGCTAAAGCCGAGAATAGATAAATTATCGGAAGAAGAATCAAACCCCTGGCTCCATTTGGAGGATTAACAGTTAAGATTTGTCCTAGAATAACGCCGGAGATATAGATAAAAAACCAAATATACATTTTCCTGAATTTAATAATTCCGATAATAAAACCCGCGATAAAAAGAGGAATTATAGTTGGATTAACAAGAGGATAAGTTGTTGGTAGATATCTTGGATTCTCCGGACTTGTTCCGGTTTCAGGCAATAAAAACAGCCAAGATTTGATAGAAGTTCTAATCTGATATAGGATTATGTCATTATCGTTATTGTATTTATGATAAGGCCTGCTAACGTTTTGGACGGAAACGACTCCTTGTCTTAATGTAAAGAATTGCCAATTAGATCTTATTGTATTTATCCAGGGAGCACTTATTATTAAGAAAATAAAAATGGGAATAAACATTTCTAAAAATTTCTTGGTAAATCTTTCCTGACTGCTAAATATTTTAATAAACAAAAATATAAATCCTCCTAAGATTAAGATCTCTCCGGCTCTATACAGAAAAGAAATTATTCCGGCCAGAACCCCTGTTGCTATTAATTTAAGGTACTTGTTATTTTTGTCAAAAGATTCAATTATCCATAATAAGAAAAGACCCGCGGTTAACGGATCAATTACTCCCCATCCTACTCTTGAAAATTGCAGAAAATAATAGCTAAAGGAGAACATCAAAGTTGATGAGAAAGCAACTATTTTGTTGGTATATTTCTTAGTTAAGAAAAAGAAAGGAATTAATGACAGAAGACTGATTAAAACAGAAGTAAAGCGAAGAGCGAAAAGTTGATTTGGAATAACAGTTTTGATTAAAAGAACAGTTGGTATATAAACTAATGTCGCTTGACTCCCATCCCACTGGAAATTTGCGGGAGAATAATTGTTTTTTGAAATCATGGCATTTATATCGCGAAGATATGCCGGCTCATCAACAACGACAGGAGGATATTTGTTTAGTTCCCAAATTCTTGGTAAAAAGGAAACCAAAATTATGAAAAAAATCAGAAAAACACTGTTTTTCATTGACAATTATTCTCTACGTCTAGTATCTCATATCCTGTTACACCGTCCTTGTAAACGGGAACAAAGGTTTTTAAATACATATTAGATACTTCAGGGATATTTTTATCGGAGTTTAAAGGATTGACTTCGATATAATTGATTTTATTTCTTCTAAGTAACGCACATGCATAAGATTTATTTGCAGTCGTTAACAATTGATCTCTCATTTTTCCTCTTTCGTTAGTGTTATAACCGGAGGACCAGGCAAAATAAGGCCAACCAAAAAAGATCTCTCTGCCGGCTAATGAAGCATTGTCATAAAGATATTGCGTGTTAAGAAAAACGGAGTTAGGTTTTGTATTTTTCATAATCCATAAAATATCGGGATTGTCTTTATAATCCGCCAGAACGATTTTTGTGTCATTTAGAACCGGGAAAAAATCTATAATCCCGGAGAATATTAATAAGAAAATAAAAACAATAGTAATCAGTCTAAAAAGACTACCTTTTCTCCAGATGGAGTATAAAGCATAAGCAGAAAACATTACGCCAACGATCATAAAGAGGTTAAAAAATTTATGATTAGCCGCCATTTCCGGGGAGAACTGGAAGAGATTGCCTATTAAAAATAGTGATAAAAAAGAAATAAAAAGTAATCTTACTTTTTTTGGAGCAATCAAAAATCCAAAAAGAAAAAGAACGGGATGAAAACCTAAATTCATAAACCAATATTTTAAAAAGTTCATTAAATTAAGGTTATTATTGATTAAGTATCCGGGGGCAAAAAGTAATTTGAAACCCGAATTTTCTCCCTGAAAATATAAATATTGCGGAAAAAAGATAATAAATGCGATAGAAAGCAGGATAAATACGTTTTTTCTTTCTATCTTTAACAAGATAAAGCAGGCGAGAACAGACACGGTCATTAAAAATACGGCGATATTTAGAAGATAGGAGGCGCCGAGTATTAACCCTAAGATAAGCGAAATTTTTGTTTTCTTTTGTAGTTTTGGTAAGTTAAAATAAACAACGTAAATAATAAATAGAGATAAAGCAAAAGATAAGCCAAGATGTCTTTGGTTAGTGTAGATATTAAGATTCCAAAAAGCCGATACTATACTTTGATCGTAGGGGCCGAAAGAAGGAAAACTCTTGTTATTTAGTATTTCGGAAATAAAATTATTTGATAAAGGGTGCTGTCTAAGAAAATTTAAGAAGCTCAAAGACCCGTTAAAAAGAAAAAAAACAAGACTTAACACTCCGACTGTTTTTGATAAGAAGAGTCTTTTTGAAAAAAGATAGATCATTATCATTAAAAAACAGAATCCCAAAACGGATGGAATATTTAAAGCATAATTAATTTGCATACCTATTTTCTCCAAAAATCCTACCAAAACATAAAAAAGAAAATGGAATTGCATCAGAGGCCCGGAGAACAAGGGATATTGAGGCGGGAAATTATTCCCAAAAGAAAAAGAGCGAATGAGTGGGATATCACCTGAGAAATCGCTCCATGCTTTTGTTGCTATCTCCATCCTCCCATCTTGATAGGAAAAAGTTGAAAACATGAGCCAAAAGCTAAAGACTAAGGATACGAAAGAGATTAACAGGAGATCTATATTTTTTATTTTTAATATATCCTTAATTCTATTTAACATTTTGTATTAAAAATATATTTATTAACGAAAAGTTTGATGAGAATGATATCGGTATATGTTTTTTATCCAATATTTTATTGAAATGATTATATATGTCCTGCGGAAAGACAGCATTTATATGGTCGGGAGACCGAAGAGGAAATTTGAGCAGTATTCCTCTCGCAGCCTCCCAAAGTGCTTCATGCGGAATACTGATTATTATGTAACCATTTTTTTTAACTACTCTTCTTAATTCATTAAATAATTTTTCGGTCGACAAGACATGTTCTACTACATCACAAACTACTGCCGAATCAAAGGAGTTATCTTTTATTTTTAAATCCAAGACGTCGCCAATATGAAATTGGACATTTCTCTTACCAAGCGTCTTTGCTCTTTTTTTTGCATAACGCAACTGAGTGGGGGAAATATCGATGCCGGTATATTGTATGTTATTCTTCAGAATATCCAAAATCCCTCCATCTCCACACCCGAAATCAATTAAAGTTTGGATAGGTAGGTCTTCTAATTTATCTTTTATAAATTGTTTTTTTTGTTGCCAAATCCACCTTTCAAGTGGATTAGATGAATGATAGTGGCTCATCATCGGAGAGGATTTTGCAACAAACTCATTGATTTCATAAAATTCGCGGTAATTTATTTTTTTTAGAATTTTAACCATTTTTATATCTTAATTATTTAAAATCATCTTTGCAATCTTTTGTCCTGACTCCACTGCATAGTTTGTTCCGCGATCCCAAGGATAAACCTGCTCGATATTGGCAAGAAATACATTGGCAAGCGGAGTGTTAAATGGAGGAATAAGTCTTGAGTAATTAATTGGTATTACGGGTTGTGCAAATGGGTCTTTAAACATTTCGTAAGTAATCATATTTTTATGATATTCGGGATTAATTTTTCTTAGGTACGGGTCAAATAATTTCAAAAGGTCTTCTTTAGTCATTGAAAAAAAGCTGTCGTCGGCGGATTTGTAATTTCCAAGATAAAGCAGGTGTTCGTTATTGTAATATTTTTTATCCATATAATTAGTATGTTCAACGATAGCCATTACTGGAGACTGTTTGTCGCAAACGTTTAGCCAATAAGTGCCTTCTTTTAAGAATGGCTTACTAAGTCTTAAGACAAGGCTGGTTGCTCCTAAGCTTTTTAGTCGTTGTATTTTTCTTTTATAATCTTGGGGTAGTTGCGCAGCGATTTTTTCAAATGCAAAAGACGGAAGAGTGACAATTACTTTATCGAAAGAAACTTCGTGTGTTGTTTTATTGTTCCGGTATTTAATAATCACTTTTTTATTACTTATTAATTCGGTAACTTCGGTATTAAAATAGAATTTAACATTGTTTTCTTCTGCTTTTTTTGTTAGCTTTTCGGCGAATTTTAAAAAACCTCCTTCCGGGTAAGCAAGAGCAGGAGTTCTTTTTCTAATTCTTGCCCAGAACCAGGCTAAAGAAATGTTGTTATAGAATTTTCCGAATTTATTTATAAATAATACTTCCCAAATCATCCGATATGCTTTTTTACCCATCCAGAGAGGGAGGATAGAAGCTGCGTTATACTTTTCCAAAGGTTTCCAAAAGGGGTTATATTTTAAGCAAGCGATTGTTCCCCCCATTCGCAGTCTTTCCAAAATCGAAAGTAACGGGAATTTTAAAACATATAACGGTGAATCGAGCTGGAAAATTTTGCCGTTGACAAAAATAGAAGTTTTTGGTCTTTTTATTATGACTTTTTGATTTATTTCCTTAGCCAAATTTAAAACGGTTTTGTCATTTGCAAACCAATGGTGATAATGTTTTTCTAACGTCCATTCCCATTTTTTTTCTTTGTATCCGGCAGCCAACCCTCCGGGATTTTCATCCTTTTCGAACACAAAAACAGCATGTCCTTTTTTTGACAATTCATATGAGGCAGCAAGTCCGGTGAACCCGGCTCCAATTATTGCAATCTTCATAATGAGGAATCTTCGCCGCGGGTAAAAAGAAAAAGAAGAGCGCCCACGATAGTAATTATTATTCCTAAGATTCCAGCTATAATTATAATCGGATTTCCGCTTGCTGGCAACGTTTGCGAAATAGCCGGTGTTCCGGATGCTATAAGCGTTGGTGAAGCAAAGGTAGAAATTGGACTAGGCGTAGGTGAGATAGTGGGAGTAATCGTGGCGGATATTCCTTGCGTTGGTTGCGCAGCATACACAATGAATGATTGACTTACCGTTTGCGTTGCCCCGGCCGGGTCGGTTGTGGTTATAGAGATGGTATGAGTGCCGGGCAAAAGGGCGGACGTTGGAATATAGGTCCAGTTGCCATTTGCATCGGTGTAAGTTTGGCCTTGCAAGACCTGGGTTGAATGGATTGCAATTTCTACTCTTTGATTTGGAGATGCAGTACCGTTAAAGACAGGTTGCTGATTAGTAAACTGTTGGTTTTCTTTCGGAGATAAGATTGCAGGCGATACTACTGCCGCCGGAGTGCCTGTCGGAATAGGAGTAGGGGAAAGCATTGATGCCGATTGGGTTGAGAGATTAATTTGGGTTTGAGTAAAATCGTAATCCTTAGAAAGAGTTATTGTCGGAATTTCAGTGGCTTGATTAATTTTAATTAAAACATTAGATTTCTCGGTTGAAGAAATCACCAGTATTTTTAAAAGGTTGTCATTGTTGAGGGTAAGATAAGAGATATTGTTAAAAGTCCGCATAGAATTTAGCGGGATGAGAAATGATCCGTCAGGGCTTACAAGTGAAGAAATGGTTTGGGAGCCCAAGGTATTTAAATAGATCATGGCTTCGTCCGGAGGACTAGTTTTGTTAGTTATGATCTTGCCGGTTGCCGGTTGCTGCATAGAAGTGTTCGAGTTGATTATTGGCCCTGTGGTTACGGTAAAATTCTTCCCGTCGTTATTGTAGACATTTTGGCCACTAATAATTGTAAAGAAATAAGTTGTGGAAGCAGTTAAATTTCTTGCCGTAAAATAGTGAAGATGGTGTGGTTTCGGATTTGCTTGGTCTCTATCATCCAGAGCAACTTGTCCCGGATGATTGTCTTTGCCTAAATTAAGAGAGCCTGAAATGTTTGCATTCGTGATATAAGAAACGCTAAAAGAGCTTTCTGAAATATTTGTTATCCTGACCTCTAAAGGTTTTTCTTGGGGGTTTGTTTTTGTTACAATAGAGAATAATTTCTTATTTCCAAAATAAACAGTGACCCCTAAAGCGAGAATAATAAGCAAGATGGCAAATAATGTCGGAATTTTCTTCTGCCAAAATGTTTTTCTCATAGAGCTAGTGTTCCCCCCTGTGAGGCTTGCGCAGAGGAGGTGGCTTGATTAGTCGTGATTGTTGGCGTAGGGGAAGGCGTTACCGTTGTTGTTGAAAATTCATACAGAGGAGTAATTTGTAATCTTTTTTTAAGATTGGAAATAGTATCCGTATCAAACACCGGAGAAATATCTTGGACTTGGAGGTCTGCGTTTTGAGAGCTTACCGAAAGTCTATAGTGATGATAGAGACCAAACCCAATCCAAAAAAGGACAAAAAAGACAGACGGTATTATAAGTAATAAAGTATTGTTTTTCTTCATGGTTTGAAATATGTTTTTGCTCTAAATGAAAATTGCAATTGTTGACTGTCGCCAGATTTTTTACTTATGGATATTGCATCCAAAGTGATTATTCTTTGTATATTCAAGGCATTTGAAATAAAGCTTAAAAGACTTTGATAATCTCCTGTCGCCGAAACACTTGTGCCAAACGCCTTGGCGTTCATTGGGAGAGTATTATTATCACTTGTTTGTACCGCTTGCAAGGAAATGAGCTCTAGTCCAGCTTGTTTTACTAAAGCTTGAAGTTGTCCCTCTATGGTGGGCATTTCCGTTTTTTGCGGAACCGCCGCAAGAACATACGGAATGTCACTCTGTATGGCATTATATTTTTGCTGCAAAATAGATAAATTATTGATTTTCTGCTGCAACTGATCATTGATTAATGCATCGGTATCTTTCTTTTGTTGCAGTTGGGCAATACTGGATATCGTTGGTAGCATTGCGAATAAACTAAACATGAAAACAAAAAATATAGTAATAGCCGAAATTGAGATGTTACGGATTTTTTCGTCGCTGAAATTAGGCAAGAAACCAATATACTTATTTTTTTGGAATATTCTTAAAAATTTAAAATTAAATTGAAATTTCATTTTATCCTTTCTTTAAAGTTATAGTCATACTTACTGTTAGCGTCGATGAAGCAGTCTTGCTCTCGATTTTATCAACGCTAATTGATTGAACGTTTGAATAATTTTTTAGACCGGTAGTGAAGGATGAAAGCGCAGAAACAGAATTTACGTTAATAATCATCGCAATTCCACTCTCGTCAAGAGAAATGTTATTAACGGTTATTCCCTGAGGCACAAGGTTTAAAATGTCGTTAAATATTTTAAAAACCTTGCTGTTATCTTTAGTAAGAGATGTGGCCAGAGAAAGCCTGTCTTGAAGGTTTCGATATGTGTTTTCACGATCTTTAAAATTATAAAGAACTGTTTGTTTTAGTTTTATTTCCGATTCTAGATTACCAACCTGGATGTCTAATACGAAACGATAAAGGAAAGCGCTAAGAGCCACGACCTCAACTAAGATGATCAAAATCTTGCCGATCTTAAGAGACCAATCTAAAATTTCTTCAGCTAAGTCAATTTTTGGCTCGGCGAGATTAATAGAAAGAGGTTTTTTGGGCATGGTAAATCTAGTCTAGAGTTTTTTACAAAGTTTGTCAAAGAAGAAAGCGGCAGGAGCGGTAACAGCAAAAGACACGAAACCGTTTTAGACAGAAAAGACTGCGTAGTTGTTAAGAGGGACTGTTTATTTCTTTGCGGACTTCTTTTTAGGTGCGCTCTTTTTGACAGTTTTCGTAGTTGTTTTGGCTTTATTGGCGGGCTTGGCTATTTTACTTAATTTAGATTTAATCCTGGCTGCTTTATTGGCATGAATAATCTTCTTTTTAGCACTTAAATCCAAAGTTTTGACGGCCTTTCGCACATTTTCCGTAGTCGGATTCTTTGCGGCCTGCTTAATTAGTTTTACCAATAAGCTTTTAACCCTTTTGTTATCTGCTTCTCTTTTTTTGTCTTTTCTCAGTTTTTTCTTTGCTGATTTTGTTACTGGCATGGGCACATTTTATCATGCTATACTGTAAAAAACAATATGCCTACGGATTTTTTTAGGAAGGGATTAAACGTTCTTCTTAAACGACAGACCAATATAATTTCCGCAGCCTTCATAATCATGGGGACAGTTATTTTTTCGCAACTACTTGGGTTAGTGCGGCAAAGACTTTTAGCGGGACTTTTCGGTGCTTCCGATACTTTAGGCATATATCTTGCCTCAACCCGAATGCCTGATTTTTTATTCCAATTAATTATTGCCGGAGCTTTATCTTCCGCTTTCATCCCGGTTTTCTCCGATTATCTGGCAAAAGGGAAAGAAGACATGGCTTATAAAATTGCTTCGACGCTTCTTGTCTTAAGTTTATTTATTTTTTCAATTTTTGCAATAATTCTATTCATTTTTGCTCCTGTATTTTCCAAGCTTATGGCGCCGGGTTTTTCCGAAAGCCAAATTGTCTTAATGGCAAATCTGATGAGAATAATAATTTTTGGCGAGCTGCTTTTTGTTGTAGGAAGTTTTTTGTCGGCAATTTTACAATCTTTTAACCATTTTTTTATTCCCGGGATCGCCTCTGCTTTATATAATTTAGGAATAATATTAGGAATATTACTTCTCTATCCTTTCCTTGGAATCTTTTCGGCTGCGGTTGGCGTTATCTTGGGAGCGTTGATTTTTCTTTTGGTTCAAGTGCCATCAATAAAGCGAGTTGGTTTTTCTTTCCGGCCTTCTTATACTTTAAAATCGATTAAAGACAGTGGCGTATTTGAGGTTATAAAACTAATTTGGCCAAGAACGTTGGCAATCGGCGTTTCGCAATTAGGAACATTGATTACGGTTACCTTAGTTTCTTTTTTGCCGACTCCTGGCAGAAATTACGTTATTTTTGACTATGCGCAAACTTTAGCTTTTGCTCCGGTTGTCTTATTTGGGCAGGCTATCGCTCAGGCGGCGTTTCCGGTTTTATCAAAAGAGAAAGATAAAATAGAAGACTTTAAATCAACTTTTATAACCAGTTTTAATCAGGTCTTATATATTGTTTTGCCGATTTCCGCCTTGCTTTTGGTTCTAAGAATTCCTGCCGTAAGGCTTGTTTTCGGCGCAGGGCAATTCGACTGGGCGGCTACCGTTCTGACCGGAAAAACTCTGGCGTTTTTCTCTCTTTCAATTTTTGCACAAGCGCTTATCTATTTAGTCTCCCGAGGGTTTTATGCATTGCACGATACTAAAACCCCGCTTCTAATAAACGCTTTCTCGACGGTACTGATGATTATCCTTGCTTGGATTTTTATCTTTTTCACTCAAAGCGGTGTTTTAGGAATTGCTCTTGCTTTTTCCGTAGCAAATATTGTTGATTTTCTCTTACTGCTTATTGTTTTAGATAGGAAAGTGCATGGTTTTGCAAAAAGGGATTTGCTTTTATCCGATTTTAAAATTTTCCTGGCTACTATTTTTACCGGCTTTGCTTTATATGTGCCAATAAAACTTTTGGATCAATTAGTTTTTGATACCACTAAAACGGTGAATCTGCTTCTTCTTACCGGGATTTCGGGTGTTTTAGGTCTTGCGCTTTACCTTTTTCTGACTTGGGTTTTTGACGTAAAAGAAGCAGCCATGTTTATTCTTCTGTTTAGAAAATTGGGCGATTGGAGGCAAATTCTTAAAGGGTCCGAAGAGACCATTGACGGAACCAGATTTAACCCCTAATATTGCAACATGACTTTACAACAGCAGATTAGAAATTTTGCAATCATCGCGCATATCGATCATGGAAAATCTACGCTTGCCGACAGATTCTTGGAGATTACTAAAACCGTAGAAAAAAGTAAGCTGCGGGAGCAATACCTTGATCAGAATCCTATCTCAAGAGAAAGGGGAATTACTATAAAGTTGGCCCCTGTCCGCATGAAATATTCGTTGGAGGGGGAAGAATACGTCTTAGATCTTATCGATACTCCCGGCCACATGGATTTTTCCTACGAAGTATCAAGAACTTTGGCCGCTTGCGAAGGAGCGATTCTATTAGTTGATGCGACTAAAGGAATTCAGGCTCAAACGGTAGCGCATTTTAATAGCGCCAAAAAAGAAAATTTAGTTTTAATTGCGGCAATTAACAAAATTGATCTCCCAACGGCAAAAACCCAAGAAGTGAAAAAAGACTTGATTGAAATATTTGGGTTTAGGGAAGATGAAATTTACTGCGTTTCGGCAAAAACCGGCGAGAACGCAGAAGATCTGCTTAAAGCGGTAATTAGGAAAATTCCGCCGCCAAAGAATAACGGAGATGAACCGCTGAGAGCTTTAGTTTTTGATGCGGTTTTTGACGAACATAGAGGAGTAGTAATTTTTGTAAAACTTTTTGGCGGCGCAGTGCAAAAACAGGATAAGATCGAGTTTATTCAAAATAAAACAAAAATTGACGTTTCCGAAGTTGGTTTTTTCTCGCCTTTCTTAGTTGCCAAAGAGAAGCTTTCGGCGGGAGAGATTGGTTATATTGTAACCGGGGTAAAAGATATTCGAAAAACCCGGGTTGGGGATACGATAACACTACAAAAATCCGCTTTAAATAATCAGTCCCCAAGCGTATTGCCGCTTGCCGGATATGAGCTGCCAAAGCCAATGGTTTTTTTTGGTGTTTATCCTAAGACTTCTAATGAATATATCCATCTTCGGGAAGCAATCTCAAAGCTGTCTTTAAATGACGGATCTTTGACGGTTGCCAATGAACATTCCGCATTTTTGGGAAGCGGATTTCGAGTAGGATTTCTGGGACTTTTACACGCGGAAATAGTCAAAGAAAGATTGAAGCAGGAAAGCGGAGTTGATCCTCTTTTGACGATGCCAAGAGTACTATACAAAGAGGAAAACGACATAATCTCCGAACCTTATATGACTTTAACTATTTTTGTCCCTGCGGTTTATGTCGGTGGAGTGATGACGATTGCGCAAAATAAAAAAGGAACGCTTTTAGACATTTCCTATCATAAACAAAATGCGGTTTTAAAATATGAAATGCCTTATTCAATGTTTATCCGTGGTTTGTCGTCAGAACTTAAAAGTGTTTCCCAAGGGTTTGCCAGCATTGATTACGAAATTATTGGTTTTAGGCAAGCGAATCTTGTAAAGATGGATGTTCTTATTAATAATAACGTGATCGACGTTTTATCGGAGCTTGTCTATAAAGATGAAGCGGAATATGTAGCGAGAGAAAAAACGGAAAAACTGAAAGAGCATTTACCAAAGCAACAGTTTAGGCAAATTGTCCAGGCGGCAATCGGTGCGAAAATCTTAGCCAGAACGGAAATTCCCCCGTTCAGAAAAGACGTCTTAGCAAAGATGTCGGGAGGAGACAGGACCAGAAAAGACAAGCTTTTGGAAGCGCAGAAAAAAGGCAAGTCAAGAATGATAAATGTTTCCAAAGTGGAAATTCCCCAAGAAGCGCTGCTTTCGATGCTGCAAAATTAAAGTGCGAATAATAAGAAGACTCCGACAACCGATAAGATAATCCCAATAGCGCCAACGGTAATAATTGTATTGTTTGGTCCCGTTGGCGGAAGAGGGCTTGGTGATACCTGTGCAATCTGAGTGGCTGTTGGAGTTGCCACAGAGGTCGTTAATGTTCCTTGGGAAATTGTAACTATTTGAGTGCAATTGGCAGTGCTGCTTAAATTGCCATTGGTGTCTGTTAAAACTGCCGTAGCGGTAAAAGTGCCGGGAACGTTATAAATATGTGTTAGAACTGCACTTACGGAACTGCTGCCGATTCCGCCGCTTTGAGTTACATCTTGCGTTATGCTGTCGCCAAAATTGAAAGTAACCTTGCTGATAGTTGAATTAGCACTGTTCCCCGTAACAGTAAAAGCTAATGTATAAGGAGCTACTCCCTGGGCAATTTTGTCTAAAGTTAAGCTGCTGCAGGTAGGAGCGTTTGCACTAACAGTAACTGTCGGAGTCGGCGAAGAGCTGGCAGTAGTAGATGGAGTTACTGTCGGAGTCGGCGTTACAACGGTTGGTATAGCCGTTGGTATCACTTGAGCGGCATTTATAGAGACACTGGCAGGAGTAGTGTTCGATAAAACATTTTGGCTAAATTGATCGCTGGCTCCGATTGAAAGCAACTGGGTGGTGGTTGCAAAACTAACTTGAGTTGGAGTAGTGTCGGTGGTTGCGATAGCTTTAAAAGTAATAGTGCCAATTTTTGTATTGGTTAATCCTTGGATAGCGTCTTCGGGTGCTTGCCCGGTAGAAACAGTAATCGTGACAGTTCCGTCGTCATAGGTTGGTCCTTGTAGAATAGATGGCGTAAATTGAGTGCCGTTTGCAATCGTCCAGGAATTAACCGCAAATCCCGCATCGATCGTCGCCAGTTTTGTCGGATCGTAATTCAATACTAATTTCAGAAACGAAACCTTATTAATTCCGCCCGGATTGACGTTGATATCGAAGTTTACAGGATCACCGACATTAACCGCAGCCGGAGGAGCACTAAGGGAAAGTACGGTTGCGGCGGCAACGTTTGTAGTATTTTTTTGCTGTTTCAATAAGAAAAACATTACGGGAATGCCAATCAGAAGCACAAGAACAAACCCGGCCAGAATTAATTTTTTCGGCGTAAAAGATGACATACTTTGATAAATTAATCGTATACGCTGAGCGCAGTTTAGTCAAGCTGTTATAAAACCCTTGACATACATTTGCGCATAATATAAAATCTAGCAATCATTTCTTACAAGTGATATTTTTTGACAAATGGCAAAAAACAAAATTCAACCCCTCTTCGATAATGTTCTAATCAAACCGCTTGAAGCGGAAGAAAAAACGGCATCAGGCATAATCCTCCCCGATACCGTGCAGGAAAAACCACAAACAGGAGAGATAGTGGCTGTTGGCCCGGGAAAAGTGACTCCTAAAGGCGAAAAAGAACCGATGTCCGTAAAACCGGGACAAAAGGTTGTTTATAAGGAATGGGCAGGCAGCAAAGTTAAATTAAACGGCGAAGAGTTAGTGCTAGTGGAACAGAAAGACATTTTAGCAGTGCTGGAATAATTATGGCAAAACAGATTAAATACGGAAAAGATGCAAGAAAATCGTTAAAAGCGGGGGTTGATCGCTTGGCTAACGCGGTAACCACTACCTTAGGTCCAAAAGGCAGAAATGTCGCTTTAGATAAGAAATGGGGAGCTCCAAGCGTAGTCCACGATGGCGTTGTAGTCGCGAAAGAAATAGAACTAAAAGATCCCTTTGAAAACATGGGAGCGCAATTGATTAAGGAAGCAGCTTCCAAAACTTCCGATGTTGCCGGAGACGGAACAACTACAGCTACACTGCTTGCCCAATCAATTATCAATAAAGGTTTTAATAAAGTTAACATTGAAGTAAATCCGATGATAATGAAAGTCGGAATGGAAAAAGGCGTTACGGAAATCGTTGCCAAAATTAAACAGATGGCAGTTCCGGTAAAAGCGGCGGATGTTGCAAAGGTAGCCACAATCTCAGCCCAAAGTGAGGAGATAGGAAAATTAATCGCCGCTGCTTTAGAAAAAGTCGGCAAAAACGGAGTGGTTACGGTAGAAGAAGGAAAAGGCGTTGAATTATATGTTGATTATAAAGAGGGAATGGAATTCGATAAAGGATATGCCTCCGCTTATTTTGTTACCAACCCCGAAAAAATGGAGGCGGAAATTGCAGATCCTTATATCTTAATCACCGACAAAAAAATCTCAAATCTTCAAGAGCTTCTGCCATTCCTCGAAAATCTGGTAAAAGTTTCCAAAAACCTGGTGATTATTGCGGATGAAATTGAAGGCGAAGCTTTAGCAGTTTTGGTAGTGAACAAATTAAAAGGAGTATTTAATACTTTGGCAATCAAAGCCCCCGGTTTTGGCGACAGAAGAAAAGAGATGCTCGAAGACATTGCTATTCTTACCGGCGGAACAGTGATTTCGGAAGACACCGGCAGAAAGTTTGATTCCGTGACTATTGAGGACTGTGGACGAGCAGATAAGGTTTGGGCAGATAAAGAAAACGCCCGCATTATCGGAGGAAAAGGCGACGGCGCAAAATTAACAGCCAGAATCGCGCAAGTTAAAAGACAGTTAACGGAAACTACTTCGGATTTCGATCGGGAAAAACTTCAGGAGAGATTGGCAAAGCTTTCCGGCGGGGTCGCCGTTATTAACGTTGGCGCGACAACCGAAATCGAGATGAAAGAGAAAAAAGAAAGAGTAATCGACGCGGTAGCGGCAACTAAAGCTGCTTTAGAAGAAGGAATTGTTCCGGGTGGCGGAGTGACTTTACTTAGAGCGAGAGAAGCGCTTTTAAAGTTGATAAAAAGCTTGAAAGTGAAAGATGAAATTGTCGGCGTTGAAATTTTAGCCGAAAGTTTGACAGAGCCGGTTAAAAAAATTGTGGAGAATGCCGGCGCTGATTCGACAATAGTTCTAAAAAAGATCGAAGCCGCTAAAGAACTGGATTTTGGATTTAACGTGATGACAATGGAGTACGGCTCGATGGTTAAAGCCGGAATTATCGATCCTGCCAAAGTTACCCGCTCGGCAGTACAAAATGCTGTTTCGGTTGCAATGATGGTTTTAACAACGGAAGCCTTGGTTACCGATATTCCCGAAGAGAAACCTCAGATGCCTGACGGCGGAATGCCGGGCGGCATGGGCTACTAGACCTCAATAAAGCTTCATTTTGTTACTTTTTTAAGTTATAATAGAAAATGTTTTATGCGTAAGCTTCTGTATATTCTGGCTCCAATTTTTATTGCCGTAATAGTTTTTCTGCTTTTGGTGCTGGTAGTGAATAGCCAGCCGGAAAAAGGCGCGTTGCAAGTAACTTCGGCACCGGTAAGCGAAGTGTATTTGGACGGAAAGCTAATCGGGAAAACTCCTCTTTGCAAATGTGATCTTCCGAATTTAATAAAAACCGGCGACTATACGATTAGGTTAATTCCCCTGACCGGCGACACGCAGCCTTTTGAGCAAAAGATTACGGTTTCGCCTAAAATCATTACCGTTGTTGACAGAACTTTTGGAATTGGAGTCGTGGGAGAAGGAAGTATTTTAAGTTTTTCGCCAATTTCCGACAAAACCGACACCCAAATTTCGATTGTTAGTTTTCCCGATAAAGCACAAGTATTTTTGGACAATACGCTTTCGGGAATTTCTCCGATTATTCTAAAAAAAGTTACGCCTTCGGATCATGAAATAAAGTTAGTCAAAGACGGCTATAAAGACAAGATCATAAAAATCAGTACCAAACAAGGATTTCAGCTTGACGCCATAATCTTTATGAGTGTTTTCGCCCAAACGTCAACTAATATTGCGACTTCTTCGGCACCGGTTACGCCTACTGCAAAAACACAGGTGACAATTCTTTCTACTCCAACCGGTTTTTTACGAGTCAGACAAGATCCGTCAGTTGGCGCATTGCAAATAGGACAAGTTAATCCGGGGGATAAATTCGATTTATTAAATGAGCAAAATGGTTGGTATCAAATCCAACTGCCAAGCGGAACCAAAGGCTGGGTAAGTAGTCAATATGCCGCTAAAATCCCTTAGGAAGAAATATAATAGACAATAAATATAACCAGAATTATCCAAATGACAACTGTTATCAAAAGCGGTTTATCGGACAGCAAAACTTTTTCCGGACTTTCTCCTTCATTTTTTTCATAAATATCCTGAAGATAACGCATTAAACCATAGACAACCGGAATGATAGTTATCATTAGCCATTTTCTTTGGAAAAGGGTAGGGAAAAACCCCGATAAAGAAAGAGGCCCGATGTTCATTCTGGTAGTGCCGGTATTCTCCAAGAACGTAAACAGCGCATAGGAAACAAAGGTAGAAGTCGCAAAAATAGAAGCATACACGTCTAGCAATCTTTCCGAATAATGCGAGAGAGATTTTCTGGTGGCAGCAATATTTGCACCTACTTCGTTTGAGATTAAAGTTAGCTCGGATCTTCTCTTGCCGATAGCCAAGAATAAAGAAATGGAAATCGTTGTAAGCAACAGCCAAACAGAGATATGAAATCCACTGGCAAACTCGCCTGCGTAAACTCTTAAAATATAACCCGAAGCGATCGCTAAAATATCTAATACAGCAGTTTCTTTTACGAGTGCAGAATAGAGGAATTGAATTACCAGATAGGTAACGCAAGTAATGAAAAAGGTTGGCGTAATGCTTTGGGCATAAATTAAGGAAATTAAAATAAGAAAAACCGCCAATAAAGCCGCTAAGGGAATAGGGATATCCCCGTGGGCAAGGGGCCGGAATTTTTTGAAAGGGTGCAAACGGTCTTTTTTGACGTCAAAGATATCATTAATAATGTAAGTTGCAGAAGAAAGTCCGCAAAAAACGAAAAATCCAACTAACACCGACTTAAAAATAGGCGGATCAAAAAGTTCTCCGGCAAAAGTGATTGCCGCAAATATTGCGAAATTTTTTATCCACTGCCTTGGTCTTAAGAGTCTGAATATATCAAAGATAAGTTTTATCATTTCCTTTTTTTGTTAAAAACTGCAAAGAAAGTAACACTCCGCCAACAACAATTATAAGCATTAGGATTGCAAAAAGTTTTCCTTTGCTTGATAAAAATAGGGAAAGCGACCCTAATATAGCAGAAAGAGTCCAGTAAAACAATGCAATCCGCCTTTGTCCAAATCCCAAATCCAAAAGCAAATGATGCAAATGTCTCTTGTCATGTCTAAACGGAGAATGGCCGGTTAAAATCCTTCGTCCGATTGTAAATACTCCATCTATCATCGGAACTCCCATGACTAAGATTGCAGTCGCCAGTTTTGCGCTCGAGAGAATTGATACCACTGCCAAAAGCAAGTAGATCGCAGTTGCTCCGTACCCGGGGAAAATTTTGGCCGGATAAAAGTTGAACATGAGAAAACCTAAGGCGGAGCCGGCGATTATAAAAGACAAAGTGGCGCTGATGTGAGTAAAAATGTCAAAACCTGAGAATCTTAAACTTAAGATCCCAATAACTATTGCGGAGATTGCGACAACTCCCGGCATTTGTCCGTCAACTCCTTTACTCCAATTCAACATGTTCATAATCCAGACGATCCAAACAATGGCGATGATGTAAGAAAGGTAGGGGATATGGATAGAGCTAAGAAAAAGTATTCCCCCAAGCGGGTTTGTAATAAAAGGAATGTTGGCTCCTCCCCAAACTACGATTAGCGCACAGACGATATTAATTACAAAGCGGAAGTAAGGAGACAGATCTTTCTTGTCATCAATAACGCCAATAATAAGAGCTATAGAAGAAGCTAAAATTAAGGCAATTATGATTTTTGACATTGGCAGGAAAACTAATACAGCGATAAAAACGCCCAGAAACATCGGTATTCCTCCGCCCCTGGGAATGGGAATTTTATGAATAATAGCGGGGTGTTTATGTAATTTTGGATCATCCAAAACCCCAAACTTTTTGAGAAAATATAAAGCGATAGGGGTAGATAAGGCGGTTATGATGAATGAGGTTAAAAGCGGGAATAATATCAATTGGTTAAAACTCGTCATTATGAAACTATTTGTATAGTTCTAATTATAAACAGAAGTGTCATTAATGCAATGAGAAAACTGGTAACCGCAAATAGTCTGGCGCTAAGAGCGTTTCTTTTATAAATAAAGGCAGAGGAGACAAGATTTATGATGAAAATTGCGGCAGAAAGGATTAAAGGAATAAAAATGCCCGTTTTATCGATTATTCTTTGATCTCCCCACGGCAATTGGTTGAAAATCGGAATAAATGGCGGAAGTGAAGTGAATCTTAATAAGATAAAAAGAAGGCCAAAAATTATTACAATAACAGTTAAGAATGTAATTCTCTCGAATTGTTTGTCCGCAAAAATTTCTTTAAAAAACCTTTTCATAGATAAGCGCTCCGTTGAGGCTAATCCTTAGGAGGTATCCTTTCAGCGAAAAAGGGTACATAGAGACATTCGGCATGACGACTATGAATTTAGGTTTTGTCTTGGTCAGACCCTTATTAGTTATAGACACCCCGTCTTTATAGCTTGAAATGTGATAGGCAACAGCGTATTTTGCCGGCGGTAGTTTATTGGTTAATTTGTAGACTTGTGCGTTATTTCCCCAGATAAAAAGATTATCCTTAGCATTTGTCCTGGCGTTTATGTAATCGGCAATCTCATAATCTCTGGGTGTAGAATTATCAAAGAATTTCTCGTAGTTAGAAATACTTTTCTGACTGCTGATAAAAGACATAAAATTTTGATAATAAAAAATAGTTTTCCCAAAATACCAAAAATTTGTTGCTGCCAAAATGAAAGTTACCAAAAAGACAAGAGAATAAAAAGATTTATATTTTACGTTGTCCAGAGCGAGTCCTAATAATAGGACAAACGAAGGTAAAAGAACGAGAACGTAGTGTGTATAAGGTCTTTGTGAAAAGAATGCATTAAAGAGCGAAAAACCTAGCCAGAGTAGTGTTAGGGTTGCAAAGGGACCAAATTTTTTTCTTTTCCAGAATATCAGCAGTACAAAAATGGCGAGTAATCCCAACTTTAAGATTAAAAACCCCTGCGGGATTATAAATTTATTTCCATATCCTACATAGCCGATATTACTGAAGAAAGTGGCTTTGATAAAATCAGCAAATGCTCCGTGTAAAACAAAGACAAGTGAAACAAAAAGAATAGGGCTTAAGAAGCCTGCAGCAAAAGTGCTAAGATTTTTAATTTGAGTAACCCAAAATTTTTTATTTAACAAATTAGAGAATTTATCAAATTTCCAAAAGAAAAGAAAAACGAAAAACGCCGCGAAATCAAAAACAGCGACGATCTTAAACAAGAAGGAGATTCCCAATAAGAATCCGGACAATCCTATTAAAAATATTTTTTTGTTCTCTATTTGTTCTTCAATAACTTTAAATATCAGAAAAACAGCGACTAAGGCAAAAGGAAGCATAAAGTTTTCGGAATTTGCGATATTGCCCTCTATTAAGGGGAGACCAAAAAGAACAGCGAATATTCCTGTAGTCAGAAAGACATTTTTTTCGGACTTCAAAAACTTTTTGACGATTAAATAGAAAAAGATCACAGCCGTCAGTCCAAAAATGAAAGAAACAAATCTGACACTAAATTGATCTGAACCGAAAATTGAATATAAAAAATATAGAAGTGGAGGCTTATTGTCAAAGATATCCCTATAAAGAAGTTTTCCATGGTTCATGGCGATTCCCAGCACTTGGTAAATGCCTTCATCTCCATACCAATATGGTTCAAAAAAAGAAGGCAATCTTAAAAGGAAAAACACAAAAGAAATGATAATTACAAACCATGTTCCTCTAACTTTTTCGAGTCTTCCTAAAGCCTTCATATATTATTGTAAAACTTATATTTTTTCGGTTACTTTATATTCTAATCTTTTGCCTAACATAAGTTGAGTATGAGATATAAGCGCAGGTAATGCGGAGAGGAAGAATCCGACAACCGGCAGCAAAATAAATTCTAAAGGGAACAGAAGTTGTCTCAGTTTTAATTTTGGTCCAAGTTCTTTTGGTCTGTTTCTATAATCAATGATTATCATTCCTAAAGTTGCTATTAAACAAATTGTTAAAATCAGTCCAGCAAGTTTTGGCAGATTATAGCCTAATGTTGTTCTTGAGAATACGGGATTCACAAAAGGCATAATGTTTGCCGCTATAGTTATTATAAACCAATTTACCGGCCAGAAGAAATGGTCAACTAGAATATTGATTAGCATCATTGTTTTTCTGACAAATGGAACTCCGGGAACAGTCAGCCACCATTTTATAAAAAGACTGTCATCGGATGCTCCCCATGACCAGCGTCTTTCTTGTTGGTATTTATTTTTAATCGATTTGATATAACTGGATGAGAGCGGAGCGTCCATGGATGTCTTAAGGTAGATGGGCTCCATCCAAATGTTTCCGTGCATTTTGTAGAAAGCCTTAAAGAAAATTCGGTAGTCTTCAGGGATTACATCGGTGTCCCAAAAGCCGATGTCTTTTAATAATTTAAGAGAAAGCGAATAAGTGGAGTTTGATACAAGTCTGTCTTTTTGCACAAGTAGTCCCGTTCTCCACAAACTTCCAAAAAAGGAAATTATTCGGACCGGAGCCGGGACCTTCCAGAAATTGTTGTAATTGACGTTTGCCGATTGCCAGAATTTATTATATTTTTTGCCGTCGGTTAAAAAAGCATGTGAAAGATAACTGTAATATTGTTTGTCAAAAATCGAATCGGCATCGACGGAAGAAATAGTGACATAATTTAAATCGATAATTTTAGTTTTAACTAATCTTTTAAACGCTTGTTTAGCTCCGTAAGATTCGTTAGATGATTTTCCTTTTACTTCTCCCAAAATGTCGGGGTGAAAAGTAGCAAAGATATCTCCAAAATTATTTTTAAACTCGTTTATTAATATATCCGCTTTCTGTTTGGCGTCTTTTTCCCTTTTTTCCATAGCCAAAACGATGTAGAGTCTTTTGGTTGGGAAAGTTTGTTTTGCAAGACTTTCGACGGTTCCTCTTAGTTTATTTGTGTTTTCCTGATAGTTTGGAATAACAACGATATGTGTTACTTTTGCAAAATCGGCTAAAGCGGAGGCTCTTTTCAACCAATTTTCTTTCTCGGCTTTTTTTATCCGCTGGCTGCCTAAAAATGCGGTTGTTACCAAAGAGAATGATTTATAGAACCAATAAACGTCAAAAAATAAAATGAAATATGCAAGAACATAAGGAATTAGAAGTGATCCCCAGATTGGGGAAAGGATTAAAGTCCACGAGACGAGGCCGGGGACTAAATCTAAAGCCCTTTTTGTTTTAATAGGATATCTTGTAAATATTTTTTGAAAAAAAACTGTCATAGCTATAGGTTAAATAGTTTTAATGTATTTTCTTCAGTTTGCGACGAAACTTCTGCAAAAGAAAGATTCTTAAGTTTAGCAATAAAATCGGCCACTATTATAACATAGGAGGGTTCATTTCTGCCACCACGGTGCGGTATAGGCGCTAAATAGGGTGAGTCAGTTTCAACAATCAATCTATTTAGCGGAGTATGCTTGACAAGGTCTGCCAGCGCTGCGGTTTCTCCCGGCGCCAAACCTTTATAGGTTATATTGCCGTCGAATCCAACATAAAATTCCATATCCAATACTTTCTCCAGCAAATCCAGATCTCCCGACATGCAATGAAACATTCCCGGAGGAGCTTTGAAATTATTTTGATAATTTTTCAAGATTTCCAAAACGTCAAAACCGGCGTGTCTTTGGTGAATCTGTAAAGGAAGGTTATGTTTAATGGCGATTTCGATTTGTTTCCTAAAAATGTCTTTCTGGATTTCTAAATCGACGTCCTTATAGGCATAATAATCAAGGCCGATTTCACCTATTCCCACAACTTTAGGATTACTGATTAGTTTTTCGAGCGCATCTTGCCAATTTTCTTTAAGTTTCTCAGCGTCATGAGGATGAATGCCAACGATGGCGTATAAGTTTTGATAGTGTTTAGAAAGTTCAACGGCTTTTTGGGAATATTCAATATTTGTTCCGACGTTAATAATTTTTTTGACTCCAGCCTGAATTGCTCTCTGTATAGCTTCGTCCAGGTCATTTTCAAAAGCTTCAAAATTTAAGTGACAATGAGCGTCGATCATAATAAGATTATTATAGAAGTTTAGTAGTTGATTTTATAGGGGAATGCATTCTCGAGTTGTAAAGTTTATTTGCTTTTTAATTTTAGCTGTGGAACAATCTTAATTAGATGCTCAAAAAAATCAAGAAATTTTTCCATCTTTTGGGTCCGGGGGTTATAACCGGAGCCGCCGACGATGATCCTTCGGGTATTGCCACTTATTCTCAAACCGGCGCGCAGTTTGGATACGGACAACTTTGGACAGCTGTTTTTATGTTTCCTTTTCAAGCCGCAGTTCAGGAAGCTTGCGCTCGTATCGGTGCTGTAACCGGAAAGGGAATAGCGGCGGTAGTAAATACTCATTACGGTAAGAAAGTTTTATACGCGGTTGTAATACTGGTTTTAGTGGCTAATACTATTAATATTGGCGCCGACATCGGCGCGATGGCAGCAGCGGCACATTTAATCATCCCTTTAAACTTTGTTATTCTTACCCTTTTATTTACCGTTTCCATTCTGCTTCTGGAAATATTTACCTCCTATAAAGTTTACTCAAAAATTCTTAAGTGGCTTTGTATTTCGTTATTTGCTTATCCAATAACGGTTTTTATTGTAACGCAGCCCTGGCTTACGCTCTTAAAAGCAACTCTTATTCCGCACATAGAACTTAATTTTCAATTTTTATTCATAATTACCGGAGTTTTGGGCACAACCATTTCTCCCTATATGTTTTTTTGGCAGGCTTCGGAGGAAACTGAGGAAGAAAAAGAGAAACATTTGATGAACGGCAATCAAAAACCCCATATAGGCAAAGTGTTTATAAAAAATTTGCGTATTGATAATTTGGCCGGTATGCTTTTTTCCGAAATCGGAACGTGGTCGATAATTGTTGTTACGGCTACTGTTTTAAATGCTCACGGAATTACTAATATCAAAACCGCCGCCGACGCCGCTAAAGCCTTAGAACCTTTAGTTAGTACTTTTCCAAACGCCGGTTATGTTGCAAAATTAATCTTTGCCGTTGGAGTATTGGGCCTTGGCTTTTTATCGATTCCAATTTTAGCCGGTTCGGCCGCTTACGCTTTTGCCGAAGCTTTTAATTTAAGAGAAGGACTAAATCAAAAATTGAAAAAGGCTCATGGTTTCTACGGAGTAATTACCATTGCAACGCTTTTGGGACTAATTATTAACTTTATTGGGATTGACCCGATTAAAGCGCTGGTTTTTGCCGCAGTAATTAATGGAATAATAGCGGTTCCGCTCATTTTTATTATCGGACTGATCGCCAGAAGTAAAAATATCATGGGAGAATTTAGAAGCGGACCGGTTTCGAATATTTTGGTTTGGGCAACTTTTATCGGCATGGGGCTTGCGGCAGTGGGGATGTTTTTGACATTTGGAAGATAGCGGCAACCTCCTCTAATTGACAAACGGTGGAAATTAGCGTACAGTTAAAGTCTTAAAAAAGAGCTCCGAAAAATCTACGGAATTTATTCTTAAGCTTAATTTTTTAAAAAAGGAGGTGTATTTTTATGGAACGTGAAACAAAACAAACAGTTGCTTTTGTCAGTGAATGGACAGATCGCATGGAAGAAAGCGAGTTCAGCATGCCGAAAGTGTCCGAGGTAATAGTCTTATTTCAAGCTAATGGTGGAGAAGCTACTTTAACGCATGATCCTCTAGAACACTACTTAGAGACAATCTAAAATTCTCGATATTGAATGGGTGATTTCTACTGACCTTGTTTTTGTAGGGCCTGAATGCAGGCAGCTTTTGCCGAAGCGTTAGTGATTTGGTCGCAAAGAGAAGTATTTATGGCTCCGGCTCCTGATTGAGGAGTAACGGTTGTAGTTTGATTTTGATTAAAATATTTGCTGACGTCGGTAAAGGTGACAGTTGTCGGGACTACGAATTTGGAATTATCAACAACCCAGGTTCCGCACTGCATGTCAACGTTTTGGTTAATATCGACGGTTTGTTTTACTTGGGCATTTGAAGTAGCCGATTTGGCGGCATTAAGATTCATTTTTACTCCCATCTGTAGCCCTTGGGACCAAATGTAAACATTTGTTCCGTCAGAGATCATGTGTGCCACCGTTTCTTTTCCGGTGCTGTCTTTAACAGCAAAATCCCCCGCAAATTTTTTATCGGCAACAACAATTGTACCTGTGCCTTTATTGTCAGGATAAGTTACTTTGCAGCTTAAAGTTTTTCCTCCGGAAAGAAGATCTAGAAGGGATCCATTAATTGAATTTGAAGTTTTCTTAGGTTGAGAAGTTGTAGCAGCGGGTTTGGTTGTGGGAGTAACTTTTTTGGAAGCTTGCAGATACATTCCGCCTACTGCCAAAGCGGCAATAACAACAAAAGCGGCTGCAACAATAAGCCAAGCTTTTTTATTCACAGGGAAAGTATAAATCTACTTTTTCCCGCTGTCAACAGTTATCTTAAGCAAATTCTTAGTTTAACCGGGGAGTATAATTAAGCTATGGATTCGGGGAGCGTAAAAAAATTTATCCGGAAAATAATTTCACTTAGCCCTTATATAATCTGTATCCTGTTTTTTATTGCTTTCAGCACGTTAGCAGTTGTCCGCCATCTTCATTATGGTTCGTTTGGTTATGATTTAGGAATAAACGATCAAACGGTTTGGCGTTACAGTACTTTCCAAGTGCCAATTGCCACGATTGATCCTTTGCCGACAAAAATAAAATTGGCGACCCACGTTGAACTGGTTTACGCACTTATTTCTCCTTTTTATTGGATTTGGAAAAGTCCGATAATGTTAATTCTAGTCAGGAATGCCTGGTTTTGTTTTTCGGGCGTGGCAGTTTATCTTCTTGCCCGGAAGAAGGGTCTAAATATATTTTTAGGAACCACGCTTGTCTTTGCATATTTAGGATTTTACGGAGTACAAAATGCAATCTGGTTTGATGTCCATAGCGCCAGTTTTGCAACGGCTTTTTTAATGTGGTTTATCTATTTTTTGGAGATAAAAAAGAAGCTTCCGGCAATAATATTTTTTTTCTTGGCAATCACTGCTAAAGAGAATATTGCGCTTTTGACATTTCTTACTTCTTTTGTCTTTTTCGTTAAACAAAGGACCAGATTGCAGATATTTTTTATGACGGTATCCGTAGGATATCTATTGTTTATTTTTTACATTTTTTTCCCGCAAATTATTCACGTGCAATACCTTTATATAGCTCAAAACGGCATAATAGATACTCTTCATCCTTTAAGTATCTTTACTAATGCGGAGAACAGACAGGTTTACTGGTTTTCACTTTTATCTTTTGGGTTTTTGCCGCTTTTGTCGCCTTTAAATTTACTTCCTGCCATCGGCGACCTGGCGACATATTTTGTTTTCGGCACCAATCTTCCAGCAGCCCAAGGACTGTTTGGGCATTATCGAATTACACTAACACCTTTTTTGATTTGGTCGGTAATCATATCTGTTTCCAGATTTAAAAAACTTAATAAGTGGTATATCGGTTTATATCTAATTATTTCTACAATGTTTGTGCAGTATGCTTTACATTTGCCGTTAAGTTATCTTTCTAAGCAATGGTTTTGGACAGAGCCCGCGGCAGTAAAAAGCATCACTAAAGTTATAACTGCATACTTACCTAAAACCGCAGCAGTTGTTGCGCAGAACAATATTATTCCGCATATCAGTGAGCGCGATAAGATTTACACTCTCTATCCGGAGCAAGAAGTATTCATTAAAAATTCTCCGTGCGGTCAAAAAGCCTGCGATTGGTTTAGATGGTTTGGAACGCCGGAGTTTTTAATAGTTGATACTTCCCCGGAATGGGACGCAAGACATTTATTAGTAGATAGAGATCCTTATATCAAAGGTCTTAAGAATTTAGAAAAAGCAGGAGTAATTAAAAAAGACGTTCAAGTAGGAACCACGATTCTGTATTTTGTCAAACAGAACCCGGAAAATTATCTTTCCCAAGGGAAGTGATTGCGGCCAAAATGTCCATAAGCAGATGTGGCAAGATAAATTGGTCTTTGTAAATCAAGCGCTTCAATTATCCCGGCAACAGAAGTATCCAAAATTTCCGACATAAAATCCTTAATTACTTTAATGGGTGCCTTTTCCGTTCCGAAAGTTTCGATTTCCAACATGACCGGTTTTTTAGCTCCGATAAAATAGGCAAGCCGTACCTCGGCTTTATCCGCTAACTTTTCTTTAACGATATGCTTAGCTAGATACCTTGCCGCATAAGCGCCGCTTCGATCAACTTTAGTCGGATCCTTGCCGGAAAAAGCACCTCCGCCAACCCTGGCATAACCACCATAAGTGTCAACAATAATTTTTCTGCCGGTTAGTCCCGAATCCGTTGCGGGGCCGGGCATATGCCAAATACCGGTGCCGTTAACAATAAGATTTTTTTCAGCTATTTTAAATCCATATTCATCCAAAATTTTTTTAACGACCTCTTTATAAAGCGCTGTTTTTACCTGGGCTAAAGTTTTTTTCTCATCATGGGGGACGGCGATTACAACTTGCAAAATCCTGTAAGGGATACCGTTTCTATACTCAATTGTTACTTGCGTTTTTCCGTCAGGCCGGAGAAATTTAAGTGTTGTTTTTTTAACTTCGTCTAATCTTTGTGCCAGTCGATGTGCGAGAATAATCGGCATTGGCATTAAAACTTTTGTTTCCCTGCAGGCAAAACCAAACATCATTCCCTGATCTCCGGCGCCTTTAACTTTTACTCCTTTAAAGATTTCCGGTGACTGTTTATGAATATCAACGTCAATTGGAGACTGGTCGGTAAAATTAAAAGCCGGATTAGTGTAGCCCAAATCCCGAATTCTTTTTCTGGCAACTTTGGCAAAATCTACTTTGGCAGTGGTAGTTACTTCACCGGCGATAGTAACCTTATTAAAAGCCACCAAAGTTTCTACTGCCACCCGGCCGGTCGGGTCTTGTTTTAAGACTTCGTCCAAAATTGCATCACTGATAGAGTCGCAAATTTTATCAGGATGTCCTGCACAAACCGATTCCGATGTAAAGACAAAATTATTCATATTGCACAAAAAACCTCTCGGTCAAGAGAGGTATTAGACTTGTCGCCTGGGCGACCGCATCTTCCTTTTCAGGAATGGCACCGTTTGTCTTTCGGTTGCCGCCCCGTTTTTAGACGGGATCTCTTGATGACTTTTCTATTAAACAAAAAATAATTTTTTTTGTCAAGTGATTCGCGGGAAAAGAGGAGCAGCCGATTTTATTTTCGGACCTGCAAATTGTTTTTCGATTTTCTCCGCGGTTGCGGGCATAAATGGTTTAAATTCAGCGGCAATTTCTCTTATTCTTAACACAAGGATTGATAATTTTTCATTTGCTTCTTTCGGATTTTCTTTTAATTTTTTCCATAATTCCTCTCTATTTATAAATTCGTTTGCCTCATTAATATTTTGAGAAACTGTTTGCAAATAATCACTAAATCTGTATTCTTCGATTTGTTTTTCAAGTAATGTAATATTTCGGATATCACTTTTCTTAAATTCCTTAAAAGCGGCACCCGATAATTCGCAAAGTTTGGCAACCCGGGCGACTAAATTACCTAAGCCATTGGCCAAATTAGTATTGTAACTTTCGGTTAGTTTATCAAAAGAAAAATCACCGTCTTCGCCGAAAGGAAAACGGGAAACTAAAAGATAGCGGGTGGCGTCAACGCCGAATTTATCAACCAGTTCTTTTGGCGAGATTACGTTTCCTAAAGATTTTGAAATTTTTTGTCCGTTAATGGTAAAAAATCCGTGGGCAAAAACCGTTTTGGGCAGAGGCAGCTCCGCCGCTTTTAAAAGCGCACACCAAATAACCGTATGGAACCAAAGAATATCTTTACCGATTAAATGTAAATTTGCCGGCCAAAATTCTTTTTTGTCTTCCAAGAATTGAGTGGCAGTGTAATAATTGAACAACGCTTCCACCCAAACATAAATGGTTTGTTTATTATCCCAGGGAATAGGAATTCCCCAGGAAACTTCTTCGCGGGAAATGGCGATATCTTTTAATTCTTCTTTTAGTTTTCCTAAGATTTCTTTTTTCTTGCTTTGAGGCAAAATTGCTACGGTGTCCGTTTCAAAATCTTTAATTAATTCATTTCTATATTTTGAGAGCTTGAAAAAATAATTCTTCTCTTTTTGATGAACGGGAGTTTTGTTTGGATGAAGTGGGCATTTGCCGTCTACCAAGTCGCTTTCGCTTAAAAACTTTTCGCAGCCTTCGCAGTACAACCCTTCATAGATTCCTTCTTCGATAAGTCCTTTAGCAAAAATTTTCTGCAGGATTTCCTGGACCAGTTTTTCATGTCTTTTGTCGGTGGTCCTAAAGAAGTGGTCGTATTTTACATTTAATAAATCCCAAGCCTCCTTAAATCTTGGGACAACAGAGTCGGCGTATTCTTTGGGATTTTTGCCGGCTTCCTTAGCGGCGGTAGCAATTTTTGCGCCGTGTTCGTCCGTGCCGGTTAGAAAAAAAACATTTTCATCTCCCAGCTTAATTTTTTGATACCGCGCAATGATATCGGCAGCAACCGTTGTGTAAGCATGCCCAATGTGCGGAACATCGTTAATATAATAGATCGGCGTTGTAACGTAAAACTTGTTCATGGCCAAATTATAGCAGAATCACCTCCGTTTTAGGAAAAATAACTCTTCAATCGCAAAGAGAACAATTAGTGTTCCGATAAAAAACGGATTATTTAGTTTAATAAAATATAAAAACAGAATTCCCGAAAGAAGAAGACTTAAGAAAAATCCCTGACGTGAATTTGCGAATAAAAAGCCGAAAAAGAAAAAGAAAAACAGGAATAAAAGCGTAAAAAACAAAGGCAGGATAGGGAAGAGAAGATTATTTAGATTAAATTGATAACCGGGCGGGAAATTAAAGACCAAATACAAAAGAACTCCCAGCGTTAAAAAACTTAAAATTAAAATCGGAAAGTTTCTTCTTCGCTTCCGCATAGCCTAAGTTTAACAGATTTATTAAAAAGGGTCTTGACAAGGGTTAGCAGTCATGTTATATTACTGCTAACTTTAAAAATCTGAAGTTATGCATGACTTAACAGCAAGACAAGTTGAAATTCTAAAAAGCTTAATCGAGGAATACATTACGACCGCAGAGCCGGTTGGTTCGGAAACCTTAGAAAAAAAGCATAATTTGTCGGCCAGCCCCGCAACTATTCGAAACGAAATGGTAAAGCTGACGGAGCTGGGATATCTCAAAAAATCACATATTTCGTCCGGTCGCGTGCCAACTCCCGAAGGCCTTAAGTTTTACGTCAAGCAGCTGATGAAGGAAAAAGAGCTGTCGGTTACGGAAGAAGTTGCTTTAAAAGAAAAAGTTTGGGATTTAAGAGAACAAGAACGAAAATTTTTGCAGGAAATTACCAGGACTTTAGCAGAAAGAACAAAAGCTTTGGCGTTAACTACGACAGCGGATGGAGATATGTTCTGTGCGGGTTATGCCAACATTTTAGACATGCCGGAATTTCTGGATATTGATATAACCAGAACTTTACTTTCGGCAATCGACGAGGCAGAATGTATTAGGAATATTTTCTCCGGCCAGATAGACGACAATGACATTCATGTGCTTTTGGGTGATGAATTGGGACCGAGATTAAACGGCCCTTACGGATTTATTTATACAAAATATGAAACACCAATGCATTTAGGAGGAGAAATCGGAGTATTGGGGCCAAGCAGATTAAATTACACATCAATTATTCCAACGGTTAGATATTTTGGAAATTTAATTAAGGAATTAGCGACTGGGTGGTAAAAGGATGAAAAAGCAGAATATAAAAAATGAAAAACCAGATTTTGAGAACCTTGAAAATCAATTAAAAAGAGCGTTGGCCGACTATCAGAATTTAGAAAAAAGGATCGCCGAAGAAAAAGTTTTTTGGATAAAAGTAGCCAATAAGGATTTACTTTTGAAATTATTGCCCGGAATCGATAATCTGCTTTTGGCAGAAAAACATACTCAGGACGAAGGCATAAAAATTTCGACCAAGCATTTATTAGAAATCCTGGAGCAAGAAGGAATCAAAAAGATTGAAACGATCGGTAAGGATTTTGATCCGAAGTTAATGGAAGCGATCGGAACAGCCGAAGGAGAAGACGGAAAAGTAGTAGAAGAAGTAAGAGCGGGATACATGCTTTTCGACTCGGTCTTAAGGCCGGCGCAGGTGATAGTCGGGAAAAAAGATCTATGATCTATGATTTACGACTGACGAATTAAAATTCGTAGTTGAAAATGATAAATCATAAATAGTAAATTATAAATATAGACTTATGGGAAAAATAATCGGAATCGATTTAGGTACAACTAACTCATGCGTAGCGGTAATGGAAGGCGGGAGCCCGAAGGTTATCCATTCGGCGGAAGGACGAAACGTTATTCCGTCGGTGGTTGATCCGGTAACGCATGTAGTCGGCGATGTTGCCAAAAGACAGATCGTTTTAAAACCGAAAGAAACCATCTTTTCTATTAAGAGATTGATGGGCAGAAAATATACGGATACTTCGGTGCAAAGTGATATTAAATGGTTGCCTTACACCGTAAAGTCGGGACGTGACGGAATGGCCGACGTTGAAGTTAGCGGCAAAACTTATACGCCTCAGGAGCTTTCGGCCATGATTTTGCAGAAAATCAAAGCTGACGCCGAGGCCTATTTAGGCGATAAAGTAACCCAAGCAGTTATTACGGTCCCCGCCTATTTTGACGATTCACAAAGACAAGCGACCAAACAAGCCGGAGAGATTGCCGGGCTTGAAGTAATGAGAATTATCAATGAACCGACCGCCGCATCTTTGGCTTACGGATTGGATAAGAAAAACGCCCACACAATTGCAGTTTATGATTTGGGAGGCGGCACTTTTGATATCTCAATCTTGGAATTGGGAGATGGAGTTTATGAAGTAAAGTCAACCAACGGCGATACGCACTTAGGCGGAGACGATTTTGACCAGGAGATTTTAAATTATCTTGCCGACGAATTTAAAAAGGAAAATAATATTGATTTAAGAAAAGATCCGCAGGCTTTACAGCGCTTAAGAGAGGCGGCCGAAAAAGCCAAAATCGAACTGTCTTCGGCCCAGGAAGCGCAAATCAACCAGCCGTTTATTACGCAGGGGCCAAACGGACCGCTGCATCTAACCATGACTTTAACCCGCGCGCAGCTGGAAAAAATCGTTGATCCGCTAGTTCAAAAAACAATTAAACCGGCGGAGCAAGCCTTAAAAGATGCCAAAGTAACGGTTAAAGACATCGACGAAGTAGTTTTAGTCGGTGGAATGACCAGAATGCCAAAAGTGGTTGAAGTAGTGACTAAGTTTTTCGGAAAGGAACCGAATAAATCGGTTAACCCCGACGAAGTCGTTGCGGTCGGCGCCGCAATTCAAGGCGGAGTCCTAGGCGGAGAAGTCAAAGACGTTCTACTTTTGGATGTTACGCCGCTAACCTTGGGAATCGAAACTTTGGGAAGTGTGTCGACGCCTTTGATTACCAAAAATTCGACAATCCCTACCTCAAAATCACAAGTATTTTCAACGGCAGCCGATACTCAAACCCAGGTCGAAATCAATGTTTTGCAAGGCGAGCGCCCGATGGCAGCCGACAACAAGTCTTTGGGTAGATTTGTTCTGGACGGGATTCCGCCGGCACCGCGCGGTGTCCCGCAAATTGAAGTCGCTTTCGATATCGACGCTAATGGTATCTTAAATGTAAAGGCAACCGATAAGGCCACCGGCAAAGAGCAAAGTATTAAGATTACCGGCTCAACGGGACTGACTAAAGAAGAAGTCGAGCGAATGACCAAAGAGGCTGAAGCCCACGCCAGTGAAGATGCTGATAAAAAAGAAAAAGTTGAAGTCAGAAATCAGGCAGACTCGCTAATCTTTACTGCCGAGAAAAGCTTAAAAGACGCGGGAGATAAAGTTTCGGAAGATATCAAAAAAGAAATTGAAGAAAAAGTAGCCGCGTTGAAATCAGTTTTTGATAGCGGGTCCAAAGAAGACTTGGAGACAAAAACTAAAGATCTTTCCGATTCGCTGCAAAAAATCGGACAGGCGATGTATCAAAATCAGCCGGGAGCGGAAGCTCAGCCCGGAGATCAAGCTTCGCCAGCCGACGGGCAGGCAAAAACCGACGATCAAAAAACAGACGAACCCGTAGAGGGCGAAGTGGTTAACTAAAATTAAATTCAAAAATCAAAATTCAAATTAAGGCGCAAAGGTGCGCCTTTTGTAATATAATACGGCTATGGCAAGTGAAGATTATTATAAAATTCTCGGGGTAACAAAATCCGCAAATGAAGCAGAAATAAAAAAAGCTTACCGCAAATTAGCGCTTCAGTATCATCCTGACCGAAATAAGTCAAAAGAAGCGGAAGAAAAATTTAAAGAGGTAAACAAAGCCTACGAAGTTTTATCCGACCAGCAAAAAAGACAAACTTATGATCAATTCGGCAGCGCGGCTTTTGAGCAGGGCGCCCCGGGCGGGCAAGGTCCGTTTGGCGGCTTCGGTGGACAGCAGGGTCCGTTTACTTATACTTATACAACTTCCGGTGGGGGGCCGCAGGGTTTTGATTTTGGCGGCGGATTTTCCGATCCATTCGATATTTTCGAACAGTTTTTTGGCGGAGGTAACCCCTTTGGCAGGGCCGCGAGAAGATCGGCCTATTCCTTAACGATATCTTTTATGGAGGCGGTAAAAGGAACTACGAAAAGAGTTAATTTAGGCGGTAGAACCCAAACCATAAAAATTCCGGCGGGGGTTGACAGCGGTTCAAGAATAAGATTTGGCGATGCGGATGTAATAATTGATGTTAATGCGGATAAAAGATTCCGTAGAGAAGGATATGACATTATTTCGGAAAAGGAAGTTTCTTTTTCGCAGGCTGCGCTTGGAGATACAATAGAAGTGGAAACAGTGCAGGGAATAGTGAAAATAAAAATTCCGGCGGGGACACAGCCTGAGACATTAGTTAGGTTAAGAGGTAAGGGCGTAAAAATGTTAAGGTTGTCGGGAAACGGCGACCACTACGTTAGAATTAAAGTAACAGTTCCAAAAAATCTCACCGGACAGCAAAAAGAATTACTTAAGGAGCTGGACGAAGAATCCTCCAAAAAACACGGCTGGTTCTAGCTTTGCTATAATCATCTTGTGAAAAAGTTTATTGTTGCTTTTGCCGGTCCCGCGGGAAGTTCTAAAACGCCAATTGCAAATTATTTAAGCGGACAATTCGGTCTTCCGGTTTTTAATACGGATGCGATAAGAGCGGAAATGACCGAAGACTTTCTTAGCTACGATAGAGATCAATACAAGACATTTAAGAATAAAAGATTTAGAAAAATAGTTGATAAGGGGAATTCATTTATTTTAGATGCGAGTATCGATCGGGAATGGGAGACTTATAAAAAGATAATAGACGGGGAATATGCGGTATTTATAATTAGTATAGATATCAGCGAAAAATTCTTAAGAGATCTTTATAAAGCAAAAATTTACCAAGCCACCCAAGATATAGATAAATGGATGGAGGATCATAGAAAATTTTTAGAAAAATATGGGAAACTGGTTAATTTAAGCATTAATGATAATAATTTTAAGAACCGGCTAGCGTTATCGGCAGAAGCACTGGAAAAGTGGATTAAGGAATAACTTAATTTGAATTTTTGAGTTAAATCCCCTACACTTAAATTAATGTTCACACTGCCCTTTGCAATAATAAAATTTTGGTATCTCGAAGCTCCTGTCTCCATTTTTAATTTCTTTACGCTTATCAATCGCGGATTTTTCGATATTTTCTCTTTGCCTTTAATGGTCAAAACTTTTTTCAAGCCCTGGAAGAATGAGTACCGTAAGGGCTTCATCGGTTTTTCCCGGGCGATGGGAATGTTTTTCAAAAGTATTTTTATAGCAGCAGATTTATTCATGCTTTTCTTTATCTTTCTGTTTGAATTTAGCGCGATGCTTATTTTTCTTTTGTTTCCGGTAGTGATTTTATATTTGGCGTTTGTAATTTAATATGGAATTTTACGCAAAACTTTATGATTTTTACCATGCCGGTCCGATTCGGCTGGTAAGAGTTTCTCTTTTGGTAATTTTACTTTTAATGTCTTATGTAATGTTGGGAATTCATCCCAATATTTTTCTTCTCTTTCTAGGAATATTTATAGTTTTTGAGATCTTTTATAAATATAAAGTTAAAAAATTAATGCCTAAATCGACAGTAACAGAAGCGAATAATTTTAAAGATACGGCTACATTAGAAGCGATGAGCGTTATAGTGGATTGTCTTAATTCCGACAAGCTCATTAAAAAGCTGTTAAAACTCCCGGAAATAAAATTTATTGTTAACAGAGCAAAAACCGGAAAAGATTTGGAACGTAACATAGTTTTAGATCAAATAAGAGATAAAGCTTTAGAGGTCGCAAAGCAAGTTAAGGGGAAATATGTAACAACAATGGATCTTTTTGTTGCTTATCTTTTGCTTTCTGAACCGCTGGCGAAAACATTATTTAATGCCAAATTAAAAGAACAGGATATCCTAAATATTTTGGTTTGGGTCAGGCAGGCATACCCGGGGCAGGAAACGCCCAAAAAATTTGAATACCATTTCTGGGGAGAAGGGTTTGCCGAAGAAATAGTTTACGGATGGACAGTTGAGGCAAAAAAATACATGGTCGACATGACGGGCAGGCTTATCGATAAAAACCAAACACCGATTGGCAGAGAGGAAGAATACCGGGGAATGCTGGAGGCCCTAGCGAATAATAAAAGTCTGATTTTAGTCGGAGAGACAGGCAGCGGAAAAACAGCCGCAGTTGAAGCATTGGCTTTGGAAAGCTTCTATGGGAAACTCGGCGGAAATCTTTTTCATCAAAAAATCTATCAATTAATGGTGGATGCATTTATGGCGGGAGCGACCAATAAAGGAGAGGTTGAAGAAAGACTTGATGCGCTGATTCAGGAAGTTGCTCATGCGGGAAACGTAATTATCTTTCTGCCCGACTTCCAAAATATTTTAGGCAGCACTACTTTTCAGCTCGATATTTCGGGAGCAATTTTACCCTACGTTGAAAACGGCATGATCAGAATTATAGGTACGGTTACTCAGGGAGTTTATAAAAAATACGTCGAGCCGTTGCATTCGTTGCTGGAATCTTTTGCGGTAGTTGAATTTGAAACACCGTCCGAAGATGTAGTCTTAGAAATGCTGTTTAGAAAAGCGCTCTACATAGAGAAAAAGGATAAAGTTTATATTACCTATAGAGCAATTCTGCACGCTTTTAAATTTGCTGACAAGTATTCGAAAGAAAGGGCTTTACCGGGTTCGGCGGTAAATCTTTTGGAAGATACGGCAGCTGCTGTGGCGTTAGCTCGTCAGAAAGTAGTGGATGAAGAAGATGTTCTTACCCAAGTTGAGAAAAAAGTAAAAGTTGCGGTGGGAGAACCGAAACCGGTTGAAAAAGAATTGCTTTTGAATCTTGAAACGGAAATTCACAAGCGGATTATCGGTCAAGATGAGGCAGTGTCTGCAATTTCAGAAGCCATTAGAAGAGAAAGAACAGGTTTAAATGAAGCAACGAAACCGATTTCATTTTTGTTTCTGGGTCCAACCGGAGTCGGAAAAACCGAAACAGCCAGAGTATTATCTAATGTTTATTTTGGGACAGAACAAGTTATCCGTTTAGACATGAGCGAATATGGAGGGGATGAAGGACAGAAAAGATTACTTGGTTCAGGTCCCGGGGAGGGAGATGAAAAAGGCCAGTTAACGGAAGCAATTTTTGATAATCCGTATTCTTTGGTATTACTTGATGAATTCGAGAAGGCTGATAATAAAGTCCTGGATTTATTCTTGCAGGTTTTTGACGAAGGCAGATTGACGGATAATAAAGGTAAAACAGTTTCTTTTGCAGACGCAATTATTATTGCAACTTCTAATGCCGGATCAGAGTTTATCCGGGAAGCGGTCGGTAAAGGTGTAGTCGTAGACAAGACTTTTCGACACGGGCTATTAGAATATTTACAGACGCAAAGAATTTTCAGGCCTGAACTTTTAAACAGATTTGACGGCGTAATTGTTTTCAAGCCTTTAGATACGGAGCAGATAACACGAATAATCGGCCTTGCGTTGCAGGATTTTGTCAGAACCTTAGCCGAGAAAGATATCAAAATACAGTTTGATCAAAAAATACTTGACAAGATTTCTAAAGAGGGAGTGGATAAAGAATTTGGAGCGAGGCCCTTAAAAAGATATGTCCAGGATTATATTGAAGATCCGATTGCCAAGAAAATGCTGGCCGATGAAATAAAAAGAGGAGATTCAATTTCCGCTTCGGTTGACGTCTCAAACAGCATCTCGTTTACCAAGCTTTAATCCTCCTTCTCTACGCGCTTTTAAAAGTTGTCGTACGTTTGCAGCAAGTTCTGTTTTCTCCATTTGCTCAAGCTGGTCAAAGGGATAAAAACCAATGCTTTTATGCATTTTTTGTTTCGGAGAAAGTTCCGTGTATTTAATTCTGGCTAAAAAATTTACATGTCTTCTTCTCTCCCCGTGTTTTTTGTATCTGGTAGTTATCACTCTGGCGACTATTTCAATACCTTCTAAACCACCTATCTCTTCCCAAGCTTCTCTGACAGCTGTTCTTTTTAGGCTTTCATTTTTTCTTTGGCCTCCTCCCGGAGTCTCCAGTTGCCTTTTTCCGGGAACGTCCCTTTGCAAAAGAAGCATCTCTCCCGCTTCGTTTAAAATTATGCAGTTTGCGGATACACTATGCGACTTTTCAACGCTGGTTGAAAGTTCTATTGGGTGAGCATTTGCCGCTTGTTCTGCCGTTATTTCTCTTTCCATCGAACAACAATTATATCATTAGATATCAAATCATACCTGTTGAAGCCGATGTTTAGAAATGCTATACTAGAGCACATTATGCCGGCAATACAGCGAAGTGAGTTTGCATTAGCTTTGAATCAGGTCTCAAACGAAAGAGGTATTGATCCCGAAGTGGTTTTGGAAACCGTGCGAAATGCTATTTTGGCAGCTTACAGAAAAGATCATCCGGAGGTTGAAATCGAAGAATATACTGCCATTTTAGATTCAAATACCGGAGAAGCAAAAATCATGCATGATAAAGAAGATGTCACTCCTCCGGGATTTGGCAGAATCGCCGCGCAAACCGCCAAACAGGTAATCTTACAAAAAATCAGAGAAAAAGAAAAAGAAGCGGTTCTTTCGGATTTTCGGCTTAGGCTCGGCTCCATTGCCAACGGTATGGTTCTAAGATTTGCCGGTCCCAACGTAATTGTGGATGTTGGTAAAACCGAAGCAATAATGCCCCCCGGCGAACAGATTCAAAATGAGAAATACCATTTGAACCAAAGATTGGTAGTCTATCTTTTGGAAATTCAGGAAGGATTAAAAGGAGAAGAAGTAGTAGTTTCCAGGTCGGCTCCAAAACTTTTGGAAGGCTTATTTAAGCGTGAAGTTCCCGAAGTAGCTCAAGGCGCTGTAGAGGTAAAAGACATTGTCAGAGAAGCAGGCATGAGGAGTAAAGTAGCAGTTGCTTCAAACCAGTCGGGGATTGATCCGGTTGGAAGCTGTGTCGGGCAAAAAGGGGTCAGAATTCAGGAAGTAATTAAGGAATTTGGCGGCATGGAAAAAATCGATATTATCCAATGGCAGGAACTCCCCAAAAATTATATAGCCGCAGCCTTATCTCCGGCTAAGGATTTAAGAGTTGAGTTGGATGAAAAAGAAAAGATTGCGCACGTTTTTGTTGCGCAGGAAGAACTTTCTTTGGCAATCGGTAAGGAAGGGCAAAATGTGAGGCTTGCCTCAAGACTAACCGGTTACAGGATTGAAATTGAAGGCAAAGAAGACGAAGCATCAACAGCAGAAGACAAAAAGACAGTTAAAACCGTAACCAGGAAATCTGCTAAAAAGGCAGACGCAGAAGAGGCTGTAACGGCCGTAGAGGTCAAAGAAGCCAAAGTCAAGGCTGTTGATGAAAGTCCAACACCAGCGTCAAGCGAGACAGTCAAGGTTTCAGTTAAAAAGGCAGATACAGAAGATAAAGCAGCAACCAAAGGTTCCGACAAGACTAGCTAAAATATGAGAAATTGTATTTTTTCCCAAAATTTAATCTTGTCAGAAAAAGATTATGGATCAAACAAAAAACGACAATCAATATCCGCCGGTAATTGCAGTATTAGGACACGTTGACCACGGTAAAACTACCCTGTTGGACGCGATTAGAAAAACCAACATTGCTCAAAAAGAGCACGGTGGAATAACGCAAAAAATCGGAGCTTCCACAATTGAAATCGAGCACGAAGGAAATACCCGCAGGATTACCTTTATTGATACTCCAGGGCACGAGGCTTTCTCAAAAATGAGAGGAAGAGGCGCTCAGGCTGCAGACATAGGGCTTTTAATAATTTCGGCTGTTGATGGAGTAATGCCGCAGACTAAAGAAAGCATTTTGCTTTTGAGAGCTTCGAAAGTGCCTTTTATCGTCGTTTTAACCAAATCTGACTCCCCGGAAAAGAATTCCGAAAAAGTAAAGCAACAATTGTTAAAAGAAGAAGTAATGCTGGAAGATTACGGTGGGCAAATTCCTTCAATCGAGGTTTCAGCGAAAACCGGAACTAACATTAAACAACTGCTCGATTTAATTCTGTTGGTTTTCGATCTTTATAAAGCGTCAGGAGATTACAAGCTTTCGGAGAACAACAATTTCGAAGGGGTAATTATTGAATCGAAGCTTGATCCCAGGTCGGGTCCGAGAGTAACGGTAATTATAAAAAACGGAATGATCGGCATTAGGGAAGAAGTGGTAGCAGAAGATGCTAAGGGTAAGGTGAAAAATTTAATCTCGGATACGGGAAAACAAGTACAAAGCGCAACAGTCGGAGACGCGGTGGAAATTTTAGGCTTTGAATCGGTTCCTCCCGTAGGAACGATCGTTTACAAAAAAGATCAGGCCATTGCTGCCTCGGCAAAAACTGCGGAAGAGATTACTCAAAATGGGAAAAAAGAGATAAACGAAGACTTCATATCAATTATACTCTGTGCCGATACGCAAGGCTCTTTAGAAGCAATTATTAATTCTCTGCCGCAAGATATAAACATTGTTTTGAAGAAAACAGGCGATATCGAAGCTTCGGATATTTTCTTTGCCAAATCGGTGGGAGCGATAGTTTTAGGCTTTAATATAAGAATAAAGCCGGAAGTTGTAACCTTAGCGAAAACAGAGAAAGTGATTTTAAAAGGATATTCAATAATTTATGAAATGATTGATGAAATAAACGACTTTGTGGCCGGGAAACTTGAATCATTACAGGAAGAAATCTACGGAATAGCAAAAATTCTGGCCAGATTTCCTTATGAAAAAACAGAGGTTTTGGGAATTTCGGTTACGGAGGGAAGAGTGGCTAAGGGTGATAAGGCAAGAATTGTCAGGGGCGAAGAAGTAATCGGCGAAAGTTATATTACCTCAGTCAGACAAGGCAAGGAGCAAATTTCCAAAGCGGAGAGCGGCCAGCAGGCCGGAATCGTCCTGGCGCCGCGACTTGACTTTACTATAGGCGATATGGTAATATGCCATGGTTAAATTTTAAACTATGGAAAATTCAAGTTTTAAGCAAATCAGGGAGGCTTTGGAGAAATGTAAAAGTATTGGGGTTTTAACCCCCAAAGATCCAACCCTTGACACAATGGCAGCGGCGTTAGGTTTATACCTTTCGCTTTTGGGAACAGGTAAAGAAGTTTTAATCGCAACTCCTTCAGATCCTCTGGTAGAAGTTTCATCTTTAGTCGGAATCGATAAAGTTAAAACCAGTCTTGAGGGCGGAAAAGGAGACTTGGTTGTTTCTTTTCCCTACCAGGAAGGCACAATTGAAAAAGTTTCTTATACATTAGAAAATGATTTCCTTAACATTATTATTAAAGCCGGCGAAGCCGGTCTATCATTTAACGAACAGGATATTCAATATTCAAAGGGACAGATAGCGCCGGAGTTACTCTTTATAGTAGGTGCGGAAAAGATATCGGATCTCGGAAAATTATTTAATCCGGCGGAACTTAAAGGTACAACCGTCGTCAATGTAAACAATAAGGCAAGTGAGCATAGTTTCGGCGATATTCATGTTGTCTCCGCCAGATTTTCTTCTGTTTCCGAAGCGGTTGGAAACATAATCCTTTCCTTAGGACTTAAAATCGATGCCGATATCGCCCAGAATTTAATGGCCGGCATATCGCAGGCGACGGATAATTTCCAAAACCAGATTACAAGTCCTTTAGCTTTTGAATTAGCCGGAGTGTTGCTTAGAAACGGGGCAGTCAGAAATGCCCAAGCTAAAAAAACAGCCAGGTCCCAAGCGGATATTACTAAAGAGCTTCAGGATTTCTTTGCGCTTAAGCCCAACCAAAATGAGCAAAAACCGCAAACAACTATTCCGTATCCTAAACTGCAAAAAGTGGAACGGGAAAAGCTAAGAGAGGATGAAGGAGATGAAAATAATAATCCTCCGGAAGACTGGTTGGCACCGAAAATTTATAAGGGTTCTACGGACTTTGAATAACCACTTGTAAAAGTTTTTTATAACTGGTATAATGGTCAAACAATTATAGATTTTTAAAGAAAGTTATTTGTATGCCACTTAGCTCTTCACAGAAGAAAGACATAATTAAAGAGTTTCAGACAGTTAAAGGCGACACCGGTAGCCCGGAAGTCCAAGTCGCGCTTTTAAGTAGCAGAATTGAGAAACTGACAGAACATCTTAAGGAACATGCACATGACGTTCATTCAAGACGCGGACTATTGTCAATGATTGCGAAAAGGAGAAGACTTATTAACTTCTTGGAAAAAGTGGATAAAGGAAGATCCTCCACTATTACAAAAAGGATAGGACTTAAGGAATAGATTTAATGAAAAAAACCTCAGTTAGTTTAGAATTAGCGGGTAAAAAATTGACCTTTGAAACAGGCGAATTAGCAGCCCAAGCTACGGCCTCTGTTTTTGCGCGTCTTGGCGATACGGTTGTTTTGGTAACCGTGGTTGAAGGTCCAAAAACAGACCTGGATTATTTTCCTCTTTCGGTTGACTACATTGAAAGATTATATGCCGGCGGAAAAATTAAGGGCTCGCGTTGGGTAAAACGTGAAGGGAGAGCCTCCGACGAAGCAATTCTGGCGGGAAGATTGATCGATCGATCAATTAGGCCTTTATTCCCCAAAACCTTTAAGAATGAAGTTCAGGTAACCGCAACAGTACTTTCCGTTGACGGCGAAAACGATCCCGATATTTTAGCGCTCAATGCGGTTTCGGCCGCTTTGGCAATTTCCAGAATTCCTTGGAACGGACCGGTAGGAGCAGTCCGCATGGGGTACGTTAAAGAAAACGGTACAAAGGCGGAATTTTTAACCAATCCTACCAGTGCCGAAGCAGATCTCTCGGAACTCGATTTAGTAGCTTCGCAAGCAAAAGATAAAACCGTAATGATTGAAGCTGGCGCACGCCAGGTTACGGAAGATATTTTGGTTGGAGCAATAGAAAAAGCGCATACAGAAACAAAAAAAATTATCGGCTTAATCGAAGAGCTAACGGAAAAAGCGGGACAAAAAAAGCTGGAAGTTTCGGAAGATCCGGCTTTGCATGAAGCAATCGCCTTTATCGAAAAAACCTACAAAGATGAAATATTAACACTCATTAAAGGCATGGTTAATAAAGAATCTGGATCGGGAAGCGAAGAATTGGTTGTAAAGATTTATGAAGACTTTAAAATCGGCAACCCGGGAAGCGAATTGGATAAAAAAGTAATCCTGCAGGCGATGGAAAAAGTAATGTACAAGATTATCCGCTCCGATGTTGTCACGAAAAAGAAAAGACAAGACGGGAGAAAATTGGATGAAATCCGACAACTTAGCGCAGCGGTAGGAATTTTGCCCAGAACGCATGGCTCGGCGCTTTTCCAAAGAGGAATTACCCAAGCACTTTCGATTGTCACTCTCGGCAGTCCTAAAATGGAACTTTTAATCGAGTCGGCCGAAGGCGAAGAGACAAAAAGATATATTCATCATTATTCAGGGCTTCCTTATTCATTTGGCCAGACCGGAAGAATCGGCACGCCATCGAGAAGGGAAATAGGTCACGGCGCTTTAGCCGAAAGAGCTTTGGAAGCAGTAATTCCGGCTCAGGAAGTTTTCCCTTATACAATTAGAGTTGTTTCCGAAGTTTTGTCGCAAAACGGTTCAAGCTCTATGGCTTCTACCTGCGGTTCAACATTGGCTTTAATGGATGCGGGAGTACCGATTCTTAAACCGGTAGCCGGAATCTCAATCGGTATGATGTCGGATGAAAAATCCTATGAACTCTTAACCGATATTATCGGTCTTGAAGATTTCTCGGGAGACATGGATTTCAAGGTCGCCGGAACAGACAGTGGTGTAACCGCTATCCAACTCGACGTAAAAATCCCCGGACTAACAGTGGAACAAATAAAAGCCATTTTGCAAAGAGCCAAAGATGCGAGACTTCTGATTTTGGAAAAAATTCATGAAGTAATGCCCGAATTCAGAACAAATCTTTCGCAGTATGCCCCCAAAATAGCCATGGTTAAGATTCCGGCGGAAAAAATAGGTGAATTAATCGGGCCCGGAGGAAAAACAATCAAGAACATTATCGCCGTAACCGGAGCACAGGTTGATGTTGAAGATGACGGTTCGGTAGCTATTTCGGGAACTGATGAAACGTCGGTGCAAAAAGCCCTGGAATGGGTAAAAAGCCTAATGAGAGAAGTGGTTGTCGGAGAGAGCTTCGAAGGCGAAGTTAAGAGAATTTTGCCGTTTGGCGCATTCGTAGAATTTTTGCCGGGCAAAGAAGGAATGGTCCATGTTTCCAAAATGTCGACCGAATTTGTCAAAGATCCAAACGATATGGTAAAAATCGGACAAAAAGTAAACGTTAGAGTTGTAGAAGTTGACGAACAGGGAAGAATAAATCTTTCGATGCTCTCTCCGGAACAGGAAAGAACCGAAAGCGCAAGACCAAGGCCGCCAATGGGAGAAGACAGGCGACCGGGAGGATTCAATCGCAGTTTTGACCGCAGACCACCGCAACATTCAAGTGAACATCCTTTATCAATGCAATTAAGACGTGAAAGAGGAAATGATTGGAGATCAAGAGGAGACAACCGAAAACCTCCGTATAGAAAACCGTACTAACCTCCGGATGGTATAATTACTAAGGAAACCTCAAGAAATATGTTGGAACAAACAGATGGCATACAGTTAACAGATTCTGAACGCGAAAGTTTAATAACCCACGAACGGGTAATTTTGCAGAGCGCGGATGACACGGTTATTTTAAAGCAACTGCTGCCGGAAGATGCGGAAAAATACTTTGAATTGGTCGATGCTTCCAGAGAACATTTAAGTAGAAAATATTCAAGTCAACGTAAAGATATAACATCCGGCAAATACCCAGATCTGCAGTCCGTAATAGACAGTATTATTCCGCCGGAAGATTTAGGTAAAAGTAAAGCAAAATTAAAATACAGGTTCGGAATTTGGGATGGGGATCTTATGGTGGGTTCTGACAATTTAACTCCGCTTGGCAATGGTTGTGCGGAATTGGGATCATGGATTGCCAAAAGATATACGGGCCATCATTACCATTATGCCGCTAGAGGCAGAAGGTTATTGGTAGATTTTGCTTTTAACCAGCTTAATTTGGATGAATTAGTTTGCAAGATAGAAATGGGAAATGAGGCAAGCCGTCATTCGGTCGAAAGTTCAGGTTTTACACTTACGGAAGAAAAGGTTGGGGGCTGGATTTTTATCCTTAGGCGACCCCAAGCAGAAACGTAGTCCTAATTGTTTATCCTTTATCATTAGCTATTATTTTGTTATCATAAGAATATATGGATTTAGAACTGCCCATTGACCAGCAAATTCAAAAACTGAAAGAAAAAACTAAAGCCGCGAATTTACCTTCTGACCTTTTGGAAAAAGTAGACGGAATGATTACGCTTCTTAGAGCCAGTATTAAATCCGGCGGAGGGACCTTTACCGATTTTGAAAACACCGCAAATTATGTGAGTTGGATTTGTTCGTTGCCATTTGAAAAAGAAACACAGGATATTATGGATTTAAATATAGTTAAACAGACATTAGACAAAAACCATTATGGTTTAGACAATATTAAAAGTACGATCTTGGAATATTTGTCGTCTTTAATTTTGAATATGGAAGTTAATCAAACCGATAAAGCGGTTAAAGCGCCGATTTTATGCTTAATCGGTTTGGTAGGAACGGGGAAAACAACGCTGGCGATTTCTATTGCCGAGGCGATGGGAAGAAAATTCGAAAGAATTCCCTTTGGAGGAATGGGAGACTCGTTAACTTTGCGCGGACAGTCAAGATCATTTTCCGACGCGGAGCCGGGGCAAGTCATTAAAAAATTGGTTCACTCCCAAAGTAAAAACTGCGTTATCTTACTTGATGAATTAGATAGGGTTGCCGAAAGCGCCAGATCCGACATAATGGGAGTATTGGTAGAGCTTTTGGATTCGGAGCAAAATAAATTTTTTACCGATCATTACATTGATTATCCTTTTGATTTGTCACATGTTTTGTTTATTGCTACCGCTAATAACACCACCAACGTCTCTACGGCCGTTTTAGATAGGCTTGAGATAATTCAAATGCCGTCATATAACGATGAAGAGAAAACGGTAATCGGTAGGGATTACATTTTTCCAAAAGTTTTGCAGGAAAACGGATTAAGTCAAAAACAGATTTTAATTGAGGATGCGATTTGGCCATCAATTATTAGGCCGCTGGGCTACGATTCGGGAACCCGAAGTTTACAAAGAACTGTCGAAGGGATTTGCCGGAAAGTGGCCAGAATGGTGGTTGAAGGAAAATTAGCAAAAGACGGGGTAATTACGGTTAACGCTCAAAATTTAAGGCAGTTTGTGCCGATGTAAATTAATTATGGAAGAAAAAATTTCTCTTATTCCCTTAGGCGGAATAACAAATGTAACCAAGAATATGTATTTATACGTTTACAAAAACGAAGTGCTTATTGTGGATTGCGGAATCGGTTTTGCCGACGAAACAATGCTGGGCGTTGATTTAATGCTGCCCGATATTTCCTTTCTTTTGGACCTTTTGGCCCAGGGTAAAAAGATTGTCGGAATGGCAATTACTCACGGGCACGAAGATCACATGGGAGCCTTACCTTACATTTTGCCGCAGCTTCCCCAGTTTCCGATTTACGCAACGCCTTTAACGGCGGGACTAGCGAACGAAAAGTTAAAAGAATTTCAAATAGGACAAAGAATTCAGGCGGTTGAGTTTAACGGAGGAGAATTAAAGATTGGCAGTTTCACTATTTCATTTATTCGAGTCACACATTCCGTTCCGGATACTTCGCATGTTTTTATTAAAACTCCTCTGGGGAATATTTATCACGGCAGTGATTTTAAATTTGATTTAACGCCATATGACGGAAAGAAAACCGATTTCCAAAAAATTGTCAGCGCCGGTCAGCAGGGAATTATGTGTTTATTGTCCGATTGCTTAAGATCGGAAAAAGAAGGGTACACTCCTTCCGAATTAACACTTTCAGACAGTTTTGAAAAAGAAATAAACAAATGTGAAGGTAAATTTTTTGTAACCACTTATTCTTCAAATATTTCACGCCTTAACCAGGTTGTGGATGTTGCCAGAAAGCATGGCAGGAAAGTTTGTTTTGTAGGCAGATCTCTAAACCGGGCTAAAGAAGTGGCCCAAAATCTTGGGTACATGAAGCTTGAGAGAGGACTGGAAGTGGAAATAGATCAATTAAGAAATTTTAAAGATCAGAATTTAGCCTTAATTGTCGCCGGCAGCCAGGGACAGGAAAATTCGGCGCTGACCCGAATTGTGGGCGGAGAAAATAGAGATATTAAAATCGGTCCAAAAGATACAGTCGTCTTTTCCGCAGATCCGATACCGGGCAATGAAATTTCCATCAATTCATTAATTGATAATATTTCGCAAACAGGAGCAAGAGTAATTTATTCGGATGTTTTTAGTGATTTTCATGTCTCGGGACACGCTTCGTCTTTGGAAGCAATGCTTTTAATGGAATTGGCTAAGCCAAAAAGACTTTTGCCTATCGGAGGAACATACAGGCAAATGGTGGCTTATAAGAGCTTAGCTAAAAAACAAGGGTATGCGCCAAATGATGTCATTTTAGCCGATAACGGATTGGAAGTCTTACTGGGGCAGAATTCCTGGAACTTCGGCAGAAAAATAAATTTGAAAAACGTTTATGTTGATAACGTTTCGGGTGAAGAGGTAGAAAGCTTTGTTTTAAGAGATAGACAAAAAATTGCCAAAGAAGGGGTAATTGTAATCTTGGTAGAAATCGACGGCTCAACAGGACAACTGGCGAATACGCCGGTCGTAGTCATAAGAGGGCTTTCGGGTCAGGAAGCGGAGGATATTACTAAAGAACTGCAAAGTTTAATTAAAAATGTTTTATCGCAGAAAAAAGAGAAAATTAAGAATTGGATTTATGTCCGTAAAACCTTAGGTGATGAAGCGGAAAGATACTTGTCGAGACATCTTAAAAGAAGACCTCTCGTGCTTCCGGTAGTAATGGAAGTTTAATTTATTTTAACTTGCTCCGCCTCCGCCGCCGCCACCGCCTCCGCCGCCGCCACCGGAAAAACCTCCTCCCGAACCCGAGGAAAAAGAAGAATTAAAAGCGGAAGACATATTAGACATGCTTTGGGAAAAACTGGTTGCAAAATTTGTCCCGATTCCGGAAACTTGTCCCGAACTAATTTGGGACCCGCCGGTTCCCACATACCAGTAAGGAATAACAACTCCGGGTTGGGAAAGAATAAGCGGAAGATATTTCGCCACTTTTTTAGCAACACCCAAAGCAGTTCCGTAAACCAGCATTTCTTCCCAAATTATTACAGCCTGAGGTATCTCGTCTTTAAAGTTGGAGAAATCATTAAGATATTTTTTAAACGCCAGCCACTGCTTGGCTTCTTTCTCCGCCACCGGGCTCCATTTCAAAAACGATGCCCCTATGAACTTTGATATAAAAAAAGCCAATACCGGACCCAAGACGATAAACTGAGGAGAGAGAATCGTTAAGTTGAAATAGAAGCACAAGAACGCGACTAATAATATGCTAAAGATAGTATTTGCGGCGATAAAAATTTTATCCCAGTTTGATGATTTTGTGGCGACAAAATTTCTTTTATCCGCTTCCGCCTTAAGTTCTTTTTTAAACTCGTTGAAAAATTTAAGCGTTCCGGATCTGTCCATTTTCATGCCGGTCGTAAGGTCGGAAAGCTCTACCGCGCCGGCAGCGCCGTACGAGAAAACGAAATCATAAACAAGCTGCTCAAAATTACCGAGAGGTTTTTTAGAAGGATAACTTTTCTCATCTTTAACCAAAGTATATTTATATTTTATTCCGCCTCCGATACCCAAAAAACCGTTTGAATAACTCTCTTGAGCGTTTATGACGATATATTTTTTGCGCGCCAGATCAAGAATTGTTGCCGCAAAGGCGTTTCCGGTTATCTTTTGTTCCTGGGTGACGAGTGTTTCCACAAGCGCAGGTTCAAGCGCGGAAGGAGGATTATGAATGTATTTAGGAACATCTAAACGATACTCCCTGCCGTTTTTGTACCAGATCAAAATCCAAAAAATAATCCACATTAATAACAGGACCAGCGGAGCAATAATGCCTATCAGATTCATTTGTTGTTTCTGAACTGTTTGCTGTTGGAATCCAAGCTCTTCATTTTTAACGTTTTGCAGTTCGTTCCTCTGTACGATATTCGGAATATCGATAAGACCGGTTGGGAAAAGTTCCCTTATCTCAACAAAGGTATTTGGAGACACGTTTTCAACCGTAAATCTGGTTGTCTTTCCGTCCACTATTTCGGAATTGCCGTTTAACGGGCCGTGAGCCCAAATATAAATGTCACTTTTAGAAACCTCACTTGGAAGAGTAACCGTTGTAACTACACTGTCGGTTTTTGTGCCCCAGCCTTGTCCAATAACTTTCCAATAGAGTTCGGCCACGTCCTGATACTTTGTAACGGCATTTGTAACAATGTAATTTAAATAAAAGACCTTATTTTGATTGTATGCCGAAAAATACGCCTCGATATGTTCGCTATTTCCTTCTCTTACTGCCGAGAAGGTATCTTTTGGCCGGCTCACGGCATCCGCACCCGCCGTTTGCGTATAGAGATTTCCGTTTTCGTCGGAAAAAGTGACATTTTGCATTTGTTCATTATCGGACAAGGGAACATCCCAGTAGATTTGAGAAAAACTCCCTTCAAAATAGGCAGTTCTTTTTTCCGAGACATTTATACTTGCATCTTTATTGATTGAAATATCCGTTTCCACCTTCGGGAAAGAATAACTTTTCGCATAAGCGTTAATCGGGGAATTTAAAAATAGGACAGCAAGGATAAGAAAAAAAGCCAGACAAAAGAAAGTTCTCACGCTTTTATAGTAGCATAAACCCTAGAAACCTAAAATGGATTTGCGGTTATTGTTAGGGTTGTTGTCGGGATAAGTTTTCAAATGCGACTTTATGAATTTTCCGCCTTTTTTAAAATATCCGTTAACCGTATACAATTTCCCGCCGTTTTTATAGTGCCTGATAATTTTCTTCATCTTAAAAGGCAGCGGGTTTAGAGTACTATTTTGAGGTTAGGAAGTCAAATTCAATGGTTTTAATCCTTAAAAAACTTGTGATAGCGAAGTAAACTTACTATAATAGAATGTACTCTATGGCTAGAAGAAAGCATTATAAAAAACACTTCAGGGTTAAGCTTCGAAAGAACACCATTTATTCGATTACTGCTTTATTCTTGCTGGCCGGCGGTGCGTTATCTCTTCTGTCATTTACCAGGTCGGGATCGTCTTTTATTACGGTTAACGATATGGTGCAAAATTATTTCGGACTGCTTGGTATTTTATTTCCTCTGCTTTTGATTCTATTTGCTTTCTTCTTTTTGCGCTTAAAATTTTTTATCTCAAAACCAAACGTGGCGGCAGGATTTTTGGTTTTCTTCTTTTCGCTTTTATCTCTTGCCAGGTCCGGAGTAGTCGGTAACTATCTTTTTGCTCTTTTAGCGGGAATAATTACACCCTTAGGAAGCATAATCGTTTATTTGGCGGGAGCTTTAATCGGCTTAATCGTATTTTTCGATACTTCGATCGACCAGCTTGTTGCCGGTTTAACCCAAATAGTTAAAGTTTTCCAAAGATTAACTCCGGGGAAATTATTGTCATTTTTCAAAAACAAACCAAGCGCTCTGGAAGACAAACAAATGACAATCAAGGGAATGGACAGAAACGTTTCCACTAAAGAAGGACAGGCAAATTCCGGAAAACCTTCGTCTCTGCAAAAAGAAGCGCCGCTTATTACCGACAAACTGGTTTTAAATACTTTAGGCAAAGCGCAAATCTGGCAATATCCGACATTAGACCTTTTATCCAGTGAAACCAGTCAGAAAGCAGATAGGGGAGACATTAAAAAAATTGCGGCAACGATTGAAAAAACCCTGCAGTCGTTTGGCATCGGAGCAAAAGTGGTGGAAGTAAATTTAGGCCCGGCCGTTACACAATACGCTTTGGAAATTCCGCTTGGTACCAAAGTATCAAAAATAACGTCGCTATCTAACGATTTGGCCTTGGCAACCGAAGCGCCGACCGGGCAAATTAGAATTGAAGCGCCGATTCCGGGAAGAAATTTGGTCGGTATCGAAATCCCGAATCGAAGTCTGGAAATAGTTTCTTTAAGAACCTTGTTGGCGTCGGATATCATGCGTAAGAACAAATCAAAGTTGGCAGTATCGATGGGACTTGACGTTTCCGGAGATCCGATCCTTGCCGACCTTGCCAGAATGCCCCATGTTTTGGTGGCCGGAACTACCGGATCGGGAAAATCAGTCCTAATCAACGCGTTTATCAGTTCACTTTTATTCAGGGCGTCACCAGACGAACTGCGTTTAATTTTAATCGATCCGAAAAGAGTCGAGTTAACCGGCTATAACGGCATTCCGCATCTAATGACGCCGGTTATTGTTGAGGTGGACAAAATTTTAGCTTCTCTAAGGTGGGCAATGGGAGAAATGGATAGAAGGTATAAATTGTTCGCCGAAAAGGGAGTCAGAAATATCGATTCCTTCAATGAGCTTTCGGGCTTCCAGGCGCTTCCTTACATTGTAATTCTTATCGATGAGTTAGCAGACCTGATGTCTTACGCTCCGGTTGAGGTTGAAGACGCGATTGCCAGGCTCGCCCAAATGGCCAGAGCGACCGGTATCCATTTGGTTGTTTCTACCCAGAGGCCGTCGGTCGACGTTATTACCGGGCTCATCAAAGCGAACATTCCTTGCCGTATCGCTTTTAATGTTTCGTCAATGATTGACTCAAGAGTTATTATCGACATGCCGGGAGCGGAAAAATTATTGGGAAGAGGAGATATGTTGTATATTCCGCCGGAGCAGGCCAAACCAACCCGTATTCAAGGCGCGTTTGTTTCGGATAAAGAAGTTAAAAGATTAGTCGATTTTCTAAGAACCAAGAATCCGCCGGTTGAGTACACCGAAGAAGTCATCTCCGAGTCACTGATGTTTAAAAAGGGCGGCCCTTCGACAGGGGAAGGAGGAAGAGATCCGTTGTTTGCCGAAGCGATCAGGACCATCTGCGAGCATGATAAAGCTTCTGCGTCACTTCTGCAAAGAAGATTGTCTGTAGGCTATTCAAGAGCCGCTAGGATCTTAGATCAGCTCGAAGCAGAGGGAGTGGTCGGCAGAGCAGAGGGAAGTAAACCAAGAGACGTACTGATTAGAAACGCCGAAGAGTTTTTAAATAACAGCGGGCAAGAAGAAATCGCAATATGATAAAACTTGGCCAAAGGCTTGCGGAGGCAAGACTGAAAAAAGGTTTAACCCTCGAAGAAATTTCCCAAAGCACCAAAATAAAAACCGCATATTTGGAAGCGATTGAAAAAGGCGAATACGAAAAACTGCCGTCGGTTTCTTACGCGCAGGGGTTTGTTAAAAATTACGCTAAATTTTTAGCTTTTCCCGAGGCGGAAATGGCGGCTTTGTTCCGCAGGGAATTTAAAGAAGAGGAAGTTTTTAAGGTTTTGCCGCAAGGACTGCCTAAAGATCAGGAGTTTTCTTTAACCGGTTTTAAATTGAAGCAAACCTTTATTTTAATCGGCGTAGTTTTCATCGCAATCTTTGCCTATGTTGCTTTTCAGTCGCGCTATGCGTTCTTAAATCCGCCGTTGACTATCTCCGAGCCAACCGAGATGGAAACCGTCTCCCGTCAGACGGCGCAAATTATCGGCAAAACCGATCCAAACGCCACTGTCTACGTTGACAAAAATGAAGTCTCAATCGATTCAAACGGGTATTTTCAGAAAGAAATCAGCGTTTTTCCGGGCAAAACGACAATCATCGTTAAAGTCGTCAATAAGTTTGGCAGGCAAACGACAATTCTAAGAGATATAATTGTAAAAGCTGCCCCTTGACAGTGGGTGGCAATTAAGATAATTTAGGTATATGATAGATCCTGCCCAAACAGCGTTATTTTTAGTTATCATCGCCCTCACGGTATTACTTTTGATTTTAGGGATTCAAGTATTTTTTATTTTAAGAGAACTTAGAAAAACTTTGGAAAAAGCCAATAAAGTGCTAGATGATACCGGAGTAATTACCGAAAGCGTTTCCAAACCAATCTCCAGTCTCTCGTCTTTAACCACCGGACTTAAAGCGGGTGCGATTATCGCTAATCTTTTGAAAAAATCCAGCAAAAAGAAAGAGAAATAAATGGAAAAAGGTAGATTTGGAAACGGATTCATGTTGGGAGTAATAGTCGGAGGACTGATTGTTTTTTTGTGGGGAACAAAGACCGGTAAAAATATTTTAAAGATTATTTCCGAGGAAGGATTGGAAGGCTTAGGAAATCTACTGGAAGAATACGGAATAGACGAGGATATTTCGGAAGAAGAAGAGGAGGAAGGCGAAGACGTCAAGTCTGATCAGGCCGAACCTCAAGAAAAATTAGCAGACGGAGAATCGGTATCCGAACCTCAAGTTCCCCCAAAACGCAGATTCTTCAAAAGAGTCAGAAAGTAGATTATTGAGAGTATTTTTGGATGTTGGCGTTATGGTCCGCGATGGTAGTTGCAAAATGTAAATGCCCCTTCGTATCGGCAAAGAAATACAGATAGTCCGTTTTGGCGGGATTCAATGCCGCTTCGATAGCCGAAAGCCCCGGATTGCAGATCGGCCCCGGAGGAATCCCCGGATTTTTTCGGGTATTATATGGAGAATCTATTGTTAAATCGTCAGCCGTTAAATCTTTTTTCCACCAAGTTTTCGTATCCGCTTGGTAACCTAAAGCGTATTGCACGGTTACGTCGGAACCCAAAGCCATGCCAATATTCAGGCGGTTTATAAATACCGATGCCACCAGCGGCCGGTCCTGAGCATACATTGCTTCTCTTTCGATAATCGAAGCCAAAATAATTGTTTGCGCTTCGCTTAAATCCGTTGTCTTGGTATCTTTAACGCTATCGTATTTGACCTGAAAATTATTTTTCAAAAGCGCCAAAACCAGTTTTATGTCGGAATCCCTGGGAATTAAATAAGTATCCGGGAAAAGATAGCCTTCGTTATCTTCAAGAGTAGCCTTCCAAGAATCGTTATAGGTTGGGATTTTAGCCTTCAAAAGCGCGGCAATTTCGTCAGCTCTTAAACCTTCGGGAAGAGTGGTCCAGATATCCAAAGTCCCGTGTGTCAAATTATTGGCAACGGTTTGCGCGTTCATCGAAGGGTTTAAGCGGAAATCGCCGGCCTGGATTTGCTTATCCAGTCCTTGCTGTTTGGTCAGTAGGAAAAATACGACCGGATCTTTAATCAGCCCGGCCGCTTTTAAGTTATTGGCGATTTCTCTGACGCCTTCGCCTTTTTTAACCACAAAAATCTGCGGAGTTTTTCCATTCGGATTCGCGGCGGTTAATCCGTGCTGCCACCAGAGGAAAGTGCCAAGAGCAACTACGACGACTAAAATTAATAAGGCTAAATATCTTTTCACAGTTCGATTGTCTCTATCGGAAAGTTTTTTAACGAGTCCTTTCCTTCCTTAAGATTATACACATTTTCGGAAAAAAGTGTATAGACCGTTTCGTTTTTGGCGATTTTATCGCCGATTTTCTTATTCAAATAGATGCCTGAACCTTTTTGCTTAGGCGCTCCCAGGATCTTGGCAATGGCGGTAATATTTTTGATATCCAATTGCTTAAGCGTGCCTTTTTTGTCGGCCTTTCTTTCAAACATGAATTTTCCCGGGATTAGTTTTTCGCTGTCAACGTCGGGATTTCCGCCTTGCGCCTGAATAATCTGCTGGAATTTAGAAAACGCCCGGCCGCTTTTTAAAATTTGCATTGCCCAGCCGAACCCGTTGCCGTAGTCTTTTTTCACTTGCTCTTTAAGTTTACTTGGGCTATCTTCCAGGCAAATCCCTAAGAGAGTTCCCGCTAAATTAATGCTTCTTAGCTCCAAATCCAAAGGTCTGTTTGCTTTTTGCTGCAAAACCCTTAGAACTTCCCGCATTTCCAAAATCGGGCCGATGCCTTTTCCGGCCGGTTCTTCGGTGCGGTGGACTAAGATCCTAATGCGAATACCGAATTTTTTGGCCAGATATTCAAATTTGCTTTTCAAAACCTCGGTATCTTTTAGATTATGGACCTTGGCGCTTTTCCCGTAGGGAACGTCGATGACAACGTGGTTCGAACCGAAGGCAATTTTTTTGGCCATAATCGAAACGATTACTTTATCAAAACTTTCAAACAGCAGCGGTTTTTCCACCTGGATAATGATGTCGTCTGCCGGAGCGATATTAAAACTTCCTCCCCAAACCACGCAGCCGTTGGTTTTTTCAACCACTTTATAAATCTGTTCTTTGGAGAGTTCGACCGGAGCCAGAACTTCCATGTCGTCGGCGGTTCCGTCGGGAGTGGTAATTGCCCGCGATGAGCTTTTGGGGATTTTAAATCCTGCGGCGGCAACAATCGCCACTACAATCGGTGTTGTGCGGGTACCCGGGATTCCGCCGATAGAGTGTTTGTCGGCAACAATGCCTTTAAACTCCAGTTTTTCGCCAGTCTCCACCATCGCTTTAGTCAAAAAGAACAGTTCTTCGTTGGAAAATCCTTTGGAGTAGCCGGAAGCGGCAAAATAAGTGGTCAGAATATCGCCTAATTTCTCTTTGGCGATTTGGTCCATCACGGCAAAAATTTCCTTATAGTTAAGTCTTTTACCGACGAGCTTTTTTCTGATCGCATTTAGAGCGAGAGCACTTTCTTCCATATTAAATGTTTCTAATTTGGCCAACCGCAATTTTTACGGCGCTTTTTAGAGTTGTAATTAAAAAATACAAAATGCTGTTTATAATCCGGTAAACTCTTGGCCAGATATCCATTAAAAATATTTTTAGTCTTTCCATATTAACTTTTGACGGTTCAATTTCCCTCACCATTTCCGCCGTTCGCTTCAATCCGAGCTTTTATCACCAGCCTCTTCCAGGTGGTTCCCGGCGGCGTGCAGGTAACCAGCGTTAAGAAACTGTCGCTATAATTTTGTTCCAGCACAGACGTGTTATCCGGATCAACGACGGTAATATTTTCTATTCCATATTTATACTCGTTTCCTAAGACATTAACAATAATTTCATCGCCCGGAGTTAAAGTATAAATGTTGGTAAAAATCGTTTTATAATCGTTTTTGTTAAATAGCTGCGGTAGCGTCGAGTGACCGAAAATTACCGAGTTGCCTTTTTCCGGAGGGACGGAGCTGCCGGGATAATTGACCAAATGTTTGGCTAAGTTGGTGTCGTTTGTTGAAACAACAGCGTTTTTAATATTCAATTTGGGAACGGAAAGATTAAAAGTAGTAATGTCTATGTCGGTTCTTTTCTGCGATTTAAAATTAGGAAACCAATTTTGCGCGTCGGTCGAGTCGGTGGTAAAATCGTAAGAGGCTTGTCCGAGAAGGCTTTCGACGGAATTATTGCTGACAATCGAAATCTTCGGGATAGGAGCGGCAATGTCCTGCTCGGCAAAGGTAGGGGCAAAATAAATCTGCCAGGAGATAAGCGGAAAGAAAATGTAGAGAACAATCGAAATCCCCAAAAACACGAAACATAAACCTAACAGTCTTAAGTAGATTTTCGGAATTCTTTTTCGCCTGTTTAGGTTGTTCATTGGGAAACGACCGTGATTTTTATTTTGCCTGTGTCTTTTGGCAAATCTTTTGGCAGCAGCGGAAGGCTGGGAGAAATCGAAATCGAAACGTTTGCAACCTGCGGCAGATTGGAAAGCAGATTTTGGGCTTTAGTCAACGGAAAACCGGCGACTTGGCTTTTCAAAGAATTGGTATCGATCGCGGGAATAAGTTTGGCGTGGACGGTTAAATCGGCAGTCACACCGTTATCGGTGCTCTTAATATTTTTTGCTTCGACGCTGAAATTATTTTCGTCGATTACCAAGCTTGAGGATCCGAATAGGGAATTGGCAAGATTCAAAACGTCGCTTTTTTTATAAACAGCGCCTTTAAAATTAACAGTTGCTTTTAAAGTGAACGAACTCGTCTGGTCGTTTACTTTTTTATCGAGCGATTCGTTACTTATGGATGTGTCGACAAACTGCGGTAAAACGTCGCTGTCCGTTGAAGTTTTTTGTTTTAAGTCGCTGGTGGCTTTTGGCTGAAGGTTACCGGTCAGCTTGTCTTCGGCGCTTGTAACGTCGTCTTTAGAAACAACAGTCACTTGTTTTTTGTCTCCGCCGGAAAAGGCGTTATCGTTTTTAGCGGCTACCAGACTATCGTCTCCGATAGTAAACTTGGTGCCCGAAGGCAAATTATAGTCTTGCCCGATATCGCTTGCGGTTACGTTAACATCGGTTTTTGATGGTCCTACTGTCGGATCGGCGGCAGTTAAAGAAACCTGGCTGTCGGTGGTAAATTGTTTGTTATCGGCGCTGACAATCGTCGTGCCGGCGGGAAAAGTCTTGCTGTTACTGGGGTCGACACTAAAAATGGTCACAGTGCCTTTGGCTTTATCGCCGACGTCTTTTTTGCCGGTGGCGCTTTGCGTCACCGAGCCGTCTTCGGAAACGGTAGAAACGGAGGAGTTAATAGTATTGCTGCCAATGTCGGTCGGGTCGGAAGAAAAAGTAACGCTTTGCGTTCTTTGGTCTTCTTTGGGAGATAGAGTGATGGTAATTGTGGCGCTTGATTTGGAAAGCAAAAATATGACTGCGCCAATAACCAAGACCAGAATAACCGCCGGAATAATTAATAACTTTACGCCCCTGCCTTTTGTTGTTAGAGACAAAACTTTGCGTAAAGGCAGCTTTCTAAAAGCTGTAAAAAGACTGCCGAAAGTTTTTTTGGCCAAACTGGCCGACGTCATTAAGATTGCCGGAGTTTTACCTTTCGCGGTTTGTTCAAGTTTTACTTCTTCGGGAATTTCCTCGATTTCTTTGCCTACATTTTCTTCAACGGACATTAAATTATCCGATTTGATTTTGCTTTCTTCCGCTGGTTCAACTTTTGTTTCGGGTTTTGCTAAGGGAGTTTTGGCAATATCTTTATTTTCGATAAAGCCGAAAAACTCCGAGGAAGTATCTTCGCCGACGTATTCGATTTTATCTTCCAAAGTTACTTCTTCGGGTGATTCCGGTTGGGTAAACTCCTTGACCGCTTTTTCCTGCGGAACTTCCAATGGTTCCTCGGGTTCGATTCTTTCTCTTTCTTCTGTAGTTTCCTCTCCGGTTGGCGCGGCGAATTCTTCTAAAACTTTTGCCCCCATTTGAATTCCGGCGGCATAGAGCATGGCTTTTTCGTAAACGTTAGCGGGTAAGTCCACAATTTGCGGCAAATGCAAAAAGGGAAGGCTTTTACTCCACTGGTGGCCGATAAATTCCTGGCTTAAATCTTCCTCGTCGCCGTCATAAATAATTACCCGGGACGGCAAAATTTCCGGACCTTGGAAATGCTTTAACAGTGCGTCGACGGTAAAGGAAGCGGAGTCGTGAATTTCCGAGCTTTTGGTCTCGACGATTTTTCCGGCCTTGACAATTGAAACCGTTAAATATTTTTTGCCGATGTCTGCCAAAATGGCGGTTACCGGAGCGCCTTCTTCTTTTTGGATTAGGTTAATCAGGCTTTCCGAAAAAACAATAAACCCGACCGGAGTTAAGTCAAGCTCGCCGCTGATTTTTTTCAGCCGGTCCAAATATTCGTGTTTAATTTTATTATTTTCGATCCAGTTTTCTTTTAAGCCGAAAATGGTTTTTTTGGTTTCGATATTGGGAGGAAGGGAACTTTCGGCCTGGGAAATTATTTTATCCAGCGTAGTCAACAGCTCTTCGGTGGTAGCGGTTTCGACGCTGTCTTTAAAATAAGCTTCGTCCGAGTCGATTGGTTTGATGGCGGTGCCGATTTTTTCAAAAATGAGGGCGCTGGCTTTTTCGTGACGTAACACAAGCGCCAAAAAATATTCTTTTGCTTCTTTCTTTTCTAAAAACGGCAGAGCTAATTTCATAGGTTTTATCCGACAACGGCATACAGTCTTCTTTGTTTGTTGCCGATATTTTCCTGCTTTATTATTTTAAACGTTTTGATCTCGGAAGTAAAATTAACGTGCGGTCCGCCGCACAGTTCCTTGGAATAATCGCCGACAAAATAGACTTTAACGTCATTGCCGTATTTTCCGTCGAACAAACCGATGGCGCCTAAGGCTTTGGCTTTTTCCAACGGCAGGATTTCAAAGTGCACCGGCAAATTCTCGGTAATCTTTTTATTCACGGTTTTTTCTAATTCGGAAACTTCGTCGTCGGTAAGTTTTCGGTCGAAATTGAAGTCAAATCTTACTCGTTCACTTGTTATGTTCGATCCGGTTTGGTGGAGCTGTTTTCCGAACATATCCCGTAGGGCCTGATGTAAAAGATGTGTGGCAGTATGTCCCATGATGGTTTTTTCGCTCTGGTCGGCCAGACCGCCTTTAAACATTCCCGAGGAAGCAGTTCGTGACAAATTCTTATGTTTTTCCATCAACTCCGCAAATTCCTGTTCGTCAAAGACGTAACCCAGAGAACGAATTTGTGTCGGCGACAAGCCGTGAGTGGTATACATTTTAAACGCTTCTTCGCTGGAGATTTTTTTAGCGACGTCGTTTCCGCCGGAAGTTTTAAGAATTTTCTCCGCTTCACTTATTGTCCTTTGGTAGTTTTGCTGTTCTTCCAAAATGACGTTTTTTATTTCTTCATAATTGGTTTTTAATACTTCATCAGTCTTTGAGTATTCGTTGACAATTTCATCCAAAATCACTTCAAGATTATTTCCTTTCAGCTCACGGAAATTATCAATCGCTCTTCGGATCAGTCTTCGCAAGATATATCCCTGTTCGGTTTTGGAAGGTTTAATATTGTCATTGGCAATAAAAACAGCCGCCGCCAAATGGTCGGAAATAATCTGCATTTGCGTTTTGTGCTCCCCATAATTTTTGCCGGTTTCTTTTTCGATTGCTTTGATAATCGGGGCAAACAGGGAAGTCTCAAAATAATCGGGGTTGTTTTCGACTGCGGCTAAAAGTCTTTCTACTCCTCCGCCGTAATCGACGTTTCTATTTGGCAATTCTTCAAAACCTGTCTCTGTCTTTTTATACTGCATAAAAACCGAGTTGGCGATTTCCAAAAACTTTCCGCATTCGCAGTCCACCGGATTATCTTTGCACTCCGGTTTGTGTTCCAGCCCATCAAATTTAAAATAAACTTCGCTGTCGGGTCCGCCGATTTCGCCAAGCGGCATATTTTCGGGGATACCACTGCGAGACCACCAGTTCTTGTCTACGCCGGCAGCAAAAATCCGCTGTGAAGGTTCCATGCCCTCGTCTTTTAGAAGCTTAGACCAGATATCATAAGCTTCCCGGTCATACTCTACGTTCCCATCGCCCTTGAATATCGTTATATACAATTTTTCTTTGGGAAGACCAAATTCTTTAGTCAGAAGTTCCCACAGCCAGGGGATTTCATCGGCTTTAAAATAATCGCCAAGTGACCAATTTCCTAACATTCGAAAAAAAGTTGAATGGCGGTTGTCTCCGACTTCTTCGATATCAACGGCCCGAAAGCAATTCTGCACATTAGCCAATCTTTTTCCCGCCGGGTGCTGTTCACCTAAAAGATAGGGAATTAACGGCTGCATTCCGCTTGATGTAAAAAGAGTGGTTGGGTCGTTTTCGGGAACTAAGGCAGAATTGGCAATTTGCTGATGTCCTCTTTTTTCAAAAAAGCTAATGTAGATATCAATAATTTCTCGTGCTGTCATAATACTTATTATAACAGGCGGAGGTGAATTTAAAAACCAACCTCATCTTCACGCCCTCAGTCGTAGATTCTGCGACTCGGAGGCTATTTTTACATCAACACAATTTTTGTAATCAAACTCATTGACAAATAAAGAATAAGGTGTAATTATACCCCCATATGAAAAGGCAGGTAAATATTGATATTATTTCTGTCTATTAGCCACTCCTTCAGGGGTGGTTTTTATTTTAAAAAGAAAGGAGATGGAAAAGACATGCAAACATTTAAAATAAGCGCAGTATTAGTAATTGTAGTATTGGTATTGTATGGAGGTTACAGACTCTATCACCATTATACCTATCAACAACCGGCAGCACCCGTAGCCGTAGCACCAACTAATGGTCCCGTAGCTAGTCCGACAGCAAGCCTGGTAAGTCCGTCAGTAAGTCCGGCAGTAAGTCCGGCAGTCGCACAGAACAGCGTATACAAAATGATGTCCGATTCCAATGGTGTAAGCTATTTAACCGATGAAAATGGAATGACATTATATATTTATTCAAAAGATACAGCTGGAGTAAGTAATTGTTCGGGTACATGTATTGCAAACTGGCCGGAGTTTGGACCAAAAACAGAACCAACAAGTCTTCCTGCAAACATTACAGTCATCACACGTTCTGACAAATCATTACAGTACGCGTGGAAAGGAATGCCTTTATATTATTACGTAAAAGATACAAAGGCAGGAGATATTACAGGAGACGGAGTAGGTGATTTTACGATTGCAAGGTAAAAAAATAAAAACGTAAAACGTAATAGTTAAAAATGTATATTAATTTTTAACGGCTAAGTTATATGTTTTAAGTTTAAACAACCCATTTGCTCAATAGCGGTGGGTTGTTTTTTGTCCTAAATTGCAAATTGTGCGACATTTTAACCCTTACTAATCGACTATATGTTTCAACCAAGATATGTTATTACAGAAAGTTTATTAGCGAATATAAAAAGAATTAATAATCTTATTTCTGAGTTTAATCACAAGCGATTCCCGAATATAGTTTTACTAGAATTGGAAAGGAATGCTCGTGAAGTTTCCTCATATGCATCAACAAGTATTGAAGGTAATCCTTTACCTCTGACTGAAGTCAAAAAAATTCTTAAATCAACCCCTGTTCATATACGAGACAGCGAAAAAGAAGTATTAAATTACAATCAAGCGTTACAAGACTTAAATACTCAGCTTGAAAAAGGAAATATAAAATTGTCCCTTAATCTAATTCTGAAAATCCAAAAACAAGTTATAGAAAGTTTATTGCCAAAATATGAGACAGGGAAGCTTAGAGATAAACCGGTAATAGTAAATGATCCAAGGACCGGTCAACTTGTATATCTTCCTCCTGATGTAAAAGAGGTGAAACCGTTGATGGAAGAATTAGTCGAATTTATTAATGTTAATAAGGAGAAAATTGATCCTCTAATTCTGGCAGGTATATTTCATAAACAAATGGTCATTATCCATCCGTTCATGGACGGTAACGGTCGAACAACCAGGCTCACTACAAAATTATTGCTTGACGCAATGGGTTTAAATACTTTTAATCTTTTTAGTTTTGAAAACTATTATAACCAGAATGTCGCAAAATACTTTCAGACGGTCGGAGAATTTGGTAATTATTATGAACTCGCAAGGAAAATGGATTTTAGTAATTGGCTGGAATATTTTTCTGAAGGAATTATCGATGAGCTTCTTAGGGTAGAAAAATTACTCCCGAAAATCGCGGTTAATCCTAAAGCTCAATTGGGACCACATCACATGAGAATGATTAAATTCATACAAGAAAAGGGATCCATTTCGAACCGGGAATATGCAAAGCTTGTAAGTCGCGCCAAGGCAACAAGAATTCAAGATTTTAAAAAGCTAAGAGAGTTAGGCTTAATTGAACGAAAAGGTAAGGGAAGGGCAACGTATTATATTTTGAAAGAAAAATGAACAATAAACGATTAAGTAAACCGGAGTTAAAGCTTATTAAGGGAAAGAATGCGTATGAGGGTTATCTTATGAGCAATATCAAAGAGGTGCTTGAACCGGAAAAATTTGCTGAGTTTGAAGATTGGATTTCTGGCCAGACGGTTGGTACGTATAATGGGGGAACTGTTGTTTATCAATACGATCTCCGGAGGTTCTTAAAAGGATTGTCTGCTCTTGATTAGTGTAAAGTAAGAACGATTAAGATTGGATTCAAACTTCAGATTAATGGATCCTAAATCGTAGATTCAGCTCCGCGGGATGGACGACGTTAGAACCTATTTTTGTCTTTTCTTACGGTACAAAAAATAGGCGATTACGGCAAAAATAACAAGAAGAAATATAAGTGAAATTTTCTTATGCCCAAGAAACCAATTGGTAGAGTTTGAAATCGGATTTTGTCCTAGCTGTGTTGGGCTTACTGTTGGCGTTGGTCTTCCGCTTTCAGTTCCTAAAGCCTGTTCATCTTGTCCTTGTTGTGCACTTAAAACTTCTTGTCCTACACCTGGAACCGTCGACCCCGTAGAAGCTCCTAATACTTGTTCTTGCGAAGTAGAGGTACCACCGCAATCGCGACTTGCGCAGCCTAATCCATCAGACCTTCCGTCTCCCGGCCCACCTTGATTAGACGGAGGATTTGAAGTTACAAAACTTTTTTCACTTCCAACTGCTTCCGGTGAGCCATGTGAAATTACGCGATAGTAATAGGTTATCCCGGAGCTAAGTCCGGTTAAGTCAACCGAATGGGGGGTGACCTTAGTCGAGTCTTCAATAGTTGAATTGACATAGCCATAATTTGGCGCAATATCTAAGGTTGGATGTGAAACAGTATCATAAATTACTCTTGAGGTTGATAAATCATCCGTTGTCCAAGTGATTGTGGCTGAAGTCTCGGACACCGAAACTGATCCTTCCGAAGAAATTATTGGCGCGATTCCATAAGTTTCTGTCATCACAGAACTTATATTGCCCGCAGAATCAATAGCAGCAGCTTTAAGAACAGTATCAACTCCTATTAAAATCGGTTTTGTATAAACTGTTCCAGTTGAATTAGTCGGTTCTGTCCCATTAGTTGTATATCGAATTTCTGTGCCTGTTTCGGCTGCTAAAGTTACTGTTTGATCGCTATTATAATCATCTCCAACTGGGTTAGCAGTCGGCGTGGTGGGAGCTATTCCGTCGCTGGCAAGCACAGACAGTTGGGTTAGCTGTTCATTTCCAGCCAAATCTTTAATGCTTTGTGGAACTTCAGGATTAATTGTAACCGTAGGGGTTGAATCGGCTGTCATTGAATTTTCCAAAGTTAAGGTAACTACGCCATTGTTTTCAGAAACAGATGATACTGTTATCGGATTTCCTCCGTTGTCAACCGCAAAGTCACCCGTTGTTAATTCGTCTCCCTGCAGATCTTCTGAGAAAGTTACGTCAATTGTGGTTGTGGTAATTGTTCTAGCGGAAACTAAATCCGGAGCAATATTATCAGAATTGATTAACAAGAGATTGGGATTAGTATTGCCTGCCTGATCAGTTACATCCGCCACCACATTATTTGCAAAAGTCGCTGTTTCGCTTCCCAAGACCGAAATCCTTAATTTACTCCCGTCACCGCCATTATTATCGTTCCATTTAAACGTCAAAATTTTATTAGCGCCCGCGGTCAAAGCATTTTCAACTGCTGTGCGACCGTCAGCGCTTAATTTTTCGCTAAAAAGCATAGTAACACCATATAAACCTTCCTGTAGAAATGGCAGTTGGTAATGATATGTTCCATCGCCTAGCTCAGTGACAGTTGGCGGAGTGTTGTCAACACTTACGTTTACACGAGTTGATTCAAGCTGGTTCCCGGCTTTATCATAGGCAATTATATAAAGCTGGTGGGCACCGTCTGCGATCAAGGTGGAATCCCAACTACAACTAAATCCGTCAGAAGGATCATTGTCGGAGCAAATTAGCGTAGGTACGTTTTCATGCCAAAATTCAACCCTATCTATTCCGGAATAGTCACCAGATGCGTTAGCAGTAATAGTATACGTGCCCTTTATTGTTTCATTATTTTGGGGGGCAGTAATTTCAGCAGTAGTTGGAGCATTTACATCTATAGTAAAATCCAAAGATGCTGATATAGCAGACTCATTTCCTAACGAATCAAACGCTGTTAGCGCCAGGCGGTAAGTCCAGTCTGCGCCAAATTGTGAAACGTTCCAGGTTTTTTGGGTACCAGGGTTGTTATCGGATAAAATACCCCAATAAGAGTTATCAACCCACCAATATACACGGTAATAATCTGAATTAGCGACGCCGTTTACGTCAAATATGGGATTTAAGTTGGTTATGTTGTCGTTATTAAGGCTTCCCGAGTCATATGCGCTTTGCATATCGAGTATTGAAGGAACCGGTGGGGGCGTTACATCTATTCCCGTAATTGGATTTGATACAGAATATGTCGCATTTCCTGCATCATCAACCGCTCTATAGCAAACGGTCTTAGTATTTTCAGTTTCCGAGTTGAACGTTGTTGATGTGTAAGAAACAAATGTTAAAGAGTCGTTGCAAGTCGAAACACCGACGGCATTTACAGACATGGTCAAAGTGCCTTCGTCTGTTACGGCTGTTACTGTTTTTGATTGAGCGGGGTTAGTGTTTGGATTAGTTATCGTAATCGTTGGCGCTGTTTTATCTATTTTTATAAGTCTGGTTACATAATTACCTCTATTTGTTGCAAAATCCTGTGATACATATGTTATGTATTCTGATCCTTCGTTAGTAATGTTGATGTTGCACGATGCTGGGTCTGAACATTCTAATCCGGTTGTTTCAGGATAACAGGCAACGCCGTTATTAAGGGTTGTTCCAAAACAATATTTTGTCCATTGCAGGCCTGATCCACCGGAGTCAGATGCAGTTAAAGTTATTGTTTGATCTGAATTTTGCCAAACACCGTCTTTTGTCCCGTAGTTGTCATTGGTTATTGGTTTTGTTAAATCGATAAGCACTGAAACGGATTTAACAGTTTCCGAGTTTCCCGCTGTGTCGGTTGAATAAAACCTTACATAATTTGTTCCTTCGGTATTAACGTTAAACATGCCTGAATATAATGTTGTTGGCGTACATGAGTTTGTTGAATCAACGCAATAATATTTATTTGCGCAACCGCTTCCGCTCCCATCATTGCAGGTTAAGATTATTGTTTTTTGTCCATTTGTCCAAGCTCCCCAGGTATAGGAAACGGAATAAACAGACGGAGTTGTCGTCGGTGGAGTATTATCAACAGTAACGCTGGTTGAGGTGGAAGCGAATTGATTACCGGCATTGTCATAAGCAATAACCCAGATAGTACGAGATCCGTCTAAAGCTCCCACTAAGGGATCTTTGGTGTTCCAATCGATAGAATAAGTGCCTGGAGATGTTTCTGTGCCTTCTCCAATTTTTATCGCTGTTGTGGTTGAATGTAAAAATTCAACCTTAGCAATGTTGGAACCACCTAAATCAGCAGCGGTTGCAGTTATCGTAACTGTTTCTTTTAAAGCGCTTCCTGTTGCTGGAGATGTTATTGAGGCTGTTGGATTTGTTTTATCAATTTTAACCTGATTAGCAGTTACAGGAGTTTCCTGATTGCCGGCGCCGTCAACAGAAAAATATTTAATAGTATACGTGCCATTTGTACTGAGAGTAAAAGAATTACCGTGAGACGAACTTGTATCAGGGTCTGATCCGTCTGTCGTATAGTATGTAGTAGTACAATTACTGCCACCGGTATCATTACAAGTTAAGTTTACCGTGACATTACTATTGTGCCAGTTTCCGTCAATATTATCGGTAGTGGTTGGCGGCGTTGTATCGTTGATAATAGTAAAACTATAAGAGTGTGATCCCCATCCTTGTTCATTCCCTGCGTTATCAGTCGATTGATAAAAAATCCATTTAAGACAAGATGCTACTCCTGGACAAGTGACTGTGACTGAGGTGCCGCTGGTATCTGGAACACAAGTTGCTGGATATTCAGCAACACAATATTTCGTATCAGCTATTCCTGATCCGCCACCATCATTTGGGGTTAACGTAAATGTTTTTGATCCTAAATAACTTTGACCGCCAAATCCCGTATTATCTGATGTGGATGGAGCTGTATTGTCGACAATAACGGCAGTTGAGGCAATCGGATTTGTATAATAACCAACATTGTCTCCCGCTTTAACTTTAACATAATAGGTTCCGGCGCCTGCAGGAACTGTAATTGATCCATCACAATCGGAACCCAATTCTCCAAGATCTATATCGCTTATTAAGTCAGTTGATGTATTTGTTGACCAGAAAGCGTGGCAATAGCCTATTCCTGATCCAGAATCAGCGCCATCAGAAGTAACATTAATGGTTGCTCCATCTTTAACGGTATAATCGTCTAATGTTACTAAGGTAAGAATTGGTGGAGTGGCATCTCTTCTAATGTTGAATGTTGTTGTTGAAGTATTGCCGGCGTTGTCAGAACAAGTTATTGTTGCATTATCTACAGAACCATTACTTGAAGGACCCCAAGTGTATGTTCCTTCATAAGGAGAAGCAGAATCGTCATTCCCCTCCGCCGGTGAATGTAGCTATTGTTGGGAAGTTTACTTTACTAATTAATCCGCTATCATCACTGGGGCTTTCGGTTAATTTAAAACTGCCGGTTGTAGATGTAACTGGGGAATAATAAATTGTATTTCCATTAATATAATGAGAGCCCGAAATACTAGTTAAGACTGGTACCGGGCAAGCTGGAGGTGTGGTATCGGCGACGACGACAACAGCCCCCGTTAACACTAAATCGGCGTCATTTGTAGCTGAATTACAATTTTCTCCACCAGCAGTTCGAACATAGACGTTATACGTACCAACTGAAGAAGGTGCATTGACTGTTACTGATTCTGTGTATGTCCCAGGAGTATTGTGATCTGGCGTGTCTTCACAAATATCTTTATTTGTCCCGGTGTCAAAATTAAATACACCGACAGTATTAATCTTTCCTACCGTACGATGCCAAACATTAGTACTAGTAAGTGTAGCTGTTACGGCAATTGTAATTGGAGTCCCAGGGTAAACTGTAACGTTGCTGGTACCGTTTAAAGTAGCAGATACTGTTGTCAGACTATCGGTAAACGTTGTTGTTGCGACGATGGTGTCTGTTCCGTCTTTTAATTCCGCTTTGTAGTTTGGTCTGTAATGTCCGTCTAATTGATACGCATAAGCAAAAACTCCCTTATCATCACTTGTTACATTAATAGTTGTTGAAGTTGCTGGATTATCGCTTGAAGAAATTGTTAAAGAATAAGTTGTATTCGGATTAAGATTTGTTCCTGTTATTAAAGCGGTATCTGTGGGCGCATAGTCCAGTTTATCGGTTGTGAGACTGGCGCTTCCTTCGGAAATAACCGTGGGCAAATCAATTGTCGGGGCCGAAACGTTTTTTAGTATAGTCATACTGAGTTGTTCGTCTCCGGTGGTTGCTTCAGGGGTTGGAGTTGGGCTTACAGTTTCGGTTGGAGTTACTGAGGTGGAAGTCCCTTGAGCTTGTCCTGAGTTTGCAGAAGAATTATTGTCAGACGATTGGTTGTTTGAATTATCTGTGGGAGGAGATAAGTCGTCGGTTGGTGTGGGAGTGGCGATTACTGTATTATCGACGGTTGGAGTTGGAGTTGGTTCGGTAGTCGTTTCCGGCGCTGGTGTTTCGGTTGGGGTTGGAGTTACAGTGTCGGTTGGAGTAGGGGTTTGGTCAGAGGTTGGTGTTACTGTTTCGGTTACTGTTGGGGGTGTGTCTTCTTGCGCATAAGCTTTTGGAAAGTAGGTAATATAAGGAACAAACGACTGAAGAACAATCGCCAAGAGGGCTATGGCAGTCAGGGCTCTCGCCGCCAGACGTTTCATTTAATAAATTCCTAGAGTAAATTTGTAAGATTCCTTACAAAGCAGTCGGATAGTAGCACAACGCGTTTTTAAATGTCAATAGAATGGTTTAGGAAGACTAATTTTTGTCTAGACCTAGACAGTTCCATTTTTTTTGTCAGCCTTATTAGGCAAGCTTTACATTTTTTGCTCTCGGTCCCTTTTCACTTTCTTCAATATCAAATGTAACTGCTGCTCCTTCTTTAAGCTCGTCAAAAGTAACTCCGCTCAAATCCGTAGAGTGAAAGAAAAGATCTTTCGCTTCTCCTTCACGAGTAATAAATCCAAATCCTCTGTCAGTTTTTGTTTTAATTGTTCCGTTCATAGTTTCTTTTTGTACCTCCTTTCATTCTTAATATTATACTCTTCATGAAGATAATTAGCTTAGGTAAATTATAGGGCTACCTCTGAAGGACTTATTCATCAACAGAAAGATTGAGTTTGATTATAGCTTAGAAGACATGAAAATCCTATGCGAAAATCTAAATTTCGTATATCAATAAAATTGATTTGGCTAGTCTATACAATATCCTTAAGTGCTTCAGTAAATCTAGTATCGTTATTTGGTAAATCTAAAACTTTTCTATCTAAATCCGAGCAACGGACAATCTTACCAGAAGCTTCTTCAATTGCACTAAAAAGATAAATTGTATTGTCTAAGCAAAATCTAGAAAACAGCAATTGCTGAGATTCGGGTATTGATGCCCATTTTGTTGGGTTTCCAAAAGGGAGCATGTATGGAACTCCGAAACCTTCAATATCCTTTAATTGTCTTCCACTAAATGGAACTCCAGGATAAAAGTCTCTTTCGCAAATCTCATCAACAACCTCGCTATAAATTCTAACTGCTCGGACAGAAACTCCCATAGCTTTAAGTTTATTTACGCCTTCTTTAATAGCTATTCCTGCAACAATATCGGTAACTTCTATACCAAACTTCCTTGCAACTGTTGAAACTCGTTCCAAAAGGTCACCTGAAAAAACAACATCATCAACCAATGTGATTGATTCAACCCCAGATTCTCTTAGTGTTCTAAATTGCGATAATAAATTCGGTTGACCAGGTCTTCTCCCTAATCCCTTATCCATTCCCTGACTGTCAACTAATCTGGCTATGTCAATTCTGTATTCGCAAGGAAAGTAAACCCTATCCAAAGACACTGGTAGTGAATCTGTTTCTGAAATTAATCTTTTTATTCCAGAAGAAAGTTCGTCCTCGCTGACAAGCTCAAATCCTGGAAATATCTTTATCATCCTTTGAGTGAAACTATTCCTTAAATCTGTAAAAAATCTTTCAGACGGTAAAACAAAACCACGGTTTGCTGCCCAGTCTCCCAACAGTATTTTGATGTCAGCGGATACAACATAAGGCTTTACATTCCCTTCAATTTCTGAACATGCTTCATTAAATGTTTCATTCATTTATAATTACCTCCTTCCAGGAAGGGACTGATGGTGTTAATTAGGAGATTTGATGAAGAAACACAGCCAATCCCTTACTAGAAGGATTGGTTGTGATGTGAGGATTTTTTTGCTAATTTAATTGTAAGCTCCACGGCTTCCTTAGGAGTTTTTGCTATCTCAACTTTAACTCTATCTCTGGAATCAATGAATTTGCCCGCTAGATTTTCGCTCCAACCCCCTGTGCCTTGAAGAGCAACTAATGGAATATTTGCTTGATATGCAACTACCATTTCATTAAGGGTTCCCGAGCCGCCACTTATAGTGATAATAGCATCGCAAGAGAGAGCTAATACAAATTCTCTGCCTCCTCCTCGCTCCATTCCGGTAGGAATTACAATATCAACATTTTTCTCAACAATTTCTTTACCTTTCCCATAGGTAATTCCGATTGTTAAACCATTTGCTTTTTTTGCACCTCTACAAGCTGCGGTTGAGAGAGAATCAATATCTTTTTCAGCACCAAAAAGCAAAGCGGCATTAGACTTGGCAATCCAATAACCGACTTCTTCTGCTAATTCCTCTATCTTTTTAGAGTATTTAAGGTCAGAGCATGAACCCATAACTCCTATTTGTAGTTTTCTTTTTGTTTTTTTCATAATCTTAATATAGAAATAAATCCTGAAAACTAATTTTCCTCATTTTGTAATAGGATATACTCCTATATTGATTTATTAATAGAGGATAAAACTGTTCTCCATTTAAGTTTACTGATTTAAAATCCCTAATGCCTTTATTGAATACATTTTGGCTACCATATACAGCATAAAACTCTTTATTAGAAAGTAAAGAAAATAGAGTTTCATATTCTTGTCTTTGCATGTTTATTAGTAGATATATAATTACTTTCTCAAGCTCTCTAGCAATTTTTGGGCTGCTTTTTGGGCCACACTCTATTTCTAAAGCACTTGGTTTGCAAAACTGAACAATTGGACCTTTATCTAGCGACCTCTTTGAATACCAAAAAACATTTCTTTTAATTGGTAATATAGCAGAAAATAAAATGTTCTTAATATCAGGTTTCGGGATAATGGTAAAAATTCCTGTGTTAGAAATAGTCCCATGTATATCAATAACATACTTATACTTGTTGGCTAGTCTAATAAGCTCTGCTACTCTCTTTTCCTCGTAGGATGAACTATCGTCTCTACCAGGTGCTGACCTATTAAGGTCAGTTTTAATAAAACGCACTTTCTCTTTAAGTGCTTTTTCGTTGCCAATTACCCAGTCGTAGCCATAAACGGCTTTAGGATAGTTGCTTTCTATTTTTTTAAGCACATCAATAGAAAAGGATTCATCCCCGTGCGTAGCTAATATAAAAAGTATTTTGTTTTTCATATTTTATCCACAAAAAAACCAGCTGATGCTAAACTTAATTCACATAATGTAAATTAGTTAGCGTTTAGCTGGTTAAGTTATGGTGATTACTTATTAAGCTAATCGCTTCTTTATATCCATTACATCCATTTTGCAGCCACTCACTAATGCGAGCTACAGTTCTACTACTAAGCCTTGTTTCAACAATAATTTTTTCATATTTTTCTCCATCTGAAAGCATTTTGGCAGCTTGAAATCTTGCAGCAATTTCAATAATCTCTTTTTCTGTCATGACATCTCTTAAGAAATTCTGCATCGTTTTAACATCAGGAATTTCACATAAAACTTTTGCCAACTGAGTTGTGTTATTTAATTTCCAGACATTATTCATATCTCATACTTTACCAAAGTAAAGTATATATGTCAATAGCACTATTTTATATGTTAATGTTTTCTTACAATTTTGAGGCTAAAAATGTGGTTCCCCTTGATTGATATGTTCAGAACAAAAAAGATAAATTTATCTATGAATATAGATAACGCTAAAACCTTTTATGCAGTTACTTGAGGAGGTTTAACTGATGCAATTAATGCTTTAAATCCACGATATGCTTCCGGACTATTGGTTTGTGGATCTCCGTTAATTTTTGTAGTTATTCTGTTTCCACCCAAGTCAGATCTGAAATCACCTTGATATTCATAGCTATCTTTTCCTATTTCAAGATCAAATCCGCCTGGAAATGCACCTAATGCAGGATGCATTGTTAACTTCCAATTTTTACCACCTTTCTTAAACTTCACTTCTGGCCAACTGTGCCCCAATTCATTCTTGAGAAAAGCTTTAGTTGAGGCAACTTGAAGCTCTGGCACTCCAGCTAGTGCAGTTAAGGTTTCATTGCCTAAATCTGCTAACATTAAATGGCGTTGTTCTAGAACATCTCCCTCGAAGTGCGTTAAACGATAACTAGTTGATCTACCATCTGTGCCAGTATAAGTACCTGCCTTGATTGGTCTAGCCTGCTCAAGAATTGCTACTGCCGTTTCATCAGCAGTTAAAGCTGCAGGTCGTTCGCCGGCTGCATCAACTGGTTCTGGCATAATATCTCCTCTATCTATAGTTTCCATAATTATTATTTAATTGTCAATGAGGATAGTATCCTATTAAAATAATAGGTCAAGGAATAAATTTGAAGCTAAAAACATGAAAGATGAAGCTAAAAGCAGGTAAAATCAAGCCTCTAGTTTGCGCACAAAATACTTATTATTTACTGCCCAAAGTAGTAAAAAGTTGCCATCTTTCTTAAGCCATTCGTATGCATCTTGTCTGTTAAATTTGTTAGGAAGTAAGTGATAACGGTTTAAGTAAAATTCCAATTCGACAGCGGATTCTGTAGATATTTCTGTACTTGGCATTTTAGTTTCTTCAAAAACCATCCATGGTTCTTCAATATGCATTTTAATGCCCACTTCTTTGGCTCTATCTTCAATTAAGATTCTGGGGATTCTTCTTTTACTTGGTGCTTTCCAAAGTCGTGAGGAATGAAGTATCTTGCCATTTTCCCATTTATATTTCGCACCAATTGCTGACATAAGAAGATTATATCAGAAGTTCTAATCCTACCAAGCTTATTAGGCACGATTTGAGGCTAAAATTACTTGCTCCGCGTCTAGGACTCGAACCGCAAATTCATAGGTCTTAAAGTAAATTTTTGTGCGACGTGGAAGCAGCTCTTGACAAAGGAAGATATCTAATGTAGAATCATTTCAGAAAGCAGTAAAAATGTACAGCTTAGTGAAACCATTATCTGTCAGAGAGAAGCTATTGAAGCAAAAAATTCGGGTATTCAATAATCTTGATTTTGCCGAAATTTTCGGACTGTCTTCATATCAGACAGAGTATAATTTAAGACAGCTTACGGACGAAGGCTTATTGACAAGGCTGAAACGCGGGCTTTATGTGTTGAAAACCGACCCTCCAAGCGAAGAAGAAATTGCGAACGCCCTTTATAAACCATCCTATATTTCCTTTGAGTATGCGCTTGCTCATTACAACATTATTCCGGAGATGACCTATCATGTTACCTCAGCTACCACAAAACCAACCCGCTTATTCACAACCGATAATACGTCGTTTTCTTACAACACGATTAAGCGGGAAGCATACACTGGGTATATCTTATCGCACATAAACGAAAGAAGATTCTATATCGCAGAACCAGAAAAGGCCCTTGTTGATTACATGTATCTAGCTGCTCTTGGGCAAAGGTCTCTAATTGGGGTAAATTCGCTAAATGACAGGATGAATATAACTTTGTTAAATAAAGAAAAGATCGCTTATTATGTGAAAATGTACAATTGGTCAAAATTAAACAAGTTAGTAAAGGAAGTGCTATGATCTCCGAAAATTTTATTAAGGATCTTGCTAAAAAATATCAAACGAGTGAGTTAAATGTTCGGCGTGAATATTTTCAACACATATTCTTGTCATATTTTTATCAACAAGCGAAAGCTAAAAACATTTTTTTCAAGGGGGGGACTGCCTTAAGGTTAATCTACAACAGTCCGCGTTTTTCAGAAGATTTGGATTTTAATTCAACATCTATTAACGATAAAGAGATAGAGGAATTACTTCTAAATACATTGTCTCAAATTGAAAAGGAGAATATTACGTTTGACTTAAAAGAGGCAAAAAAGACAACCGGAGGGTTTTTGGCTATTATAAGTTTTGGGGCTGATGAACAACCGGTTGATATTCAGATAGAAATATCCTTAAGGGAAGAAGAAAAAAGAGGGGAAGTCATAGCCATATCAAGTGACTTCGTACCTCCTTACAATGTTATCTCGGTGACAGAAGAACAATTAGTGTTTGAGAAAATAAGAGCCCTTCTTTTTAGAAAAAAGGCTAGGGATTTTTATGATTTGTATTTCATAATTAGGTCTCGCTTATCATTACCTCATAAAAAAGATCTTTTTCAAGAATTATCGGAAACTCTTAAAGATTCTAATATTAATTTTGAAAAAGAATTAAAACAATTTCTACCCAGATCACATTGGACAATTATCCGTGATTTTAAAGCCACTCTAAATAAGGAACTTAACAGATTCATCTAGTAGATTTGTCACATTGCGAACTTAAATAAATTCAATTGGCCAGAGGAAAAGTTCCTAATGCTCTACTGACTAGGAACTTTGTAAACAGTTAACAGGTTTTCTTATCATTAATATTCATGTATTTTTGTCAAATTTGACGCTAATTAGCATCGGTTCATGTCTTAAACTAGAGGATTTACGTCAGAATAACTTAGGAAATTAAAGTATAGTATTTTATTTTATTACTTTCTTAATTTCTCCAAAATAATTTTTGCTATTAATATTTGCAAACGAATGCTGTAAGGGGAAAA
>Ga0182027_10000181_pt1 | contig 103924 bp, 85 predicted proteins | sample 712E1DmetaG_FD_121300 | JGI IMG/M metagenome (GOLD analysis project Ga0182027, IMG submission 121300) | Permafrost microbial communities from Stordalen Mire, Sweden - 712E1D metaG (Illumina Assembly) | ecosystem: Environmental > Terrestrial > Soil > Wetlands > Permafrost | place: Sweden...
CCTATTCATTGGACGGCCGTCTGGTTGACCCCATAACTCTGGGCCCGGTCGGCAATGTTGATGTTACCGCCGGCAAAACTTCCGTGCGCTTAAGCAGTTCCGGTCAATTCCGTTTCGGCCAGGTTAACGCAAACGATGGCATAAATATCACCGACCCGGTTTTATCACGGGCAATAAATTACAAACCTGATTCCCCTTCTAAGTCCGATCTCTATTTCAATTCATCTCTCTATAATCGCTTAATTGAAGTGGTTAATTTGGAAGCAATGGGACGCGAAGGAGACTTATACGGTTTCCTGCCGAACAGCGTCAAAAGTTCGGTTTCCTTAAACAACTTCGCCAACTCCGCTCATTCAATATTCAACCAGAATAATTTGAGCGACCAGAGCCTGGTAATCAAAGACACGCGCATCCTCAACCAATGGAGTGATAACCGCTACAATAAGGCATTTAACCGCGTAATAGAAGTGGCTTTGGAAGCCAATGGCCAGCAGGACAAATACTACTTCACCCTTGATGGAAATTGGAGTCTGATAAAATAGAAAAAACATAAATACTAAAAAAGTCGCGACAATTATCGCGGCTTTTTTTTTATTGTCATCCTGAGCGAAGCGAAGGATCCCTTTCGTAGTGCCATGATTCGACGAGAGGGATTCTTCGCTTCGCTCAGAATGACAGACTCTACTCCCCTGTCTTATCCAAGTTATTTATCATCAAACTTAAATCCACGGCATTTACAACCGAGTCCTGATTAAAATTGGCTCTGTAAGCATGGGCAGTGGGGTCATTCGCATCAAGATCGTTTAATAAATCGCTTAAATCAACAGAATTAACCACATTATCACCCATGGTTGTGTTCGAATTGCCGGCACCGTTTATATCCCCAGCCAGAAGTTGAATTGGACCAATCGTTGAGGTATCGTTATTGGCCATAGTAAAGTTTAAAGTATTTAAACCTTCACCCAGCAAGACATTACTTAGCCTTCTGGATAAATGCTGATTGGTTTTTATAGTGACATCATAGGTGCCCTGACTTATGCTACTAAATAAAATCGGGTTTAAATGGGTACCGTCCACGGCCGTGGTGGTTACATCGGAAGTCTCCAGAGCGGCTGAACTGCCCGGATTATGCACAGCCAGAAAAAAGACGGTGTCCCAGTTGGTACCGCTGGCGCCCACCCGGCCTTCCGGAACGGCCCATTTAACATTGACTCCTATCTGACCAGTCACATTGAGATTTACAAGAAAGTCCGCTGAATACGCGTAAACTATTACGCCAGCCAAAAAAGCATACGTCAGGACCAAAAACGAAGTTACGACTATGCGTTTTCTATTCATAGTTTTTTAATTCATGTACGCGGTAACCGTTAAAGAACTTTGATAAGTGCCTGATCTTTGCATGCGCTGCGATCCTGATTGGGCTTGCATGCTAATTGTGGTGGTACTGCCCGCGGGGTCGTTACTGCTATCTGATTGACATATAACACGCGGGCTGGTGCTAAACCCATCCCAACAGGCATTGGGCGTGTCTGTACCTCCGGCTTGGTTACATGATGAACCATTGTCAAGATAACGGGTAATAATATCCGGTCCCTGAGGAGAAAAACCGAATGCGGAGGAAGAGCTGGGTATTGACCAGGTAAAGTCCGGCGCACTGCCGGCAGGCGTGTAATCAGAAAAACTATCGGCGCCACCCGGAGTCAAGACCATAGCCGGCGAAGTTGAAGCATTGATGCTCAAGGTATAGCCGGTGTAATTATTTGTGCGCACTCCCACATCCGACGAACCGGTCGCGATTCCGCCGTATAAGCCCGAAATGCTTGGACTAAGGGTAGTTGAGTCGGGAGGGGTTAAACTAAGATATTTTTGCGCGTCCATCTGCTGGTAACCGGCATACAAATTGAACGAAGTGCTCGTACCAATCCCGGTGCCTGCTTCGCCCACCGTATCTTGCAAGCTATAATCCGTCGAGGTTGAATCGCCGCCGCCGATATTTATAGAATCGCGCTGGATGCGGTAATCGGCGCTTTCCATCACATACGCAAAAACCGGCATAATTCTGGCGCCGGCTAGAAACAAAATGACAGTAAAAATTATAAATACTCTTATTCGCTTCATAATTGTTTTTTTCTTCTGTAATTCTTTATTATCCATACACAGAAAACCGCCAACAGAACCAAGCCGAGCAATACCGGTACTATAATTACCAAAGGCAAAGCCCAGAAATATACGCTTTTCTGGTCAATCTGGTTTCCATATCCCCTGTTTAAAAATAACGTGGCTTTATACCGGCCAAACATCAGACCATGATCCCATGATATTTTATTGGTCCGCACGGAATCCGGTAAAACATAATACGGCTCAACTGCGAATTTATCCACAACAGCGCCGAACAAGTTCTTTATTTCAATGTAACCGTATGGATTTTCATAGACATTGCCATCGTTTTGATAGGCATAACTAATCTGCACTGGACCATTTGTGTTCAAACCGTGATCTGTAGTAAAATTCTTTAAAAAACCGGACTCGCTGGCATTTCCCTTAATTCTGACAAAATATAAAACGGCAATGCGGGTTTTCACATTTATTTTGCCATTGGCTGTACTTGCATCGGCGGCGCCATTACCTGCATTGCCCTGTACGGACACAATTACAGACCCATACAATCCGCCGGGCGGAATACTGGTGGGAATGCTGATGGTGACAGGGATGGTTATGCTGTCGCCTTGCCGCAAAGTGAAGCTGGTTTCTTCCGGTCTGATAAAATCTTTCAAAGAGTACGGGCCTTTTTCCGGGCCCATGAATTGCACCAGATTGTTCGGATCTATTGTACCTTTTATATCTTCCAACCCCAGCTGAAAATTCTTTTCAGACCCAAGCCGGTTTACAATCACAATATTGCGCGTCACGCTTTGGCCGGGTTCCAAAACCAATTCTACCTTACCAGGACTGACAATATAATCCCCCATTACTGGTGTATTAGCCGAAGATTGGACTTGCACGGCCGCATTTGCAAACGAATTCGCAAAAAACAGTATCCCTAAAAAAACAAACACTGAAAATAATCTGCGAATCTTCATAAGCATTTTATGCCGGGGGTGCCTTTTTGTTTTTACCACCTTTGTACTCAAAATTTTTCCTGAACCAGATTCTTATCCCGCGGATGATAACGAGCAATAGGAATAGACCGATCAAAATCCCGGCCACGACTTTCCATGGCATAACCCAGAAAGTAATGGTCTTTTGGTCTATGGTACTTCCATAGCCGCGGGTTAATTTTATGGTGGCGGTATAACGGCCCATGGTGAAACCGCGATCCCAAACTTTTGTTTCCAACCTATCCGCTCCCGGCATTACGAAATACTGGCTAATTGGAATCTGCTCAACTGTCGTGCCGTAAAGATTTTTTATTTCAATTAAACCCGAAGGGCCTTCAAACACGGAACCGGAATTTTTATAAACGTAATTAAATTTTATCGGGCTGCTATTGTACACCATTTTATCCGTACTGAAATCAGTCAAAGATCCATCTTCCTTCACATCACCGTTAACCCGGACATAAAATAACGAAGCAATCCTGCCCGCTATGGAAATACCGCCCCCTACCTCATTTTCTTTGGCAACTTCTAACGGGTCGGTTGACTGAGTTGTAATCATAACGGCGCCATACAAACCACCCGGGGGGGTATTTTTGGGAATACTGATTTTTACCGGCACATCAGCTCTGTCTGCCGGCTGTAGGACAAACGTTGTGGTTTCCACTGAGATAAAATCCTTCAGAGAATACGGGCCCTTTTCTCCATTTAAAAGCTTAATTGAGTCGTTTGGATTGTCCGGCGAGGTAAAATCGTCAAATTCTATTTTAAAACGCCTTTCTTCCGTAAAACGGTTTGTAAGACTGATAGATTTAATGGAAGTTTCACCCGGATTTATATTAAGCACCGTTCTGCCCGGGCCCACCACAAAGTCATTGGCCATGTCTAAACCTTTGAGCGGTTGGATTGTAATCGCTTGGGCGTTGAACCCCCACAAAAATGTTCCCATTAACAAAAGAATAACAGCCCCCTTAGTTCCGCTGGCTTTCATAAAATTAAAATTTACGAATAATTATATATTCATCCGGGCGCCGATTTCTAAATGGCACCCAGTGAATAAACAATTAATTTATTCTCTTATCTTTCAACCAAAGTCGCCATCACATGAGACCGATAAATACCGGAGGGTTGGTTGGCACCCGAACCTATTTGAACCTGAAAGTTAATGTCTGTTCGCTCACCAGCGGCGCTGGTTTGATCACTATTTCCAGCAATGAGTGCAGACGGATCAGTAGTGGTATTTGTTAAACCGCTATACAAATCAAGCGAAGTATGGCCACCCAAAGAATGTGGACTGACTGAGGAATAACCATAGTATGCACTACTCGTACTGTCTAAAACCCAGACCGATGGAGTTGTTGTCGGATAAGCGTCGATAATATTGGGAGAATCGTCCGTCATTATACCATTAGTACCGTCGCCATCGGTCAGATACAAATCCCAACCGAGGTCATTGTTGGTTTTAACCAGACAATATGTGGAAGCAATACTATCACCGCCGGTCAAACCCGGAATCGAACCCATGTTAAGTTCGGTGGAAGTCGTCATGCCGTGACCGCACATAAACGAAGATGCGTTAGTTACATTTAAGGCTACAATCCAGTCGGCTGTATAAGTTGCGGCCCCGGCTATTTGCCCTTCAAAAAGCATAAAGCCATTGAAGAGGACCACAACCATGATAACGAATAAGGAGAATATTTTTTTCATAATTTATTAGACAAGCTTAATATTATGTAATTAATTATCGATTTATTAATTACGATAATTTTATAACTTTCGACCTTTAGTTAAAGTTACAATAATTAATAAATAATTTCCGTTAAATCGATTGCATGTATTATACCACAAATTCGACATTAAATTAATCTGCAACAGTGCACAACTTATTATTTGTCATGCTGAACGTGTTTCAGCATCTCTGTAAAGTCCGTAGATCCTGAAACAAGTTCAGGATGACAGTATGATAAATTCAGGATAAAATCATTTTATATCTTCATTTTTTCAAAGGCGTAGGTGCCGATAAAAATAACCAGCAGGGTAAACGCGGATATGATTGTTAGATCAAAACTCAAACTAAACCTGGCGGTGCCCAAAATAACGTTTCTTAGCGCATCTACGGTGTAAGTAAGCGGATCGGCAAGCGTGATTGGCGTTAACCAAACCGGCAGATTGTTTATCGGAAACAACGCGCCGGAAAGAAAAAACAGCGGGAATAATAAAAAGCTGGAAATAAGCTGGAAGCCTTCCGGACTTTCCATCAGAGACCCGATTATAAGCCCCACACTGGCCAGCGAGGCGGTTGAAACAAACAGGATGAGTAAAGTGACGATGAAGATGCCAAATGTGATGTGGAGGCCGCCGATTATTCCGAGCCGGCCAAACAGCCAGCCGAGGAAAAGCAAGATTATCGCCTGAATCACCGAATCGGTTACTCCTCCCAAAACTTTGCCGACAAAAATTGACGTCCGGGAAATCGGCGCAATCAAAACTTCTTTCAGGAAATCTATTTTTCTGTCCCAGACTATGTAAACGCCGTAAAAAACGGAAGAAAAAAGCACGGCCTGCGCCAGTATGCCCGGAAAAATGAAGGCCTGATAGTTCATCACTCCCGCCACGGCCACGCTCCGCCCCAGTCCGCCGCCGAAAATGAGTAGCCAAAGAACCGGGTTGATGATTGACCCGACGATTCTTGATTTTTCCCGCAAAAACACTTTGAATTCGCGGTACCAGATGGCTAATATTCCGCTTATTTCGTTGTTCATTTTTTTGCTCTATAAGTCATGGCCCTTTCGGCCCACCCGCCCTCGGCCGATTCTTCGTGGATTTCCCTGCCCGTGTAGTGCAGGAAAACGTCGTTGAGGGTTGGCGAATGAACTTCCACAGAGTCAACCTTGCCGATAACCTGCAAAATCTGCGGAAGATGTTCATTTGGATTAATAACGGTTAAATACACCATGTTATTTTTTGTCTCCACTTTTTTTACGTATTGCAATTTTTGAATTTCATCAAGATTGGGATTTTTAATTTTCAACACCACGACATCCCCGCCCACTATCATTTTTAAATTTTCTGGCGTGCCCAGAGCGACGATTTTTCCTTTGTCTATAATTGCCAGCCGGTTGCACAACAGATCCGCTTCCTCCATGTAATGAGTGGTGATTATAATCGTGACTTTTTTTTCATCGGCGAGATCTTTTATATATTTCCACAAGTGCTCGCGCGACTGCGGATCGAGACCGAGCGTCGGCTCGTCGAGAAACAAAACTTTTGGATGGTGCATCAGGCCGCGGGCAAGTTCAAGTCTCCGGCGCATGCCTCCGGAATATTTCTTTACCAGATCATCTTTTCTGTCAGTCAACTCAACCAGCGCCAGAACTTCCTTTATTTTCGTCTCCCGTAGGGCTTTGGGCATACCGTAAAGCATGCCGTGAAGCTTGAGGTTTTCATAGCCGGTGAGGGTATCGTCGGAACTTGGATCCTGAAAAACTATGCCGATTGATTTTCTGACTTTGCCCGGCTGCGCCACAATATCAAAACCGTTAATGGTCGCGGTGCCGGATGTGGGTTTGACCAGAGTGGTGAGCGTGAGAAGGGTGGTGCTTTTTCCGGCGCCGTTTGGTCCGAGCAAACCGAAAATCTCGCCTTCCTCGATTTTGAGGTTTAGGTTATCCACAGCCGTTAATCCGTTATAATTTTTTGTGAGATTTTTCGTCTCTATGATCGGCATAAAAATTACTGCGTGCTTTCGGTGCTGTATGAAATAGATACCTCCTGATCGCCTACACTGAAGGCTACGACATATACCCCCGCTCCGGCTTTATTCATTGTGAGCGTGGCTTCGTTATCGCTAACTGCGCTTGTTATTGTTAGGTATCCGCGGTCGGATAAAAGTTTCGCAAAAGTGCTGATGTCTGCACCTGTGGTTGGCCGTGGAACTTCATACATCACATATCCGCCCTGACCGCCTACCGTGGAATAAGCCACCGCTTTGGCTTTGCCGTACACGCCTTCAATCAGCCACTTGCTGTTATCGGAAATAGCACGGGTGCCGTCGTCATATGGCGCGATTTCCGTGGCCGCGGTGTATTTGTCTCCGTTTGTCTGGGTATTTATTGCGTTTTGAGCCACCTGCTGGGCCACGCCGGAAAGACCCATGCCTTTCAAATAACTGCTTACCGCCATCTGCTGTCGGTAACGCTGGATGCTATAAAATAATCCTCCGACCACGACTACGACCGCTACCACGATAACAATATTGCGCGTCTTTTTGTCCATCATAAGAATAAAACTAGAGGATAAAACTATTTAAGCTGGACGTTGAACCCAAGACTATTTTCCGCCAATACTTGTTTGGTGGCGTAATCATGGGCGGAAATTTTTATCGTGTACTCCCCTGCCGCCAGATCGCCGGCGAGTGCTTGTGTAAAGGTCGTTCCATCTGTTTCCCCGACTTTCATTGTCCATTTTCCGCTTTTTGTGGAAACCACTTTCCCGGATGCATTTATAAGCTGGCGCACCATGAGTATGGTTTGTTTGGCCGAGGTGTTGTTCACATAATTGTATTTTACTTTCAGATTGGCCGGCAAGACAACATTAGATTTCACTTTGGCCAAAACGGCAGAATCGAATGAGATAGCTGAATCAGCTGACGAAACTTCGCCGAGCGTGAAATATTTTTTCTTTAATTTCTCAACTGTAATGTTGAAATTATTTCCGTCAATTAATTTGCCGGTCTTGGCGTCATAGATATTTACATTCACGGTGTACACGCCGGCCGGGGTTGATTTTGCAATAATTTCATTGACCACGCCATTAAACGCAGCGCCTGCCTTCAAAGTTTTGTTGGCTTTGACTGTTTTTACCGCGTTGCCCTTACTGTTTTTGATCGAACGGACAATCCTGATAGCCAAACTTTTGCTACCGGTATTCTTGAATGAATAGTTGAATTTAAGAGCTGTACCCGGCTGCATTGAAGCCAAAGGCAAATTGCTGAAAGAAACTAATGAATTGAAATTATTTGCCACGGCCTGAGAAGAAACAGGGGTTGTTGGGGGCGTGATAACGCTAACTGGGGGTGTGGGTGTGATAACCGGCGTAGTGGTCACCACCGGCAAAGTGCTGGTTACGGGCGTATATGGCACATAAGAACCGCCGCCTCCGCCACCGCCGCTGCTCTGGCTGGTTTGAGTGTAAACAACAAAACTGGTAAAATGCTTAGTCCAAATTGCCAAATCAGTACCGCCAACGTCAATCTTGCAGTCCGCACCCGGGGCCAAACCATTATTTGTGGTTTGAGTATCATCGCCACAAGTTGCGGTAATTTTGGTAAATGTTCCGTCGCGGTAATAGCCGGCATCTTTTCCGGCCTTGCCCGGAATTAATATTCTGGCCGCATGATCGAGAGTAAGGGCAACATCACCGAAACCAATTTCAACAACTTCATTAACAGTAGCCGTCATGCCGCTGTCGGCTGTAACCGTCACACTTGAATTGTCTTTAATGGTCGGCATTACCAAAGTGCCATTCCAAGTATCGTCAGCCGTTATTTTTGTACCGGCAGGAATACTTACTTGCACCGTGCCCAGAGTTGTGTCGGCACTAACTTGCAATGCGCCGGGTAAGGTTGTGGAATTTGATGATGTTAAACTGGAAAGATCAACTATGGCATTAGTTACGCTTGAAGGCACGGCAACGGTACTGGTTACCGTATCAGCACTGGTAATAGTGCTCGTTGGATTTCCGGCGGTGGGTACAAATGTTGTTATAAACATCATATCAGTCCCAGTGGCCAAACCCACACTGTTTTGCGCTCTGGCTCGATAATGGTAAATGGTTCCAGGATGGAGTACGCCAGAAGAAAACGACAAAGCATAAGCACCTGTACCAAACGAACCGCTCTCAAGATTATTGTCATCATAGCTAGTTGTGGTACCGATATCAAAACCTCTGGAAGTGACAGCCGTGCCGCCGATTGATGTAATATTTCCATTTAATGCGGCACTGGTGGAAGCAATGGAACTGGCAGCTACGGTCGTGACCGCTGGTAAACTCCAAGGACTGGAAGCCGTGCTGGAGGCGGAATAGGCCGTCCAATTGGCGTCGCCGAGATCCTGCGCTCGTACCGCGAATTGATATGAGTTGCCGGACGTTAAACCATTAATCGTAAGAGTTGTTGCAGTAGTGGTTGGCGAAGACGGCCCGCCGAGAATTTGATATATAGTTGTCCCCGGATTGCTGTTTCCGGCCCAGGTTAAAATAATCTGTGTGGAAGACGTTGGTGAGGCTGAAGGCGTGCCCGGAACAGCAGCTTTGGTGTAATCGGTTTTGTTAACTGAGGTGGTAAAGCTATTATCAGGATTTTGTGTACGGATATTAACGGTATAGGAAGTGTTAGGTGTTAAACCTGATAATACGGTGGTAGTGACCGAAACACTTGTAGTAGAAAAACCGGAACCGTAAAGTTGATAGGTTGTGCCGGCCGGATTGCCGTTATCGCCCCAGGCTAAACTGAGCGAAACCGAAGTGGTTGCGGTGGTGGCCGGAGAAACCGGTGCCGCGGCTTTGGTGGGGCTGAGCAATGAAACGCCGGCAGTGTATGAACTGTCGTGGTTTTGCGTTTTCACTGTAAAAGTATAACCTGTGTTTGGCGACAGACTGCCGATGGTGGTCGTGACGTTTGTTGTTGTAACCGTTGCAAAACCAAGACCGGAAATCTGGTAAACTGTGCCGCCCGCGTTTCCATTAGCATTCCACTGCAATGAAATAGAGTTGGAAGTTGATGCTGTGGTAACTAAGCTGGCCGGATCCACCGCCTTGGTGTATACATCTGATAGAATCGGGCCATCCACAGCTAAGTAACCGCTACCGGGATAATCGTGAGTTAAAGAATATACCTGTACAGAAGTATAATCTACTGCTGGTGATAATCCTGTGACTGTTTTGGTTGTGGTACTTATATAAAAAGGTCCAAAATTATTCGCAATCAGCAAGTAATACGTTCCGTCCGGATTGTCATTTGCACTCCAGGTAAAAGTTAGGGAATTTGTTGTGGATGCGGTGTTGGCCAAACTGGTCGGTGCAGCCGGTTTGGTCCAATCTGAAACTGAAGCTGTCGACCCAAAAATTCCTCCGCCGTTTTGCGACTGAACATTGAAAGTGTAGCTGGCATTTGGACTAAGACCGGAAATACTGGTTGATGTGGCCGTGGTTGTGACTGTCACAAAACCGGTTCCGGAAATCTGATAAACTGTGCCACCTGAATTGCCATTTGCACCCCAAGCCAGACTTATTGATGCTGAGGTTGAAGCTGTTGAAACTAATGATACTGGTGTGGCCGCGAAAGTATAAGTATTAGCCGGAGATGAGCTTGCACCTTCGCCGTTCACGTTAACTGCCGACACTTTATAGTAATGAATGGTGTTGGTGGCCAAGGCACTATGGTTATAAGTCACGGTTCCAGAGGTGGTGGTGGCAATGACGCTGTAAGTTGAACCGTTGGTGCTGTGGTAAACCGTAAAATAGTCAAATAAACCGCCCGGTGATGTCCAACTCAACTGGATCACGCTGGTGGAACTTGGCGACGCCGTAAGTCCGGTGGGAGTGCCTGGCGCAGATCCTTTGGTATTTTCGCTTACCGAAACGCCGGTGGTCAACGAACCGTCCGCATTTTGCGCTTGAACCAGGAAGCTATAAGAAGTATTGGATGCCAAACTGCCGATAGTAGTGGAGGTGGCTGAAGTTGTGACTGTGGAAAAACCAGCGCCGGAAATCTGGTAAACCGTGCCGCCCGGGTTGTTGTTAGCATTCCACTGCAAGGAAATGGAGTTGGTAGTTGAAGCTGTGGTGACCAAACCTGTCGGATCGGCGGCTTTGGTGTAAGCGCTAATATACGCGGGACCGCCGGAAACATAATAACCGGCAGCGGGATAATCATGGCCAAAAGCCTTTACGGTAATAAAGGTAAAAGAAGCATTGGGAGTTAAGCCGGTAACAATCGTCGAGGTCGCGGTTGTCGTTACCGAGCTGAATCCGGATCCGTTCAATTGGTAAACAGTGCCGGTTGGATTAGTGGTGCCGCTCCAGCTGAAAGACAAAGAATTCGTGGTGGAAGCAGTGTTGACCAAAGTGGTTGGGTCCCTGGGTTTGGTCCAGTCGACAGCGCTAATTTGCGTTGTGGTAATTCCGGCTCCGCTGATGGCCGCTACGTAAACGGTGTATTGGGTATTGGGCGTCAAATTGCCGCCGGGAGAAGTGGCAGTGGTAGTTGCGACGACCGTATTGTTTACAGGGCCAACGATATACTGATAATTCGTGCTGGTTGGATTGCTATTAGAACTCCAACTAAAAGAAAACTGAGTTGTACCGCTACTGGTGATAAAAAGACTGGCCGGAACAGCGGCATAAGTATAAGTGTTAGCCACCGAAGAACTGGCACTTTCGCCGGTTCCACCAACACTGGAAACGGTATAGTAATACGGAGTATTGGTGGTAAGACTGGTGTTGCTGTAATTTGTGGCTGATGTAGTCGCTAATGAACCAAAGGTGACATTATCCGTACTGCGGTAAATATGATAATAATTCGCGCCCGAAGCGGTGTTCCAATTCAAATCAATTCTGCTGGTACTGGTACCGATGGCTGTGATGCCGGTTGGCGCCGCAAGAGAACTGTTGATCGTAAAGGAAGAAACGGCCAAAGTGGTGGAAGCTCCTAAAGTATCAACGACTTTTACCGTGCAATTCGAATGAGTGCCGATTCCTAGCGGACCGAAAACAACGGTATTGTTGCCATTAACAGTAGAAGCGGAGGCCATCGCACAGTCTCCGCCAAATACGGCGGTTCCCGTGACATTAGTGCCAAATGTATAACTTGGCGAAGTATTGGTGGCGGGAGTCGGAACCGGAGTTACTTCAACGACGGTCGGATTAATGTCGTATTCGGAAAAATGGTTTGAGCCGAAAGAAAATGTTCCGCCGTTCGTTCCTGGGGCCCAGTTCATATTGGCTAACGTGGGAAAATTAGGCGAGCTGGTAGGGATATAGTTGCCGTCGTCATCCTTTACTCTGATTGAAGTGGTATTCATGTTTGCGTACCCGCTAGCACCCATATTATAAAAACTGATTGTAATATTGCTGGCTGGATTTCTCATGTAAGCGGAACTGCTGGCATCAAGACCTATTACACCGCCATTTAATTTCATGTTTGTTCCCAGAGTCTCTAATAAATCGCGCGTATTTTGATCGGTCAAATTCAGCACGCTCGAACCATAATCAATTTTACCGGTAGAAGTGGAAAAATATAAACCGGTCGCGTGGGTCGGATCAGGAATGGTGGAAGTATCGGCCATATTAGTGGTAATGCCAGGAATGCAGGCGACGATGGCGCTCAGGCTGGGGGGCAAACCGCCTGCCCCGGGCATCGGCGGATTCAAACAGTCAAACGAATTTATTGTTTCATTGAACCAACCCTTGCTAATCGTAGTGGTTACGGAAAGGACAGGGGTGGAGGTACCAGTGAGAATACCAGACTGCCCTAATGCTGGCCCTATATTCACATGCGGTTCCGGACCAAACGCGGCTTGACCATAAGATAAAGCAAAAATCGTATTGCCGCTTTCTTTAAGAGACAACTTGTTCTGAAATCCGTCGCCTGTAGTCATTGTCACCCCGCTTATTACCAACATACCTCTAGCTGGGACAACTCCGGTGGTTAAATTGTTGTTAAAGGTTCCTGCCGGGCCGGCCTGCATTGATTCCAACGTCCACGTAGAGGAAGCCAAATTAATATCAAGATCAGTATTATTCGCAAGCTCCACCCACTGCGTGCCAGATAATTTAAATTCCGATATTACCATATCACCCTGACCGTAGGCGGCTTCGGCTATTTTAGTCTTATATAAAAAAACCGACAATCCAATGAGGGCAACAGAAATAAACAAAGACAAAATTTTAAATTTTTGCTTCATATATATTTTTATATAATAAATTTTGATGAATAAATTTTCATCTGCCAGTATTATATCACAAATTAGCAATATCATAGGTGTGGATAACTAAAAATCGTCCTTACGGACGATTTTTTGAAAATTAACGAATTTGCAGGGGGTGTAGGAATCGAACCTACGCTATTCGTTTTGGAGACGAATGTAATACCATTTTACTAACCCCCCATACCAAAGAGACAGAAATAAATTCTGTCCCCTTTTTTTTACTTTGTTTCTTTGTGTGCGGTATGCTTTTTGCAGAACTTGCAAAACTTGTTCAGCTCCAAACGAGTCTTTAAGTTCTTATTTCTGGTTGTGAAATAAGTCGTGTGTTTGCATTCCTTGCACTCCATTTTTGCCAAATTGTCTTGGGACATAATATTAAAATTAATTGTCATCCTGAACTAGTTTCAGGATCCATCTAAAGATTTATGGGATGCTGAAATGAATTCAGCATGACCTTGAGCCGTTGTCGGGATTTGAACCCGAGACCCTCACCTTACCATGGTGATGCTCTACCAACTGAGCTACAACGGCGCTAAAGAACAAAAGTGGGTGGAGTAGGATTCGAACCTACGAAGGCAGAGCCAACAGATTTACAGTCTGTCCCCTTTGACCGCTCAGGAATCCACCCAAATTATATAATGAACAAACTACTACTTGGAGCCGGGAACAGGATTTGAACCCGCGACCCGCTGTTTACAAAACAGCTGCTCTACCGCTGAGCTATCCCGGCAAAATGATTACTGAAGTCTGTAAACTCTGTCTTTTAAACTGCCTAATTTTTGATTTTCGGGGTTAACCAAACGCAAATCATTATACGCTTTCAAAGCCAAGGGCTTGTCGCCGCATATTATAGCAATTTCAATCAATAAGTCAAGGTACTTGGGGTTTTGAGGTTCAAGCTCCACCGCCTGCAAAACCGCTTCCCTTGCGACTTCGGGCTGATCCACCTTAACCAACAGTTCCGCCAGACGGTAAAAACGAGTGGAAAACGAATCGTTTACCAAAACCGCCTGTTGATAATAGTTTATGGCTTCTTCCAAGTCTCCCTGGCTTTCGGCGACCTCCGCTAATTTTACCATCACGCTGTCATCGTCCGGCTCCAGCTGGAGCAAAAATATGTATGTTTGTCTGGCTTCCTCCAAAGAATTTTTCGCCAGATAAGTATCTCCCAGACCGCGGTAAGCAACCGCCGATTTCGGACTGATTTTTATGGCGGCAATGAACAAATCTTCGGCCTGATCGTGGCTGGATAATTTCAGTTGCTGTTCGGCATCCTGGATAATTTGCGCGAATTTTTGTTCCTGCTCTTCCGTGCTTATCACTTTCTTTTTTTCCGTTTTTGTTTTCAGCGCTTGTTCGTGATGCAGGAGCCGTTCCATCTGCCCGACGTAAATTCGAAACCGCAGCTGAACTTTGCCCCAAACTTTTCCTATCGGGCTCAGTCCGCGCATAACATTATCTTTCACAAGATTACTGCTTTTCTGGATTCTTTTATTAATGATTTCTCTTTTCTTCTGATAAATTTTTTCTTCCGGCAAATTATTAAGATCCAAATTCGCGGTCTGCCGGAATTTGCGGGTGACAATAAAAACGATTACGCCCAACGATCCGACAATAACGACCAGCAAAAAAATATTTAGGATCATACGATTTATTTTACCCGGTTTATTATTCCCATCCAACTGTCGAGCTTGGTGGAAGCACCGCCAACCAGCGCTCCGTCGATGTTCGGTTTATCGAGATATTCGCCGACATTTTCCGGCCTGACGCTGCCTCCGTAAAGAAGAACCGGATTTGCTCCCGGTACCAGAACGGACAATAATTTTTTTATCAGCGCGTGCATTTTTTGAGCCTCAATCGGATCGCAGGCTTTTCCGGTTCCAATCGCCCAGACGGGTTCGTAAGCGACTACCAATTCGCGGTTCTCCGGCCAGACAATATTTTGGAAAGCCGCCCGGATCTGAATTTCAACGACTTCTTCGGTTTTGTTTTTTTCTCTTTCATCCGAAGTTTCTCCGACGCATAAAACCGGCGTTAAATCGGCAACCAAAACCGCCTCAATTTTCTGGCGGACATCGTGGTTGGTTTCATTAAAAATATGCCGTCTTTCCGAATGGCCGACCAGCGCGTATTTGCATCCAGCGCCTTTATACATCTGCGCGGAAATTTCTCCGGTGTATCCGCCTTTATCCACCCAATAAATATTTTGGGCCCCTGATTCTATGCCTACATCATTCAAAACCTGTACGACCGGATACAAAGCCAGGGCGCCGGGAAAAACCGCCATTTTTATTTTTTTGGAAAAATTACTGGTTTCGTTGGCGATGGCATTTGCCAGAATATTACTCTCATCGTAATCAAGATACATCTTCCAGTTGGCAAACAAATACACAAGATCTTTTTTGTTGGGCATATGATTTAGCGAAATCATGCCCGATTCAGCAGAATCGTGCCGAGCAGTGTCCTTTGAAGCTCGGCTCGCATCCTTTGAATCGCGGCGTTTATTTATTTAGAAATACTCTTGATTACCTGCAATATTTTTTCTTTTGATTCCGGCCCCACCACAGCCAGCCTCATCTGATCGAAATCAAATATTTTTCCGGCCAAGCGCTTTACATCTTTGGCGGTTACTTTTTTAATTTTTTGAATGTAGGTTTCAAAAGTTTCCATTTTGTTTGAAAACCAAAACTGTCTGGCAAACCATTGGGCTTGCGCGCTTGAATCTTCCATGCCGAGAGCCAGCCTACCGGCGATATTTGATTTGGCATTTTCCAATTCTTTGGCGGAAACCGGTTCATCTTTTAATTTTACAAGCTCCTGCCTGATTACTTTCAAAGCCTCATCCAGCCGTGACGGATCCAAACCAATTTGGACGTTGGCCACACCGACATCGCGGAACGATGCGCCGCCTACGTTTATGACGTACGCCAATCCCCGCTTTTCACGAACTTCCACAAACAGTCTTGAACTCATTCCGCCTCCTAAAATATTCAAAAGCACCGAGGCCGCGTATCGGTCGGGATGGTTATGCTTTATGCCCGGAAAACCCATGATGACATTGGCCTGATCTAATTTTTTTTGCGACACCTGAATTCTTTTTTCCAGCGGAACGGAATCCGACCAGGAAAATGCCCGGTATTTGTTGTGCAGATCGGAACCGCCGGTTTGTTTTATGTCGGAAAAATATTTCAGAAATTTTTTGGCTTTGGCGTTTATATTGCCGGACACGACCAAAACCATGTTGTGCGGAAAATAATATTTTTTATAATAATCCCATAGCTGGTCCCGGGTTATGGATTTGAGCGTTTCCATGGTGCCGGCGATATCCCATCCCAGCGGATGGTCGCCGAACAATGCTTTATCGCACAGCAAATCAACCGCCATGCCGGGGTTATCTTCGTACATGCGCAATTCTTCGATGATGACTCCTCTTTCTTTGTCCATTTCCTCTTTATCTATTCGTGAGTTGAAAACTATATCGGATAAAAAATCAAAAGCCAGTTTTGTTTTGGCACTGCTGACTTTTACATAATAGCCCGTATAATCTTTGTATGTGAAGGCGTTGTATTCCGCCCCGACTGCGTCCAATTCGCGGGAAATATCAAGATAAGTCGGCCGCTTTTGCGTGCCCTTAAAAAGCATGTGTTCGACAAAATGCGAAGCGCCGGACAAATTTTTGTCTTCGTATCTTGACCCGATCGGAAACAAAACCATGGCCGTTAAAGACTTGGTGCCTTTTAAGGGAATGGTGATAAGATTGGTTCCGTTTTTTAATTTTGACAGCCGGTACATACGCAATTTTTTAGCTGTATTTTTCTTCAAGATATTTTACGACGTCATCAATGGCGATTCGTTCCTGTTTCATGGTGTCGCGGTCGCGGACCGTGACTTTTTTGTCTTCAATCGAATCGAAATCAACGGTGATGCAATAAGGCGTGCCGATTTCGTCCTGTCGGCGGTAGCGTTTGCCGATGCTCTGTGTTTCGTCGTATTCAACGGAAAATTTCTTTCTCAATTCGTCGGCCAGAGGCTTCGAAATTTTTGACAATTCCTCTTTTTTGGATAACGGCAAAACCGCCACCTGAATCGGAGCAAGATGCCTGGGGAATTTTAGCACAACCCGTGTCTCCGTTTCCCCTTTTTCGGTGGTCGGGGCTTCTTCTTCGTTGTATGCCTCCAACAGACAAACCAACAGCATGCGGTCTATTCCGAATGTCGGCTCAATGACGTGCGGTAAAAACTTTTCATTGGTTTCGGGATCGGTGTAATGCAAATCCTGTCCGCTGACCGCCTCGTGTTTTGATAAATCAAAATCGGTGCGATATGCGATGCCGTGCAATTCTTTTATCCCGAACGGATACTTGTATTCGATATCAACCGTGCGCTTGCTGTAATGTGCGCGCTCGCCGTCCGGAATTTCATGCCAGACCAGATTATCCATATCAACCTGAATGATATCTTTCCACCAGCGGCGGATTTCTCCCAGCCACATTTCAAAAGTTTCTTCCCAATCCTTCGGGTTGATGAAATATTCAAATTCGCCTATTTCAAATTCACGCGTTCGAAAAATGAAGTTGCCGGGAGTGATTTCGTTTCTGAAGTTCTTTCCGATTTGCGCGATACCCATTGGCAGACGGCGCCTGGTTGTGTTTAAAACATTTTTAAAATTCACGAACATGCCCGCGGCGGTTTCCGGACGCAGATAAGCCACGGTGGAGCTGTCTTCGTTTGTTCCCAAAAAAGTTTTAAACATTAAATTAAAACTCTTGGGCGAAGTTAGTTCGCCTCCGCAATCGGGACAGTTCGGTTTTGACTTTGATTTTTCTTTTTCTTTGTCGTATCCGGGTTTCATGGCGATGGCCTCAAGAAGATGGTCTTCCCGGAAACGGTGATGGCACGATTTGCACTCCACCAGTTCGTCCGTAAAATTCTGCAGATGCCCGGATGCTTCCCAAACCTTCGGGTTCATGATGATGGCGCTGTCAATCGGCACCATATCGGCGCGCTCCTGCACAAAAAATTTCCACCAGGCTTTTTTGATGTTCTGTTTGAGCAAATGGCCGAGCGGGCCGTAATCCCAGCTGTTCGCCAAGCCCCCGTAAATCTCACTGCCGGGGAACACGAAACCCCGTCTCTTGGCAAGAGATACTATTTTTTCCATGTCTTTTTGCATAGTGGTTCTTATTATATCAAATTTAAGAAAATTAAAAAAGGCCTTACTCAAGGCCTTTATTTTAGCTAAAAAATTACACCGTGTCAATCTCTTTTTCTTTTTCCTCGCCTATGCTTTTTACTTTCTCATTGTACTCCCCGACCATTTTATCCAACTCTTCCTGAAGCCTGTATTTTTCGTCTTCGCCGATTTCTTTTTCATCCTCGGCGGATTTTATCATTTCTTTTACATCCTCCCGGATTTTGCGCAAAGAAATGCGCGCGCCTTCCAATTTTTGGTGTAAAACTTTTATCAGTTCCTGCCTGCGTTCGGTGGTGAGTTCAGGCAGAAATAACCTGATCTGGCTTCCGGTATTGACCGGGTTTATCCCCAATCCCGAATCGCGGATCGCTTTCTCTATGGCCGACAGCAGACTCTTGTCCCAAGGATCGACATTTACGGTTTTCGGATCCGGAATCGTTATTGATCCGACCGATTTCAATGTCTGCCTGGTTCCATACGCCTCCACCATAATATCTTCAACTATAGCCGAGGAAGCCCGGCCGGTGCGGAGGCCAGTAATGTCGTTTTTTAAGAATTCAACGGCCTTGTCAAAATCTTCTTTAAAATCATTTATTTGCATAAGTAAATTTATAAAGTGGTAAACCCGAGGAACATCGACGCCCCGGTGTCTTTATTTATGTACATGTCAACGGGAATGGTGTTGGTGGGCAATTTTTTCGTCACCCAATTTTTTCCGCCGTCAACCGACCTGTACAATGTCGAACGCACGTTTACATTTTTGTCTCCGAGGATTGTGCCCGTGTAATACAATTCCTGCTGATTTTTTGGATTGGCGGCAAAACTGTAAATATTAACGCTTCCCGGCGGAGTCAATAATTTTAAATCGGTCCAGGTGGCGCCGGCATCGTCGGAACGCAGTATGCCATATTTTGAAACCCAGAACAGGCTGTCTTTTTGCGCTAAATTGGTATACATCCTGTAAAAAGTCATACCATCACTGTAACTGCCGAATCCGCTGCTTAAATCCGTCCAATTGTCTCCGCCGTCGTCCGAACGTTGCAGTCCTTTCAGATAGGCGGCCGCATAAATGCGGTTCGGAGTGTTCGGATCGGCAAGCAGATACCTCAATTCATAATTAAACCTTTTCACAGTGCGCCAGCTGACACCGCCGTCCACGCTGCGCAAAACATCGCCTCCCAGTTCGGCTCCATAAATGGTGTTTGAGTTTGTATAGTCCACGGCCAAAGCCACGAATCTCTGGTCCGGCCTTTCTTCCGTAAATGAAACCGTCCATGTGCGCAAGCAGTCGGTAGTTTTAAAAACGTGAGGGCCATCGCTGACATAAACCGTGCATTTATCATGCGGGTCGACGCTGAGCGCGTATATGAATTTTCCGCTCATAGCCGCGGATACCTGCCAGCTTTCCCCATTGTCGTAAGTGTAATACAAACCCTGGCCTCTGGTGCCGAGATACATCGCTTTCGCATCGCTCGGATCCGTATAAATTCTATAGACCTGGGCGTTTGCCAGACTTTTTATGCCTTGAGTAGTGGGCACCGCCACTTTCGGTAGCCAAGTATCGCCCCCGTCGGCGGTCATATATACGCCCATGGTCCCGGTGGTCGTCGTGCCGACTTGAATGCAACCCGCGCCCAAAAATAAAAACGAAGCCGCCAGCACAAACAGCAGATAAAACTTTCTTGGCATATTTTTAAAATAAATATTTATTAAATTGAAAAAATATATCTAGCTGAATTTCAACAAAATCTGCTCAATCAATAATTTGGGATTTATATTCCGGCCCAGCAATATTTGCGCGTTATGCAGATCATCTATAAGCGACGATATATCGGCGGCGGACAAATCGATTTTTCCGATCGCGGGCGTCGCGGAACTGTTTTGCATTTTATCCAGCATCACATCCCGCCAAATCATGATCCAAATATCCAGCGCCCTTTGTATTTTGTCCCTTCCCCTGACCGCGTCCATTTTATCCCCGAAAAAATCATCCACCAATTCCATTTTTTTAAAGAACGGGCTCGGAATTATTTTTGTCCAGCGTTCTATTTCCTGATTATAGCTTTTCCTCAGATCGTCGTCGAAAGCGAGTTCAACGGCTCTTCCCGGCCTGCCCCAGGAAAATTTTGCGGCTTCTTCGGCCACGGCTTCCGAATAACCCATTTTGACAAGACTTGATTTTATTTCCTCTTTTCCCACCAAAGGAAAGTAAAACATCTGGCATCTGGAGCGGATGGTGGGCAAAAGGGCGCTATCATCGACTGTGAGCAGAAAAAACATGCACTGTCCCTTGGTTTCTTCCAAAATTTTAAGCAAGGCGTTGGCGGCCTCTTCATTAAGCAGTTCCGCCTCATCAAGAATCACGGTCTGATATTCCCCCATCCAAGCTCTTCTGCCGACTTTGTCTTTTATCTGTCTCGCCTGCGATATGCTTATGTCTTTTTTTAATTTCCCGGTTTTTTCATCCTCCTGCCGGGCGATATAACAAAAATCCGGATACAAATCTAATTTAGGTTCTTCAACTTTTAATAATTTTGAACAAATATTCCTGGCTACGGTTCTTTTCCCGACCTGATCGTATCCGACAAAACAATACGACTGCGAAAGCATTTTGTCTTTTATCGCGCTATCAAAATACGAAATAATTTTTTTGTGGCCGATAATAGGCATACGATCGCGTTAATTATACCAAACGGTCAGCGACTTGACAAACCGCCGATTGCTTCCCATGTTGACTTCGCCGCCTTTTCCCAGGAAAAATTTTTCACCCTCTCAAGCCCTGACTTTATTTTTTCCGCGCGCAAATTTTCGTCGTGCAGAAGTTTGTTGATCGCCGCAGCGATATCGTTTGCATTGCCAGGATCGACATACAAAACGGATTCTCCCCCAACCTCTTTAAGTGAATTGCCCGCCGATGCCACAACCGGACAACCGCATGCCATCGCTTCCAGCACAGGCAAACCAAACCCTTCGTAAAAAGACGGAAAGACAAAAACAGAAGCCAGATTGAACAGGCTCACTGCATTTTCTTCGCTTATCCATCCGGGAGTCAAAATGTCCGCTTTAAATTCGGACGAATCCAGCGCTTGTTTAACTTTTTCAAAACCGACCCGCGGCGATCCGGCAAGCAACAATTTTAATTCATTATTTTTTTGATCCTTTTTTAAAATTTCAAAAGCCTTGATGATTCCGGCCGTATTTTTCTTTTCTTCAAGCCGTCCAAGCGACATTACAAAAGGCTTGGAAAGATTATATTTCTTCAATATGCTTTTGTCATCCTGAACTTGTTTCAGGATCTCTATAATTCTGAAAATCCTATTATCGTACGCTTCCGGAATAACAACGACTGGATTCCCGCATTCGCGGGAATGACAATACTGTTTTAACAATTCCTGTTTAGAAAATTCCGATGGCGTGATAATCAACGAGGATTTTTTAACAATCATTTTATTCATCCATTTTAAATATTGGCGTCCGCAAAAATTGTACGCCTTTGGAAAAACAAGAAAGGCGCTGTCATGGATGGTAACAACCGTTTTTTTAACTCTTGAAAATAGGGGGATTAATTGTGCCGGGGCAAAAAATATGTCCGGCGGGTGAAATAATAATTCAAGAGAAAGCATAATTTGGCTCCATAATTTTTTAAAAGGCCATCTTAATATTTTTACTTCCCAATTTTCAGGCAGAACCCCAAGTTCGCCCAGCAAAGGTTTGTTGGAATACAAAACCACCCTCACTGATGAGGGTATTTGTTTCTTCAGCCCCTGAATTATATGCCAGCAATAATTCTCCACTCCCGTTCTCTGCGCTTTGTTGGCATGCGTCGCTTCGATTCCGATGAGCATAATCAGATATAAATAAAGAAGTATAGAAGCGGGCGTCAGTTATAGTGTGTTTGAGCGGGTTTGACCGCCACAGCGGTCACCCCAAGTCCTCGCGGACGAGGAAAGCGAAAATACACTATAACTGACGCCCGCTTCGCCCCAACTACTTAGTCGCCAAAATACTTCGTTTGTAACTTTCCAGATTATCAAGTGCTATACCTGTTCCTTTGGCCACGCACAACAAAGGTTCCTCGGCCACATAAGTCGGCACGCCGGTAGCTTGTGCAATCAATTCGTCCAAATTCCGCAGAAGAGCCGAACCTCCGGATAAAATAATTCCCTTATCAATCACATCCGCGGAAAGCTCGGGCGGAGTCTTGTGTAAAACTTCTTTAATCGCTTCCAATAAATTTTCAAGATCGTGCTGTAAGGCCTCGGTCGTATCATCCGAAGTAACGGATAAAATTTTCGGCAGTCCGGTTATCATATCGCGCCCTTTGACATCCATTGTCAAAGGCTTGTCCATAAACATGGCCGAACCGACATTTATTTTTATCTCTTCCGCCGTTCTTTCCCCGATGGCTAAATTGTATTTGTGGCGCGTATATTCAATTATGGCCTGATCGAATTTATTCCCGCCCACTCTGGCGGAACCCCAGGAAACTATTCCTCCCAAAGAAATAACGGCAATCTCCGCAGTGCCTCCGCCGATATCAATAATCATATGGCCCGATGCGGCGCCGATGGGAATGTCGGCTCCGATGGCCGCGACTACCGGTTCTTTAATGATATATGCGGCGCGCGCTCCGGCGGCGATCGTGGCGTCAATGACGGCGCGTCTTTCCGTTGAAGTTATGCCCGCCGGCACGGCCACCATTACTTCCGGTCGGAACAGATGCATGCCGCCCAGGGCTTTGTTGATAAAATACCTAAGCATGGCTTCGGTTGTGTGGTAACTAGCGATTACCCCGTCTTTGAGAGGACGCTCGGCCAAAATCGTGTCCGGCGCACGGCCGATCATATCTTTCGCTTCCAAACCGACAGCCAAAATTTTCCCATCCGCTTTGGAAATCGCAACCACGCTGGGTTCATTGACTACAATGCCTTTTTTGGGAACGTATACCAAAACATTCGTGGTTCCAAGATCTATTCCTATCTTCTTTATGAACATAATCTATTCCTTTAGTTTAATCTGAAAATCCTTATCAACTCTTAAATCGGTCTGAAACATATATTTGTTATCTCCGTAATTCGCAGGCAATTCTCCGGGAGTGGCGGACAGTATAGGTTTACCAAAATCCAGGTCCAGAGTCAATCCGCTGGCGATCGTGCCTATCTGCTTCTGGGCCAGCAGAGAATATGAATTATTTTTTATCTGCGCGGCTATTTCCGGAGCCAGATAAAACTGCCATTTCAGCTCGCCCGTTTTTCCGGGCTCGATTGAAGTGAAAGCGCCGAACCATTGCTTGTCGTTTTCTATCCCCTGATCGATTGTGCTGGTGGGACTGCTTTTGATATCGCCGCTGACGGAAATAAATCTGCTTCCGATCGGGACATATATTCTGGCGTAGGTGCGGTAGCGCGTGGTGAACTGGCTGAATGTTCCGTTATTCTGATAATCCATTTTTAAAGTGCCGACAAACCGGTCCGAACTGGTGGGGGCGATCGAATATGACAGTGTGCGCGTAACCACTTTGTCGGTTTTTAACGCGGCCATGTTGGCGTCAACCCATAAGATATAATCGCCCGCCGTCTGTTTGATTTCGCCGGCCCAGCCTTTGGCAAGCAAAATATTTTCGGCTTCCGGATAAGAAGAATACGCGACGATCTGTTTCTGCGCGAGCATTTCCTGAATCAAACCGAAATATGCATTCCAATTTTTGAAAACATCCCCCTGGATTTTAGACAGCATGGCGCTCGTTAAATCCGAGAGCACTTTTTTGCGCTGATTGAAATCAAGCCCCTGCTGGGCATAGCCGAATTCAACTTCATATTCCAATTGCTGGGTGAAATTTTCGGAATTGTATTCCTTCCCGTCCACGGTGATAGGGCCGGTGATCTTTAAAATTTCCTCTAGCACGGTCGGCGTGAACCCGATGACGGAATCTATCTGATTCGCCGACGTTCCGTTTTCCGCCCTGAACAATTTCATCGACTCCACGGACGAACTGGGAAAATCCGGAGACCAGTTGCTGTCCCGGAATCCCCATTTTTTTACGCCCACATATTCCGCCAAAGGCGCGGGAGGCGCGGGCAAAACATCCTGAGGGGCATAATTATCAAGCAGCTCCGTTCCTTCCACCTTTAAAATATGCGGTATCCCCTTGTCCACTTGGATCACCGCGTACTCGCCGATAAATCCTCCGCCCGGCCGCAATTCGGTATTGTTTAAAAATAATAAAAGATAGGTGCGGGGTTGGCTGAACCCGAGCACTTCCTGTATCGCGCTCATTTCCGCCGGGTTGGAAGTGATTTCCTTTTTTACCACTTCATTAACGATGGTTTTTTGCAAATTTCCGGTACGATACCAAAAATATAGACCGCCGGCGATGATTCCGAGGCTTAAAATAAATATAGCCAGCCCGATTATGATTTTGCGCATATTAAAAAAATTAGGCTCTTTTTTTCACGGATACGTTAAATCCCAGATACTTGCCGAACATTAAATGCGTAACCGCATCAAGGCACGGTATTGCCGAAAAAAATATCAATGAAACGGGCAACAGGATCCACTGCAGCAGCATGAATAAATACCGGTAGCGCGCGTAGTTTCCGGGCCGGCGCGGCAGGATCAGCACGCTCATGATCGCGGAAACAAAAAGCCCGATCATCGCCAGCGTCATCAAAACTTCCAGGATATTGGGGGCGTTAAAAAACAGCGCGCTTTGCCGGACTTCGCTGCCGGCCACCCATAAAGGCAGGCGCCCGATCAGCGTGATTAAAATGGCCACCACGGCCCAGCTCCATTTTCCTTCCCATTCATGAAACAGTATCGCCGCTTTTTTCCACCGGCTTATTTTTTTATTCAGACGGAACTGCCAAAGCAAATATGGTACGTGCTCGACGCCCCATGCCCATCGCCTCTGCTGGTAATACAAATTTTTCAGACTCCGCCACCAATTGTCGTCCCTGACCGTGTCCATTGAAACCGGAATGTATAAAGGCGTCACTTCGTAGTCTCCATTATACCTCAGCCAGCACTGATAAAAAATTCTTGAATCTTCGCTGACGATATCTTTGCTGTGCCCTCCACAATCCATAATCGCCTTGAAACTCATGCTGTGCGAGGAAAATGTAACCAAATTGTCCAGCCTGGCCATGGAAAACAGCATCCAAAAACTTGTTCCGAAAGCCATAATCCGCAAAACCGACGGCGATTGCCAGATATTATTGTTGTACAATGTGAGCGGCTGGAAGGAACTGTGGTCCGGCCGGGGATGCCGGCAGTACATGAAGGTTAAATGGGCTATGTATTGCGGATGCACTATGGTGTCGATATCAAACACGGATGCGATAATATCTTTATAGTCCCAGCCTTTTTTATCGGCGTACTTTTTAAATTCAAATTCCGCATAGTGGATATTCGAACCCTTGCCGGGAATTTCATCCGGCAGATTATCGGGATGGGTGAAGAAAATCAGATCGGCGAATTTTCCGGAATAATTTTTTGAAACTTGTTCCCGGATTCCGGTCCAATGCTTCAATTTTCTCGCCTCCCCGGAAATGACGATATAAATCTGATCCGCCGGAAATGAAGACGAATACAAATTATCCAATGTCGCCTTCACCACTTCCCACTCTTCGTTGGCCATCGGCAAAAATACGACATTCTTTTTTTCCTGCCAACCTGGAAATTCTTTTTTTAATTTTTCAAACCAATCTATTTTGACCGCGCTCCGGAAACGCCTCCACGACAATATGAGATAAAAAGAAAAATAAATAACTCTCAAAACCCAATACACATCAAAGACGAGAATAAAATAAATCATCCAAAGCGGCCTGATAAAAGATAAAACAACGCCGCCGATCAAAGTAATCCAAATGGAAAGCCCCGGCAAAATTTCGTAGAAGCGGTAGCGCGCGTAATTTGAAAACATAATTATTTTGTTTTTTTGCGTCCGATGTTGGCTTCACCGCTGTATTCCGGAGCAACGTATTGTCCCACCGGAGTTTCCTCGGCCCTTTGAAAAACATCACTTTCATTTTCCCGCCAATTTTTGGCGATGCCGATAACCGGAATTCCCAGGGCGTATGCGAGCGTATTTGCTACCGTAACCGCCAGCCTGGTTGAAGTAAACCCCCCATAGCCGACAACGGCCCCCAAAAATTTAATGTCCTTTAAATCCGCGTCCAATTCCGAAAGCAGTTTATCAAGATAAACTATGATGCTACGGTTGTCTTTTACTTCATATTTTCTTTGGACAAATTTTTTGTTCAGCGAATAGTAAAAAACCAACTGACCGGTTTCGGTGTTATCAATAATCAAAAACATACTAATTGGTAAGCTCGTCTATGATCGTCATGTGCTTGCTTTCAAATATGCTGTACAGAAATTTATCACCGATTTCCCGGCGTTCGGCGAATTCTTTTTCGCTAAGTATCGTATAGCGGACGGACTTGCCCAGATTTTTTTCAAATTCGCTGATGATTTTGGCGACAACCATCGGCCGGGCTTCGCCCACCATCAGGACATCGGTTTCAACATCCTGCGCGCCGGTAAAATTTCCGGTAAGAATAAGCAATTTTAACTTGCCGGCTTTCTGTTTGAGAACTTCCACCAATTCCTGTTCCTGAAGCATTTGCGCTTTAAGCAGGAGCGACTTTAATTCGAAAAACAGCAGGCTCGCGCCGTTTAATTTATAATATTTGGACCGGCCGGTGCCGACCGTTTCGGCGGAATCAGCCGCATCGTTTATGGAAACGGGAATGATCAGTCCCAGGTCTTCAAGATTGGCGAGCTCTCTTCTGATCGCATTAAGCTGAACATTGGCCAATCTGGCTATCTCGCGCACAAAAAAAGACCGTTCGGGAAATTGGAAAAAAATGAATAAAAGCTTAACCCTGGTCTTTGAACCAAATAGTTGTTCAAGCATAATTCTTGGTGTGAATTTCTTAATTCCGATTTTTGCATTTTGCAATTACATATAGTATAATAATTAATACCTAAAAAGTCAAAGCCCCTTTATGGAGCCAACGTTGCATTTACACGAATTTTTCGTAGAAGGCGGGGATCCGAAAAAGTCCCATGTCTTGCTTAATATAACCGAACCCGCCACGCCCGCCGAAAAGGATAAGGGTTATTTTTTTGCCATCTGCGAAATCAACAACGGCGAGAGCAAATACATAACGAAAATGCAGGAAATTATAGACGAAATAGAAAACAGCTACTATGAAATTCCCGATCAGGAAAACAAAACATCTTTAGAGGTAATTTTGGACAAAGTCAACAAAGAATCTTTCGCTTTGGTTAATCCGGAAATCACCCTGCATTGTATAGTGGGAGCGATCCGCCAAAACGACATTCTCTTCAGTCTGTACGGTCATCCGCAGATGCTTTTGTTCTATAAAATAAAAGACGGTTCGTATAAAAAAATGGATCTTACGGAAGGAAACCAAGGCGATGACCAGCCGAGACCGAACCAGCTGTTTTCCCAGATCACGCAGGGGAAAATCGGCGCTAATGATTATCTTTTCGCCAGCACTCCGCATATCGTTGAATACTTCAACCATGACCGCCTGCAAAAAATAATCACCACCCGCCCGCCCAGGCAAAGCGCGGAACATCTTCAGCGCGTCCTGTCGGAATTGAAAAATTTCATTTCTTTCGGAGGCCTTATTCTGCACATGGAAAAACCGGCCGAAAGTCCGATGGCGGAAATGCGGGTAAAGCCGCAAAAGGGAGATTCAAAAAAATCTCTGACAAACCTGTTCAATACCGAACGCAACACCACCAACATGCTGTCCCCTTCCCTTTTCCCGCGCATTCAAAATAAAATGAATGATGTTTTTAAGGAAGACGAAACGATAGAAGACGCCGAAGAAAAGCAAAAACAGGAGTACCCAAGCGCCCAGATAAACTCCGCCCACCTGCGCGCGCACCAGAGCCAGAAAAAACAAAGTATCGATTTGCAGGAAAAATTAAGAGACATAATCGACGGAATCGGGGTTGCGATAAAATTTCTGGCAAAGGCTTTGGTGTGGCTGGCCATGCTTTTATACGCCATAATTTCCGGCATATTCCGCAACATATTAATGCTGCTTCTTGTAATCACAAACTTTAGGGGCAGGAGACACAATATTGTGCTTGAATGGTCCCAAGGCTGGAAAAATTTCATGGAAAATATGAAACGCCTTCCCGCCATAACAAAATTCCTCCTCATCACTTCTGTTGTCTTGACCCTGGTTTTTGCGGGAAGCCTTTTCTATTTAAGAATGAACCAGAAAAAGGAAGCGGCGGTGAAAGCTTACACGGATTCCGTCCAGTCAATTCAATCAAAAATAGACAATGCGAACGGTGATTTGATTCCCGGAAATACGGAGGCGGCTCTCGGCCAAATTACCGATGCACAGCAAATTTTGAACACTTTGCCGTGCAAGACTCCGGAACAAAAAGCGACTTGCGATAATTTAAGCCAGGAGATTAACACCGCCCAGCTAAAAGCGCGCAAAGTAACCGTGGTTACGCCTCAGCTTCTGGCGGACTGGGGCGTTCTCTCGCCTGAAAATAAAGTGGATAAAATTATAACCATCAACAACGAAATCATCGGCTTCAGTCAGTCAACTTCCACTTTATTGATATATGATCCCGTCACAAAAAACAATAAAGTGGTTCCATCGGGCGTTTCCGCGGGTGGTTTCATTGCCGCGGCCGTGCCGAAGGAAAACGACTACGTGGCGTTTCTTTATGCGGGAAACAATATTGCGGAATTCAATCCGCAGGATAACAGCTCGAAAAAAATTGACGCCGGATTCCCGGATCAGAACGCCAACATTAACAGCATAGTGGTCTACAACCGCAGATTATACTCGCTTGATGTTTTCAACAGCCAGATATACAGGCACGATACGATAAAAACCGGATTTTCCATGGGAAAAGAATGGATAAAAAACACCGGCGTTGATTTAAAAAACGGCGTTGATCTGGCCACAGATGGAGACATGTTCGTGATTGCAAAAAACGGACAAGTCTTTAAGTTTACAAGCGGGGTAAGCCAGCCTTTCGCCGTTACCGGCATCGATCCCCCGCTGACTTCCGGAAATGAAATCTGGACATATACCGATTTTAATTATATTTATATTTTGGATTCCGCAAATAGCAGACTTGTTTCGGTCGACAAGAACGGACAATTCAAGGCGCAATTCACGGCCCCGGAGTTTTCGCAATTAAGCGGAATGTCTATCGATGAAACGCAAAATACGGCATTTGTCCTGGCCGGAAATAAATTGTACCAATTCAGTTTATCGCCATAAAAACAATAACTAAAAAGAGTCCCGACTGGCGGGGCTCTTTTTTTGTTATGGGAATCCTCAGGATGGTTTTAAAATAATTATTTTAAAACCACTTTTCCGCCGGCTTCCTCAATTTTCTTTTTCATAGCCTCGGCTTCTTCCTTCTTTACGCCTTCCTTGATTGCCTTCGGAGCGGCGTCCACTAATGCCTTGGCATCGGCCAATCCGAGACCGGTGATTTCCTTAACAACCTTGATAACGTTTATCTTGCTTGCGCCGGAATCGGTCAATTCAACGGTAAACTCGGTTTTCTCTTCCGCGGCTGGGGCTGCACCTGCAGCCGGAGCGGCCATCATCATAGCCGGAGCGGAGGCGGAAACGCCGAATTTTTCTTCCAAAATCTTTACCAATTCGGAAAGATCCAGAACGGACATTTTTTCAACTTCTTCTACGAGGGCCTTGAATTTTGCAGGCACCTCAACTACCTTTTTTTCTTCTGTCATATGATTTAACGAAATCATGCCGATTCAGCAGAATCGTACCGAGCAGTGTCCTTTGAGGCTCGGCTCGAGTCTACTGAGACGCGGCGATTAATAAATTATGCTTTCGCATTTTTAATGTTATTTAATACCCCGACCAAATTGCGCAAATTACCGGCCAATACATTTACAAAGCCGGAAACCGGAGCATTGATAGAACCAACCAACCTGCCCAAGAGTTCTTGTTTGCTTGGCAGACCGGCAAGATTCTTTACGATGGAAGCATCAACGAATTTGCCTTCAAGAATGCCCCCGAAAATAGTCACCACTTCATGCGTCTTCGCAAAAGTATTTACTATTTTTGCCGCCACCACTTCGTCGTCGTTGGCCATAAATGTGGCCACGCCGCCTGAAAAAACCTTGGGATCGACATCGGTAAGACCGATACTGTCGCAAGCTCTTTTCACCAGTGTTTTCTTGGCAGCCAGCACCTGAATATTATTTGTTCGGCATTCGCGTCGCAATTGCTCCGCTTCAGATACCTTCAGACCCTGGAAGTTGGCAAAAACAGCCGCTTTGGCTTTCTTTAAACCGTCCACAAGGGAACTAACCGTTATCTGCTTTTGTTCTTTAGATTTTGGCATATGATTTAGCGAAATCATGCCCGATTCAACAGAATCGTGCCGAGCAGTGTCCTTTGAAGCTCGGCTCGCATCCTATAAATCGCGACAAAAAAATCTGTGATATCCACCACAGACTAAACAGTACAATCGACCTAAGATCCTGAAACAAGTTCAGGATGACCCGCTTCGCGAGTCAGCTTGCACCTCGGTAGGAAATTAAGCCCAAAGGGCGCCTACTGTCTATGGATGTGAGCATTATAAAATAAAATGAAAAGAATGTCAAGACGGTCAGGTTCCGCTGCCGGATGACTCCAATATTTTTCTGCGGATCAAGTCTTCAATTCTTTTCAATTCCTTGCCTGTCTTGCCTTTTTTAAGGCCCTCTAAACTTCTTAAATCCTCATCCAATTTTTTCCTGTTTCTATTAAAGTCTTCAAAAGTTGGAGGTCTTCTTTCCATAAAATTATTCAATTACGGTTCCCTGGAACTCTTTCTTATTTAAAATCTTTTCAAACTCCCGCAAGTCCGTTCCTTTCACGAACGAAACTTTCAGTTTCAATCTGCCCGCCTCCTTTGCGGCCAACGGATCAAACGGCAGATTGGCGCCAGGATTCCATTTATCCCCGACGATTTTTTGCAATTCCGGCCATGTCATTTTAACAATCGGTTTGGCGTTCGGGTTTGATTTAGGATCGGCGGTATAAACGAAACTTATATTTGACGCGTTAATAACTTCCTTGGCGCCATAAGTTTTCGCCAGCAAAACAGCGTCACGGTCGGTTGAACAGCCCGGCTTCCATCCGCCGGCGATTAAAACCGGCTTATTGGTTTTTATTTTCTTGGTCGGGTCGCTGACGATTTTTGGATAGGCCAAATCACCAAAAAGCAGTTTTACAAACTCCGCGTTAAAATGCGTGGCATGGATTCCCAGCCAGTCCAAATCCATGTTTGAAATATTTGAAACTTCCTTGGCGGCCTGCTGATAAGCGCGGCAGGTTGATCCCCCGCCGACAACTAGAATAAATTTCTCACCCGCTTTTACGCGCGCGGTTATCATGGCTTTGAATTTTTTTAAAAAATCAATATCAAACCCGGTTTTGGGAATTATAATTGACCCGCCGATAGATATAACTTTTATTTCTTTTTTGACCATATATTATTTGTTTGTGATGTCATTTTATTTTTTGCAAACTGCGCCTTATTGGCCCGAAACATGCTCGGCGTGCGGTAAGCCGTTTTTCCTTTTTGCGCCCGGTTGGAAGAATAGTTTTTCATAATATGTGAAGAAAACAGATCGGCTGTATCCAACTTACTTTTTGTGAGCGAGTACGCTTGCCGGTTTGCGGCCGCTTGCGGGTGTGCGCATACGCAGCGAACAAAAAGTCAGTTGGAGACAGCCGCCCAAAAATAAATTAGCGTTTAAATAAGCTGTTTATGAACCAGCCGATTATCCACATGATAAGCGCGCCCCAGAATGCCGGCCAAAAACCCAGCACAAAAAATCCCTTTACAACCGTGGAAGCCAACCAGAACATTAACGCGTTTATCACCAGCGTAAACAACCCAAAGGTAAAAATATTTATTGGCAATGTTAATAAAAGCAACAAAGGCCGTATCAAAGCATTGACCAAACCCAAAACCAAAGCCGCCACCAAGGCCGAATAAAAATTTGTCACATAAATGCCCGGCACATAATATGCGATAAGTATTAATGTCGCCGCGCTTAAAAACCAACGAAATAGTAGCTTCATAAACGAAATGAGTGAATAAATAAATTGCTTGCAATTTTTTTATGAGCGAATGAGTTTATATCAATTTTTTTAAAATTGATATATAGATGTATATTATTTTTTTAACTCCTTAATTTTATTTTCCATTGTGTCCAAATACTCCTTCAGTTCTTTTACAATCTTTGACCCGTCTTCAAATTTCTTTATTCCCTCTTCCAGGTCAATATCTTCCTTCTCAAACCACTCCACGATTTTCTGCAGTTCGGCGTATGATTTGGCAAAATTAAATTTTTCTTTGGCCGGCATATGATTTAACGAAATCATGCCGCGCACCGTCCGTTAAAGCGCGGCGTTAATTAATTTTCAAGAACTTCTCCTTTTATCTTTCCACCCTCCAATTCTACCACAATTTCCTCCCCACTTACAACCTGATCCGGGCGCCTTATAACCACCCCTGCTTTGTTTCTGGTTATGCTGTAGCCCTTTTTCAACAGGTGCTTTGGATCCGAACTTTTTATCAGCCTTTCTCCGAACAAAACCGCTTCTTTTTTGTTTTTCAAACTCGCTCCAAGAGCCGACAAACTTTGCACAAAACGGCTCACCAGCATTCTTCCGTTTGCAATCGGCAATTCAAGCTTGCTTGAAATTAAATAAAAATACTGGTCCAGATTTTGTTTTTTTTTGGACACCTGATGTTTCAAATTCTGTTCCATGTGTTCAAGTTCAAAATCAAGACCTGCGATAAAATCCCGCTTGTCCGGTACAACAATCTCCGCGGCATTGGACGGCGTTGAAGCCCGCACATCGGCCGCAAGTTCAACCAATGAAACATCGCGCTCGTGCCCGATGCCGGCAATCACCGGAATGCGGCTGTTATAGACGGCGCGCACAATTTCTTCCGAATTAAAAGCCGCCAAATCCTCTATCGATCCACCGCCGCGGATGATTACGATAACATCGGGACGGGTCTGCGCAGTACAGGCGTCAAATTCGGCCAATGCCTGCAAAATATCGGGCACAGCCTGTTCGCCCTGAACCAAGACATGTCGCAAAATTATTTCCACTCCGCCCCATCTGTTATTTAAAATTCTTTTAAAATCACCGAACGCCGCGCTTTCTCCCGATGCAACCACTCCGATTCTTTGCGGCAAGAATGGCAACGGACGTTTTCTTTCCACCGCGAAAATCCCCTCGCTTTCCAATTTTTTCTTCAATAATTCATACGCTCTTTTTAAAGCACCCTCCCCCACCAATTCCGCTTTTTGAACGGTCAGGCTGAACCGTCCGCTTTTGTCGTGAATTTTCGGATAACCATAAACACGGATTTTCATTCCGTCTTCAAGCGGAACGCGCAATGTGAATATGGTTGAAAAACAATTCAACGTTGCACTGTCGTCTTTCAAATCAAAAAAAATCCATTTGCCGTTGGATGTTTTAAAACCGGAGACTTCGCCTTCGATTATGAATTCTCCGGCGATGATATCGTTAATCTGCGAAATGAATTCCGAAACGGAAAGAACTGGAATCATAATTATGCGATTACGAACCGGTCAAAAGCCTGAAAATTCCGTCTATTACCGGGGATATGAGCTGAAACAGGAAGAAAACGAAAAATAACAGAATGACAAAACCGTAGCGGTCCAGAAATATTTTTACATTCCGCGCGGAGTCGGGCAAAAGCGCATACAAAACCTTTGAGCCGTCCAAAGGCGGAATCGGCACCAGGTTAAATACCATCAACATGATGTTGGCGTAAACTATTATGGAGATAAGCGAGGCAAACGTGCTGGCGGCAGGCAAAAATCTCAACACTATCGCAAAACACAGCGCCAAAAGAAAATTCGCCGCCGGCCCCGCTATAGCCACCAGCGACGGCCCCCATTTCTGATTTTTCAAATTATACGGATTGTAGGGTACGGGCTTGGCGTAAGCGAAAAGAAACTGACCGCCCGAAAGCATTAGTAAAAGAATCGGCATTATAATCGTCCCCCACAGGTCTATGTGGGCAATCGGGTTCAAGGTAAGCCGGCCGGCGTATTTGGCCGTGGGGTCGCCCATTCTGTCCGCAGCCCAGCCATGGGCATACTCGTGTATAATTGCCGACGGGACGATAACAAGAAAATAAAAGATAAAATCCATAGTAAGTGGTTATTATTTGACAAAAAGACTTAAATTCATTATAATTATCGCACTTATACATATTACTATATACTATTAACAATATCAACCTTATATGAGCAGATCTTGCGAATTATGCGGAAAAAAATCGGCCCGGGCCAATTCCGTAAGCCATTCAAACAGAAAAGTGCCACGAAGACAAAACCCAAACCTTCAGCTTATTAAGGTTGGCGGCAAGAGCACCAGGGTTTGCTCAACTTGCCGGAGAACTCTGGCAAAAAGCGCGGCCTAACCTCCACAAAAACCCCTAACGGGGCTTTTTTGTTTCCGGACGATAATTAGCGTTGCCAAAAGTGCCCATATTTGATATGATTAATTATCATAAGTCTTAAATTATTCTATGTTCAAAAAAACACTTCCCCTAATTATAATAGCCGTAATCATAATCGTCCTCGCCGTTTTAATTTTCTGGCAGAAGCCTGCCCAGGGAGTTACGTTTTTTTACGGACAGGAATGCCCGCATTGCCAGGTTGTCGAGGCCTACATTAAAGATAATAATATTAGCAACAAGATAAAAATAAACGAACTGGAAGTTTTTCACAATCAGGACAACGCCAACCAAATGGCCGGCATCGCCAAAAAATGCGGCATCGACACAACACAACTTGGCGTTCCTCTGCTTTGGGACGGAACCAAATGCTACGAAGGCCAGGAAGAAGCCATTAATTTTTTCCAGCAATATAAATAAATTATGCCCTGCCCAATTTGCATTATTGCCGTAACCGCCGGAGTCGGACTTTCAAGATGGCTCGGAATAGACGACACCATCAGCGGCGTGTGGATCGGCGCGTTAACGGTTGCCATAAGCATGTGGACGGTGAACTGGCTTAAGAAAAAACATCTTGCTTTCAAATGGATGGACGTTGTCGTTCTGCTGGCATACTATGCCATGGTAATAATACCGATGGAATGGACAGGGCTGATGGGACATTCGCAAAACAGGCTTTGGGGAATAGACAAAATCATGTTCGGATTTTTGATCGGAAGCATCGCGCTAACCGCCGGCGTGGCCTGGTACGATGACGCCAAGAAAAAAAACAACGGCAAAGCCCACTTCCCTTTTGAGAAAGTTGTGGCGCCCATCGCCCCTTTAATATTATTCAGTTTAATATTTTATCTCCTCACCAGGTAATTCTATGACAGAAGAAAATAAAATCGGTAATGTTGACGAATTAATCCAAAAGGCAAACAATTTTTCCAAACAGGAAAAAATGGATTTGTCATCCGATGAAGATCTTTCCATCGCGATCATGAACCTGATAAGCATTGAAGAGCATTTTTTCTTCACCGGCGCGAAAACCGGCAAGCCGGAATATTACGATTTGCTCAAAGAGATCCGCGAAATGAGAAAAGTTTTGCTGAAGAAAATAATAAAAGAATACGAAGGCGAAGTCTGGTGCATTTCCAAACACCTGCTGGCCGCTTCAATGAGACTGATGGAAGTGGGTACTAAAGCCATGGGCGCCGGCAAAAAAGAAGAAGCGCAGGAACTGTTCCAAAAAGCCTACGATTTATATTCAATGTTCTGGGGCATTAATCTGAAACTGATAAAAATAGACGACGTAAAGAAAATTGACGAACAGGCCATAAACAGACACGACGAGACAAAAAGTTTGCCTGTTGTCGGCACGCAGAGTTTCATGGAAAAACTTCGGGGCGTGGTGAAGAAAGTGGTTGACTGCTGTATTGAGTAAAACAAAGATAAAAAACCTCCGTTCAAACGGAGATTTTTTATTTCAATCTTTTTTGCACCGCCGGACTTTTTAATTCGCGAAGTGCGTCGCCGGCAATCCATTTGGCGCTTTTTTCTTTCATTTTCATTATTTCTTCAGACAATTTGATCGCCTCTTTGTTTAAAGCGCGGTTGCGCTTGCCGATCCCACGCAAAGCCCAGTTCACCGCCTTGCGTACAAAATTTCTTTCATCCGCGGCGGCTTTTTTAATTAAGGGAAAAAATTTTATGAAATCCGCATCCATGGCTTTTTTATCTCCGCTGGCCAGGCTGGCCATCATGGCATAACCCGCGCGCTTCACAAACTCTTTTTGTGTGCCGGCCCATTCTATTGTTTTTTTATGGGCAAAAGGCGTATAGCGGAACAAATTCATGCATACCTGATCGCAAACATCCCAGGAATCGAAATCACGCACCCATTTATCCATTTGCGCAGCGGTTACCAGTTTATTATCGTCTATAATGCTGGCCAGAATTTTCGCTTCATGAATGCCCGTGTCCCAAAGTTCCAATGCCAAAGCGTGATTCTTGCCGATTTGTTTGCCCATTTTTCTCAATTCCGGCATTGAAACCCCCAATGTGCCATCCGAACAAATACCAAAACGAGCCATGCCGGCAATATTTTTCTCATTGCGCATAGATTTTAATTTTTTGATTATTTGCGGACAGATCAATTCCATATCTCTATACCTTCCGTTTCGTGGCAGTTTGGTATGCTTTCAAAATTACCCAGCCTATCGCCCACCCGGCCAAACCAATGATGATTGGAAAATAAATATGGGCAAAATCAAAATACATTTCAAACAACAGTGCCGGGATGAGCACAATGGTTATCCACCAATATTTTTTTTGGCCGCCGAGGAGGGTGAAGAGGAGGACTGTGAAAAAAATGTAAGCGAGTGGGATGCCTATAAGCGGAGTAAAATTAACAAAAGAACCCGTTATTGAAGGAAAGAGCTTATCGTAAATCTGACCTGCCAATGGAGATAAAAAATAACTCAAAATTAAAATGCTGCCAAAAATTAATATATTCTTTATTACCTTCATATTTTTAATTATTTAATAACCAATTAATATCTTCTATTAATAAATTATAAGACTTCTCAGAAATTGCCTTATCCCGCCTTTTTTCCAGTTCCTTTAAAAATATTCGGCCTAAAATCTTGTCAATTTTTTTGGTCGCATTTTTAGACAAGGGAAACTTCTGTTCAATTATTTCAATCACTTTGTTCAACCTGATGATTGATTTTAGGTTGCTGATTAAATCATTTTTTGAGCCCTTACTTTTTATCCACCCCAGAACATACATTTTTTCTATATCTTGGATAGTACTTGATGGCGTGACAATCAGCCGAAACGGGACGGTGGCGGTAACAACCTGACCGGATAAATCAGATAAAGCAGCCGCAAGGAAATGGTCGCCTAATTTTTCCGTGAACAAATCAATCACACTTTCATTTTGTATTATTTTACCATCAAATGATAAATTTTGCGACCATTCGGGCCCGGCATCAGTTGTGGAAACAGAAACAATCAACGGATCTTCGCGTGTATAATCCCGCGCTTCGGGAGAGTTAATTGTTATTTTCGGCAAAACAGTATTGGCCGGCTTAACCTGAACATCTGGGCTTGAGCTATTAACGTTAACATTTAATTCCGTAATCGCACCCGGCAAAATATTGCTTTTATAATCGCTATCGGATAAACCACTATCACTCGCATATCCTGCGGCTACCGTATATTCGCCTCCATTGCCCGTGCCTTGAGCCTGTACCTTGTATTTTCCGTCTTGCGGGTTGGGAATGGAAATAAATTCATTATCGGTTTGGAAACCGGAATAAAACGCTCCGTAAATCTCGTTGACTTCCTGGCCGGTGCTAAAATCCTTGCCTACGCGCTTGCCGTCTGGCGCGATTACTACTATGTCCGCAGGAGAGAGAATTTTTATGATTAATATTTTTATACTTGTAAGATAATGATTATTAATTATAGTCGGATCCTGAATTGCCGATAACTTTCGCACAACTAATTGTTCCGCATCAGTCGGTAAATTTCTATGTGCTGAATTTAGAACAGTGGTGTCACAATCAAGGTCTTCGCTACTATAAATTGGAACGGTGCCGTCGCCATTACCCGCTTCTACCCCCAGATCTTTAGTTGTGCCATCATAACCATCCGGAAAACCGTCTTTCCACAATGGGAGAAAGGGAGAATCAACTACTCTGATAGCATTTAACGTGCTCTCCGAACCCAAATCACCTACTATATTAGACAACACAACGCCGGAACAATACAATTTACCCAAATTATTATCTAAATTTTCCAAAAAATAATTATTCGGATAATTATTGGGATATGAACGCGATTGATTGGTGTTCTTATCTTTTAAATAATCATAAATCGGTAAAAGCTCCTCCACTGAAGTTATTGGTCTATGAATAACATAATCAAATAAACTGGCATAACCAGCCTTTTCTGCTTCTCTAGAATAAATAAATTCCGTTAAATTGTTTTCTGGTCCATTTCCAAACTCCCCCGCCTCCCATGTCAAATACGCACTCGGCGCCCCCAAATGCGGAGTCCCCAAAAATATCAATTGATTCACATCATGCGCATACGCATCGGATTGTATGTATTGCCTCGCCACCAACCCGCCCATTGAATGCGCCACCAAATCCACTTTATCACTGTGAGAAATTGCCTTCACCTCGTCAATTTTTTCTTTTAACTGTACCGCGCTTTCAACATTTGATTGCCGCCACTCGTACGGAAACGTAAACAAGTCCAATCCTTCGGTATACCCGTTGGCCTTAAAAGTGTCAATCAAATTATCATAGGTGTGTAAAATCGGATCAATAACCCACACGCCGTCTTTCTGCTCGCTCCCTAAAATTCCGGGAATAATAATCACCGGATTATTTTCTAATTTAAACTCCAATTCGCTGTTGACTGGAAAACGGATCGGATATTCTCCATCGCTGGTCTCAAAATGATAGTAATGTTTGCCGGCTGTTAAAATATTGGCCGGCGCCGCGGCAAAATATTGTTCACCGTTATAATAATGTCCATCCTGATTAGCGTCCTTCGCCATTGCATATAGCACGCCGTCCAGAACCAGGCGCATATATTCGGGCTTATCGTTTTCCGGATCATTATAAACAACTTTAAAAGTTGGAAGCGAAGCAAGAAAGGCGGAGTTCGGATAAGCTCCATTTTGACTGTTATATCCACTGTCGGCGGAAAAAGCCAAAGTGGGCGCCGAATTAATAGGCGCTATTACCATCGCGCGAGTCGCAATCGGCGCAAATAATGCGACAATAAAAAAAGCAGCGATTGCAACAATCCTGCCAACCAAAATATTATTGGTTTTCATATTTCCCCTCCTTTAAAAATAAATTGTTTGATTATATTATAAACGAAGACCAAAAATATCGCAAATTTTTGTTTATGCAAAAAAAATGTCGGGGTTATGGGACTTAGTTGGAATATGGGAGTCTAAAGTTAGTATTATGTAGATAAACTTTGGTTTGTTGTTTACAGTGATTCGTGATATAGTAAAAAAAGTTTAATTAATTAATCAGACAGAGTATGCCTACCAAAAAAACTGTAATTAGCTGTATTCTTCTCGGTGTGATATTGCTTAGTGGGTGTGGAAAAAACAACACGAGTCCCGCTATAACCACGACATCTACTTCGACAGATGCTTACCTGCAGTCCTATCAAACCAATATTGTTGCTGAAGCGAAAAATAATACCGATTTTCGGAAAGTTCTTTTTACCGGGACACACAGTCAGTTGGTATTGATGAGCATCCCGCCTGGCACCGAAATTGGTGACGAGGTGCACAAAGTGGCCGAACAAACTCTTATCTTTGTATCCGGTTCGGGAGAAGCAATTCTAAACGGTGTCACAACTAGTATCACGGCCGGCGATGTCGCTGTAGTCACTCCTGGTACCGAGCACAACTTTATCAATACCGGTAGGGTGCCGCTCCAGTTATATACTATCTATGCACCACCAAATCACATCGCTGGTACGACTGAAAAGACGAAGGCAGATGCTGATGCAAATGTAGCTGACGAAGCCTACGGCAACCAAGTGACGGTAAAATAATGTTGAAATAAAAAAGTGGCCCGAACAGCCACTTTTTTATTTTATATTGATCCGTGTCGGGCTAGTGGGACTTGAACCCACGGCCTCATGCACCCCATGCATGCGCGATACCAACTTCGCTATAGCCCGCTTGAGTGAGTGAAATACAAACAAGTTTACTTGTTTGTATTTCCGAGCGAAAGCGGGCTATATCTCGCGATATAGCTCCGTTTTAATCCGCCAATCACACAAACAATATACCACCGTCAAAACAAAAAAGCAATCCTTTGGGATGGCTTTAGGCTAGTGCCGGAGTGATGTCACGTGTCCCGTGATTGTATGTGGTAGGCCTCACGTTTAACCCACGGGCTAAACAAATTTTGGCTAACCATCAAATTTTGTTGTAGAACAAATTTTCACCACTCCGATCGCCAACCTAGTTTAATTATATCCACGCCAAACGGCTATGTCAATTGTTGATAAGATTGACCAAAAGCGCAAAATCATGGTATAAAATGACCATGGAAATCATCGCAAACAACCAAAAAGAAACGGAAAATTTCGCAAAAAATCTTGCCGCCAAACTTAACGGCGGCGATATTGTTTTGTTGTACGGCGAACTGGGAGCAGGCAAAACCACACTGGTAAAAAGTCTGGCCAAAGCGCTGGGTGTTAAAAATGAAATCACCAGCCCGACATTCAGCCTGATGAATGTTTATCCAGTCGGGCAGAGATCTCTTGTGGACGGCCGCCCCAGAAGGGGCCCGTTTGGAATTGAGATGACAAAGCTGGTGCACATTGATACCTACAGATTAAAAAACGAACAGGAATTAATAGACATCGGCGCGGAAGATTATCTCGGAAAATCAAACACAATCTGTGTTATCGAGTGGCCGGAAAAAATTGCCGGGCTGTTGGAAAATAAAAAAACGATGGCGATAACCATCGAACATGTTGATGAAAACAAAAGAAAAATAATTACGGATTAAGCGAATACTCGCATCCGCAATAATCCTGGCGGTATATCCCCCGCTCTTCAATCATCTTTTTTCCTTTTTCCTGCCGTCCGTCTTTCTTCCAGTCCACATCATAAAAATTCACGCCATAGTGCTTGCCGAAAACTTTGCCGATCGGATTAATAATCCCGGCTTTTTTGTTTCTGCCGCTAGTTAAACTTGTGCCGAAATAACGGAAACCATTTTTTTTCGCATACTCAACCGTTTTTGCCAGCCTGAATTTAAAACACAACACACATCTTGAACCCGCTTCGGGTTCACGTTCCAATCCCGCAGCAACTTCGTTGTGCCATTTGGTGGCCTCGTAATCCATATCAACCATCGGCACGTTCCATTCCTTACAAACTTTTATCACTTCGGCTTTCCTCTTTTCGTATTCTTCAAACGGATAAATATTCGGGTTATAAAAAAAGACAGTCAAATCAAATGTATTTTTCAACTCGTCAATTATCGCAATACTGCAAGGCGCGCAACAAGTATGTAATAAAAATGTTTGCATAGTTTACCAGATGACCGGGCTTACTTTATTTATTTTCGCAGCCGCCCATCGCCCCCTCCGCAGAGGGCGCAGTCCCGACAAAGTCGGGACAAGTCTGGGCGCAAGAAAATAAATAAAGTAAGCCCGGTCACTACGTTCCCAAATAATTTCGGTTTTTTAATTCCGGCGGCAAATAATCCTGTTCAACCGGCTCCTTAAAATTAGGATTATACTTATAATCTTTTCCATAGCCGATTTCCTTCATAAACTTTGTCGGCGCATTGCGCAAATGCAAAGGCACTCCGAAATGAGAAGTCTCGCGCGCGTCCTTCGCCGCCTGTCCGTAAGCCGTGTACAACAAATTCGATTTTTTTGATTTCGCGCAGTAGACAATCGCTTGCGCCAGATGAACCGTGCATTCGGGCATGCCGATTTTATGGCAGGCGTCATAGGCCGCATTGGCCTGGATCAAAGCTTCGCTGTTGGCCATGCCGATATCCTCGCTCGCAAACCGCAAAACCCGGCGCGCCACATACAGCGGATCAGCCCCACCCTCAAGCATTCGCGCTAGCCAGTACAACGCCGCATTGGCATCGGATCCGCGCATTGATTTATGCAGAGCGGAAATTAAATTGTAAAATTCTTCACCTTTTTTATCAAAAACAAGATGTGTTCTCTGCAAGGCCTCCTTTACATCCTCAATCCCGATAGTTATCTCTTTATTTTTCGCGCCTGCCGGACCGCTCGCCGCGGACACGGCCAGTTCCAAACCGTTTAACGCCGTGCGCGCGTCGCCTCCGGAAAGTCCGGCCAATATTTCTATTGTTTCCGTATTGATTTTAATTTTAAGATTTCCCAATCCCCTTTCTTTGTCTGTTAAAGCTCTCTTAATTATTTTCACGATATCCTCCGCTTCCAAGTTTTTCAAAATAAAAACGCGGGATCGGGACAAAAGCGGGCCGATTATTTCAAACGAAGGATTTTCGGTGGTCGCCCCGATTAGTGTTATAATTCCGCTTTCCACATGGGGCAACAGGGCATCCTGCTGGGCTTTGTTCCACCTGTGTATTTCATCAATAAATAAAATCGTGCGCTTCCCGGCCTCAAGCGCATTTTTGGCGCCCTCAATTATTTTTCTCAATTCATCCTTGCCGCTGGTCACGGCGGAGATTTCTATGAAGTCGGATTTTGTCTGCTCGGCTACGATTTTCGCGAGTGTGGTTTTTCCCACTCCGGGCGGACCCCAAAAGACCAGCGACATCAGCTGGTCCTTATCGATTAATTTACGCAATAATTTACCCTGGCCCGCGATATCTTCCTGCCCCACGAATTCTTCAAAATTTTTCGGGCGCATGCGATCGGCCAGAGGCGAAATTTTTTCCGCTCTGAAAATCTTTTCCTGCTTCATAATTTATTCCAAATCTCCTTATACGTAATCCTTAAACCTCCTGACCCACCAACCTTTAAATCTGGTATACCAGTTCCGTTCTCCAAAACCCACTTCGGCCAGCGGCACCGCGCCTTTTTTCCAGTCATCCAAAATTTGATTTAAATCATTTATCATTTGTTCGTGAGAAAAAGCCACTCCGGCTTCTTGATTGATAAAAAAACCCCGGTGCGTGAGATTCGTGCTTCCGACAATTCCCAATTTGTTGTCCGAGGTAACAGCCTTGCCGTGGTTCATGTTGCGCAAGAAATAAAAAGCGGCTCCGGCCTTTTTGGAAATTCCGTAAAAAGCCCTGGCCATATACTGCATTATGCGCACATCCGTTTCCATCGGCAGAATGATATTAACATCCACCCCTCTGTGTTTGGCTTTTGAAACCAATTCCAAAAAATGAAGATCCGGAACATAATACGGCGTCAAAAGATTAAAACTTTCTTTGGCGTTATTTAAAGCCTCGGCATATATTTTATTAGACGCCGACCCTTTTATGTAAATAGGAGAATTGATAATGAAATTTACTTTTTCTTTGGAATTATTAATACCCGATAAAAGTTCGGGTTGCAAAAATTGGCGGACATCCTCTTCGCTTCCGCCGGAGTGTACATACGACTGGGCGAAACCATACAGCATCGGCCGGACTATCTTGCCGGATAATTTAAGATGCAGATCGTCCCATCCGATTGCCAAATCTTCCACATTCACGCCGCCGATAAAGATCGTTTCTTCGTCGATAATTAAAACTTTACGATGAGTCCTATACCACACCCTACGCCACCAATTTACAAGGTTCAATGCCGGATAAAGTCTGTTGAAAATATACACTTTGGCGCCGGCCAGTCGTAAGCGCTTGGTAGAAGCGTCGGATAAATGATAACTGCCGACTCCGTCAACGACTATTTTTACATCAATTCCCGCCTTGGCTTTCTCGCACAATAAATCGATGAAAGGCTTGCCGGACACATCGTCAAGCAAAGCGTAAACTTCCCAATAAACCGATTTTTTTGTAGCCAAAATTCCCTGGTACATTCCGTCCCAGGCTGATTTGGTCGTACTATAAAATTGGTATGAAAATTCAGTTTCCATGCATTAATAATAGAGCTAAATGGGCAAAAAAGCAATATACAGAAGCAAGGGAAAATCGGCTCGGCCACTACGCGCCTCGCTCAATAGTTTATCCACCTCTTGAACCAGTGTTCAAGAGGTGGTATGAGTGCCCATAGCCAAGCGACTTGATAATCGCCGCTTTTATTTCCTTGGTATCTATGTTAAAAAATATGTCTCCGCCTATCTGCGGTATTTTGCTGTAACCAAGAGTTGTATATGGGAAAGCATTATCAGTCATGGCTGACAAAAGTCCTTTGTCTACAGGATAGCAGGAACCGTCTTTTGAAGAAATGGCCACGTATTCATATCCATCTTCTTTCCAATTGGCGACTATTTCTTCGGCCATTTGAGTATAGTTTTTATTGAGATCGGTCATATTTTTTATATCCTCTCTGCCCCACAATATTTGTAAAATATTTTTCATCAAATCTTTATACTATTAACCAAATCCACAAATTCCTTTTCTTTGTTCTTGTACTCCCCCTTCCCTTTTAAGAAGTTAAAATAGTCATCATAAAATTGGAAAGTTTTCACCTCGCCTGATGGCAGAAAAACAATTCCGATTGGATAAAAGTAACCAAATCCTCTGAAGAGTTTTAATACCTGATAATCCAACAGATCTTCATTCCACCCGGTTTTGCGTCGTGTTGACCAATTCCAAATTGCCGTTCTGTCTTTAATTTGTGGAATCAGCTCGGTTTCAAGATACTCTTTCCATTTTTTGCTATCGGAATACATAAAAAATGCGCACTTACCTTTGGGGAACCAGACCTCTCTTACTTTCTTTATGACGTTTCTTCTCTTGAAAAACCGTCTGATTCTATAGCCAAGATAAAGAATGCCGATTACCAATATAATTGGCGAGAGCCAAATCGCCAGAATTACCATAATTATCAAGAAGAAAACTGATTTAGCCACCTCTTTGAAAGGCGGCATGAATCTTTCCTTTATTTTTCCGTATATTCTTGGCATATTGGTTTACTCCAAAGTGAATATGGCTATAAGAGCATCCTTTAGTTTTGTATCCTTTTTTGCTGTATATTGGTAAGAATGAAACCCGGTATTTACTTCACTTAGTTTGTCTCCTTCATATACAGACAAGCCTGCCTTTTTATTTTCCAGCGCAAAATCCAATGCGGACTGTTCCATGGCATGTTCGTCAGCAAGTTCAGATTCCTTTGAACAAAAAATAACAGGAGAATCCGGGGTGTCTGTACCGTTTTGTCTAACGACCTCTATTTTTTTGCCATTAAAACCTCTAAAAAGCAGGTCTGGTTTATAAATGCCAAGTTCTTTCAATTTTTCAATTATCAAATCGCGCATAGATTCTTTATCCCAACTTTCGGATAAATCTATAGTTGCTTCGATAGGTCCTTTTTGTGGAATATCTCTGTGTTCGATTGACATATGTATTATATCCATTAGGTTTCGCTTTCAATTAAATTTACCACCTCTATGCCGGAAATTCTTTGATTTGGTTTATCCTTATCAGCTTCCATTTTAGCCCTTTCTTTTAACACCCTTTCATCATTGTTATCAGATGGACCATTTGGGTTTGGCCCAATCCAAAGCTGGGCTTCTTTTAAACCTAGGGTTTTAGTGTTAATTAATAACAGGTTTTGGTCTTGGATTTTGATAAAGTCTTTCATAGTAAGTATATATTCGCATATTTGGGGTGGATTTTCAAGCCCAAAAAGATCATTGTCAGGAAATTGTTTGGCTCGAACCTCATTCTCAAAACAAAAAAAGCGCAAGGGTTCGCGCAGTTTCCGTGGATATTGCTCGTTGAAAAAAGCTCTTGTCCGAACGTGGTACCGCTAAGGGGAATCGAACCCCTATTTCCGCCTTGAGAAGGCGAAGTCCTAGCCGTTAGACGATAGCGGCGCTTGAAGAATATGATAACAAAAAGGTGAATGCCGCGCAAGAGAGATCCTAAAACAAGTTCAGGATGACAAGACTTGGTTCGGATGACAAATTATTAAGCGTTAATCCCTTTCGCTTTTCTCTTGGCTTCATCAAGATCCAGAATAATTTTTCTGATGCGGATATTTTTTGGAGTCACTTCAACCAGTTCGTCGTCGCCGATATATTCCAAAGCGTCTTCCAAGTCCATGATTCTGGGTGTATTAAAATGTTCGGCACTGCCGTCGCCTTTGGAACGCATGTTTGAAAGCTGTTTTTCTTTGCAGACGTTCACGCTCATATCGCCGGTGCGGGCGTTCTGCCCCACAACCTGGCCTTTGTAAACCGAAACGGCCGGACCGACAAACATCACTCCCCTGTCCTGAACATTCAACAAGCCGTATAAATTCGTGATGCCGGTTTCATGTGCTACCAAAGAACCCTGATCGCGTTCGCGCCAATTGCCCGGGTCGGGCAGATAATTGTAAAAAATAGTGTTGATTATTCCCAATCCTTTTGTGTCGGTTAAAAATTCGGTGCGGTAACCGAACAATCCGCGGGTGGGAATAATAAATTCAAGAAAATTAATTCCGTTTTCCGTGCGCATCTCGCGGAGTTCGCCGTGTCTGCTTCCCAATTTCTGAATCACGGCTCCGGCATAAGCCTCGGGCGTTTCAATAAACACCTGTTCGTGAGGCGTCATTTTTTGACCGTCAACTTCCTTGATAATAACCTGCGGACGCGAAACCTGAAATTCATAACCCTCGCGGCGCAAGCGTTCAATCAAAATAGCCAGATGCAATTCGCCTCTGCCCGAAATAATCCAATCCCCGTCTGTTCCGTCTTCAACCCGCAATGCCATATCCGTTTCAAGTTCTTTAAATAATCTCTCGCGAATCTGGCGGGAAGTGCTGAATTGTCCTTCATTGCCGGCAAACGGAGAATCGTTAACGCAAAAAGTCATCTTCACGGTCGGTTCTTCAATATCAAGCAGTGGCAGCGCGATCGGATTATTCACGTCGGCTATGGTTTCGCCGATGTTCATTTCCGGTATGCCCGATATGGCCACGATATCGCCTGTCAAAGCGCTTGCGGCATCAATGCGGTTTAATCCTTCAAACGTCATCAGCGAAGTCAAACGACACTTTTTCATTTGCCCGGCTCTGTTTATATGCATCACATCCTGGCCGACTTTCAAAACCCCGTTAAAAATTTTTCCGGTGGCGATTCTGCCCTTATAATCATTGCCGCTGATGGTGGTGACGAGCATCTGCAAAGGCGCATTCACGTCTCCCGATGGTTCAGGCACATATTTTAAGATCGCATCAAAAACCGGAGTGATGTCGGTCATTGTTTCAAGATCCTTGCCAAGTCCGGCTTTGCCCTGCTTGGACGAAGCGTATATCACCGGAAAATCGGCGGCTTCGTCGCTGGCTCCCAATTCAACAAATAAGTCAAAAGTTTTGTCCAAGGCAAAATTAGGCCTGGCGCCCGACTTGTCAATTTTGTTTATAACCACAATAATTTTGTGTCCCATCTGCAAAGCTTTTTTCAAAACAAATCTGGTCTGCGGCATCGGCCCTTCTTTCGCGTCAACCAAAAGCAGACAGCCGTCGGCCATCTTTAAAACACGTTCAACTTCACCGCCGAAATCGGCGTGGCCCGGAGTATCAATAATATTTATTTTCGTTCCCTGCCATTCTATGGATGCGTTTTTGGAAAAAATAGTGATTCCCCTTTCGCGCTCAAGATCGTTGCTGTCCATTATTGTGTCCTGATTCGCCAATTCTTTGGATAGTTTGGTGAAAGATTGGCGCAACAAAGCATCCACGAGCGTGGTTTTGCCGTGGTCTACGTGGGCGATAATTGCGACATTCCTAATAGGCATACATTTTTGTTACAGGTGACAAAATTATACACAAAAAGTATGGGTTTGTCAACTGGACCACGTTGAAAAACCGCTAAAATCGCGCACCTGAAGTTTTATTTGAGATAATTTCCCCAAACGGAAGCCTCGGAATATCTCTGTTCGGAATTGAGAAAATTGATGTAATCATCCAGCAAGGGCTGATTTAAAGCACTGTTTTTTGTAAGCTCCTGCTTTACCATCGTCTCAATAGTTCCAATATCCTTATGCGATTTAAACAAATCAAACACCGATAACAACTGCTGGCCGTTCGGCGTATATCCCAGACTAATCGCCTTTTTTGCGTTGGAATAAGCCTGCTCGTTATCCTTTTTGTCGGAATAAATGGTGGCGATGACCCAATACGAATCAGCGACATCCGGCGCTTCGTCTATCGCGGACTGAGCGATTTTAATCGCTTCATCGTCTTTCGTCTGCATCATTTTAACCTTGGCCAGACCATACAATAAACCCTGCCGGCGCGGATCGTATGACAGCATCGTCTCATATTCCTGTTCGGCCATATTCAAATATCCCGGATTCTGCCAAAAAACATAACCGTCCTGATAGGCTAAAGCCAAGGCGCTCCCCGCCCGGACATCCTGTGGATAATCGGAAAGATATGATTGAAGGGCCCGGACTCCGAAAACATACATATCCTGGGCCAATGACCTGTACTTTGTAAAAGGAAAATCCTGATTGTTATCAAGCCATGTTAAAATAAAATTGCCGAAATCGTAAGCAATTTCCGGTCTGTGGGGATTGGCCGAAATCGCAACCGCCTGCCTGTGTATTTCCATGGCGCTTTTAAAATCAACCATTGCCGCTTTTACCGCCTGCGTGTTTATATAATCCGCCTTTGCCGGTATGTAGGTGTATTTATCAAGAAGAATCAATGCGGCGCAAATCATGAAAAAAATAAAAATGGAACGCGCGGCCCGCCCGATAAAACTGACAAATTTATTATTGCTGATTTTTTGAAAAATATTCTCCCGATTTACGGCGGCGATCTTCAGTGCCGGAACATTCATTGCCCCGATATCAACCCCGGCCAATAGCCAGAAGAAAAACAGATAAGAAGCCAGGTTCTCAAAGACAAATAAATTCTGCACGAAATGCGCGGTAAAAAAAGAGGCCAATAAAATCGCGGTCCGCCGCGAATCGGAGTCTTTCTGTTTAAAATTCTTAAATAGCGAATAAAAAATCAAAACATAAACCAGAAGATAAGCGACGGAACCGACGACACCTATGGTTGCCAAATTGTTAAAAATTACATTATGCGCATTATCGACCCACTCGTTTCCGTATTTATAAATTTCAGGATTATAGTATTTATTGGCCATGTCAAAATAATTTTCCCAGCCCCAGCCGAACCATTTTTTTTCTTTCCAGCCCTCAACCGACATCTTCCAAAACGCCAAACGCGAATTTGTGTCGGCATCGCTCACTGACAATCTTCCGATAACCGGTAAACTGGAAACGGAAGGAATTCTTGTCAGAATTAAAAAAACCAGAGGAATTAAAACCAAAGCGGAAGCGAACGCAATCGTAATTTTTTTATATTTACTTCTCGTTTCCTTGTCCATCAATAAAGCCGCGGCCAAAAACGCCAGCCCCGCCCATAACCCCAGCATGTCTCCGCGCGTTTGCGTGGCAAACAGAACGATAACGCTTAAAACTATTTCAGCCAGCCACCACCATTTAAATTTTGATTTTGTTTTGAACCAAAAAACAAGAGAAGAAAACAAAGTGAACAAGCAAAAACCGGCCACAAAAATGGGATTGCCCAGGGTTGAACCGACTCTGGAGGAACCTAAATTTAATAAAAAATTAGAATCAAAAACCTGAAAAAAACCTATAAACAAAACAGTGCTGCCGATGCCGGCGAACCATCGCCATAATCTGTACCACTGTTCTTTGTCCAAAACAGACCGCCAAACCAAAAATAAAACCCCATAATGAAGCATCGTGAACAATCCGGTCATGCGCTCGTATCTGTCCCAAAAACTGCGGCGGAAATCAACGCCAAAAATGGAAGCGAGAAATATTGCGACATAAAACAACAGCACCGCCAGGCCAAGCCAGCTGAAACGAGGCCGATATTTTTTGAAATAGAAAAGAACCAAAACCAAATAGAAAACAAAAATCAGGGTTGAAAACACTTGCAGCCAAACCACTTTCATCCCAATAAACGGATAACTGGAATCCCCGTACAAAACAAGCGGCAGAAAAAACAGCGCGACGGTAAGAAAAGAAATGATTTTTGTTAATATATTTTTCTTCATATGGGTCATATTATACCCGAAAACTGCCATAAAAAACAAGTCCGCCCCCGAAGGGGCGGACTGTGTTTTCGCTGACTAAGCTATTGAAGAATAGATTAGTAGCTGTATGTCAAACCGTAAGCTGGAACGCCAGTTACCGGGTTGATGGCTACTGCACCACCTGGATTGGTGGCTCCATCGTTCCAAGTATAGGTGACCAACTGGGTAGTTAACTTCTCAGTATTAGCGCTTGTATCTGTGAAGTTTCCACCTGTTGTATCCATAACTACGTATACTGTCTTTGTGCCGGTCCATTGATTCTGGACGGTCAAAGGCACAGTAACGGCGTTACTTGCTCCAGCATTCAAACCTGTAACAACAGCTGAACCCATCAAATGATTGGTATCAAATGTACTGCCATTGTATACGTACACAGTGGCTGTGTGAGTTCCGGTTGAGTTAATCAAGTTGCCGGAGAACTGCATTGTCATACTAGCCAATGTCGAGTTCTGGCTGCTTGCAGGTTCTGCGGCGGAGGTGAATGTGAATACACCTACTGCATCCTGAGTTCTGGTTGAATGGGCAACTGAACCGGTATCGCCTTGAGCTACAACAACATTTGTCTTGTGGACAACTTGTGCTGCGGCGGAGGTGTCAACCATTGTGAGGTTGTTGATGTTGCCATACAACTTTGTATTGGATGATGCACCCAACACGATGAAGTCGTTGGTCAAGTTCGCTGAAGCGCCAAACTGGTTGGCCACTTTAGCAAAACCAATCTTAACATTGTCTCCGGAGAAAGCTCCGTTGCCAATGGTGTTGAAGTAGGCTCCGACAGTAACCAAAGTGCTTACATCATGCGGAACATAGATATCCAACTGGCCATCGCTGAATGTGCATGTGCTGTTAGAATCTAAGTAGCAAGTCTTGGTCTCTGTGTTGCCTGCCGCATTCTTATAGGTCAAAGTCACCTCGCTTATATCTCTGGCGGGATTGCCTGTGACAGTGGAAGCGGCTAACAATTTGGCACCGGTAACGGTAAAGTTCTCATTGGTGGCAGTCAACGCATAGGTTGTCATTGTCACCGGAGAAGCTGAACCGCTGATTACAACATCTGATGTCGGAGTTGTTCCGTCAACAGATGCGGCAAATGTGCCGGCAGATGAAATAGTCAAATTAACCGGAGTGGTGGCGTTGATAGCTACGCTAGTGCCAGGGGCAGCTAATGTAACTGCCTTGCCGTCTGCTGCAGTTTCCATGGTGATGTCTGCGCTTGGAACCATGTCAACTGAAACATAGGTTGTTCCGGAAATTGTGTTCTTCAAGCCGAGGACAGCAACCAATTTCTTGGATGTTCCGGCCGGAACTACATAATTCAAACCGGTATATTGCACGTAATAATATCCACCCGCACCAATAGTTCCAGAAAGACTGGACAAGTTCTTGGTGGCTAACGGGGTGCTTGCTCCATCTTCATACAAAGCAACGGTATTAACAGCGGTATTTGCCGCTAAATTTCCGTTATCTCCGGTAATTGGGGATGAAGAAGCGAATACGCGCAAGATCATGCTGTCGATCTTGACATCAGATGCTGCGCCGGCAGTCAATAATACGCCAAGAGTATTTTGTGTTACTCCCGGTACTACTGAAGCGGATGGCGGAGGTGTTACTCTTCCTACGCTCAAGTTTGCAGCATTAACCGTCATTATATTGCCGGTTAAGGTGTTCGGTACGATATTGCTTGCATCAACATACTGTGAGTTGTCATCGTACTTAACGGTGCTGGCTACACTGTAGTCAACCACGGTCTTAACCTTATAGCCGGATGTGGTGCTCTGATCTACATCGGCCATGACAGCGAAGTGGCGGGTCTTGCCGGCCGCGATGCTGTAGGAATCGGTGAAGACTTTATAAACACCATTACCGCTTACGGTACCATCTGTGCCGATAGCAGAATCCGGACCAACAACAGTAGAATTGTTGTTATCCAAATCAACTATCTTTATATTCTTGAAGTAGTTCAAGGCAACAGTTGTAGTTACCGGGTTGCTGGAACCATCGGTTACATACAACCATACTTTTGTGCTCTTTACAGTCACCGCATTGCCGGCGCTGAAAGAGAAGTTCTGCAATACAACGTTGTTCAGATTTATACCAATATTGCCGGAAGCAGGACCATTGGCTGCCAAGGTCAAGTCACCGCCGGTTACTGTGTATGTCTGATTGCCGGTAGCAAAACTGTTGGTAACATTTGCACCTACGTTATATTGAGAATCTATGATACCGACATCGGTTGTTTCGTCAACATAGAACTGTACGTTGTCGTTGACGCGTCCGCCGGTGTTATCGGCATAAACATAGAAAGTCTTCTGGTCGCCTTTGGTGATGACGTAAGGAGTAGCCAAAGTGAATACTACCTTGTCATCAGTCATTGAAGCGGCTGTAGCGACTGCTGTGCTGCCGATTGTTAAGTTTAAGTTGGACAGATAGCTGTTGGACAGAGAACCAGCGTTGGTCAAAGTCAAACGAGTTACCTTCAGGTCATTCACAGCGCTGCCGGCATTGATTGTGCCGCGGGCAACTTCAACCTGGGTTGAACCCAAAGCGAATGTGCCGCCACCACCGGAATAGCCTACTGTAACGCTTGAAGCGTTGGCATTGCCGATAGACATTAAGTTACCGCTAACTCCGGAAACGATTGAACCGTTTGCGGATACGATCTCAAAGCCATCAACAGCGCCGTTGTTTGTAAGAGCCGGGTTTAAATCGGCTAATATGCTTAATGTTTTTGTCTGTCCGGCAGCCAAAGCAACATTCAAATTGCTGAATGTGGCCTGGTTGGTGTCGGAAGTAAGTGTTCTGCCGCTAACTAAGCGTGTAGAACCATTGTAGACATAAACATTTGACAGATCATTGTAAGAACCTACGCCAATGCGGTGAACAGTTAAATCATTTAACGTTACGGCATTAGCACCGGCTGTTACGTTGAATTTCAAGTATGTGACTCCGGTTGCCTTCATCGGAAGGGTCATTGATGCCGGGGTGTCTGCGGCTAAAGTTACTGTTACTGCACCGCCGACTGGGGTGACGACATTGCCATCCTGGGCTCTATTGGACAAGGCTGAAGCCATTGCGTCAATAGTAGCTCCGGTTGAAAGGCCGGATAAATAGGAAGCCGGTACGGCGTGTACCCAAGCTGCCTTCCAGCGATTGGCTGTCATTCCGGTTGCGGTTACCTGGCGAAGAACGTTGCCGTCCACATACCAAGTGCTGCCGGCATTGCTAACGAGCATGCCGTCGTGTGCTTTTCCGGCGATGTCAGCACCGCGATTTACATAGTTTGGCCACATTGTGTCAGCAACTGTTCTGACAATATAATTGGTGCCATATAAAGCGGCTGCATCGGTTGCAGAAATTTTTGCTAAGGTGTTGTTCGGTTCAACAACATAAAGTTGGTCTGAAGACGGTCTCTTCACGACATATGAACCTGGGCGGAAGTTTACTCCGACCGGGAAAACGTTTGGTACGGCTAATGAATCATAACAATCCTGTGTAATTGTAATGTATCCGCCGTAGGAATTATCAACATTCCAGCTCTTGAATTCGTCGCCTGAAGGGAAATACAGAACCTTGTTGACATTGTTGACAGTGTAAATGGCAGCCTTGCCAGATACCTTGATCATGTCACCAGCGTTTAATGTCGGGCATGTTGCGGCATTGGCAACAGCTGGCACTAAAGCAGCTACGCCAAGAGACCACAAAATGGTGGTAACAACAACACCAAATGTAAAGATTCTCTTTCCGAGTTTTAATACATCGGTCATATTTTAATTATATTTACCTTAGGCCACTGCGCAGTTTATATATGTAAATATATACCCAGTCAATGGAACTAAAGTTTTCCTCCGGCATTAAATCCGGAAGATACAATGGCTGCGCGAATCTTTATTGACCCTCGACCTTTTGCACATACCTTTAATTATACTACCTATTAATTATCCCTCCTGCTCTGCGAAAGATTTTTTCTTGCGCAAAGCAGAAAAGACAAATTATTTTTTTATTGTCGTTTGAGTTATACTGACGCCCTTTGTGCTGGTTGAACTGGTGGCCGGCAAGGTTGTCGTAACCGCTTTTATGATAGTTGTCGTGCCCAAATTAACGGTTGTGGAAACTCCCAAAGTTCCTGTGGCCAAAGTTGTCGTCGCCACTAAAGTTAAGGTGGAAGTTGCCTGATCGTCTTTTGCGACAGTCACGACCGGCAAAACATTTTGGACGGCTCTTATAGTATTGTCCGCAACCTGTTCGGCCTGTTTGGTGGCATCGGTGGCTTCTTTCATTTTATCAACCGCCAGGGATAAATTATCCTGGGATAAAAGCTGTTGAACCTCGGTGGCCTGCTTGTCGGTCTGGTTTGAAATCTGCTGGGTCTGGTTGACCGCATCCTGAGATTGCTTCACGGCCGCGTCTATTTGGTTTGACAAAGCCTGGGTACTGCTGGTGTTGACAGCTCCTTTGACATCCTGGGCAAGTTTCACGTCGGCCTGCACGACATCAACCGCATTTTTTGCCTGCTGGGTATTGTCTTTTGATTCAACCACATCCTGCATTGCGGATTGGAGCTGGTCGTTTATAACTTGTTTTACTTCGTCTTTTGAGACGCTGTTATCGCCCTGCAAATGCTTGGCAACCATAACTTCCACGGCTTTAACCGATGTGTCTTTAACCAGATTATTCACTTCTGTAACCTGGGTGGATAAATTATCGGTGCTTGTGCCAACCAATAAATTTGCTTTTACATCCTGCAACACGTCGTTTATCTGCTGCGTATTTTGGTTTACGCTTTTTACCATTTGCGCCGAGGCATCAGTGGTGGACGCGATTTCCTGCAAATTATTATTGACGCTCTGAATTTCACCTTTCAAATTATTCACGGTTTCCGCCGCGATTTGAATCTTGTCCGGGTTGCTTGTTGAAATTATCTTTTGGGTTTCAAGAGCGCGCCTCTTGGCAAATTCAACATGCAGATTTGTTTCGGTATTTTTGTCTCCAACCACATTAGCCATCACCACCTGAGTTTTTTCGGTGGCAATTTTTGCCGGATACAACCACTCGCCGGGCAATGACCCGGATGACGCGGCAACTGTTGCAATCCATCCGCCGATTCCCATGCCGAGTATGAGCATGATTACGGTAACGGGGCGTAAAACTTTATATACAAAAGAATGCGGCAGTAAAATGGACATTGATTCCCAGACCCTGTCCAAACTTAATTTTGAAGAAGATTTCGTGCCTACGGTATTTTTTATTTGAGACAACAAAACATCGCGGTTTCTTTTCAACCACTCTTCATTAGGCTTCGCCTCTCCGGACTTCAGAGCTTTCAATTGTTTTATTACGTCTCTATACATAACCGGTTTTATTCCTTCAAAAAATCTCTTAATTTTTTTAAACCTCTGTGCAATGTAACTCTAACGGCCACTTGCCTCTTGCTCGTTATCTCCGCGATCTCGCTTATCTCAAGTTCTTCAACATATCTTAGCGTCACCACTTCCCTGTACTCCTGTTTCAGTTTCTGCAGAGCCTTAATTATTTTTTGAGTTTCCAATTTATTTCCCAAGGCGCTTTCCCATTTTCCATTATCATTTATATCAATATCGGATTCGGAGCCGTCGAAGGAAAGAACTTCCGTCTGCCTTGATTTGGATCTGTACAAATCTATCACGGAATTTCGGGCAAGCTTATACAGCAATCCGCTGAAACTTTCTATCTTTTTCTTCTCACCAACGTAATTCCAAGCTTTTAAGAAAACCTCCGAGGTGATATCTTCCGCTTCCTCGCGATTGGCTACCTTAAAAAAAATAAACCTGTAAATGCGTCTGGCGTACAAGTCGTAGAGCTTCGCGAACGCTTCTGGATTTTGCTTGGTATAAAGCTGGTACAGTAATATTTTTTCTGTTATTTTGTCTGACATTATAGTAGACGAAAAAAATAAGATAATATTACACTTGTCCAAGGGCCCAGATAAATTAACGAGTGATTAACATTTTATCAGAAAAACGCGTTTGGGTCAAATAAATAGGACCATACTCATACAAATAGACACATAAGTTATCTTTTCGCTTTCTTCGCCCGCGAGGGCTCAGGGTGACCGCTGTGGCGATCAAACCCGCGAAAAGATAACTTATGTGTCTATTTGTATACACTACTCTATACAAAATCATATTTTCACTTTTTAAAAAAATATTTGGCTAAAAAAGCGTTGATATTTTACAATTTGTATAGACTAGTGTATACAAATTTTATATTCGTCCCTTACCAAGCATACCTCGCAATCAGGGTTCGGTTTATTGACAAAATTACTGATTTGTGCTATATTTGTATACACTATACTACACAAATATGCCAGAAGATAAACCAGCCATAGCTCAAAATCCTAAGGAAATGATCAGGGTCTCTATTTCAGAGGCAGCCCGGCTGTTTGGCGTTAACTCACAAACAATAAGACGGGCTATAGCCGCACAGGAAGTAACATACATCATTGTCGCCGGGAGATATAAGCTTAATTTTGAAAGCCTTGTCAAATGGTCGCAAAGACACACAACCGTAAAGAATAAACTTGAAAATAAGGGAATCGGCCAATTCGTCGGCCATTGGAAGATAAAAAACCCTCTCTACTCCCCTAACCCTAAAACTGTTGAAAATAAGAAAGAAGATGAAACAAAAACACCGGCCAACTAACCGGTGTTTTTGTTTGACGCGACTGTGGATAAAAAGTATAATATAGCAAACGCGATCACTTATGCACACCCGCATTTATAAATTCTTCCATAACATCTACCATAGCCGGTATCACGGTATTTATAGGCATGCAAAAAAGTTGTTCGCATTCGATCTGGCTCTTTTGGGCTTGGCGGCTGTAATGCTTATCACAGGAATATTTTTCTTCTTCTGGAAACCGGGAATAACCGATTTGATCGATCTTTCAATTTCTTTAGGCAACGGCCGAATAAAAAGCGGAGATCCGGTGAAAATCACTGTCGACTATACAAACAGAAGCAAATATCAACTGAACAATATAGCTCTCGCCTTGCGTCTGCCTGACGGCTTCATTGTAGACAGAAAACAAACGCCGGAAAATATCTTCGCCGCCGATTCAACATTTACATCCGTTAAGGAATTAAAATCCGGAGCAAAAGGCCAGGCACAGATTTACGGCTGGTTCTGGGGCGAACCAAACAAGGAACAAAGGATTACCGCCAGCATGACTTACGAACCGGCGAGCCTAAACAGACAGGAACAAAAACTGGCCGTCTTTTCGGCCATGCTTCCGGAAAGTATTCTGCAGACAAGACTCTCGGTACCCACAACTTCTTACCCCAATGTTCCGTTAAAATTTACATACACTCTCACCAACACCGGTTCTCAAACAATAACCGGCATTAATCTTTCTAACAACTGGCCCGGTGGCGATATAATGCAGGAAAAAGATACGCAAAATATTTCCCTGCCGCCGAACGGAATAAAAGTCATCAACGGACAGATAACAATACCCGGCAAATCCGGAAAATATTCATTGCAGATAACTCCGCAAATACTTATCAACAACCATCTGATTCCGCAGACGCCGAGCGAACAGAAAATCAACACTTATTCTCCCGATCTGATTTCAATCGCCGAATTAACAACGAACTCCTTATACGCCGAACCGGGACAAATTATTCCGGTTAAAATCAACTGGGAAAACAAGGGCGATTTCAAATTGCAGGACTTGCACCTGCACTTGGCGACGGTTCTGCCGAAAATCGTGGACTGGGCAAAAACCGCAAAGGAAAATAACGCAAAAACAGACCAAAACGGTTTGGTTGTTGACGCCATTTCAAAAACAAGTCTGAGCGACGGAAATCCCGGCGCCAGCGGGTCGTTTACGATTAACCTGTATCTTTTATCCTCTTTTGATCTGAGTCAGACGGAAAATGCCTATCTTGAACTTGTTCCAACAATGGAAGCGGGCATGAGCGGAATATCGGCTCAAAATTTTACGCAGGAAGGAACCAGGGTACGTCTGCCTCTGGCAACAGATCTTAATCTCAGCGCCGAAGCCAGATATTACACCGCCGAAGGCGACCAGCTTGGCCGCGGACCGTTGCCGCCGCAGGCCGGGAAAACCACTAAATACTGGGTATTTATAAACGTTTCAAACGCCGGCAACGCCGTTGATAACGCTTCTTTCTCCGCTATACTTCCAAGCGGCGTGGAACTGACAGGAAAACAAAGCGTTTCGATCGGACCGGAGTTGAAATACGACCCGGCCACGCGCAAGATTGCTTGGTCTTATGATTCCCTGCCGGCATACAGCCAGACGGGCATATATTTTGAGGTATCCGTTACGCCCGATTCGTCCCAAATCGGAAAAAACATAACCCTGGCGGATTCAATCATATTCTCGGCGACCGATGATTTTACAAATAAGGTTTTTAATTTAACATCGCCGCCGGTAACAAACATCCTAAACAAAAACGACCGCGGACATCTGTCCGGGTCACAAGTCGCTCAATAAAAAACAGTTGCTGTTAAGCCGGGACTGTTTTTTTATTTAAATAATTTTAGCAGGCTGAAAAATGTAACCGTCGCGAAGACAAAAAATATCGGGACTATCAGCACCCAAAAATAACGCAAATTATACCTGGAAGTGTTCAGGCCTCCGGCTTTATGCGCGCGCCAGCAGGCCAACACCAAAAGCAATGACTGCAGGCTGAACAATAATCCTCCGATAATACCCAGCATCCCGACAAAACTTCTGATCCCGGCCAAATACAAAGCCAAAGGTACCAAAATCACTAAAAATTCCGCCAAAATTTTATTTATTTTGTTATCCCAAACCAATGTTTGCTTCAAGACAATGCCATTGCCGACAAAACCGGTTCCCATCGCCATAATCGCGAATAAATTCGCCGCCACCAGCACCACACTGCCGAAAACTTTTCCCAGACCGATAGTGGCAACTTCAGTGGTGCCCAAACCTTGCGCGCCAACCACGGCCGCCGCGAATAAAATATATAAACCGATTGGAATCAGTGTGCCAATAATTAACGCCCTGCGGAAATGGCGCTGACTCCTCGGCAAAAGAGCGTGCGCCTCCACCACGGCCGCGCTGTTGCTTAAGGCGAACAATATAACCCCGAGCGGAAGGAAAAAATTAGCGGGGTTACTGTAAAATAAATTCGCGACCTGAAACTTCGGCAGTAAAAAAACAGACAACGCAGCCAAAATCAAAATCACGATTGAGCCGATCACTTTTTCAAAAACTTTAATCATCCGCAGTCCTTTCCAAACAATAAAACTGCCGATGCTCCAGAAAAAAACCCCCCACCAAAGCGGGTTGCCGCTAAATAGCGCCGATAAAGACTGTCCTTCGCCGATAATAAATATCAGCAAGCTTCCGTAGGCGCTGACAATAACTAAAACGGATGATAGATTTTTCGCCCAGCCGCCCAGGTATTTTCCGACCAACCCCGGGAGTTGTAATTGTTCGTTTGTTTTTAGGGTCACTTCCCCGATCATCAAATTTAAACCCAGCATCACCAGACCGAGGATCAATATATACGAAATGCCAATAAGCAGACCAACCCTGGCGACAACATAAGGAATGCCGAGCACGCCGGCTCCGATGGTCATGCCGGTAATCATAAAAACGGCCTCCGGCACCGTGGCTATCTGTTTGTAAACCCCCTGATGAAGAATTATTTTTTTATCGGAAATTGTTGAAGGCGCTTTCATGACGATATTATAACATAAAAATATATACAAAAAAATACCCGTTAAAGGCATCTTTTGTTTTGTGCGCGCCAAGGGATTCGAACCCCTGACCCTCTCGGTGTAAACGAGATGCTCTAACCAACTGAGCTAGGCGCGCAATGAAAAAAGTATATACAAAAAGCCGATAAAAGTCAACTATTGTTTTCTTAATGTCATGATATAATCGGCGAAACTTTTATTTCCCTGCTTTTCCAGCCAGTACCACCATTCCGCGCCCCATAAATAGGCCCGTGAAACGCCGATTTCGGAAGCAAAAGCTATATTGCCTTTTAGCCTGTTTATATCCATGGATTTAAACTGCTCGTTTACCGGAGTCGAGGTTAAAACACCGCTGGGTATCCACGGTTCGGCCTGCAATTCCGTAACATAAGCGGTACTGATGCTTCTGCCGTCCATCCACAGCCGCGTATTGAATCCCATTGGAGGCAGAAGCCAATCATAGCTCCAATAGCCCGTATACTGGCTCCACACCACTCTATATACCGAAAAACCGAAGAGGTCGGCCTTATTGGCCGTGCGCCACCACAAACTCAATTCGCCGGCATCGGTCGTCATGGTCGGATGAGCCGCATCCGTGCTTTTCACCAGACTCAGCTCGTTTTTCAAATCATTCTGGGTAAAATTCCGGCAACCGCCTCCAAACGGCAGAAAAGCTTCGTTTTCAACCTGCCAAATTTCCAAAGCGGGATTATTTTTATAGCGCCCGATAACCGAAGAAATATAATCCGAAAGACTTGCTTTATATTCGGCGTCGGGTAATTTCGCGGCCCAATCCGGAATATGGCATTCGGGCCATCTGGGAGTTTTCTGGCCGACTGCCAAAATTATTTTTACGCCTCTTTTCTCCGCCTCGCCCATCATCCAGTCAAGATCGGAAAAATCTTTTTTTCCCTGAACTTTTTCTATCAGGTCCCACTGGGCCGGCAATCTTATGTATTTGAATTTCCAATCGTCAAGAATTGTCATGTAAACGGCTTTTGGATCCAGGCCGAGATAAGCCGCATACTCCGGATTGAAACTTGTGCCGTAAATGACATCCGAGTGATGTTTTATGTTAAAAAAAATAGCTATTAAAATTATCACCGCCAAAATTATGGAGAAAAGCAAAAAATGTTTTTTAAAATATTTTTTCAGATGCATATGATTAACTAAAAAGCATAAGGGCCAACCCGCCGCCGATAAGGATAACGGCTATACTTTCCTGAACAATTTCCATCTTAGTGTATTCTTCCCTGAACAATTTTGGGAAAAATTTTGATAAAACCGCGACCAGAATGATCAGGATGGCGTACTGCGCGCCGGCTAAAGCGTTCACCAGCGTCACGCTGCCGATCGCGATGGCGTATTGGATCAAAACCACGGCCGCGACGCCCAAAATTTTATCCCACCAAACCAGGAATGTCTGATTTTTTTCTTTCTTCGCGGCATTTTCTTCTTTTTTCTTTTCAGTAAAAATCTTCCGCACGCTCGGCGATAACAACAACAAAATTCCGAAGACGCCTAAAAATCCGCGCGTCCACACAAAACCGCTGTAAAATCCGTAGGCATCATAAGAATATTTTGCCGCGACGTGAGAAATGGCGAAAAGCAAACTGGAAAAAACTCCCAGCAGCATGCCCATATGCAAACCGTTATGCTGGGCGCTTTTTTCAAACGAAACCAGCAACGAACCGATGATAAGAATAAAAATGGCCAGTAATTTATAGGCGCCGAGGCTTTCATGCAAAAAAATGGCGCTTAAAATTAAAACAAAAAACGGAGTGGCGGCTCCGATCAGCGGGCCGATATGGCTCACCTCGCTTCTTAGATAACCCAGATACATCACCCACAAACCGAGCGCGAAGAAAAATCCGGAAATTATGAATATAATCCAATCGGTCCAGAGGGCGGGAAATATCACGCCGAACGGGACCAAAAACAAAATCGGGAGTACGAAAATTGATGAATAAAAAGTGAAGAGAACCGGCTTGACCGATTTGGACAGGATGAATTTATCCATGACGACAACCACCGCCGAAATTGCGTAACCGAGGATAGCGACTGTGAACCACATACAAAAAAAGCACAATTTAGTGCTTCCATTTTATCATTTTTGAAGAAATTTTACAATTTTGAAGCCGTTTCTAAAAACAAGACTTTGCGTTTAAAAAAAGCTTGTCCTGGGACACGCGCGTTTCGCCTCGGCTCGTATTACTACGAACCGAAACATTGCGTGTCCCAGGACGGAAGCGCCGTGAAGCGCCCCTAGTTGGTGGTGGCCTCGTCGTGGTCGTGGCCCTCGAAGCCCTCGAACTCCGCGATGATCGCGGAAGCCGACAGCCCGCCCGGGGGCACGATGCTCGTGTCCCAGCCCGGATCGGGGCGACCGGGGCGGAACTTGCGAGTGCCGTTGCTCATGTTGACGTCCTGCTGGTCCGAATTACCAGATTTCATCCCATTCCCTCCTAAAGGGAAGCGCCCGGCGAAGTGCCAGGACTTCAGAGCAACTATTGCCCAAGGCTAAATCCCCGGGTCAAAATCGCCCAGCCTGCGAAAAACATTTATATATTTCCCTCAGGCCAAGCGATTAAAAACTATTTTAAGGAACTAATTGCAGATTATAACAGCTACTTGACTAAAAGTCAATGTTTAAGTCATAAAATGAGAAATTTAGGCTAAGAATGGCTCAACTATTGACAAAATTGCCGTTTTGTGGTATACTACGAAGTTTTAAAAACTATTATGCGTATAGCAATGATCGGACAAAAAGGCATACCGGCAATCTACGGAGGCATTGAACGCCACGTGGAAGAATTGTCGCTGGAGCTGGCCAAACAGGGCCACACGGTTTTGGTGTATGCGCGCAAATGGTACACGCCAAAAAACATAAAAAATTATCACGGAATAAATATTATCCACACTCCCACTTTGAGGACAAAACATTTTGACGCGATAGCCCACACTTTTTTTTCCACGATTCATGCAATGTTCCAAAAACCTGATGTCATTCATTATCACGGAGTCGGCCCTTCTTTATTGAGCTGGATTCCGCGGGTTTTTTCTCCTAAAACAAAAGTTGTGGCGACGGTCCATTGTCTGGACAGGTACCATCAGAAATGGGGGCTTTTCGCCAGGATAATGCTCCGTTTCGGAGAATGGTCCGGGTGCCATTTTGCCAACGAAACAATTTCCGTGTCAAAAACGATTCAGAATTATTGTCTGAACGAATACCATACTTTAACTTCTTTCATACCCAACGGCGTGCAAAGCGCTCCGGAAATTTCCAATCCGGTGATATTGGATCAATGGAACATTCAGCCGGGCAAATATTTGCTGATGGTTTCCCGCCTTGTGAAACACAAAGGCGCGCACTATCTGCTTGAAGCATGGCAATTCGCCAGACAGCAAAATCCGGAATTATTGAAGGATTACAAACTTGTAATCGTGGGAGACGGTTCTTTTACGGATGATTATGTAAAGGAACTTAAAAATATCGCCCGCGGAGACAATAGTATAATTTTCACCGGCTGGCAAAAAGGCCAGGCCTTGTCCGAACTTTATGCCAATGCCGGATTATTTATCCATCCTTCGGAAAATGAAGGTTTGCCGATCACGGTTTTGCAGGCGATGTCATACGGAAAACCCGCCTTGCTCTCCGATATTCCCGAACACAAAGAAATCATTACCGACAGCAAATTTTGGTTTTCCAACGCGAATATACTGTCCCTCGCCTACAAAATTATCGAACTGATGAGTGATAAAAAACTGCTTGAAAATACCGGCAAGGAAAACAAGGAACTGGTGAAAATAAAATATAATTGGGAAGATATAGCGGCGAAAACCGCCGAGCTCTACATGACTTCCAAAGAAGAACTGGTAAAAAAATATAAAATCGCATAAATAAAAATCCCCCGATTAAATCGGGGGATTTTTTTGTTTTAATTTATTTTACCAGAGCGCCGTAAATCTCGCCGAGACTTTTGAAATACCCGTCCGGACTGTGATTGTTTTCTATCAAATTTCTGGAATTGTTTATAATCTTGTCCGTCTCATAATCCTTTAATTCCATCGCCCGGCGGATAAGGTCCGCAAACGAATCCGGGTCTTCCGGTTTCGCCAAAAATCCGGTTTCTCCGTTTATGACCAATTCGTTGTTTCCTCCGCGATCGGCGGCAACAACGATCCTGCCGTTGCCCAGGGCCTCCAGAATGGTTATGGAACAATTTTCATAAAACAGGGACGGCACGACAATTACCCGCGCCTCGTCCATTATCTTTTTCCACTTATCCCCCGCCGCCCAACCGATTCTTTCCACGTTCGTCAGGCTGTTCTGCCTTATTATTTTTTCGATCATTTCCTCTTCCGGTCCGGTTCCGGCAATAATAATTTTATAATTCCTAAGTTTGGTTGCGGCTTCCATAAAAATTTTTATGCCTTTTTCTTCGTGGAGCCTGCCCATATAAACGATTTTATCGCCTAGTGGCGCTATTTTCGCAGGCGCGGAAAAAGGATTCCTTACCAGGCGCATCTTTTTTGCGGGAAAACCCCAAGCCACCATTTTATCCAGCATGAACTGGCTGGGACAGACAAAAATATCCACCATTTTCCAGATCCCTTTCAGATAATAAAAATAGGCTTCCAACGCGCCCGCCACGCTTTGCGCCCGTGAGTCGTTTATGCATTTATATCTCGCGCAATTATAATATTTGTGGCGATGGCATTTTTCGCATATCGTGTGGTTTCTTATCATTCTGTGATTCGGGCACATCGGCTGAACATCATGCACGGTGAAAACCATCGGTATTTCCAATTTTTTCAGGGTTGTGAAAAGACTGGCGGAAAGCTGGCGCGTGACATTGTGCAGATGCGCCACTTCGGGTTCCGTGGCCAGAACCAAAGCCTTGATTTTTTTCTCGATTTCTTCGGAGCTGAATAAATTTTTAAAAGTATTCCAATCCGATTTTATGCTTTGTTTGGAAGTAAGTTCGGGAATTTCGCGGGAAAAATACGCGGAATAACCGGACGGAAGATTATGGCTGTGCTGCATCGAAAATTCAATCACATCGTATCCCCTTTCCTTCAGGCCGTTTATAGTGTCAAAAAAAACAACCTCGGCGCCGCCGCGTCTGTAGAAAAATTTATTTACCTGTAATACGCGCATAAATATGGATTAATTTTTTGCACTATTTTTTTCCGCCACCACAACCAGATTAAAACCGCCCTTATCGTCGCTCCATTTTCCCCCTTGCATATATCCCATTTTTTTTATTTTAAAACCTGTTTTTTTTAAAAGATCTTTCAATTCATCCTGCGTGAAATGGTGGTAATAGCGGTCGCACAACACTTTTCCTTCCGGAGTCTTCCATGGAATCAGAAAATCGTTCTCGCCGATTTTCTTCCAGCCTTTTTTTGCTTTGGCCTTGGCCCAATCGCTTCCCAGATTCCAAACCAGCATTACCAATTTTCCGTCATCTTTCATTTCATTATTAAATTTTTGCAAAAGTTTTAATCGGCTTTCCTCGTCCGGAAGGTGAAAAAAAGATGAAATCGCGAATACCAGATCAAAAAAACCTTCGGAAAATTTTTTATCGCGCGAGGCGGTGCAAAAAAATTGCGCCGTGCCGTTTTTTATTTGCGGGTTGAATTTTTTACGGGCGATTTTAATCAATTCTATACTTTGATCCAAGCCGTAATATTTAACCTTTTTGTCTTCCAGGCAAAAAATCATTCTGCCGTTTCCGCATCCCCAATCCAGAATATTCTGGCCGTCTTTTATGAAACTGCGGAAATATTTGAATTCCGGCCAAACATACTCTCTCGTGTTGGAAAAATATTTGGCTATTTTGTTGTAATCTTTCCTGGTCTTCTGTATAATATCACGCATACTTTGGAAACACGCATTGTATGGAAAAAATCTCTGATTTAAGCCAAAAAATTATCATCCGGGCCATTAAAAAGATGCCGGAAGATATGGACCAATTAAACGCGGTAAAACGGCAAATTTTGCGTACCCAGGATTCTGTTTCGGCGATTCCCAGCACTTCGGAATTGCTTAAATCATACCATAAATTGCTGAAAGCGCACAAGATCAAACAAAACGAACAACTTGAAAAACTGCTCACCAAACGGGCGGTGCGTACGCTTTCCGGAGTGACGATTATAACCGTTTTAACAAAGCCCTATCCTTGCCCGGGAAAATGCATTTATTGCCCGACGGAAGAACAGATGCCCAAGAGTTATCTTTCCGATGAACCGGCGGCGAACCGGGCTTTGCATTTGCAGTTTGATCCTTATGAACAGGTGCGGATGCGGATTAAGGCGCTGGAAGATAATGGGCATCCGACCGATAAAATTGAATTGATTGTGAAGGGCGGAACATGGAACGCCTATCCTGTTGATTATCAGTATTGGTTTATTTTGCGGTGTTTTGAGGCATGTAATCTCTTGCGATTGGGCGTCTCACACCAATTGGGTTCCTCACGTCGGTCGGCTTCTGCTTTTTCGCTTTCCTCACCGCGAGGCTCGGGGATGGTCGCTGCGGCGACCATAACCCGCTCAAAAGCAGAAGCCGACCGACTGATTAGGAAATTAATTGGTCAACAGGCAAAAAACGAAAACGCTAAACACCGGATTATCGGGCTGACTTTGGAAACGCGGCCGGATTTTATAAATGAAAATACTATAAAGATAATGCGCGAACTTGGTTGTACTCGAATTGAAATGGGGGTGCAGACGATTGATGATAAAATTTTGAAAACAATTAACCGCGGGCATGATTCTGCGGAAGTCGTACGGGCGACAAAACTTCTCAAGGATTTTGGGTTCAAGGTTGATTATCATTTGATGCCCCAGCTTCCCGGCTCTACTCCGGCCAAGGATTTAAAAATGATGCTGGAAATTTTTGATAATCAAAACTACCGGCCGGACATGGTTAAAATTTATCCCTGCACGGTTATTAAAAATTCCGAACTTTATCAGTGGTTGCAAAAAGGAAAATACAAACCGTATTCCGACCGCCAATTAATAAATATTATTAAAAAATTTAAAACACAGGTGCCAAGGTACGTGCGCATATCGCGATTGATCCGCGACATCCCCAGCCACCATATTCAGGCAGGAAACAAGATGACGAACTTACGGCAAGTGATTCAGAGCGAGATGCAGAAAGAAGGTTTGAAATGTAAATGTTTGCGATGCCGCGAAGTCGGGCATGCGCTATTTAATGCGAAGTCGCTGGCGCCGAAATTGTTTATTGATAAATATAAAGCAAACGGAGGAACGGAATATTTTTTGAGTTTTGAAGATGCGAAAAGAAATGTGGTTTTTGCTTTTTGCAGATTAAGAGTGGGCGGAACAATTTATCCGGCTTACATCCGCGAACTGCATACCTATGGCCAACTTATCGAAATAGGAAAAAAAGGCAAAAAATCCAGCCAGCATACCGGCATGGGGAAAAAACTGATGATCGAAGTGGAAAAAATTTGCCGGAAGAAAAAAATTAAAAAATTGGCTGTTATTTCAGGCGCTGGCGTGCGGGATTACTACCGGAAACTCGGTTTCAAACTGGAAAATACGTATATGGTAAAAAATATTAAATAGTAATATAATTGGTGATAACAACTAAAATTTTATGCAATTGCCAATTGGTTCAATCATCGCTTCCGGACCGGTAATAATTGAAAACAATAAAGTGTTGCTGAACAGAGAAAAAAAGGAATCCGGAATTTCACAATGGATGTTCCCGGGCGGAGAAGTTGAGGATTTTGACTCCAGTCTCGAAGACGCTTGCAGGCGCGAAGTAAAAGAAGAAATGGGAATTGATGTTGAAATAATTAAACCGTTGAAACCGATAATATTAAAGAAAGACGGCAAAGTAATAGTGCTTATTCATTTTCTGGCAAGAAGAACCGGAGAAATATCTCCCGGCCCGGAAACAGCCGAGTGGGCTTGGCACGATATAGATAATTTGCCGGAAAATTGTGCGCCAAATGTTTATGAAGTAATCAAGAGTTTATAATTTTTTCTTTGTTTAATTTCTAAATACTAAATTCCACTTATTTTTTATGTACACACATACTTTAGAAGAATTTGATCCGGACATTCTAGACAGTATTAAGCACGAACAACAACGACAGGAAGAAGGACTGGAAATGATCCCGTCCGAAAATTTCGTGTCCCCTGCCGTGCTTGAAGCGCTGGGATCGGTCTTGACTAATAAATATTCCGAAGGCTACGTCGGCAAGCGCTACTATGGCGGCTGTGAATTCGTCGATCAGGTTGAACAAATGGCCATAGACCGCGCTAAACAGCTGTTTGGGGCCGAACACGTAAATGTACAGCCACTTTCCGGCGCGCCCGCTAATATCGCCGTTTATTTCGCATTATTGAAGCCGGGAGACACTGTCCTAGGTATGGACTTGTCGCACGGAGGGCATTTAACGCATGGACACCCTGTTACCTACATGGCAAAGATATTTAACTTTGTCAGATACAAAACAAACGCGGATGGTTTAATAGATTTGGACAATCTACGACAGATGGCGCTGGAGCACAAACCGAAATTAATTTTGGTCGGCTACTCGGCTTACTCGCGCGAAATTGAATATCAAAAAATAAAAGAAATTGCCGATGAAGTCGGGGCCATGACCATGGCCGACATTGCCCACATCGCCGGACTGATTGCAGCCGGAGAGATGAACAATCCGGTGCCGATTTTTGATGTCGTCACCACCACCACACACAAAACCTTGCGCGGTCCGCGCGGCGGTATGATTATGTGCAAAGAAAAATTTGCCAAGGATATTGATAAGGCCGTGTTCCCCGGTTTCCAGGGCGGTCCTCATGAAAATAATATCGCGGCCAAGGCCGTGGCTTTTAAAGAAGCGCTCCAACCCGAATTTAAAAAATACGCAAAACAAATAAAAAAGAATACGAAAATTTTGGAAGCGGAATTTAAAGCCAGCGGTTATAAACTCTGTTTTGGCGGAAGCGACAACCATTTGATTTTAATGGATGTGACGCCCAAAGGTTTGTCCGGCAAGCAGGCACAGATTGCTTTGGACAAAGCGGGTATAACCGTAAACAAAAACATGATACCCGACGATACCCGCTCACCCATGGATCCTTCCGGCATCCGCCTGGGCACTCCGGCACTCACCACGCGCGGGATGAAAGAAGAAGAAATGAAAACTATCGCCGGCTGGATTGATGAAGCGATTATGAACTGGCAGGATGAAACAAAACTTGCTGCGATTAAGCAGCAAGTAATTGAACTGACGAAAAATTTTCCGCTATATCCGACTATTTAACATCCTTAATTTTTTCGTATAAACCACTAATAATAGGGTCTTCAATACCAGAATAAGAATCAAACTGTTTCAATAGACCATAATTTGCTTCCCCTTCTAAAAAGGCAAGTCCGTCTTTATTTAAACCTGCGACACAAGTTTTGGCATCTTCGATCCCATTATCTGCAAAATATTTAAGATACCTTTTTAAACCTTCCAAATTGCTTTTTGGACCGATACCAGAATTTGGCCTTCCCAATTCGTGTAGTATGTCCATTGCATCATGTAAATCCGCCCGAGTTAAACTTACCTCTCCCCGAAATTCGGGGCCTTTTCCTAACCCTTCAACCATATAAAATGGATTAATTAATAAAAAATATGTATTTCTATACTAACTCATCCTTAAGTTTATCGCTACCCCCCCTGTGGATAAAACTGCCCCCTTATTTTATCTCTCTAACCTCAACCAGATTCACATTTCCGGCCTGGCCTACAGGTTCGCCCGCGACAACGATTATTCTGTCGCCGTTTTTGGCCAGTTTATTTTTTTTAATGTAAGCGATTGACCGTTCAATTAATTCTTCTATACTGGTGCAGGGAATTAAAATGAACGGTTTAACTCCCCAGGATAAATTCAACTGGTGCATTACCCGTTCATTGCCGGTGGCCACCAGAATCGGCAAACCCGGCCGGACATGGCTGATTAACCGCCCCGTTTCTCCCGACAGCGAAGCCGCCAGAATCAATTTTGCTTTTACTTCCTCGGCCAAAATGCGCGAAAGTTCGCTGACAGCCGTGTCCACGGTGGTGCCGCTTTTATGAATAGGCGGCAGGGCCATGTCGTCGTAGACGGACTTTTCCGTGGCCATGATAATGTCGGCCATAGTTTTTACCGTCAAAACCGGATACCTGCCGGCGGCGGTTTCATTGGAAAGCATCAATGTGTCGGCATGATCAATCACGGCGTTGGCCACGTCGCTGACTTCGGCGCGGGTTGGCCGTCGGTTTTCCCGCATTGAATCGAGCATTTGCGTAGCTACAATTACCGGCTTGGCCAATTTTCTGGCTTCGTCAATAAGTCTTTTCTGCACCAGTGGAACTTCCTGAGCCAGCATTTCCAGTCCCAAGTCGCCACGCGCCACCATCACCCCGTCGGTCACATCCAAAATTTCCGTCAAATTATCAACCGCTTCATGCCTTTCAATTTTGGCGATTATTTTAATCGGCGATTGATTCTTTAATTTTAAATCGTCTTCGTGTTGTTTGATCAAAAAACGAAGATCCAAAATATCTTTTGCGGTTTGCACGAAAGAAAGCGCGATCAAATCAACTCCCATCTCCACTCCAAATTTCAGATCCCTTTTATCTTTATCCCCCAGCGCCGGAATAGTTAATTTGCTGTCGGGCAAATTAATGCCTTTATGCGAAGTGACCAAGCCGCCTTCAATAACCTTCGCTTTTATTTTTGTTCCGATAACATCCAAAACTTTTAATTCAATATGGCCGTCGTCAATTAAAATTCTGTTTCCTTTTTGCAGATACTTGTGCAAATCCGAATAATCAATCGGAAAATCTTTCTTAAATTCCTGGATTGACGTATCCAGTGTTACCTGCTCGCCCTCTTTTACCACAACGCCCTTTTCCGGCATGGCGCCGATGCGGATTTTCGGTCCCTGCAAATCCTGCATGATGGCGATCGGCTCACCGGTTTTTTCTTCAACTTTTCTTATATTTTTTATCAGTTTCTCGTGGCTTTTGTAATCGCCGTGAGAAAAATTCAGGCGGGCAACATTCATCCCCGCCTTGACCATGTCGGTTAAAATTTTTACACTGTCACAGGACGGACCGATGGTGCAGCAAATTTTAGTTTTTTTAAACATATTATTTAATTACTTCAATATTGCCTTTACCTGGTCCTGATTGGCAGGATCTAAATTTAAATAATTCTTCAAAAAATTATCAACTGTTGACGGAGAAGAAGTGACGGAGGTCCCGTTTAACAAGCTTCCGTATTGGGAAAAAACACTGCCCAGAAGCGGCGGCAGAAATAATAAACCCAATATGATGGGCACGACTAAAATAATCAGATATAACCAGCTGGCGACTGCCGCCCAGAGAAGTTTATTGTTTATTTTCCTGTTTTGCTCGTAAATAATCTGCGACCACTTCAAATTTTTCTCTACCAATTCTTCCAGGGTTTCTTTATGCTTTATGGCTACGGGCGCAATATTTTCCTGCCCCTTAATTTCAGGGGCATCTTTTGGTTTATCGGTGATTATTTCTTCGGCAAGTTCCTTGTTTTCATGTCTGAACATATGATTTAGCGAAATCATGCCGCGTAACTGATTCAACGGAATCATGTCGCGTAACGTCCTTTGAGACGCGACTGAAACGCGGCGTTTTTTATTTTTTAGATAATTTCTTTAATTCTTTTTCAAATGTCCGCACATCCCGGAAATCCCTGTACACGCTTGCGAATCTTATGTAAGCCACCTTATCAAAACCCCGCAGATGCTTCATGACAATTTCGCCTATTTCCTTGCTGGAGACCTCTTTTGTTTTCCTTTTTTGTATATCGCGCTCTATGGAATTTATCAATCTGTGGAAACTGTCCCTGGTGTAAGGCCTTTTTATTAAAGACATCTTTATGCCGTTTTCCATTTTATCCCGCATATAACTTTCCCTGTGGCCGTCGCTCTTTACAACGATTATATCCAAAAGTTCCATTTCTTCAATCGTGGAAAAACGAAAATGGCATTTATCGCATTCTCTGCGGCGGCGGATGGACACTTCGTCTTCGGAAGGACGGGTATCCACCACGCTGAGGTTCTTATTATTGCAAACCGGACATCGCATAAACTTTATCTTTACTTTGTTAATTTTACCATTATTTAAATTTAAAAACAACCCGTTTGGGTTGTTTTTTTGCTTGTGCTAAATCCCCATTTTCTTCCTGATGAAGGCCGGGATTTCCAATTCTTCTTCATCTTCCTTCGCTTTTTGCGCCGACTCATTGTTTTTTGCGGGCGCAACCGGCGTATTTTTTTGAATTATCTGTTTGAATTTTTTATCTTCCTCCTCTTCGTCCTTCTGGAGTTTGCGCATAAAATTGCTCGGCGCAAATTTAGTCGCGCTGAAAAAAGACTGGGTTTCGTCTTCAACAGCCGGAGCGCTCGGTCTTCTGTCGTCAAACCCGGTCGCTACCACGCATATTCTCATATTGCCGGTCATGGTTTCATCGATGGTGGCTCCAAAAATCACTTTGGCGTCTTCAGCGGCGGAACTGGTGATGATTTTAGCGGCATCGCTTACTTCGTTCATTGTCATATCGGGACCGCCCGTGATCGTAAATAAAATTCCTCTGGCGCCGTCTATTGATAATTCCAACAGCGGGCTTGAGATGGCTGCTTTGGCGGCTTCCGCGGCTCTGTTTTCACCTGTGCCAGTGCCGATTCCCATCAACGCCGAACCGGTGTCACGCATGATTGTTTTCACATCAGCGAAATCAACATTGATAAGTCCGGGCATGGTTATTAATTCGGCAATACCCTGGACGCCTTGGCGCAATATATCATCCGCTATTTTAAAAGCATCCAAAAGAGTGGTTTTTTTATCAATAACCTGTAATATTCTGTCGTTGGGAATGGTGATAATGGCATCAACATTTCTTGCCAATTGATCCCAGCCTTTTTCCGCTATTTCCGATCTCTTCGGACCTTCGAACCCGAACGGCTTTGTAACTACCGCGACCGTGAGCGCGCCTATTTCCTTGGCCACGGCAGCCACCACCGGAGCACCGCCGGTGCCGGTTCCGCCGCCCATGCCACAGGTTATAAAAACCATGTCCGCGTCTTTCAAAATTTCTCTTATTTCATTCTGAGTTTCTTCCGCAGCCTTTCGCCCGACATCCGGATCCATACCCGCGCCCAAGCCTCTGGTGACGCTTTTGCCGATATGCAGTTTTTGCGGAGCGGAGTTATGATGCAAAGCCTGGACGTCGGTGTTCATAACGATAAAATCGACTCCGCGAATACGGCTTGCGATCATTCTGTTTACCGCCGCCCCGCCGGAGCCTCCGACTCCTACGACTTTAATTTTTGCAAAGGTTTCAATATCCGGTTTAACTTGAGGCATATGAAATTATTAAATCACTTGAACACATATTGTGTTCATCTCCTTTTAATCAAACAGCGGAGCTTTTTCTCCGCTATATAGTGTATAGTTTAAACTTCCCAATGTCAAGAAAAAAGAGCGCGAAAACTATGGGATAAGGGCCTTGATCCATTTTCTGAGATTGCCGGAAACATTCCCGACTTTTTTTAAATTGTGCGACAACGGGCTTCCGCCTCGGGATGAATGCCCCGCCGTTGACATCGCGCTTCCCCATTTCACCAAGCCGATAGCGGTGGCGAAACCCAAATCATTTACTTTGTCGGTTACGCTTACGACGTTTAACGGATAGCCCAAAGTGGCGGGAAGACGGAGAATTTTTTTGGCCATGTCTATGAGACCCGGCAATTTTGCGCCTCCGCCCGTAAACACAATCCCGGCCGGCAATAAACCGGAGCGCTGAATTTTTCGCAGTTCCTCATCAACTTTCTGAAGTATCTCTTCAACCCTGGCGGATATTATTTCGCTTATATATTTTCTGTTAACGGTTTCGTGATCCGTCGCGCCTAAATCAAACAAGTCGATTTCATCTTTTTTTGAAACCAAATCGGTAAGGCAATTGCCGTATTCCAGTTTTATTTTCTCGGCCATATCCACCGATGTCCGCAGTCCTATGGCGAGATCGTTGCTTATATGTTCGGAACCGATGGATAAAACGCCGGTATGCAGGAGTTCACCTTCCTCAAAGACCGCCAGACTGGTCGTGGATCCGCCCAAATTTACGACCACGACGCCAAGTTCTTTCTGCCTTTTTGTGATTACGACTTCGGATGTGGCTAAAATTGAAAGCACCAGATCTTCAATATCCAAACCGGCGCGGTAAACCGCTTTCGTAAGATTTTTAATTTGCGAAGAAGACCCGAGTATTATGTGAGAATCAACTTCCAAACGGACTCCCGTCATGCCGATAGGATCTTTGATGCCGTCCTGGCCGTCCACGGTGTAACTGCGGGGCAAGACATGCAGAACTTCGTAGTTTAAAGGGGTGGCTATGGACCTGGCCGCTTCCAATGCTCTGGAGACATCCTCTTCGGATATTTCACTGTTCGCCTTTGAAACCGCGACAACTCCCTTGCTGGTCTGGGGCAATATATGCAATCCGGATATTCCAACCCAAGCGCTGTCAATCGGCACGCCAACAACTCTCTCGGCTCTTTCCAGGCACGCTGAAATTGATGACACAACGTCTTCAATGCTGTTTATTATGCCTTTGTGGACGCCCTCGGATATGTGTTCAGCCGCTCCCAATATCTGCAATTCCGGCACGCCGCCGCCGTTTCGGTCTACCAGTTGTCCGACCGCAATGCGCACAGAATCGGAACCTATGTCCAATCCGCTGATTAAATTACTGTGTCCGTTTTTCGCCATATTGATCTTTATACCGCGTTATTTCAACGGCAAACTTAATTATACACTACTTAAACAAATTTATGAAGTGTGGCAAAAAGATAATCAACCCTATCGTCAATGCGACTACCGAAGAAAGCAGAACGGCTCCGGCCATAAGATCTTTTACCACGTAAACATAATGATGCAAACGCGGTTTTAACAAATCGGTAAAATATTCAAAAGCTGTATTCAAAATTTCCACCAAAAGAACCAGCGATACCATTAAAATTATCAGAATAGCCTCCCAGGTCCGCAATTGGAAATAAATGGAAGCGAGTAAAACCAAAAAACCGAAAACTACCTGAATGCGGAAATTCTGTTCCGATTTAAAAACGAATTTTAACCCGCGCAAGGCGTCAGTTAAACTTTTTATAAATCTTTTAAGCGATAACATAATTTCCTATCTAGTTTGAAATGCATTTACAATTTTTTCCTGAATTCCGATCATCTTTTTTTCCTGCGGACCGGTGAGATGATCATAACCGGCCAGATGCAATATGCCGTGAACAAGCATCCGGGCGAATTCATCTTTTACGGTTACTTTGTATTCTTTAGCTTGTTTTACTATTTGCGGAAAACATATGTAAATTTCCCCGATGTATTCGCTCTTTATTTTTTTATCCTCCCGCCAGGCGAATGACAGAACATCCGTTATTTTATTTTTCCTTCTGTATTTGCTGTTTAATTTTTTTATCTCGGCATTTCCGACTACGATTACTTCCAGAATTCCATTTATTTTTATTTTTTCTCCGGCCAGAAGGATTAATTTTCGGGCTTTCTGTTCGGACCACGGACATCTGACATGCTTGTATAAATTCACTTCCATCATAGATTATATGTTTTGATTTGTGTCAGTGGCCGCCGTACCGGTCGCGGTTTCGGCCGCGGTTGTGGTTGGCGGTATAACCGGAACTTCCGGCGTGGCCGTGGCGGCGGATCCGTTAATTTCGGGCGTCAAATTTGTCTCTATCGATTGTTCCGGAACTTCCGTATTATTTCCCGCAAACCGGAAACTTCTGGCAATCATTTTTATAGTGGACCTGTAGTTCACAACGTTTGAATCGGTTGTGTGGAACAAGATAACGTAAACATGCGTATTGTCGGAGAAATAATAGACAAGCGAATCGGATCTCATCATGCCTTTTTCTCCGAACCTGCTTTCAAAATCAACCAGGTCGCCGTACTTTTGATCCGGAGCCCAAACCGCAAACCAATCCGCAAAACTCTGCGTCGGATCTTTGTCTATTTCTCTCACTTCAACATTTTCCCCGGTAATGGTGCTTAGAAGAATATCTTTGTAATTCGGATCAACGTTGCCGAATGCCCACGCCACCGGATAATAAATGCTGAAACCGTATGCCGGATTAGTGTAATTTTTTACAATTCCGGAATCAACCAGTTTTGCCGGCTCCTTGCCTATCGGGCTGTAAAGATAGAATACCTCGTGCCCGTCGCTGTATCCGTCGCCATCGGTGTCGGGATTAGCCGGGTCGGTTTTGTACAAATCTTCTTCAACATCCGTAAGGCCGTCTTTATCCATATCAACGCTGTCGCCGAGCAAAATTGAAGGAAAATCAATCGGCGCTTCGCCCAAGGGCGGAGTGACTTCGGTTGTTGTGGGCGTGGTGGTAGGCACTTCTACCGGCGGCGTTTCAACCGGTGCTACAGGCGTATTCTCCGGCGGGGTTATGGGTACTACGGCGGGAGGCGGCGCCTGCTGGCTTCTTAATTGAAGCCAATAATATATGCCCGCACCGCCGGCAAAAATCAAAAACAGTGAAATAGCGATTATTATCAAACCTTTCCGGCTGGTCAGAATATTAGCCGGATGCAAGACTTTTCCGCTTCCTGCCGCAGTGGCTTTATCCAGCATCTTTTTTTCTCCGAAGGATAACTTGGGAGCAGCCCCCAAATCAATTTCTTTCTCAACTTTCTTAAACTTAATAACAGGATTCAAACCGCCGTAAAAATCGGCGGGAATTGTCTGCACGTTCATTGTCTGCTCGTCGCTACTAATTGTATCCTGTTTTTTTTCAAACATATTTTCTTTTATATTGTTGAGGTGGCGGTGGAAGTGGAGACGATACTTGAACTGGCGGAAATTGTGGATGTGGGAACGTTAAATAATTTTCCCGGTCCAAGCGGGTTATAGCCGTTGCGGACTTCCGTGCCGTCGGGATAGCCGTCGCCGTCGGTGTCAGGATTTAACGGATCGGTATGCCAGATCAAAACTTCGTCTCCGTCGCTTAAACCATCGCCGTCGGTGTCGGGATTATTCGGATCCGTGCCGAGCTGTTTCTCGCGGATGTCATCGAGCCCGTCTTTATCGGTATCGACTGCATTGCCGAACAATATCTGATCGTTATTCACTTCGGCCGGAATATTTGATGTGGATGCGGCGGTGGTTGTGGAAACAGCCGGAGTTACTGTGGAACTTTCCGCAGGAACGACGGCGGCCGGCAAGTTGTTTTCTTGTGTCGGCGGTAAATTTGAGCCACTGGTGGTAGTTTCGGTTTGAACGACACTCGGCTGTACCATCATATACCTGGAATAAAATACCCATCCGCCGTAGCCCGCTCCGCCCAGTACCGCCAAAATTACAATAACCATTATCGCCTTTCCCAGACTGGGGCCGGCCACCTTATAAACTTCCTGCTGTGGAACGACCGAATTAAAATCAGGCGGTGTTTGTATGTTTACATCCCTTTTTTTCAAAACTCCGGCGGAAAGCGCATTCGGCGTTGCCGGCATTGCGTCCGGCGAGGCTGACTCTTCCGTATTTTTTTCAACCCCAGCAAACATATCCACCGGTTCGGTGGGCAAATTTGGAGGCGTGCTGGTATTTATGGGTTGATCGTCAAACATATATTAAAAATAATAATAATTTAAGGATGGCTATTTGGATCGAGGGGGTTTGTATGGTGCCACACTTCATTTCCATCGCTAAACCCGTCGCCGTCGGTATCGGCTTTAAGCGGATCAGTGTGATAAATATTAACTTCATCACCATCCAACAACCCATCATGGTCGGTATCGGCCGAATTAGGATCGGTGCCGTATTTGGCTTCATCGGAATTGGACAGCCCATCGGCATCGCTGTCATCTTTGGTTATTTCTTTAATGGTATTATTAAATTCCGTTTTTTTTGCCTCCAACGCGGCATTTTTAACAGTCTGCGCGGACTGGTTATTTTGTTTTACGGACGGGTTTGATTTCTTAAATTTGTTGTATATAAAAACAGCCCCTAATACTACCGCTACCGACAGAATCAATATGATTAAAAAATTTTTCATAATTATTATATACTATTTTTTATCTTTATGGCATCGGCCAAACGGATTGAGCGTGACCACTGTGGCTAATAACGTCTTCACACAAACCGCCGGAACAAGTCGAGGCGACATAGGTACGGGCCCTACCTATACCTATTGATGTTTGATACGCACACCTGTATTGCGCTCCGCTAAGCCGCGCATGTACAAATTGGTCACATCGGCCGCCGGAAACCGTATCTCGCGTGCATGCATTGCCGTCATCCACATATACACATTGATAATTTAGCGCCGAACAATTTGAGTAGCCCGCATTACAACGGCAAACATTGGAAGAACAAGTACTGTTAAACCCGCAACCGCCGCAAATTAATGTTCCACCGCAATTGTCACTCATAGTATCACAATTCAAAGCGCTACAGGTTGCAGGAACGCAAGGAAGAACGCACGTTCCTGATTTGCATGTGCCATTACCACCAGCAACTGTACAATTCGTGACGGGGCTATCGGGAACCGGGGGGAAATAGCAACCTTGGTTGTTAGCAAAATTTGGATTATTGGAACAAGTATTTTGCGTACAAGGATCATTGTCGTTGCAATTTCTTCTATTGGCGGTATCCGGAACACAAGCACCGGTATCCGGCTGACATTTTTGAATATCACAAGCATCGCTGCTATCTATACAGACCTTTGGCTGTCCCACGCACTTTCCGATCGTGCAAACACCCGGGGCGCATAAATCACCCGAATCGCAAGATTTACCATTGTTTTCATTTTTATTAGCAGCGAAAGTGTCAGGCGGACAATCAGCCGTATAGCCGGTACAGGTTTCCGGCGTATCGCAGACTCCTGCTGTAGTATTGGAAGGCCTGCATACCGTTGTAGCGGGAAGGAAAGAATCGGACGGGCAATCAACCGAAGCACCGGTACATGTTTCTTCCTTGTCGCATGGGCCCGTCGAGAAATGACAAATGCCGCCCGGAGGTACGTTGACTAAGCATGTGGCATTGTACTGAAAATCCCGAACCCCGGTCCTAATTGTATTTACGTCCATGACATTATCGGGTATTAATCCGCTTGCGCCCAACTGGGCAATATTAAACACCTGCCACATGCTGGCGTTGGCATTATCGGAAAGAATTGCCTGGTTGAGATAATAAGTTTTGGTCGGTCTGGAAAAATATGTATGATCATAAGAAATAACTTTTTCCGGAAAGTAGACTTCAACTTTCAAATTAGCCGAGGTTTGAGCAGAAGCAATTGACGTACTGGCAACATTCCTCACGTAAAAAGGATACATGCCGGCTATTTTGGAAACATCAACATCGAAACTTTCTACATTCGTTTTTGCGAGAGTCGTGGTTGAATCATTAAACCAAATAAATGCATCCGGCGGAGCAATTCCCCCACCAAGATACGCTCCCATATTGACCACTGGATACCTTCCGCCTTGCCCCTCCCAAAGTGAACTAGGGGTAAGAAATCCTGCCCTAAAATCATAAGTATTCCCCGTCCAGCTTACCACAACACGGATGCGGGCCGGATATGTTGTTGAATTTATTACCGGCGAAAGAACCAAATCATACTGCCAGGGTTTGGTGGGGTGATCCTGGTCGTCAAAAATAACAGGAAAATCAATAAAATGTTTCATTGAATTATCATCGTTGATTCTCATCCTATAATGTGCATCCCCTTCCGAGCATATGCCATTATAATTTATGTAAGCCAGGGTTGTTGTTTCCAATATGGCTCCCGGGGCGGGTACGAATAAATGATAGTAAGAGCCCAATGGCATCCCGTATGCCTGCCCGGCAACGCTGCTGGAATAAAAATTAAGTTGTGAACCGGTCGGGGTTGATGAGATAAACAACTCCAAATAATTGTTGGAGCTGCCACTAGTACCAAGGGGAGTAGATGTTGAAGGATATAAAACATTCACTATGCTCCCTTTGATTGTAACTCCGTTGGCTTCTGTTGCGGCGCCGCATAAAATACATTTGTCCTCGCCTGTGCTCAATTTAATCGCCATGCAATTATTAGCACAAACCTTTATCCCCTTTTTATAAGTGTACGGGGCCATTTTTTCTTGCTCACAACGTGGTGAGGCGGGTCCTTTATGTGAACCAACACTGCCCATTGTTCCAAGATCAGTAGTCCAGGAAGCTATAGATTGATAAACAGTACCTGTTTTCGAATCCGTATCACAAACCTCCGGACCTTCAATAACACCATTTCCGCAATATTGAGTTGGCGCCACACTGATCGTGTTCAGACAATCAGCCGAGCAGTATGAACACGCTTTGTTATAAGTTGGGACGCACGGTTTCCCATTATTTGCTGTGCCCTTATCACAGGCTTCGTTTGGATCAACTACGCCATCACCACAAGAACCGGGAGTGCTTGTCGACACGGGCGCCACCAACTGCGTTGTGCAGGGATTACTGTCCAAATTACGATAAAGAGTCCCCACTTCAGAATCCGACAATACGCGGTTATAAAGGCGGACATCATCAATCATTCCGGTAAAATCACCATTTCCAAAGTATAAGTTGGCATTAGCATTATGCATTCTCACACCATTTTTAGTCTCAACAAGATTATTATCTTTAAATATTTTAATCTGCCCGGTCGTTAAATCCAAAGTAACCGCAATATAGTTCCATGTATTTTTTGTAAGGGTAACTGTGGTTGAAAAAATACCTGTGCTATCCAAAAAGAAAACTAAGTCTCCATTGTCTCTCCCATTAAAGTACCAACCTGTTCCTGGATTACTGGGGCCGTTCCCCCAAAAATTATCCTGCAAAATATTATTCCAGCCTGAATTAAAATTTGAAGGATTAACCCAGAAACTAATCGTCATCCCTGAAGTAAAATTTAAATTAGGATTTGCATCAACCTGTGCGTATTGGCCGGTCGTCCGGGTAACCGACAAAGCTTGGCCTATCCGGCCTTGACCGCCGACTACGGCGCCCCCGACAAGCGTTGCCTTATTTCCATTTCCGCTTCTATCGGCAATAAATACATTGGTTGAATCTAAATCTAAGGTATCAAAAGTCCACCAGCCGACGAGCCCGTTTTTAAGCGGATCAAAATCATAATTCGGCGTTGGTGAGGCCGAATAAACTATATGGCAGGCGCTGTCGCATACTATCGTTCCCTGCTGTCCGTTTAAAGTACAGGCCTGATTTCCGTCGCATTCTTCCGGACCGTTTTTGATACGATCCCCGCAATAAGGGCCGTATGATTGACAATCCCAATTACATGAATGCGACCTGTTAAGAGACCAGACGGAACCGTTGGATAAATTTTGATATAATTGACTTAAAGAACCGCAATTAGAAACGCCGGGATTTGAACAAGTTACGCCGGGGTTTGACCCTCCGATATTATATGGAGTCTGAATTGCAACATCACATATTTCCGATGATGTGGTAATTCTGCCATCGCCACAGTAGTTGGCATTCCTTCCCTTGCAATCCGAATTGCAATGATTATATTTCCCGTTTAATTTTCCGTCATCGCAGACTTCTCCGGCTTCCACAATTCCGTTTCCGCATTTACTTAAATTACTGCACGGCATGGTTGCATTTGTCCAATGGCAATTGTTATCACAGACTTGTATGGCAACTTGCCCGTTCGGACATTGGCTTGTGTCGTAACTTTTATATCCCGGCGGATCACATTGTTCGCCCTGATTCGCGTTTATTTTTCCGTCTCCGCATATTCCGTCGTTTATTGTCGCAATTTCCTGATCATTGTTACAAATCCCCGACCGGGAGTCTATTATAAAAAAACTTGTACTGACAAACGAATCCACGAAATCGGGGCCCCAATTTGAAATATACGAGCCTATGCTTTGCTGGAAAGGTTCTTCAAAATGCGTACGCACTTCATAATTATTTGCCGTAGTGGTGCTAAGGGCTATATATCTGTATGCAAAAGAATCTGTGGCGCAGGCAAAACTAAAACGCCTGTCAGCCGTGCTCCAGCCGGTGGTCGGATCGTGCATGGTGCAGGTTGAAGTGGGGGCAAACTGTGCGCACTGGCTGTCAGCCGTGCAAAAGAAACTTGAAGAAGCGGTGCAAGTGCCCGCTTTGCCAAGCTGGTTTATAGGATCAACCGGCAAGGAAATCCCCACGGCACTTCCCAAAACCGACCACGAAGGCCAGACGCTTAAAGTCTGTCCCGTAAGATAAGATCCGGCTTTTAGAGCGGGCGGCTGATGCGGAATGTCATTATTTGTAATTGTACATGTGTTACCGCCAGAAGACAAAGTAATATTTCCACTTGCATTTCCTGATCCACAATCAATGCTCGATGTATAGCCGGAAAAAGCATCTTCACTTATTGCGTAAGGAGCGCCGACAATTAGTAGTGAATATGCGGTTCCGGGTGTTGAAGATCCGGCCGCCGGACTTCCGGCCACATCCGTCGTAAGATTTTGTTTTACATGGATATTAAAAGATCCGACGGTCGCTGTACCGCCATAATTATTATGGACTACAGTAATTATATGAAGGGTAGCCGTAGCCGCCATCACTTTCTGATATTCCAAAATTCCCACCATGATCCCGGCAACTATTAGAAATAAAATCAAAATGTGTTTACTCTTCATATTTTTATTGGCTTATCGCGCTTTGTATGTCGCGCAAATCGCGCAGGCGCTGGTAATCTCTTTTTAATTTATCGGTCTGGACCGAACAGATTTCTCCGCCCGAACAATCCAGATCGGTAGCACAGGTCGTTGAAACTCCGGGCTTATCCATGCTGACGCCGCAATATCCGTAATTGGTTAAATTAATATTGAATTTCAGGTTGCTCATTAATTGGTCAAATACTTTGCGCGTTTCCGGCTGGGCGTCAGAATTTATACTGAACAAATATATATTTGTATATAATTGCACGGGCGTGGATGTGGACAAATTCAACGCATCAATATATATGTTGTTTCCGTCCGAAATAGCGTCGTATCCGTCAATATTGGCGGCTTGCGTGTTGCCGACAAATCCCTGGCCGCCATTTTCTTTGCTGTTTTGGAACCACTCGCCGACCGTCAAATGCGACGAATTGGGGAAAACTTGAATGCCGATGGCATCGCTATTTTGGGAATTGGTGAAAATAAATCGTTTTAACACGGTTGACGGAGAGTAAGCCACGGTGCTGGAAACTTGGACCGCCGGACGCAGATAAGGCAGGTCGTCCGCGGTTCCAAAATTTCCGTTATCGGCGCAATAATAGGTGCTGAAATTGAAATACTTGCCGTATGTACTCGGCGGAATCTGGGTGTTGTCAAATGTGTCGGAAGCCAGATCGTATCCGTCGTTATTGCCGTCCATATCCTGATACGGGAAAATCACATGCGGAGTAGGATCACCGGGTAAAATCAGACCCTTTGGCGGCCACGGATTTTCGCATAAAAACACAATCACATGAGTTTTTCCGGTCGCCACCATTCCGGTCGTGGCTGTGAATTTATTATCAGTGATTACGGCGCCGGCGCGGACATCTATTTCGCCGTTTCTGTTTTGCGCGGATATAGTGTTCGCGCTTGACGTGGTCTGTTCTATGTTTACAAAAAGATTGGCCGGCCCCCATAAATAATCCCACGCATATCCGTCTACGGGTTGTATCCTCGCTCCGCCGGATGTGACCGCGGTAGCCAGAAGCGTGGTGGTGGCGCCGACTTTGCTTAAATAAACCTGAGGCGGATCCATTGACACGCCGTTTACCTCGCAAATTTTAGGACCGGTGACGAATTTCCAGTTGATGTTCGTGCCGTTTGAATTGCTTCCGATGCTTACGCCGTTAACATCGCGGATTCCATCTTTCAAAATTATTGAATAATATGAATCCGTATCCAAAGGAGTGGAAAGTTTAACTGAAATTCGCGAAGTCCCGACAGAATCACCCGGAATAATTGTCGGGGTGCCTTGAGCCAATCCGGAGCACCATCTCGCGGGCAGGGGGGCGGGTAGAGGGCTTTGCGCAACCGCGACTCCGCCGAACAGATGCCGGAAAAACATCACTATTTTTGTCCAAACATTTTGATACCACGGCCCGCCGGTCTGACTATTTTTATCTGCAAGAATAATCAGGCTCGTCACATCATTGCCCGAATTGAAATAGCAATTATTGGTGAACTGCGATATATCTATTATTGCCAAACCTTCTCCATAAGCCACATAAGCGTAATTGCCGACTACGTTTATATTTCCAATCCTACTCAGTCCGAGAGTTTCTGCGTCAATAAAACCTAATTTTTTCGGATTGACGGGGTCGGAAATATCAAATACATATATGCCCGGCGAACCGCCAAACGGATTAACGGCAAACAACAGATTGTTGTAAATATAGACATTGCGGAAGTCGATATTATTTTCAAAGTAACTCCCGACTCCGTGCGGATTAAACGGATCGGAAATATCCATGACTTCCAAACCGTCCGGCCCGGCGGCTAAGTATGCATAATTGCCGGAAACGTCAAAATCATAACCGGCTTTAATGGATGTTGTGCTGATTTGGACCGGATTTGTGGAACTTGAGACATCAAAACTTACAAAATTATTTTTCGTGTTTTCAGTAGCATACAAATAGTGGCCGGTAACGTAAATTTTCTCATAACGCTCGTTATCGGTATCGCCAAAAGCGCTTGCGGTAAGAACAGGCTGTGAAGAATTGGAAATATTGATTATACTCATGCCGCCGTTTTGACCGTTGACTGTGTATGCGTAATTATAGGAAACATAAACCTGCGATGGACCGGTACCGGCGGAAACACCGACAGAACCAACCTCTTCCGGCTTCGTGGAACTTGATACATCAATTATTGTGAATTTTTTCAAACCTTCGTCGGCTATATAAGCATTCGTACCGACTATATACATGCTTGAATAGGAAGAAGGACCGGAAGAATTTATCGATCCGACTTCATGCTGATTGGCTGAATTGGAAGTGTCGATAATATGCAAACCGCTATTTCCGTTTGTAAAATATGCAAACCTGTTATACCAGGAAACAAAATTATTGGCGCCGGGATAAGTGAACGATTTTGCCAGTGTCGGAGCCGTAACACCCTGGCCTACGCCCTCGGCGATAATCAAATTGCCGGGCAAAGTGTTCTTGTCAATCACTTTATTAAAATCCGCTTCTATAACTGTGTTCGGACAAATATTTTCCTGATTTGAAGAAGTTGCCCCCGGGTATACGCTGGTCAGCTTCGGTCGCGCATAACAGCAGGAGTCAGCGCCTAAAGCATAATTGGGATTGATATTTTTGCAGTCTTCATCCGTTTTATAACCGCATGGAATAATAAATTTTCCACTTGCTTCAACCTTCTCGCCCTGGATCTGGGTATTTTGAGTTGTTTGGGCTATTATGTCCGTTTGTTCGGAGGGCGGGGTTCCGGTGGTATCTAAACTCTCGCCGACGCCGATGACGATCATCCAGGGGTCGCCGAGTCCGTTGTGTATATTCAGCAAGCCCGCTGTTTCACAGAAATCGTCTTCGCCCGTACCGACTTCGCCGTCTCCGCAGACGGAAGGATTTGTATAAACCAACGAAGAGCCAAGATGCTGGCCGTTTCCGCGGCAGCCTTCGGTGGTTGGGTCGCAATCATCGCCATGGCCTCTTTGAACCGCGAGACAGTAATCATTGCACCAGGATGCGTGTTGTCCGCCACCCAAATCACAACCGCGGTCTTCATCCGGACTCTGAACGCCATCTCCGCATTGGCTTAAAGCCTGCGAGCAAGCCGAGGTATAGGTGGATGTCGGGAATCCGCCGAAAGTTGAACTATTATCAAAACACCACTGGCTGGTTAATTGTGTGCCCAGATGCAAACATTTGCCAGAGCAAAGCATTGAAGACGTGGGGCTGCTGATGGAAGGCGGAATGCCAAGATCACAGTCTTCCCCTGTTCCGATATATCCGTTTCCGCAAATGGAAGAACTGACGCTGGTTGCACCCGTTGACTGTTCCGAACCTGTGTTTGTCTTGTTTATAAACAAACAATTTAATCCGCAATTTGTTGTGGTTATTCCCACGTCGCAGTCCTCGCCGGCTTCCACAATCCCGTTTCCGCAAACCGGAAACACGTCCGTTCCCGAAGGTATGCTGCTGCCTTTGAGAATACAGGAATTTGTGCAGTAAGGATTGCTTAATTTCGTATTGAAATGAAGTTTAACGCTGAGCTCATCGGGAATTTTTGCCACATCGGGATGAACAGACATCCAGTCCCATGATACAGACCATGGATTTAATTTTTGTCCGTTCGCACTGCAGGCATCCGGTGCGGAAAAAGGCTGGACATTATATACGGCTCTGTCGTCTATGTGCACAGCGGTGAATGCGCTTGGCGCCACCCCGGCATGGTCGATTTTGCACGCCACATTTTTGGTGCGGAACCTCCATGTGAATTCTTTGTTATAAGGTTTGCTGTAAGTATCCGGATCTCCAAATTTTGCCGCCGACCAGAGTTGCAGAGGAGAACCTGGATCAGGAGTCGTGCTGGCCGACAATATGACTTCATAAATTGTATTCGGCTGCAGAGCAATGGAACCACTCTTGGAGTTGGCAATTTTTATAACAGTGAAAGCGGGGTCTGAAGTCGGATCCAAAATTATATCGGAAGAATTCACGACCGAAACGGTGCTGGAGCAATTTTCATCATTGCATTTTAAAAGCTGTATTGGGCCATTTTCCGCCGGGAACGGAGAAATATTGTGGTTTGACATGGTCGTATTAAACCTGACGCCGACTTCCGCATTCGTGCATGCTTCCAGACAATTCGGCCAATAATCGACAACCTCGGGACGGCTCAAGTCAATTGTTAACGGACTTCTGCCCGGATAATGCAGAGTACCGGTTGAAGCGTCGGTTTTAATGTCAACCGAATCATCAGGCAGACCGACGGCAACGGTGTTACCCAAAGCCGAAGCCGTAACTTTGTTTTGCGTATGACCTCCGTTGTATATAGCGGCGTAGTCGGTATTCGCGGAACTCCAATTCCAGTTGAATCCGCTTACATCCATCATTATACAACGCTGATCGCTGAGTCCGTTGCCTCTATAATATAAATTAGGATCTGTGGTGCTGACATTGTGATATATAATCGGCGCCTCCAATATTGTGGTCCAATATTTATACGGGGTTACGATGACAGCCCTCATCTTGCATGCCTGCGTGTCCGTTTTGAAAACAAAACAATATGACGTGCCATCGCCGCACGGTTTGTCGGCAAAAAGAGAAATTCCGGTATTCCCCGGACCAATGACATCTGTTTTTATATCCGATTTTAAAACCACCTGATACCACTGGTCGTCCTGCAGGCCGCCAACGGTTTTTAATTCCAAATACTGGTGCGTTTCGTTTGAATCGGAGCTGGCCGGAAGAAGGTTAAAGCTCTCGGGCGTCAAAGCCACAGGAGCGGGATCAATGCAATTATTGTCTTTAGTATCCGAGCAGGCGTTGATTTGCACCGTGTTGTGGTTTACCGTGCTCTGGTTCATTACCGCCGATAACTCCACTTCGACCAAAGCCGTCCGGCACACTTTTTCCGCATCCGGAGATTGCCCCGGACCATCCCACAGCGTGCTGGGCGACGGGGTTGGCAAACTATTCATGGTTGTTGTTGTACCGTCATCTTCGCATCTTTCCACCACTCTTGGGAGAGCCGGAATGTCTCTGGTGCTGAAACGCCAAATATAGCCGGAAGACAAAGTTTCTCCGTCGCATAAAGTTCCGTTCGGCTGGCACATCCCCGCCTGTCCGCCCGAAACACAGCAATGAGTAAGAGGATCGTTGCAGATATTGTTATTTTTTGTACAATCCAAAACCGTAAAATCGTCCGGATTGCTAATTTTACTATTACTGTAAACCACAACCGGTCCGCTCTGTGTGGCGGCCGGAGGAGAAGAAATTTGCAAATTGGTGGCTGTTTTTGAAACTAAATTTGTTACCGGCACCCGAAGCCTGTTGGCGACGCTGGTTGAAGAAGCGTTTGCTTTCCAAAAATAGACCTGCGGATCAGTGCCAAAATATTCCCCGGTAATTGTCATCGAAGGAGACGACGTGGCGAAAGGTACGGGCCCCGATACCGGCGATATATTGCAGATACCCGGCCTCGGACTTCCGCTTTGCAGTGAAAAAACCGGCGGTACGCCTGCGGGACTCTCCTGACTGCCGGACCCGGGCGGTTTAACCTGGATATAATAATCCCCCATCGGCAAACTACTATTTTGAGGAAACTTTACGATAATTTGAGTATCCGACCAGGGGTGTTTGCATTCCGCCGGAAAACTAAAATCACCGTTGTCCCCTGTGTTTGCATTGCCTACCAATTTAAACCAGACCAAACCCTGCAAATTTCCAAAATTCTTGCCGGTGACGGTAATGTATTCGCCCTGCGCTCCGTTGTCGGGAGTTATGCTGTAGATAACAGGTGTCGTGCTGTTGACGCCTTCATCCACAAAAAATCTGATGCTGTTGCTCTGGGCGGTAGTGCTGACAAATACTCCGACCGGACCGGTGACAAGCACAGGAACTCTGGCGTGCGTACTGGCGTTTGTGGAATTATCGGACCAGTTTGAGGCGATGGCTTTTAACTGTCCGAAAAAAACCTGGCCTTGAGTATTTCCAAAATTCTTGCCGCTGATCGTTGTGTCGGCGCCCGGTTTGGAGTCCGGAGGCGCGATACTGCACAGGCCCGGCCTTTTAATGTTGTCTATTATAAAATCATTAATCACGGGGCCGAAATCGTCATTTGTGGCGTCGGTGTATATGTACTTGTCGGTACTGCTCGCATTTGCGTAATCTGAGGTTTCCACTTTTATCGGACCCGCAACCGCGCTTTGGGGAACATTGGCGATAATCTGCCAAGTCTTCCAGGCGCCCGCCCCGCAATCCGCGAGAGCCGCTTCAACCCAGCCGCCGGATGCGTTTGAAGAAAAATACACGTGGCCGGCGGTATCGCCGAAATAATCTCCGGAAATGGAAACAAAATTGTTGGGTGCTCCCGATGCCGGAGAAACCGCATTGATGCGGGCGCGGTCAACGCAGACGCCTATGGTTTGGCCTGCGACAATCTTGCAGAATCCGCTTGCGCATTGTCCGTCGCCTGTACAAGTGGTTCCGGCGCATTGTCCGCATCCGCAATCAATACCGACTTTACAACAGGCTGGCGGACCTATTTTTTCCTCGCCCGGATCCAATGAGTAATTTTCACAGCTTGTCGGTCTCAAAATTACTTTTGTGCTGGTGGCGTCCTGTTGCATAGACCAGTCAAAAGCTTTTGCCAATAATGTGTGCGTGCCAGTCTGCAAACCGTTCGTCGGCCAGTCAAGGATTACGGATCCGCTTTTCTGGCAGCCCAGAAGCGACGTGCTGGACACAAAATAACTGTCCGCTCTTAAATCAAGTTTCTGAACTCCGTTATCGTCCGTGAAGCTAACCTGCACCGGAACAACCTGGCCGACAACCAGCGCATCGGTGTTAATCGGTTCAATTTTAACTGTCGGAGGCTGTCGATCCACTCCGTCTCCGGTTGTGAATTGAACGTCGGTACAGCCGGACAATCCGCAGGTTAAAGCCGCATCGTCTACCGATTTAATATTTTGCGTATTGCCGGAAACAAAATGCAAAGTATAATTTGTGTTTGCCGCATAACAATCATTAATACCGTCCCCGCAAACCCCGTTCGGAACAAACTCGGCCGTGTTTCCGTCTACAGCCAGCCACTGCCCTGTTTGCTCCGAATTGTCGGAGTCTTTCCGGACAATCAAGTTGTGCGGCAAAGTGGAAATATCAACATTGGCGGTGAAAGTGACGGCCAGATGGACATTGCGTATACAAAGTTGTCCGCCCTGCGGCAAATTACTGATGTAAAAACCTGTAAAATACCCGCCGCTGCACGTGGGGCCGGTGCATGTGCACAGGTCTCCAACACACGCTTTGCCGTTGCCGGTGGTTGCGCCGATCAATTTGTTTATTATAAAACTTGTTAAGGCGTAAGAAGATAAAATTATGATCAAACCGATAACGGCGTTTATTAAAATTTTCTTTGCCGAGGCGATTTTTTCTTCATTGCCTCCGGCGGTCATCCAGGTAAAACCGGCATAAATAATCAAAACCACGGCTATAATCCCCAAAAGTCCGAGAGCTATTCTAATGATGTTCGCGACTATAACCCTGATGTCGGTTGTCGGCAGACCGATGGTACTGCTCACCGCCTGCAAACCCAAATCAGCCTGCTGAGCGTTCGAGGCGCGAATAAAAAATAAAACACCGGTGATTACGGCAATCGCCCCGACCAATACGATTATTTTTTTCGCGTTTCTCCTTAGCATGCGACTAAAAATTATAGACTCCTACTTCTCCAATAAGTTAAGCAAGCTGACACGCTGCTACTGACGGCATCGCCGTTACAGCAGAAATTCTGATTCTGCGCGGCATAAGTGAGACAGCATTGATCCCTGTTTTGTTCGTTACATACGGGAGATGCCAAAGTATCCGGAATCGCCGTTTGGTTCGGCCCTTCACCGGGATAGAAACAATTGAAATGAACATCCTCCACGCTCGACGAAACGATCGGAAAATAATATTGCCTGGCCGTGTTAAGGAACGGCCCGTGGAAAAATTTGGTATAGGTGCTGGAGGAACCGACTTGAGAAAAAGGCACCTTCCACAGCGGAATGCCGCTGGTGGGCGCGGGATATTCATTAAGGCCTATGTCGTACATTGAATCGGTGCGCATTCTTTTGCTGAAAAGCATGCTCCACTCCTGATCGGGAGACACCCACTGGGCATCCTTGCCCGGAAGGACTCGCTGTAGATAAGGAGAGGATGCATCAATCTGGTCGTTTATTATAAAACTCCAATAATAGTTATCGGGATGTTCCTGGTTTGGAAAAACAGGCAATATGGTCGGTGCCCGTTCCGGCCTGTTGTTGTTGTTGCCGTCCAGGGCGTTTCCGGATAAATCCATCAAGCCGGAAAACGGCTGGGCTTCAAATGTGCTTGAATTAATTGCCTGGGCCGCTTTTAACAATAATGAATAAGTGTCTTCCGTACAGTTCGGATCCGTCGTGTTGTCGCAAACGGGCAGGCAGTAAATTTTGTTTCCACAGGCGTTTTTTCCGCATTCTTTTGACGGCGTAAATTCCAATGTTTGGTAGCCGTTGGTGAGATTAAAAGTACCGGCAGGCAAACTGCTTTTAAGTGTTTGTAAAAATACATTATTCCCGTCCAATGCGTAATAAGGCTGGGAACTTGAACTAAAATCTCCCTGAATGCCGGTGGGATCCATGGGTTCGCTGAAATTAATCTGGAATATGCTGTTTTTCGCTTCGGTCGTGTTGGCGGCCGGGAAAACATCGGTTATATAAGGAGGCTGGGTATCCAAAACCGTGCTGTTTGTGAATTTCCATTCGTAATAATTGTTGCCTAAAACCGCCTGTTGGAAAGCCGAAGGATTGTTGTTGGCCGCGTCGTCAAGCCGGATAGCCGAACCAAGGTGGACGGTATAGCCGACGGTGGAAGTACTGCTTCCAAGATATCCGCCGGAAGGAAGGGTTGTGTCCGTGATCGGCTTTAAAACAATTGTGTATACGCCGGAAACTCCGTTTTCAGTGGATGAAGCGGCCAAAATTACCGCCCCGCTTATAGACTGGCCGTTGTCGGTTCTTTTTATGTTTATGTATGTATCGCTTAATTTTCCGTCGGTGCCCGTCCTGACGTGATCGCAATCGGTGTTCCAATTGGTCATATCGGGTTTGCAATCGCCCAATTGGTTGGGATTATTTGGATCGCTATAATTATTATCGACGAAACTGCTGAGCAAAATGGGCTGGCGGAATGTGATAACGATTTTGGTGTTGCGGGGAACTCCGGTTTGATCGCGCCGGGGATAATGATCTTTGATTATGCCGCCCAGCGCCCCACTGCCGGAATAATTTCCCACAATCGGCGCTCCCAAACCCGAACCGCCGTTATTATTGCCGGTGCCGACCCCGAGCATCCCGAAAATAAAGGAAACTATGGCGTAAGCGCTTAAAATTATAGCCAAACCGATTACGCCGTTGATTAATATACTTTTGGCTTTTCCGATTTGTTCTTCGTTTCCGCCCGCGGTCATCCAGAGAAATCCGGCGTACATTATTATGACTACTGCAATAATACCCAGCAAGCCCAGAGCGGCTTTAATGATGTTGGCGACAATCACGCGAATATCCGTGGCGGGAAGACCTAAAGGCTGCTGAATGATCTGCACTCCCTCCTGCAAAGTACTGCTTGGATTTGCCAAACTTTGCGCCTTGGAAACGCTTGGAAACAACAAAAAGACCGCCAAAAACACAAATCCGAGTATGGCGGCCTTTATCACAAAACAATAATTTTTACGGATCCATTGAAGCATGGGGCAATGGAAAGAAGAAAAAAATTATTTACTGAACCTTTTGACTTCTTCTGGCAGACGTCCGATTTTTTTCAGGTACTCTATCTTTTCGGCTACAGCCAAGCGATGGAGCGCGCTCTTTTTGCGCATATTCTTGTTCTTTGGACGTTCGTAGAATTGAATTTTCTTGACTTGCAACAATTTTCCCGACTGCTGCCAGCGCTTTTTTACTCTACGCAAAAAAGCTTCAAACGATTCGTTCTTTTTTCGTTTCACTTCTGACACAAATTCACCTCACTTTCTAAAAAATTATCTGATTTAATTTTTCTTTATACAATAAGAATTATACTCTTTTCCACGCTGACCGTCAAACCTTGCCCAATTTTTTCTTGAGCAAGTTTTCCAATTTCTTCTGATCAATGATTTCCTGCACGCCGGATTCCATATCGCGGACGATTATGGTGCCGTCCTGAACTTCCTTTTGGCCCATGATCAAAGCATACGGAACCTGCAGGCTGTTGGCCGATTCAAGCTGGCTCTTCAGAGAATTTTTCGAGAAATTGTAGTCGATTTTAAGTCCGGAATTTCTCAGGTCGTTTATTATTTTTAAAGCGCGCCTTTTGGCCTGATCGCCGAGCTGGGCTATGTATGCGTCGTATTTTTGCACAGGAAGCTTTGACTGGGTTTGTTCAAAATACTGCTTGAGCGCGCTCACGGCCCTTTCTATGCCCAAAGCCATACCGGCGGCCGGCGACGATTTTCCGCCCAATTCCGCGACCAGCAAATCGTATCGTCCTCCGCCTCCCAAAGCGCTCTGCGCTCCGGCTTCTCCGGCAAGAGTGTAAACCTCAAAAACCGTGCGGGTATAATAATCGAGTCCGCGCACCAGCGTGTGCCGCAAAGTGTACGGTATGGACAATTCATCCAGATATTCCAATACTTTCATGAAATGATTTTTTGATTCTTCGCCGAGCCAGTCGATAATTTGCGGGGCTTCTTCTTTCACTGGCTGGCATCTTTCCTGCTTGCAGTCCAAAAGACGAAGCGGATTTTTGTTTAAACGCTGTTTGCAGTCGTCGCATAGATAACTGCGCTTGCTTCTGTAATATTCAACCAGAGCGGTTTTGTATTTCTGACGCTCTTCAGGAGTGCCGATACTATTTATATGAATCTCAACCGGCAGGCCGATTTCGGTGTAAAAATTGTAGGCCATTAAAATCAATTCCGCGTCGACGACCGGATCGCCGTCGCCCAAAACTTCAAAACCCATCTGGGTGTGCTGCCGGTAGCGGCCGGCTTGCGGGCGCTCATGCCGGAACATTGAACCCCAGTACCATAATTTTACCGGCTGGGGCATGTTCCACATTCCGTGCATTATGTAGGCGCGCACCACGGATGCGGTGGCTTCGGGACGCAGACAAACTTTGTCTCCGTCACGGTCTTCAAAGACGTACATTTCTTTGTCAACGACATCGGTTCCTTTTCCGATGGATCGGATAAACAAACCGGCTTCTTCAAGGATGGGAGTTTCGATTCTGCTGAACTGAAAATGCTCCGCCAGATTTTCGGCGGTGTGGAATAATAATTTCCAATATTTTTCCTCGCGGGGTAAAATATCGTGCATCCCGCGGAGCAGGTTGAATGTTTTTTTGCCTTTCTCGGCAACTGGTTTTTCTTTTTCGATCTTCTTTACCGGTTTCTTTTTGGCGATGTTTTTCATTTGTTTTTTAGGCATAACTGAATTATTAAATATTCAAACTCGGCGCGTGGAATATCTCCACCCTGTCGAGCGGCCAGCCCCGCAGAATTGTTCTGCCGACGATTAAACTTTTATCAACCAGACCGAACCGTCTGGAATCAAAACTGTTGGGCCTGTTGTCGCCAAGGACAAAATATTGGTTGGATCCGACGGTGGTAATTTCGTCTCCGGCGGTGGGCAGGTCTTTGGGCAGATACGGTTCGTCCAAAACCACTCCTTCGGGATTTGTTTGGTTGTAAATCGTGATTTGATTATCTGAGACTTTAATGCGTTCTCCCGGCAAACCGATTATTCTCTTCAAAAAATATTCGCTCTGGTCTTCCGGATATTTGAAAACTATCACTTCTCCCCTTTCCGGCGCGCGCAAACGGTATGTCAATTCATCGATTATCAGATATTCTTTGTCGTAAAAATTCGGCTCCATTGAAGCGCCTTTTACGTAAAAAGGTTTAAATAAAAAATAGCGGACCAAGGCTATGGTAACGCCGGCCAGAATCGCGACTTTAACCAATTCTAAAAAAAACACCCCCGCCTTGCGCAAATATGTAACGGCGGTATTCTTGAAATCCGGCTTATTTGGTACGTTTTGATCATCCATAAAGATACTTAAATAATTAATCGGCGCGGATTATTTAACAACAATATTATAAACGATTTCTCCGCTTTTTGCAAATTGCGCATTTTTACTAAAATCAGGCCAACTTACACTTCATAAAGAAACATCTTCGGCCTGTTTTCGGTCTGGCTGGTTTTTACGATATTCCACCCCGGGATGGGCCAGACATAGCAAATTACCTTTGTCCCCTTTTTTAATTCTTTCTCGAATTTTGTTTTCATTTTCAATAATATCTTCGGCGTCAGAAAAAAATAAACGATATCGGCATCACCCAGATTGATGCTCCAAAAATCCGTAAATCTGATCTTAAAAACGCATTTGGTAAAAAATTTTCTCGCCTGCGCAAGCAGATACGGAAAAGCGGAAATTTCAAAACCTTCGGCGTCGGCTCCGGATTTTGCCGCGGCGCAGACCAAGCGTCCATCTCCGCAGCCCAGATCATAAACTTTTTGTGCGGATTTTATTTCCGCCAGCTCCAAAAAACGCTTGATATCGCTTTTGCGCATCGGCACCCACGGGGCGGCGCTAAACGAAGCGTAGATAAACGAGCCTAAAACAAACGCTCCGATTAAAAATAAAAATGTATTCATAATAATACAAAAAACGAATGCACCGGAAAAACGGTCCTCTGCCGGCCAATTATTGACGGACAAAGGACGACGAGGACGATGTGGCTCCTTTCTTTTTTTCCCATCGTCCGTGGTTTTTTTATGCGAGAGCGCTTGGCTGCCTGCCGGGCGGAGGAACCCAGTCGTAGGTGTCCTTCGGAGTCATGCCCCACTTGAGCTCATAAGCGACGAGCAGTTCGTCAAAGTGGTACATGACCGCGTTGGCCTCTTTGTTCTTGAGACCGCCGAGGACCTTGGTCTCCTCAATCAGCACGGCCTCGGTATGCGTGGCCAGATCGCCCATATACCGGATGCCGACATCATGAAGGACGTTCACTAGCGTCTCCGAAATCTCCATCCCACTGATAAGAGTGTCCAACCTGGCCCACAAATAGACTTTCTCCTCTTCCGCAGTTCTCACATCTGCCTCCTTAAAGAAAATACGCCAACGCGGCGTATTGTGGGCGATTGAGGAATCGAACCTCAGACCTCGTCATTATCAGTGACGCGCTCTAACCATCTGAGCTAATCGCCCGAAAATTTTGTGATTATAATAACAGTTCCTTTGTTTTAAATCAAGCATTGTGGGCGACACAGGAATCGAACCTGTGACCTCTACCGTGTCGAGGTAGCGCTCTAACCATCTGAGCTAGCCGCCCAATATTTTTTCAATTAAAATTTGTTGCAATACCGTTAATCTTTTTTCTATCTCCGCGTCATAACAATAAACCACACAAACACCGTGGTACTCCGGGAATGTCTTTGTTACAGCCCTCTTGTCAAATTGCGGTTTTCGAAAATAAATCGCGGATATATTTAACTGATCCGCCCAATATTTTTTTTCAGCTTCATGATCTTGATCCATTCTAAGATGTAAATAACATCTCAACTTTGAATCATCAACTCGATAAATATCTCTCAAAAATTTTACGAATAAACGCATTATCTTAGAATTTGAATTCCCCAGTCCGATATGTGAACGTGTTTTTTTAAACCCTTCACCCAGATAAAGCATTGTTAATGATAGTTCTTTAGTTTTAAGATCAAAATTATAGTCTCTGTACTCTTTCTTTACAGCCTCATATATTTCTAACTTACGCTTTAAAACGCGACTTTTCAAAACTACCAAGGCCTTTGCTCTTAATCTTACTAGACCATTTCTTTTTCGCACCATAATTATCTCTTGTGCAACTTTAGAAAGCTTGAGATTTTTAAACCAACTATTTAAAGTGGCTTTAGCAACACCCAGTTCTTTCTCAATCATTGGGTAACTGTACCCCTTTTTTCGCAGGGAGATAGCTAATTTCTTTAATTCCAATCTTTTTTCTCCTTTTAACATATAATCGAACGATAGATACTAACAACTATATTATACCATATCTAAAGTTCAGAACATAAATTTTCAATGTGCATAACTCCAAAAAGCAAAATCAAGTATATCAAAACTGAAGAAAAAAATCAAGACCAATATAATAAACTTAACTAAAATTTTTCAACAAAAAAACCACCATTGCGGCGGTCTTTTTCTTGACTGCACAAACGTGACAAAAACCGAGTCTATCCATTATGAACCGAAGTTCATATCGACAAGAAATTCGCAGTCTTTCGACTGAGTATCTCCAGAAAGGAGGTGATCCATCCACAGCTTCCGCTACGGATGCCTTGTTACGACTTCACCCTAGTCATTGACCCTGCCTTAACCCCAAAGAGGCTTTGGGCATTGCCAACTCCCGTGGTGTGACGGGCGGTGAGTACAAGACCCGAGAACGTATTCAACGCGCCGTGGCTGATACGCGTTTACTAGCGATTCCAACTTCATGCAGGCGAGTTGCAGCCTGCAATCTGAACTGAGGCCGACGTTGATGGGATTAGCTCCGCCTCGCGGCTTAGCAACCCATTGTACCGGCCATTGTATTATGTGTGTAGCCCTGGATGTAAGAGCCATGCTGATTTGACGTCGTCCACCCCTTCCTCCCGCTTGCGCGGGCAGTCTCGCGTGTACATTTAACACACGACGTGGGTTGCGCTCGTTTCCCGACTTAACGGTACACCTCACGGCACGAGCTGACGGCAACCATGCAGCACCTATCTAGCACCCTCGAAGGCGGCTTCCGTTTCCGGAGGCTTGCAGCTAGTAGTTGAACCCAGGTAAGGTTCCTCGTTTATCGTCGAATTAAACCACATAATCCACCGCTTGTGCGGGTCCCCGTCTATTCCTTTGAGTTTTAGCCTTGCGGCCGTACTCCCCAGGCGGTGCACTTAACGCGTTAGCTTTTTTAAGCGGCACTGACAGGGTCGATACTGCCAATACCTAGTGCACATCGTTTAGGGCGTGGACTACCAGGGTATCTAATCCTGTTCGCTCCCCACGCTTTCGTCCATGAATGTCAGGAACATACCAGTAAGCTGCCTTCGCCTTTGGTGTTCTTGCAGATATCAACGCTTATTACGACTACACCTGCAATTCCGCTTACCTCTTCTGTCCTCTAGTTTGGTAGTTTCAAAGGCAATCCCAATGTTAAGCACTGGGTTTTAACCCCTGACACGCCAAACCATCTGCGGACGCTTTACGCCCAATAAATCCGGATAACACTTGAGGTCTCTGTATTACCGCTGCTGCTGGCACAGAGTTAGCAACCTCTTATTCTTTAGGTACCGTCACAAATTCGTCCCTAAAAAAAGCAGTTTACAACCCGAAGGCCTTCATCCTGCACGCGGCGTCGCTCCATCAGACTTTCGTCCATTGTGGAATATTCTTGACTGCAGCCACCCGTAGGTGTCTGGGCAGTTTCTCAGTCCCAGTGAGGCAGGTCACGCTCTCACGCCTGCTACTGATCGAAGCCTTGGTAGGCCATTACCCTACCAACTAGCTAATCAGACATAGGCCCCTCTTCAAGCGATAAATCTTTAAATGCGAATGGCTTGTGCCCCCGCATTACCATCGAGTATTAATTCGCCTTTCGGCGAGCTATCCTCGTCTTGAAGGTAGGTTACCAGTGTGTTACTCACCCGTTTGCCGCTCGTAATTCCCTTGCGGGAACACGTCGCTCGACTTGCATGCCTTAAACACGCCGCCAGCGTTCATCCTGAGCTAGGATCAAACTCTCAAAAAGAGTTGATCTCGTTCATATGAACGAGTTTGTTTGTTTGGATTTATTTATTTTGTTTGGTTATGACACGACAGAATCGTATCTAACCGTTGTTGTGAATAGACTTTTTAATATGGTCTTTGTCACGTTTGTGTTGTCAAGGTTCCTTCTTCCTCTGGCAGAGAAAGAAAAAAGAGAAACCCAATTTGGAGTTGCTCTTTTTTCTTTCCAGTATCCACCTGCTAATTCTTTGCGGACTTAGAAGATATACTTGGTTGTACGATGTGCTTTTTTTGCAGTTTTATGGTTAGCTTTTAGTGCACTCAAAATATTATCATGGACCGGAAAATATGTCAAGGGGGCGAAATTTGATGGCTGGGGATGGTTTGGGGATAAAAAAATGAACCCTGGACTATCTTGACAAAAGTTGGAATTTATGGCAAATTAACACGTTCGTAAAAGGCAATGTGGCCTGAAAACGACAAACCAATCTGCCAAGGGAGGCGGAAAATGAATAGGCACTTTGTGACCGGAAACTTCGTATCCCACGCCAGTTTCATGGGCGACCGGGAGTACGCTGCGGTCCTCGACAGCATCGTGATCGCCTGCGTCGATATCATCCTGATCAACGGCATGAGAGAGATGCTTCTGGGCAAGCGGACCAGAGAACCTCAGCCCGACTACTGGATCATCGGCGGCCGGATGAAGCCGGGCGAGAGCTTCGAGGAGGCGGCCGCACGCAACATCAAGCGCGAACTCGGCATCGAGCTAGGCCCGGAAAGGTTCACCTACCTGACCACCCTCTCGCTCGTCTGGGCCAGGCGCGCGCAAGAGCCGAAAGACAACGGTTCGCACATGATCTCCATAACCATGGCCGCGAATGTAAACGACGAGGAGATTGCGAGTATCCGTCCCAACGACGAGTACAGCGAACTGCGGTGGATCAGACCCGCAACGATCCGCTACGGCACGGGATTCCACCCGGCGCTCATCCAATACGCCGAGGAATTGCTTGCCCACATCGCCCGCATCATGAAGTAACCCTCCCCAAGGCAACCCCCGTATGCGTTCATCGTGTACGGGGTTTTGCTTTTTATTAAATATTTAAATTGACAGAAGAAGTTAAAATAACTATAATTTCAGTATTAATAAATTAAATTGATATATGGGGGAAACAAACGAAATGGGTGCGGAAATAGTAAATTACAGTGAAACAAGAGAAGATGCCTGGGCCCAAGCCCAAAAACATCAGACAGAAAAAAATTCAAAAGAACATCCACATGACCTTTATATACACGAGGATGAATATGGATGCGAAAATTGCGGAGAAATATGGAAGTGGAAAGAAAAAACACCAGAATAAAAAAGAACCCCGACTTAATCGGGGTTCTTTTAAGTTATTTTGAATTTTTCTTTCTCCACTCGGCAATTTTTTTGTGGTCGCCTGACAGCAGCACCTTCGGCACTTTCCAGCCGTTAAAATTTTCCGGGCGGGTGTATTGCGGATATTCTTTTTTGTCAAACAATGTTTCTTCCTTTAAAGAATCTTCATTCCCCAAAACTCCGGGAATCAATCGCGACACCGCTTCAACAATAGCCAGCGCCGGCAATTCTCCGCCAGCCAACACATAGTCCCCCGCCGAAATTCTTTCATCGGCCAGTTTGTAAATCCTGGCATCAAAGCCTTCATACCTTCCAGCAATCAATACCAATCTGTCCAACTTGGCAAATTTCTGCGCCATTTTCTGATCGAATTTTTTTCCGGCCGGGTCCATGATAATAATTTTCCGGCCTTTGGTTTTCTTCTCCGCTTTTATTTTTTTCAGGCAATCAAAAATCGGCTGGACCTGCAAAACCATCCCCGGTCCGCCGCCGTAGGAATTATCATCGACATGATGCTGTTTGTCGGTTGTGCAATCACGAAAATTATGCGCGGATATTTTAATCAGGCCGGCTTTCTGCGCCCGCCCCAAAATACTTTTTTCGGAATATTCATTTATTATTTCCGGAAAAATTGTCAGGACATCAAAATTCATATTTAACTATTTAATTTTCATGCCGGAACCGGTTTTATATAATGACTGAACTTCTTTGGCAGTAAGAGCGCGGTTATAGATACGGACATCGTCAATGGAACCCTTCTGATAGTAATATCCCACTCCTGATATTAAGCCGCCCAATCTCCCCAATTTTAAGGTTGAGCCACCGGCAATATCGCCTCCTAAATCTTGCGAGCCGATCTCTACGCCATTAACATACAAATACATTTTGCTATTATCCATCACCCCCACAAAATGATACCACGTATTAGCCTTAAAATTGTAAGAGGCGCTTATTCTATAATTTCCAGGATAAATGTAAAATTCCGCCTGGGTACCCCCCGAATCAACTCTTAAATTCATCCCGGCATACGTATCAAGATTAAAATCACTTATTATTGTACGATAATCTGAAAAATCACTCATTTTTGCCCATGCAGAAAATGTACCACTGCGCCGTATTCCTAAATCATAAGCAGATTTTTGCAAATCCACATATCCGGTACTTCCATCAAAATTTAGGGCCTGGCCAATTTTCCCAAGCACAGCTTTAGTTGTTCCGTTTCGCGTTCCATCATTCCCCTGCCAGGATTTATCTTTAGCAGTAGTAGCGGTGAGATCAATACCATCAAAAGTCCACCAGCCCACTAAACCATTGTTGGCAGTATTTTTCACGGCCGATGTTTGTGAAGAATTGACTATTCCACCGCCTTTTTTAAAAAGTTGTTGGATTTCCGAGGTGGACAGAACACGGTTGTAAATGCGGACATCATCCATTGATCCATTTGCATTCAGTTCTTGTAAATTTGCCAGTCCGATAGTTACCGGATTTGATGAGTTTGGCATACCTGTGTAATTACCATGATCATCCGCGGAAGTATCCATGCGCACTCCATCAATAAAAATTTTCAAGCCTGCGCTGGTATTTGAACCAGTATATGTAGCCACTACATTATGCCACTTTCCCGGCGTTAGCTTTGAATTTGGACCATATCTTGTAATCCGATTGACACCAGTATTACCATAACACGCGAAGTAGATATTCCCATCCGTCCAACTAATAAGTTGCCATTCGCGCGTAGGATCATCACCAAATCCTAATTGCACATACGGTTCTTTTCCAATGGCGACCGCATAACCGGCATTATTTAGCGGCTTCACCCACGTCGACACGGAAAAAGGCCTGTCGGTTCCACCTGTACCAAAAACCAAACTGGAACTATCCGGTATACTTACATAACCTGAACTGCCGTCGATTTTTAAACCCTGCCCAATTTTCCCAAGCGCAACTTTTGTAGCCCCATTTCTGGTTCCATTGTTTCCATTTCCGGATTTATCTTTAGCGGTGGTTGCGTTCATATCCATACCATCAAAAGTCCAGTACCCCATCAAACCGCTTGAGACCAGAGTTCCGCCATTTGTGGTGGCAGACGAATTTACCTTATCAACATTCAAATGATACAAAGCCACGACTTCCGATGCCGACAACGCCCGGCTGTAAACCCGCACTTCATCCAGATTGCCTTTAAAATTATTCAGGCCGGAAAATTGACCCATGTAAAAATAACTGGCAGCGGTGGTATTTAAACCGGTTAAAGTTCCGGAGCTATCAAGCGCGCCGTTGATGTATATTTTTGCCGAAGTGCCGCTTAAAACAAAAGTTACGTAATTCCAGACGTTGTTGGCCAGCGTACCATTTGAAGATAAGTTATTTCCATTGCCATAGAAAGCGACTTTTCGGTTTGCAACACCGCTTGGGCCGAGTTCAATCACGCTGGCAGAATTGGCACTATTTGTACCCCAGCCGACAAGTGCAGTATCCGCCACGGCCATATTCGTGCTCCTAACCCAGAAAGAAATAGTCCTATCATCGCCGGCATTGGGAAAATTATTATAAGGTGTTCTTATATAATAACTGGACCCGTTAAAATTAGCAGCTTGTCCGATCTTACCGGCGACCATATTGATACCGCCGTAGCGCGTGCCGTGATTAGCTCGCCCACTTTTATCTGTGACTGTGCTTGTCGTAACATCTGTTCCGTCAAAAGTCCACCAGCCGACAAGGCTGGAAAGTTTTAGATTTAAAAGCACTTGTCCGACGCCGCCATTACCGCCAGTTCCGGCATTTACATTAATTTGTCCTAAAGTAAGACTGTTTGTATATAAATATGTAACATTGACGCAACCGCCGCCGCCGGAACCGGTGCCGCCGCTTATGTCAAAATTTTGCGGCGTTCCGGCAACTACACCGGCAACGATCTTAACGGATCCGCCGGCACCGCCGGTGCCGCTCTGCTCGCCTCTTGCATAAATATTTCCATTGACTGTAGCCGTGCCCGCTGCGTTTAGAATAATGAGGCCACCGCCTGCTCCACCTTGAAACCAGCCATTTCTGGCCGCACCGCCAGAACCGGGACCGCTTGAGGCGGGATCAGAAACATTGCAATAAGCGGTTCCGCCGGCCGCGCCGCCGCTAGAGCCTCCGTTTCCACCATTTGCACCGCCTCCGCCATTGGGAGAAACAAAAATACCTCCGCCGGGACCATTGCCGTTGCCGTCAACTCCGGAGAGATGCGCATACCCCTTATAATCAACATTGATTGTTCCGCCGGCATTGATTGTGATATTTCCAGAAGCGTTAATATTTACCGTATGCATCACTCCCTGCGCTGTCGTTCCATTAGCGGTATGGGTTAAGGTTCCGCCGTTTAATACAAAATTTACTAATGATAGAGGTGTCGAAGCTGTATAATTATTCATCGTCATAGTACCGGCACCGATTGTTAAATTGGATATACCGGCATTGGTTCCGTTTCCATCCATAAACAATGTCCCGCTTGAGTTAAAACTTGTAATTGGTGAATTTAAAATTGAACCGGAATTTAAATTTAAAGTGCCAAGCGTGCCAATATTAAGAACGGAACTATTTAAAAATGTTCCGCCCGATTTAAGATCAACGATTACGTTATTTAATGTGGTTGTGTTTGGAGTGGAAAAAGTTCCATACACTTGGAC